>Ga0114996_10004791_pt1 | contig 16080 bp, 16 predicted proteins | sample ArcticOcean_MG_C_4_FD_87039 | JGI IMG/M metagenome (GOLD analysis project Ga0114996, IMG submission 87039) | Marine microbial communities from western Arctic Ocean - ArcticOcean_MG_CB4_134 | ecosystem: Environmental > Aquatic > Marine > Oceanic | place: Arctic Ocean: Canada Basin | collected...
TATCTGGCGTGGCTCGAGGAGCAGGGTGAGCCGCTGGAGAAACACGACCCCGACGCAGCGTGGGACCAGACCGACAGCGCCATAAGGGGACCAGCCTAATGCTGGAGGTCCTGAATGGTGGCTTGCACACAACCGTGCAAGACATGGGGCGTCGCGGTGTTATGTCGCTTGGCATCCCGCCGTCGGGCGCACAGGACGGCTTCGCGCTTCGCGTCGGCAACTTGCTTGTCGGCAACCCGCCGGGCGGGCCGCTGATCCTGGGCAATGACCCCGGCAGTGCGGGACTGGAGATCACGCTCGGCCGCATGAAGCTCCGCGCCGAGCGCGATCAGCTGATCGCGTTGACGGGTGCCGACCTCGGCACCACTATCGACGCTGAACCCGCGCCGCTTTGGCAGGCGATCATGCTGAAGGCGGGCCAAGTGCTTGCCTGCGGTATGGCGAAGCTAGGAGCACGTGGTTACCTTGCTGTGCGGGGCGGCGTCGACGTGCCACTCTACCTTGGCAGTCGCGCAACACACGTCAACGGCAAGTTTGGTGGGGTCGAAGGCCGAATACTTAAGGCGGGCGACTGCCTCGCGGTTGGTCCATCCTCCAGCGATTCCGCAGCGCTTGTCGGCCGGCGCTTGCGCGCAGACCTCATGCCGGCTTACACGCCGCCCTGGCAGGTGCGCGTCGTACCGGGGCCAGAAGCGCATCTCTTTACAGATGCGAGTGTCGAGCGCTTCTATGCCACCGCATGGAAGCTCAACCCTAAGTCCGACCGCACGGGCATGCGCCTCATGGGCCCAAAACTTGAATTCAAACCTGGCCGGCCGCGCTACCTTGTCGAAGATGCCGGCACAGACCCCTCAAATATCGTTATCGACCCGGGTGCGCCCGTGGGCACGATCCAAGTGCCGTCCGGTGTCGAGCCAATCGTGCTCGGCGTCGATTCGCCGACGATCGGCGGCTATGCGCGGATAGGCACTGTAATCACAATCGATATGGCGCATATCGGCCAGGCACGCCCGATGGAGATCGTGCGCTTCGTCGAGATTTCATACCGCGATTCCGTGGCCGCGCTTTGTGTTCACGAGACCCTGATCACGGCAGAAAACATCGTTGATTGATCAAGCTCACGGATGGGCTTTGTCAGACCAATCGGCTCGCGGCCATTGGCCTTGCCGCATCCAGCAGCTAAATATATTCGCAAATACTAACATCCATCATCACGGAAGCACTGACCTATGAGCAGCAAACTGTTCTCCCCGTTCACCATGCGCGGCATGACGATCGACAACCGCTCCATCGTCTCGCCGATGTGCGAATACAGTGCGGTCGAAGGCAACGCGCAGGACTGGCACTTGATGCATCTGGGCCAGTTCGCGACCGGCGGTTTCGGCCTCGTTATCACCGAGGCTACCGCGGTGGAGCCGCGTGGCCGGATCACACCGCAGGATCTCGGCCTGTGGAGTGACGAGAACGAGGAGGCGCTCGGCCTTGTCATGCAATTCTGCAAGAAAAGCGGCCAGGCTAAAATGGGCATCCAACTCGCCCATGCCGGCCGAAAGGCTTCGTGCAACCTTCCCTGGGAAGGGCGCGACCCTCTGCGGGCCGACCAGAAACCCTGGCAGACGATCAGCAGCGCCGCCAATCCGCACGATGGTGGCTGGCATACCCCGAAGATGATGGACAGGAACGACATGGATATCGTCAAGGCCTCCTTCGTCGAGGCAACCAAGCGGTCGGACCGGCTCGGCTTTGACATGATCGAACTGCACAGCGCGCACGGCTATCTGCTGCATGCGTTCCTCTCCCCGATCGCCAATACCCGCAACGACGCGTATGGCGGATCGATCGAGAACCGCATGCGCTTTCCATTGGAGCTGTTCTCCGCAGTACGCGAGGTCTGGCCGGAGGCGAAACCTATGGGCGTGCGCCTCTCGGCAACCGACTGGGTGGACAATGGCTGGAGCCCTGAGGATTCAGTTGTGTATGCGCAGAAGTTGAAGGCACTTGGCTGCGATTATATTTGCGCGTCGAGTGGCGGGATATCGGAGAAGCAACGGCTTGAACTGGGCGAAGGCTACCAGGTCAAGTTCGCGGAGAAAATTCGCAAGGAGGTGGACATTCCGACCATGGCAGTCGGCATGATCTACGATCCCCACCATGCGGAGAGTGTTGTTGCCGACGGACAGGCAGACATGGTGGCCCTGGCCCGGGGCCTGCTGTTTGATCCGCACTGGGCGGTGCGGGCAGCCGCGATGCTCGACGTGGAAACGACCTCACCACCACAATATGCACGCGCTTACGGCTTTCAATTTTTGCGTGACAAGGAGCGTGAATGGGCGCGCTCGCGCTCGGCTGAAGCCCTAGAATGAAAGGCGGTTGAGCACCGTGCCCTGCCCGTTATATCTGTGCCACTTCTTGATAAGGTTTCAAGCGCCGGTAGAGGTATGTTCATTGCAAGGTGAAAATATTGCCTGCACATTTACAACAAAATATTTAGCAGATATCTGAAAGGCCGCGAGAATATGAGTTTTGACGGACAGAAAATAGCACTTGTAACGGGGGCGGCTAGGGGCATTGGTTTAGCGACCAGTAAACTTTTCGTGCAACAGGGTTATCAAGTTGCAATGGTGGACATGGACGAAGAGGCATTGTTCGCTGAAGAGAAAAATGTGCCGGGTGGTCGTGCTTTTCTGGCCGATATTTCCGATGAAATAGCTGTTAGCCAGATGATGGCTGATGTCTTGAAATGGTCGGGTAGACTTGATGTATTGGTCAACAACGCAGGAGTTGCGGATTTTGGACCAATTGAAGAGACTGATTTCGAGCGGTGGCGAACCGTATTTGCTACAAATCTGGATGGTACGTTTTTATGCTCCCAAGCGGCGACGCCACACCTGAAAGAGTGTGAGGGCGGTGCCATCGTCAATATAGCGTCAATTTCGGGGATTCGCGCTTCGACTTTGCGTGTTGCCTACGGAACATCCAAGGCGGCCATTATTCATCTAACCCAACAGCAGGCCGTCGAATTGGGTGAGTTTGGCATCAGAGTGAACTGTGTTGCGCCGGGGCCAGTTCGAACGAAGTTATCTATGGCAGTGCATTCCCAGGACATAATTGAAGCCTACCACGATGCAATACCTCTCAATCGTTACGGACGTGAGGATGAAATCGCTTCGGCAATTGTTTACCTCGTATCAGACGCAGCAAGCTACATTACCGGTCAAACACTATCCGTTGATGGAGGATTTGAGGCAGCAGGTGTAGGGTTGCCAGCCTTGCGAAATTGATTGTCGGCATGGCGCTAATTACCGGTGTGTCGCCCCAATTCTTTCTTTCCTCCTATTACCATGCCAAGCATTGAGACGATTGCTCCGAAAGCTGCGAGCGTTTCAGGCGCTAAGCGCCTGTTCGAGCTCTTCGAGGGTTGGCATGGATTGTGCTGTACCGGGGCGGGTGACGGAGAGGCTGGCGACGGCGCAGCCGAATTTGACGGCATTCAATGGCGTGTCGCCGCGCGCCAGGGCCACGGCAAAAGCGCCGTTGAAGGCATCGCCCGCGCCGGTGGTATCGACGACCGGGGCAAAATTATGGACCGGGCACATTTCGGAAATCTCTGGCGTGTGCAGCAGCGCGCCTTCAGGCCCAAGGGTGATGACCACGCCGCCAACGCCTTTTTCCAGCAGCTTTTGCGCCGCCATTCGGGCGTCTTCAACGGTGCTTACTTTGATGCCGGTTAGATCCTCGGCCTCGGTCTCATTAGGCGTGAGATAATCGGAGAGGGTAAAAAATTTAGCGTCGAGCTCCGCCGCCGGCGCCGGGTTCAAGATAGTTGCAGCACCCGCCGAGCGGGCGATTCCGAGGGCGCGGCGCGCTGCCGGTAGCGGTTGTTCGAGCTGGGTCATGAAGATTGACGCGGCGCGGATGACATCGCCGGCAGCAACGATATCTGCTTCTGAAATTGTGCCTGCCGCGCCGGGGCTGATGACGATGGCGTTTTGGCCGCTGCCTTCTTCGAGAAAAATACCCGCGGCACCGGTATAGCTATCGGCCATGCGCTGCACTTCCGTCTTCACCCCGGCTTCGGCCCAAACTGCCAAGGCCATATCGCCGAACGGGTCTTGGCCGATTTTGGAGATGAAGGTGACGTCTCCGCCAAGGCGCGCCGCAGCAACCGCCTGGTTGGAGCCCTTGCCGCCGGGGCCGAGGGCAAAGCCGTTGCCGAGAACAGTCTCGCCCGGGCGCGGCATGCGCGCAGTGCGGTAGGCGGTATCGGCGACGAATACGCCGAGGATGGCGATCTTGTTCATGTCAATTTTGCGGCCCTTTGGCTCAGCGACGCACGCGTCGCTGCGGGCGCGGCCAGGTGTCGGCAAAGGGTTGTTTGAGAGTGCGCTCGACCATTTCCAATCGGTCCTGGCCATAAAACATATCGCCGTCGATAAAAAAGGTCGGTGAGCCGAATACCGAGCGCGCTATCGCCTCTTCGGTATTTTGCTGGTAGAGCGCATTTATCTCTGTGGTGCGGGCCGCACCCAGCAATGGCACCGGATCAATGCCGACGTTGCTGGCCAATTGAGTTAAGGTTTCGGCGGACGCGAAATCTGCATCATCGCGCCAATGGGCTTGCAGGATGGCATGGGCCAACGGGCCGATATCGATGCCCTGTTGCGGGCCGGCGATCAGCATGCAATTGGCCAGCGCTACATCATTATAATGATGTTGCGGAAATGTCGGCAGGATCGGCGCGCTGCGAAACTCAGCCCAGCGCTCTTCCTCGCGGCCAAAGAAATAATCGAGATGGGCCTTGCTGCGTTCGCCAAATGGTTCCGCGCCATTGCCCGCCAGGACCTTGCCCAAATCCATTGGCCGGTGGATGATCTTGCGCCCGGCAGCGGCGGCTATTTCCCGCAGGCGGGCATCGCCAAAATAGGCGAATAGGGAATTGGCGGTATAGAAATATTCAATATCGGCCATGCTGCTCTCTTATTGCTGGCTTCGGGTTACGGGCGCGAGAGCCTAACCCGGTGTGCGGGGCGATGAAATACTTTTGCTTAAGCGTGCGCGACATCGAGCAGCGGCTATTTATTAATATTGTTAAACGCACCTTATGGCGCGGCGCTATGGGCGCGGCCAGGTGCCGGCGAAGGGTTTTTTGAGGGCGCGCTCGACCATTTCCAACCGGTCCTGACCATAGAACATATCGCCGTCGATAAAATAGGTCGGCGAGCCGAATACCGAGCGCGCTATCGCTTCCTCAGTATTGTTGTTATAGGCGGCCTGTATCTCTGCTGTGCGCGCTGCACCCAGCAACGGCGCTGGGTCGATATCGACCTCGCCGGCCAGTTTGGTCAAAACGCGCTCGTCGGCAAAATCCGCATCGTCGCGCCAATGGGCTTGCATAATGCCATGCGCCAGCGGGCCGATATCTACGCCCTGCTCCAGACCCGCGATCAACATGCAATTGGCGAGCGTCGTGTCATTGTCGTGATGTTTGGGCCGGTGCGGCAGGATCGGTGTCCGGCGAAATTCGGACCAGCGTTCCTTCTCGCGGCCAAAGAAATAGGCATAGTGGGCTTTGCTGCGGGTGCGGAAAGACGTTGAACCCATAGCTTCCATAACTTTGTGCAAATCCATCGGCCGGTGTGTAATTTTGCGCCCGGCGGCGCGCGCAATCTCGCTCAGGCGGGCGGAGCCGAAATAGGCGAACAGGGAATGGGCGGAATAAAAATATTCAATATCAGCCATGGCGCTCCCCTTGTATCGTGTTTTCAGCATGTGGTGTTTTAGTTTCTGTGCGAAAGCCTAACTCGGCGCGCAGGGCGATGAGGTACTCTAGACTCTTTAAATTTCTGACGGAAACGCATCGCGCGCTATTGAAGTCATTTGCGCATTCGCTGTCATTGAGGCCGTGTTTATTTAGCGCCTGGTTCCTAGATTTCCGTGATGCCGCGTCGCGCTAGAGCATCGGCGCGTTCATTTTCGGGGTGGCCGTCATGGCCTTTGACCCAGTGCCAGCTCACCTCGTGGGTGCTGTTTATGTCATCGAGCTCGCGCCATAAATCTTCGTTCTTCACCGGATTTTTCGATGCGGTACGCCAGCCCTTGGCCTTCCAGCCGTGAATCCATTTGGTGATGCCGTCCATGACGTAGCGGCTGTCGGTATAGAGATCGACGGTGGAATGCCGCTTCAGCGTGTCGAGCGCCCGGATGGCGGCGGTCAGTTCCATGCGATTGTTGGTGCTGTCCGCTTCGCCGCCGCTGATTTCCTTGCGCTTGCCATTATAAACCAGAGTGGCACCCCAGCCGCCCGGCCCGGGATTGCCGCTGCACGCACCATCGGTATAGATGCGCACCCGCCCGGTTGTGCTGGTTTCATTTCCCCCGGTCATGCTGTGCCATCGTCGATGCCATATTCGCCCGGCCCTCGGACACTGCGGTGAAAGCGCAGCTTTTTGATAAACTCCATCGGGTCTTTGGGTTTTACCATGGCGCCGTCAACCTGATTGAGCCAGTCATAGAGGCGGGTTAGCAAAAAGCGCAGCGCCGCGCCACGCGCCAGCAGCGGCAGCGCATTAAGCTCTGCCGCGCTGCACGGGCGCACCTTTTGATAGCCGCGTATCATCAGGCGGGCTTTGGTGATGTTAAAGCTCGCATCCGGCTCGAAGCACCAGGCGTTGAGGCAAATGGCGATGTCATAGGCCAGGAAATCATTACAGGCGAAGTAGAAATCAATCAGACCGGAGAGTTTTTCTTCTTTGAAAAACACATTATCGGGAAACAGATCGGCATGAATGACGCCTTCCGGCAGACTGCTCGGCCAGGCATTTGCCAATACCTCAAGTTCGCTGGCTAATTCCGCCGCCAGGCCCGGGGTGACGTCATCGGCATGGGCTTCACATTGAGTAAACAGAGTGCGCCAGCCATTGACCGATAGGGCGTTTTCGCGCCGGATCGAATAATCGAGGCCGGCAACATGCATTTTTGCCAACGCCTCGCCGAGTGGCTCGCAATGGGCTGCCGTCGGCCGCAATGGCCAGACGCCTGAGAGAAAGCTGGTCACCGCCGCCGGGCGGCAGCACAGGGTGCGCAGTACTTTGCCGTCGCGGCCATGTATGGGTGTCGGGCAGTCCAGGCCGCGGCTGGCTAAATGTTCCATCAGGCCGAGAAAAAACGGCAAATCCTCGAGCGCCACCCGCTTTTCATAGAGGGTAAGAATATGCGGCCCCTGATCGGTCAGGAGAAAATAGTTTGAATTCTCCACCCCCTCCGCGATCCCCTTAAACGAGACGGCGCGACCGATATCAAAATCGGCGAGGAAGGCAGCGAGTTCCTGATCTGATACTTGGGTGTAGACAGCCATATGGCGGCTCTTAATATTAATTTAAGCGTGTAAAATGGCATAACGCGCCCGGTGGCGCGGCGCAAGCGCCCATATACTGTTCGCCGGATTAGTGCGGCCTGCTCTTGTGTGTGCATTGCCCGGTGGCTACATTCGCCACTCCATAATAACAGGCTGATTCGAACATGACTGAATCCATAATCGCCCAAAAGGCGCCCTTTGAGATCGAACTGGAAGCCGGCAAGAAATATGCCTGGTGTCGGTGCGGCTATAGCGCCAAACAGCCTTTTTGCGATGGCGGCCATTCAAAATCCGGAACCGACATCAAACCGATGATTTTCACGGCTGAAAAATCGGGAACCCATTGGTTATGTGGTTGTAAGCAAACCGCCGGCCAGCCTTTTTGCGACGGCACACACGGGAAGCTCTAGAATTTGTCTTCCATTCTTTCCATATTTCAGCGCTTGATCGGCGGTAATTTGACGTCTGTGCTAGCGTTGGCCGCTGTTTCGCTGGTGCTTGCGTCCTGTAATTTATTTGGCAGTGCGCCGCCGCCCTGCCCGCAGGTTGCGATTATGGATCAGGCGAAAAAAGTGACCTTCTATCGCCCCGGCCCCGGGCGTGATCTCACCGACGTGACCTTCGAAGTCGCAATTCGCGATCTCGCCTATGAGTGCAGCTACGATTTTGATGATGACGGCAATAGCGTAACGGTGAACTACAATGTTCTGTTCGTTGCCCGGCGCGGGCCAGCGGCTGCTGCAGATCAGGTCGAAGTGCCCTATTTTTCCGCCGTGACAAATGCGGCCCGGCAAATATTGGCGAAAGAGCAATTCACCGCCACGCTGCAATTCTCGGGCAATGAAGTGCGCACGCAATCCGTCCAAGAGCTGACGCAAACCATCCCATTCAGCCCTGGCGTGAATATTTGGGACTATCACAGTTTTATCGGTTTGCAGCTTACCCCGGCGCAGCTGGAAGAATCGAAGCGCGAACGTAGTCGATGAAGCAGTTGACCCGGGCGGCGCAGGCGTTACACTCGCATCCATCCGGTCTACACAGCTGAACCTTGCGGGAGAGACCGGCCAGCCGAAATGCTGGCAGGCGCCGAAGGAGCAATCGTCCCGAAAACTCTCAGGCAACAGGGACCGCAAGGGAATGTGACTCTGGAAAGCAGGCAGGAGCTCAAATTGGGCTCCCGGCCTCACCGAAGGGGAAAGCTGCGGCGCTCTCGGCATCATATGCTTTGAGCCTGTCGGTCAATCTTTCAGGTACGGAGACAGAGGGGACGCCGGGCGACCTTGAAAAGGGTTGCTGGCGTTTTGTGTTTTCGTAGCTGGAGATTTCGATGAGCGGGACGAACGGGACAGACTCCGTATCGATCAAAACCACACCGCTATATGATTGCCATGTTGCGCTCGGTGCAAAAATGGTGCCCTTCACCGGCTATTCCATGCCGTTGCAATATCCGACCGGCATCCTGAAAGAACATTCTCATACCCGTGCCAATGCCTCGCTGTTCGATGTGAGCCATATGGGCCAGATCAGTATTTGGGGCTCAGGCGCTGCGGCCGGATTGGAGCGGTTGGTTCCGGGCGATATCACTGGTCTAGCGCCCTGGTCATTGCGCTATACCCAATTCACCAATGACGCAGGCGGCATCCTGGATGATCTGATGGTCACCAACGCCGGCGGGCGGCAGATTTTGGTGGTCAACGCCGCCTGCAAGGAAGCGGATTTTGCCCGCCTGAAGGCTGGGTTTCGCGGCGCGGCGGATATAGCCATGCACGTAAACAAGGCATTGATCGCCATTCAAGGACCGTCGGCAGCGGCGGCGTTGGCCCGCCATGCGCCGGGTTCGAAGGCGTTGAAATTCATGACCGCAGGCGCCATGCAGGTGGCCGGCGCCGATGCCATTGTCTCGCGCTCTGGCTATACCGGGGAGGATGGCTTCGAGATTTCGATCTATGCCGATGCCGCCCGCCATGTTTGGCAGACATTGATGGCCGAACCGGAAGTGGAAGCTGCCGGCCTCGGCGCGCGCGATTCACTTCGCCTTGAAGCCGGGCTATGCCTCTATGGCCACGATATTGATGAAACGATCTCGCCGGTGGAAGCCGGCTTGTTATGGTCCATCGGCAAGCGTCGGCGCGAGCAGGGCGGCTTCCCCGGTGCCGAGCGCATTCAGGCGGAAATCGCCGATGGCGCCAAGCGCCGCCGTGTCGGAATTCTGCCCGAGGGCCGCGCGCCGGCACGTGAAGATACCGAAATCCTCAGCGTTGATGAGGATGTGATCGGCAAAATAACCAGCGGTGGTTTCGGCCCGAGCGCCGGCAGACCGGTGGCAATGGGCTATGTGGATGCCGCCCACGCCAAAGTCGGCACTGCCCTCAAATTATTGGTGCGCGGTAAAAAGATTCCCGCCAGCATTGTCAAAATGCCGTTTGCGGCGCACAGATATCACAAAGAATAGGGAGCATAGATTGGCTATGAGCGATCTCAAATTCAGCAAAGATCATGAGTGGGTGCAGTTCGAGGATGGCATCGCCACGATTGGTATTTCCGATTACGCCCAGGAGCAATTGGGCGATGTGGTCTATATCGAGCTGCCGGAAGTGGGCCAGAAAATTGCCCTCGGTGAGCAGGGCGCTGTGGTCGAATCGGTCAAGGCGGCAAGCGAAATTTATGTGCCGGCAAGCGGTGAGGTGGTCGAGGTCAACAGTGCGCTTGAAGATGAGCCGGGCCTGGTCAACGGCGATCCCACCGGCGGCGGCTGGTTTTTTAAGCTGAAGCTCGATGATGAGGCAGAGCTTGCGGCGCTTATGGATGACAGCGCCTATCAGGAGTTCGTCGAAGATCTCGGTTGAGCCGCCGTATAAGGCGGTGCGCGTTAGCAGAATGATGTTAGAGGTGCGGAGAAGAATATGACTGTTGGCAATCTCGATTTGGCGGCCTTAGAAGCTAAGGACGCATTCATTCATCGCCATATTGGCCCAAGTGAAGCTGATATAGCCGATATGCTCGAATATCTCGGCATTGATTCCTTGGACAGCCTGACCGATCAGGCGGTGCCCGAGACCATTCGCGCCGAATTTCCGGATGATCTCCCCGGCGCTCGCAGCGAACAAGATGTGCTAGGCGAATTGGCTGGGTTGGCGGCGCGCAACAAGGTCGCTAAGTCCATGATCGGAATGGGTTATTCCGATACCCACACACCGCCGGTGATCCTGCGCAATCTGCTGGAAAATCCCGGCTGGTACACCGCCTATACGCCTTATCAGCCGGAAATCAGCCAGGGGCGCCTTGAGGCGCTGCTCGCCTTTCAGACCATGGTGATGGATTTGACCGGCATGGAATGCGCTAACGCATCCCTCCTCGATGAAGCGACTGCCGCCGCCGAGGCCGCCAATATGAGCCGGGCGCTGGTGAAAAAGCTCGGCGATCGCTATTTTGTTTCCGAGCATTGTCACCCGCAGACCATTGCTGTGCTGCGTACCCGCGCCGCAACCGCCGGCATCGAGATTGTCGTCGGCGATCACACCACCGCCCTTGATGACGGGATATTCTTCGGTGCCTTGCTGCAATATCCGGCGAGCGGCGGTGCGCTCAATGATTACCGCGCCTTCATCGATGCCGCGCATGAAAAGGGCATGCTGGTGACCGTGGCGGCGGACCTTCTCAGCCTGGTACGCCTTCTACCGCCGGGCGAGTTCGGCGCCGATATTGTCGTCGGCAGCACTCAGCGCTTCGGCGTGCCCATGGGCTTCGGCGGGCCGCACGCCGCCTTTTTTGCCACGCATGAAAAATACCGCCGCGTCATGCCGGGGCGGATCGTTGGCGTCTCTTTGGATGCGCAAGGGAAGCCTGGCCTCCGCCTCGCCCTGCAAACACGCGAGCAGCATATCCGGCGCGAAAAGGCGACCAGCAATATCTGCACGGCGCAGGTTCTGCTGGCGGTTATCGCCGCCATGTATGCGATCTATCACGGGCCGCATGGCTTGGCTGTTATTGCCGAGCGGGTGCAGCGTTTGACCTCGATCCTGGCGGCGGGGCTCGGCCGCCTCGGCGTCGAGGTGGAGAATACGAGCTGGTTCGATACCCTCACCGTCAACGTACCGGGCGAAGCGCAAGCGGTTCTGGCGCGCGCCGCCGAAGCCGGCATCAATCTCCGTCCGGTGGATGCGGATTGCCTCGGCATCTCGCTTGATGAAACGACGCTACCGGCAGATGTGAGCGCGCTAATGAAAATTTTCGCGCCGCAAGCGGCTGCTGATCTGAACCTGATTGAGCTCGAACGGGAGCAAACCGCTGGCGTGCCGGAAAACCTTGCCCGCCATTCTGCCATTTTGACCCACCCGCTGTTCAATACGCAGCAATCTGAAACGCAAATGCTACGCTATATGCATCGTCTCGAAGTTAAGGACATCACCCTTAATCACTCCATGATTCCGCTTGGCTCCTGCACCATGAAGCTCAATGCCACTGCCGAAATGATACCGGTGACCTGGCCGGGCTTTGCCCGCATCCACCCCTTTGCGCCACTTGATCAAGTATCGGGCTATATTGAAATGATCGAGGGTCTGGAGCGCATGCTGTGCGAGGTCACCGGCTTTGCCGCCGTGTCCCTGCAGCCCAATGCCGGCAGCCAGGGCGAATATGCCGGCCTGCTGGCGATCCGCGCCTATCACCAGGCGAGCGGCAACGGCGAGCGCGATATTTGCCTGATCCCAAGTTCAGCTCATGGCACCAATCCGGCGAGCGCGGTGATGGCCGGGCTCAAGGTGGTGGTTGTAGGCTGCGATGAAAACGGCAATGTGGATGTCGCCGACCTCAAAGCCAAGGTGGCGCAACATGAGGCCCGGCTGGCGGCGCTCATGGTGACCTATCCCTCGACCCATGGCGTGTTTGAGGAAGCGATTGTCGAAATCTGTGAGATCATTCACGCCGCCGGTGGCCAAGTCTATCTCGACGGCGCCAATTTGAATGCGCTTCTCGGCGTCAGCCTGCCAGGCGCCTTCGGCCCTGATGTGGCGCATATGAATCTGCACAAGACCTTTTGCATTCCCCATGGCGGTGGTGGCCCAGGCGTTGGGCCGATCGGTGTGCGCGCCCATTTGGCGCCCTATCTACCAAGCCATCCGCTGGCGCCTGCTGATGGCTATGGCCCGGTTTCCGCTGCACCTTATGGCTCCGCCGGCATACTGCCGATCTCCTGGGCCTATATCGCTATGATGGGTGCAACCGGTTTGAAGAAGGCTACGCAAACCGCAATTCTCAGCGCCAACTATATTGCCGAAAAATTGAACCCCCATTACCCGGTGCTGTATCGTGGCAGCCAGGGCCGAGTGGCGCATGAATGCATTATCGATCTCCGCCCGCTCAAGGAAAGTTCGGGCATTACCGTCGATGATGTCGCCAAGCGTCTGATGGATTACGGCTTTCATGCGCCGACTATGTCTTTCCCGGTGCCCGGCACCCTGATGATCGAGCCGACAGAAAGCGAACCGCGCGAGGAGCTTGACCGTTTCTGCGAGGCGATGATTGCCATTCGCGGTGAGATTAAGCGGGTCGAAGACGGTGATTGGCCGTCGGACGATAATCCCTTATGCGGCGCGCCGCATACGCTGGGCCAGGTGACTGCGAGTGACTGGACGCACGCCTATAGCCGTGAGGAAGCGGCCTATCCTGTTGATTCCCTACGCGACGGCAAATATTGGCCGCCGGTGGCACGTATCGATCAGGTTTATGGCGACCGCCATTTGATCTGCGCCTGTCCGCCGCTCGACGCCTATAAAAATGCAGCGGAGTAAACTTGTCGCATAGCCAGAACATTTTTTATGGAAGACAATGAGCACCGCTTATTGTCTTCCGGCAAGCGCGCGGATGCGCACGCCCGGTGTCTGAGGGATCAAATTAAAAAGAGTGAACCCAGGAAAAATCGAGCAAGCGGAACCACCAACCGGAATGCGACCGGCATTCTGGCCAGGGCGACCGCCCGCCCGAGTTAATACGAGGTAGCCTAGGGAGCGGACGCGACCGCCCGGCATTTGAGGGCCTAAAAAAAGAGAACAACAATGTCCGAACAGCTAACGCTCGTCGCCTATCTTTACGCCAAGCCGGAAAAGGAAGAGGAACTAGTCAAAATTCTCTAGTCCTTGGTGGCGCCGACGCGCGAGGAGTCGGGCTGCATCAATTATCATCTCCATCGCAGCACCGAAGATCCGCTCTGTTACATGTTCTATGAAAACTGGACGAGTATGGAGGACTTGGATAATCACCTTACCAAGCCCCATCTCGAGCCTTTGCTGAGCCGCACGGATGAGCTGCTTCAACGCGACGTAAAAATCGAATTTTACACCATGTTGAGCGACGCGTCGGCTTGACGGTAATGCGGGGAGAATGAAGCGATGAGTACGGCAAAGAATGATCCGATTATTGTAAAAGTTGAAGATATCGAGCCCGGCTTCAACTGGGATCGGGCGATTCCCGCACCCGTCCATATGGCTGTTGATTTTGAAGAGCGGGTGAATTTCCGCCACCTGCGTGATTACCGCCTGGGGCGCGCCAAGCAGGCGCTGGCCGAATCCGAGCTCGGCGCCATCATGTGTTTGGACGCCAACAATATCCGCTATATCAGTGGCACGGTGATCGGTGAATGGTCGCGCGATAAGATGAGCCGCTATGCGCTGCTGACCGGCACCGGCGATCCGCATATCTGGGATTTCGGCCCGGCGGCGAGCCATCACCGCCTGCACATGCCGTGGCTCCCGGCAGGCTGCGTTCATGCTGGCATGCTTGGTCTCAGAGGCGCGGTGCCGCCCGATGCCGGGCTGATGAAAAAGGCGGCGCAACAGGTCCAGTCGATCATGATCGAGCATGGCGTTGCCGATATGCCCTTGGGCGTCGACATCATCGAGCCGCCGCTGTTTTATGAGCTGCAGGAGCTCGGCATCGAAGTGCGCGATGCCCAGCAGACCATGCTGAACGCGCGTGAGATCAAGAATATCGATGAGATCGTGCTTTTGAATCAGGCTGCCACCATGGTCGATGGCGTCTATCACCAGATTTTCTAGGAGCTCAAACCCGGCGTGCGCGAATGCGATATCGTCGCCAGCGCCACCAAGCGGCTTTATGAAATGGGCTCGGACCATGTCGAGGCGATCAACGCCGTCTCGGGTGAGCGCTGCAATCCACACCCGCATAATTTCACCGACCGCTTGTTCCGCCCCGGCGATCAGGCCTTCTTTGACGTCATTCAATCCTATATGGGCTACCGCACCTGCTATTACCGCACCATCAATGTCGGCCGCGCCACCGATTCCCAGCGCGATGCCTACAAGCAGGCCCGTGAATGGATCGACGCCTTGATGGCCATGATCTGCCCCGGTGTCAGCGCCGATCAGGTCGCGGCCTGCTGGCCGACCGCCGAGCAGCTCGGCTTCGCCAATGAAATGGAATGCTTCGGCCTGCAATTCGGCCACGGCCTCGGCCTGTTCTTGCACGAACGCCCGATCATCAGCCGCTTGGTTTCCATGGATAGCCCAATGGAAATCAAAGAGGGCATGGTGTTCGCACTCGAGACCTACTGCCCCGCCAGCGACGGCTATTCAGGCGCCCGCATCGAGGAAGAAGTGGTAGTGACAGACAAAGGCTGCCGCATCATCACGCTGTTTCCAGCCGAGGAATTACCAGTGGCGAATGCTTATTGATGAATTTTCGAACAGCAGCGTAGAGATAAAAAAAGCCCCGCCGGGTATAACCGGGCGGGGGCTTTTGATTTGGTATGTTGCCGTGAGGCTTAATGCATCTTTTCGCCAAGCTCGCGGATCGAGCGTTCGATCATTTGGTCGGCGCGGGCATCGTCGAGATTGTCGCGGATGAGGCGCGCGGTTGCTTCGACGGCAAGCGTCGCCGCAGTTTCGCGTACTTCACGCAGCGCGTCCGTTTCGGCCTGGGCGATGCGCTGCATGGCGGCTTCCTCGCGCCGGCGCATGGTGTCTAGCAATGCCTGCTTGGCGTCATTGGCGTGACGCTCGGCTTCGACCTTGGCATGCTCGACCATCTGACGGGCTTCATCTTCGGCTTCGCGGCGCTTGCGCTCATATTCGGCGAGCACGCTTTGCGCTTCTTCACGCAAGCGCTTGGCTTCTTCGAGCTCGGCCTGGATTTTCTCGGCTCTGGTATCGAGCACATTCTTGATTGCCGCCCAGGCCTTGCGGCCAAAAACGCCAATGAAGGTGACGAAAGCGATCAGGATCCAGAAGTTGGCGTCCTCGGTGATCGAGGAGCCGGCGATGACAAAAGCAAAGGCGGCAACCAGCAGCCAATTCTCAGGCACCTTGGCCATGCGTTTTAGCTTGCCCATGATATTTAGCCCTTTCCGTCGACGGCGGCGTTGGCCGCATCTTGGCTGGGCTCTACGCCGATCAGGCGATCGGTCGCGGCACGCGCCACTTCCGCCGCTACTTCACGCACGCTCGAGAGCGCCTGCTGGCGCGCCTCGCGGATGCGTGATTCGGCACTCGCCTGCTTTTCGGCTAATTCGCCGTCCAGGCGGGTGCGTTGTTCCGCCGCCTGTTCGTCGAACCGGGCCTGTGTTTCGGCCAGCAATTGATGCGCTTCGGAGCGTGCCTCGGCGAGCGAAGCCTCATAGGCTTTGATCGCCTCTTCAGCACCCTGCTTGAATTTTTCTGCCGCTTCCAGATCGTCACTGATGTGCTTCTGGCGTTGTTCCAGAACACGACCGA
>Ga0114996_10004793_pt1 | contig 16078 bp, 16 predicted proteins | sample ArcticOcean_MG_C_4_FD_87039 | JGI IMG/M metagenome (GOLD analysis project Ga0114996, IMG submission 87039) | Marine microbial communities from western Arctic Ocean - ArcticOcean_MG_CB4_134 | ecosystem: Environmental > Aquatic > Marine > Oceanic | place: Arctic Ocean: Canada Basin | collected...
AAACGGTCTGCATTGCTTGACGCACAGATAAATCAGTGTCTAGAACCTGATTCACAGGTACCAAAGCCACCCACCCCGAGTTTGGTAGCGGAGCGGTAGGTATGTAGACTATTGCTAGCCTTGTCCCGTCATCCAAGCGGGTGAAGTTAGTCAGGAACCCGATACTCCATGCTCCTGCTTTTGGATACTCGATCAAAACCACTCGTTTGAAACCAGTTTCCTTGATCTCTGATCCGGAGAACGATTCGACCAGTTGCCTTGAAGCGGAGTATATGTGACCGATCAGGGGAATCTTTGCAGTAACTCGTTGTCCCCAGCCTGTGATCAACCTCCCTAATCCGAACGTGGCAAACAACCCTGCAAGATACACGAGGAGAACTGTCACTATGACTCCTAATCCTGGAAATTCGATATCTATTTGGTAACGTATGAATAGCCATTGCATAAATGGCTGCAGGATACTGTCAATCGAATTGAACAGCCATTTAACAAGCAAATAAGTCAGTCCTAACGGTATCAGCAGTAGTGAGCCGGCAACTAGAGCCAATTTAATATGCCGCGTTATGCCACGCTCAGTTTGCCCTATTAGGCTCGACCCTATCGAGTTGAAAAGACGCCCAAATAAGCTATTTCGGTTCGGATTTTTCATGTTTCCATACTTTTGTTTATAGGGGGTCAGTATAACAGAGCGATAGAGCCTTGAATTGTGATGATGGCTTGTTTAGGTATGTGAGGTTTATGCTTGAGATACAAGATATAATAACTCGACTTAAACTGGAATTTATTGAAGGCAGTTATGCACGGTGGTAGAGTCCGCAACTGGTATTGAAAAAGCAGGTATACTTGGAGGTAATGTAATTGATGAGGAGTGGTCATTTTGACTAATTATTCTGAGTTCATACTTGGGTCTGTTTTGGTGGGACTTATCGCTTTGCTATTTGCTGCATACCTTATAACTAAGATTATGCGACAGAATGCAGGTGACGAAGTTGTAGCTAGTATTGGTTTAGCTATACAAGAAGGAGCAACGGCTTTTTTGAAGCGTGAATACAGAGTAATTACTATTTTCGTAGTAATTATTTCGCTGATTATAACTGTTTTCATTGATTACGACATTTTGGGCAAAATAGGTTCTAGTAGATCAGTGCCGTCAACGGCTATATCGTACCTAATTGGAGCCTTTGGATCAGGCTTGTGTGGTTTTATTGGAATGAACATTGCTGTTAGAGCGAACACTAGAACCACGGTCGCTGCCGCGGAAGGTTTGAATCAAGGATTACGCGTTGCTTTTAATAGTGGAGCGGTGATGGGTATGACTGTTGTTGGGATGGGAATCTTAGGTGTTGCAGTTCTTTATTGGGTATTTAGAGATGCAAGCATAATCGCGGGCTTTGGGTTTGGAGCGTCCTCTATTGCTTTGTTTGCCCGTGTCGGCGGAGGTATTTTCACAAAGGCAGCTGATGTTGGAGCCGATCTAGTTGGTAAAGTTGAACAGAACATACCAGAAGATGACCCACGTAACCCTGCCACCATCGCTGATAATGTGGGTGACAATGTCGGTGATGTCGCTGGCATGGGAGCTGATTTATTCGAATCTTACGTGGGGTCGATCATTGCCGCTATAGCTTTGGGGGCTACCGCGACGGTGTTTGGGGTATCTAGTGATGCTTCGTTTGACAGTGCTAGATTCGTACTGCCATTCATAGTGGCATCCATCGGGATAATCGCTGCCATATTGGGAACGTTTGTTGTGAGGACTTCTGAAAATGCCAGCATGGGTAGGTTGTTGTGGGCGCTAAGGACAGGAGTTTACTTTGCAGGAGCACTTGTATTAATTGGCACATTGGTAACAGTCATTTTGCTCGACTTAGACATTCGATTGTTTTGGGTGGTGTTAGTTGGGCTAGTGGTTGGTCAGGTCATAGGGTCCGCGACCGAATACTATACTGCATACGAATACGGCCCTACCAAGAAATTATCTGAACAGGCACTCACCGGCCCAGCTACGATTATTATGGGTGGCATAGGCCTCGGTATGTTTAGTACTTTGATACCTCTGATAGCAGTCATAGTTGGAATATGGATTGCCGATTCACTAGCGGGTATCTACGGAATTTCGCTTGCTGCTGTTGGAATGTTATCCACCCTTGGGATAACTTTGGCTACAGATGCATATGGTCCGGTGGCCGATAATGCCGGGGGTATTGCAGAGCAAGCCGGGTTACCTTCAGAGGTTAGAGAACGTACTGATGCGCTTGATGCATTGGGGAACACTACGGCAGCTACGGGCAAAGGATTTGCAATAGGTTCGGCAGTTCTAACTGCACTAGCTTTGATGGTGGCGTATTCCCAGATAACTAATATCAGCGCGCTTGACTTGATTCAGCCAAAAGTTCTTATTGGTTTACTAATTGGATCTCTGCTGCCATTCATATTTTCGTCTTTAACTATGCAGGCTGTAGGTCGTGCGGCTAATGAAATGATTGAAGAAGTCCGACGCCAATTTAGAGAGATTCCAGGTATTCTGGAAGGGACTGCAAGACCCGATTACGCTAAGGCGGTTGATATCAGTACTCAAGGCGCGATTCGGGAAATGATTGCCCCTGGGCTAATAGCGATAATTGCGCCTGTTGCTGTTGGATCTATTATGGGTGCTGAGGCGCTCGGTGGTCTATTAATTGGATCCATAGCTACGGGTTTTCTGTTGGCCGTTACGATGGCTAATGCCGGCGGTGCGTGGGATAATGCCAAGAAATACATCGAGTTAGGTAATCATGGAGGCAAAGGCTCAGACGCCCATCACGCCGCCGTTGTAGGTGATACTGTGGGCGATCCGTTCAAGGATACCAGCGGGCCTGCTTTAAACATTTTGATCAAGCTTATGGCTATAGTGTCGCTTGTTTTTGGACCGCTATTCATTTAAGAGATGTGTGAGCTAATGTGCTCTACCTGCTGAAGTAAGATTTGGTTGTTTTAATAAGTAAGCGATTGTCTAGATAGAGCATTAGCTTATAAAAACCTGATTTTTTGCCTAGGGAAACTTGCTCTTGCCCCAGAATCCTTCCGGTATGGTTAAGAGATCCCTTACATTTGCTCGATCTAGCATTGTGTCGGTAGCGTTACGAGCTAAACACAGAATATCTTTTTCGTTTACTAGCTTTGTTACTCGGTCCTCCATAATAATGGCTCCGTCTACTATAACTGTATGCACATCATGTCCACTCGCAAAGTTGGTAATGCGAAATAGTGGCATGTTGGGTGGATATAAATGCGGCTTTTCCATATCAATCAATATGATATCCGCACTTTTGTTTATCTCTAGGGATCCTATTTTTTCCTGAATTCCCAACGCCTTTGCAGAATCGATTGTAACCATTTCTAAGATTTTGCCATTAGGCATGTAGCTTGGGTCATGGAAGTGCGTCCTTTGATAATGCATGCACTGGGCCATATGTCTGAACATATCGAAGCTACGATCAGGTGCATTTCCATCGGATCCTAATATTACGGTTACGCCGGCGTCGATTAACTCTGGAACTGGGCATCTTGCCATTATTGCCGCTACGGCGCTTGGATTGTGCACTATTTTTGTATCGGTTTCTTTGCAAATTAATATCTCTTCATCAGTAAGGCCGGTAGAGTGTGAAAGTAGTACGTCTGGGCCTAGTAGTTCCAATTCTTCGTGTGCAAATTTGACAGTTCCCCTGGAGTGGCCATCTTGGGCGAATATAATATTGTGCTTTTTAGAAAGCCCTCTCATTGTGCTTGCCTGATATTTCAATGCATCCAAATCTTGCATGCTATTTTCTGGATTGTGCACCGGCAACATGACCATAAGATTTATTTTCCCATCCGATTGACCATGCCATTTATTTATCAAGCTCTCCGATGTTTTTACATAATCGTCGAATTCGACAAGTTTTTCCGTGGAAGCGTCATTTTCCCAGCTTACGTACTTCCTGGGATAAGGAGGATTACTTGGGCCGACTGCCAGAAACTCCCTGATTCCCATTTCTTTTATAGCCCGACAATGACTATCTCCGTACAAGGGTTCATCTGACCTAACTACCATGGTCCCGCCACCGAAGAAAGATACGCCGGTCGTCACCCCGAATTTTATGCGTTCCAATGATGTAAGAAGTGCATCGGCATACCAAAATTGCGCATCTGTACTTTCGGCGTATATCTTGTCTACTGTTTCAGCCCATGCACCAGTGCGACCAGCCCCTAAGGTTTTGACTAGGCTGTGGCCAGCATGGCCATGGCCATCTATAAGGCCTGGAAGAACCACTTTGCCTTTCGCATTTATTAATTGCTTATCCTTATGCCTAGCCTCGATTTCCGTGCGTGGACCAACTTCCTCGATAAATTTCCCTTTCACAGCCACAGCGCCGTCTTCAATCACTCGGCGTTGTGAATCCATAGTTACGACATATCCCCCAGAAATAAAGAGATCTGACATTGATACCTCCCCTACTGGATAGGTCCGTATAACACTTGTCGTCTATTCTTAGTGAATGGTCTGACTTCCTTGGGCCAACGCCCGATTTCTACTGCATTAGCCCACTCTTCGCTCATCAGAACATTTGGATTATCTATTTCATAAATAGCTGCATAGGCCGGCTCGTCTGCATATTCGTACATCTGCAATTCACCATTAATGGCAATTTCGACTTTTGGTTGTCTTTTGAATCGAACTGCGGATAGGACTCCAGGGACTTTTAGCAGTTCCGGAACGTGTTCCTCATCGTATACCTGATTGAAGATCACTTCTTTATCGAGCGCGACATCCATCCTTGTTAAAAGTAGGAACTTTGTGTTTATAGGCATCTTTACCTCCAGCTCTAAACGTTTGTTTGAAGTTTGTTTGCACAGTAATTCATTGATACTTCAACTCGGTTACAAGAATGGGTTGTGGTTTATTTCCGTTTCTATTGTCGATTGGGGCCCGTGGCCGGGCATAATTACAGTTTCTGGCGGCAGTGTAAAAAGCTTGGAACGGATGCTGTCAATGAGCTGTTCTCTATTACCTCCATCAATATCGTATCGACCTATAGAATTTTTGAACAACGTGTCACCTGTGAACAGGAGCCCTTGTGCGTAGAAACATACGGATCCAGGCGTGTGCCCTGGTGTTTCTAAAACCTCTAGCCTAACACCGGTGAATTCTATAGGGACTGCGTCCCTAATGTAGAAATCCGGGTTGGGTGGCCGCTCGTATTCAGGAAAGATGCTAGGCGCCCATAATGCACTAGTTCCTAGCACTTGTATATCTTTATCGTTGATTCCGTACTCGGCTCCTGTAAGGTTTTTGATAGTTCTTACCGCACCATTGTGATCACCATGGCCGTGGGTATTTATGATGTAGGTTACATTCAGGTTGAGTTCGTTTACTTTGGCAATAATTGTGTTTGCCTCTGCACCCGGGTCGATTAGCAGACACTGCCCTGAGGATTGTGAACCCACAATGTAAGTGTTTGTTGCCAGTGGCCCTACTACCATCGTACTCAATATCAATGAAGTGTTGAAGGAGGTCATATCACTTTTCAATTGGAAAGCCATCTACATTGCCCCACTCGGCAAAAGATGCGTCATAGTTCTTCACTGAACCGTATCCCATGAGAGTTAACGTGAACATGGCGTGTGCTGCACGAACACCTGCCTGGCAGTAAGTGATGATTGGCCTGCCTCGATTTATCTCATTCTTTAGGAGCAGGTCGTAGATGGCGTCACTAGTCTTGAACTTTCCTGACTCTATGTCCATTAGACCGCTCCATTCTAGGTTAAATGCCCCAGGGACATGTCCTTCATTTTTGTTGCCTCTACTGTTGCCCCCGTTGAATTCCTCCGACGATCGGACATCCCAAATCAGTGTTCCCGGTTTCAATTGTGCTTCTAACAACTGATCCGATGAGGCTATTAAATCGTGGTTAATGACCGGTTCGAAAGGCTCGAAAGAAGTGTTATTTGATGTTGCTTGAAGAAGGGATTTGCTTTTAGTAGTTGGTGTGTCTGTGATCGGTCTTCTATCATTTAGCCATGCTGTCCAACCCCCATTTAAGATAGAGGCGTTGTGGTGTCCAAAATATGACAACACCCACCACAGTCGCGCAGCATAGACAGAAAATCTGCCGCTGTATGCGACTACTTTTGTGTCTTTCCCTAGCCCCATAGTGCTGAAAAGAGACTCCGCTGTGTTCTTACTCATCACATGCACGTTCTCCTCTTCTTTCAGATGGTGGTTACCCCCCAAGTTAACAGAGCCAGGAATATGAGCTCTGTTATAGGCATCCGGAAGATCACAATCTACAATTAGTAAGTCTTCGTCAGTCAGGTGTTCAATAAGCCATTCTGATTCCACAAGTAATTCAGGTCGTATGTAGGGTCTGGAAGTCACATGGGTCTCCTAAAAGCAGAGTGCAATCCATCCTATTAATTGCTCTGTTTGCTGTCAATTAAAGTGATTGAATTGCTGAGCTAATCTGCCGTTTGCAGAGTTATTTCGATTACGGGAGAGGTGTGTTTCAGTGACTACTTTAGCAGTTGGACCTATGCATGCCCAACGCCCTTTACGTATTTCTAAATACCCAGTAGCCTATTAACGGTTAGAGTACTGAATATCGCCTAAATCTTTTTAGTGTTTGGAGTTTTGTAACGGATGAATGAGTTAAGCACCATAGTTTCTCTAGCAAAGCGCAGAGGCTTTATTTTTCAATCGAGCGAAATTTATGGTGGCCTTGCATCGACCTATGATTATGGGCCCCTAGGAGTCGAAATGCGCAGGAACATCAAAGATTCCTGGTGGAAAGCATTTGTTCATGGGCGCCAAGATATTGTTGGCCTGGATAGTGCAATTCTTATGTCACCACAGGTCTGGGATGCATCAGGTCACACTTCGGCAGGATTTGCTGATCTTCTGGTTGATTGCAGATCATGTAGGCAGCGTTTTAGAGCGGATCATCTTTGGTGTGTTTTTGTTCGCACGGCGGAAGGTAAAAAGAGAGGAATTGGGTTAATTGCGACATCCGCTGAGGAAGCTTTGAATTCGTTTCATGTAACCGCCAAGAACAACAGCAAAGGACTCGAAATGGATTCTGGTCCGGTGATTATTAGTGATATTGATGATGAAACAAAAATTTCCTGCCCTGCCTGCGATGCTACCGCAACTCTTACAAAGCCTCGGATGTTCAACCTGATGCTCAAGACTTTTCTCGGCCCCGTCGAGGATGAAGCCTCACAAACATACTTAAGGCCAGAGACCGCCCAGGGAATCTTTGTGAATTTCCAAAACGTGTTGAATTCAACTCGTCGAAAATTGCCTTTTGGCATTGCTCAAATTGGCAAGGCGTTCAGAAATGAAATCACAGTAGGCAATTTTATATTTCGAACAAGAGAGTTCGAACAAATGGAGATAGAGTATTTTGTTAAGCCGGGATCAGATGAGGAGTGGCAAGAGCGATGGACCCAAGACTGTTTGAATTGGTTCCTAAGTCTTGGGATTAGTAAAGACAATCTGCATATTCGCCAGCACGATAAGAGCGAATTAGCTCATTATGCGAAGGCAACCTACGACATAGAATACAAGTTTCCATGGGGTTGGGGGGAAATCCAAGGCATATCTAATAGGACTGATTATGACCTAAAGGCGCATTCGTGGGCTAGTGGAAATGACTTAACGTATTTTGATGAAGAGACCAAAAAACAAATAACCCCGTTTGTTATTGAGCCTTCATCAGGCATTGACAGAACCTTGTTAGCAATTTTGTTTGATGCTTATCGAGAGGAAGAGAGTATTTCGGCAGATGGCAAGAAGGATAAAAGAGTTGTCCTTAAGCTGGATCCATCAATAGCACCCGTTAAAGTGGCAGTATTGCCACTGTCTAGAAATGAAAAGCTTGCACCAAAATCAATGGAACTGTTGGGGATGTTACAAAAACGGTTTGTAGTCCAATATGACGATGCCCAAAGCATAGGTAGGAGATACAGACGTCAAGATGAAATTGGCACCCCATTGTGTGTGACAATCGACTTTCAGACAGTTGAGGAAGATGACGCTGTAACAATAAGAAATAGAGACAGTATGGATCAGGTTAGAGTTCCCGTGAGTAATTTGATTAGTGAAATTTCTAACAGACTGCCTTACTAGTGGCTTCGATGGTGCCTCTGGCGTTTGTAACAGGCATGCTGTAATTACTGCAGTTATCGTGTAGAATTGCGCGCACGATGACGTTTAGAGTTACCTTTATGTATATCAATCCCGATAACGATTTGGATCTAATTATATGACCACTTTACAGCATGACTTGGTAATTATTGGTGGTGGATTGGCTGGATTGAGAGCAGCTATAGAAGCTGCGAGAACTGCAGAAAAGGCTGGCAAAAGCCTCGACATTGCCATAGTTTCAAAAGTTTACCCTGTTCGAAGCCACAGTGTTTCCGCCGAAGGTGGTGCGGCTGCTGTTTTGAGGGATTATGATACGTTTGATTTGCATGCGATGGATACTATAAGAGGTGCTGATTTTCTTGCTGATCAAGATGCGGTGGAAATTCTGGTTAATAGCGCTCCCTCTGAGATTATCCAGATGGAGCATTGGGGTTGCCCTTGGAACAGAGATGAAGACGGGCATGTGTCTGTCCGTGCATTTGGAGGCATGAGTGTTAAGAGAACCGTGTTTGCCTCAGATAAAACAGGTTTTCACATGCTTCATACACTGTTTCAGACGTCACTTAAATACACGACAATTACTCGTTACGATGAATGGTTTGTGACGTCGATCATTGCTGATGATAAAGAAGTGCATGGAATTGTAGGCTTGGATATCAGCACTGGTTCATTTCATGCGATAAAGGCCAAAGCTGTAATGCTTGCAGCTGGTGGTGGTGGGAGAGTTTTCGCGTTTACCACAAATGGCTCGATATGTACTGGGGATGGGATGGCTCTGGCGTACCGTGCAGGGGCGCCACTTAAAGATATGGAGTTCGTCCAGTTTCATCCTACGGGCCTACCAAACACAGGGATTCTTATTACAGAGGCTGCCCGAGGCGAAGGTGGTTATTTGATTAATGCTAAAGGGGAAAGATTTTTGGAGAAATACATTCCAAATAAGATGGAGATGGGTCCCCGTGACATTATTTCAAGGGCCATAATAACTGAATTGGAGCAGGGATTAGGTTATGGGGAAAGTAAGGATGGATTCGTACATCTCGACTTACGGCATTTGGGGGAGAAACATCTCAAAAGCAGATTGCCTTTCATTCTAGAACTCACGAGAACTTATATGGGTATAGACCCTGTTATTGAGCCCATTCCAGTACGGCCTGTCTTACACTATATGATGGGTGGTGTTCATACTGATAATGATGGTCGTACGCCATTGAAAGGCTTGTATTCCGCTGGTGAAAACGCTTGCGTGACAATAAATGGGGCAAATCGACTGGGATCGAACTCTCTCACTGAATGTCTGGTTTTTGGTGCAAGAGCTGGCAGTGCTGCAGCTGGGTACATTTTTGAAACGGCAGGCAGTGATAAAGATTTGTCCACATTTGCTGAAAGAGATGAAACAAAAATAAGAACCCGGTTCCTTACTGAACGAAATCGGGGCGAAAAGGTATCTGTAATACGGAAAGAACTACAGGCAACTATGGAAGAAGGGGCTGGGGTCTTTCGTACTGCGAAAGGATTAAATGGCAGCATCGAGAAGTTGGCTGAACTACGCGAAAGAGCCCAGAGGCTTCAGATAAAAGATTCTACGAGGACGTATAATCTTGAATTGGTGGGGGCACTTGAATTAGATTTCATGCTGGACGTTGCGGATACCATAGTTCAATCAGCGCACAATAGACAGGAGTCCAGGGGAGCTCATGTTAGAAGAGATTTTCCAGAGCGAGATGATGAAAAATGGCTAATTCATCAACAGGCTAACATGACGCCGAAAGGCCTAAAAATAAAAAAGAGCCCAGTAACTATAACGAAATGGCAGCCAGAGGAACGTAAGTACTAGAAAACACAGGAGTTAGCGATGCTTGAGCGGCGAATCAAGGTCAATGTGGAGCGACAAAACTTCGAACTTCAGGAAGGGATTTACACCCAGTCCTATGAGGTTCCGGTTATGGATGGCATGATGGTTTTAGATGCTCTGAACTATATAAGAGACGAGATAGATTCCACGTTGGCTTTCCGGTGGTCTTGTCGTATGGGTATATGCGGGAGCTGTGGTATGACAGTGGATGAGCAACCTCGACTCACATGTCAGGACAATCTTAATGAATACTCGGATGAAATTTCAGTTGCCCCTTTAAACAACTTTCCAGTTATTAGAGACCTCGTTGTGGATATTGATGACTTCATGCAAAAAAAACTGCCTTCGGTATCTCCTTGGCTAATTAGGAAGGAGGAGGCGCCTTTGGACGAAGGGGAATATTTACAAAGTCCAGCTGAAATGGCTAAATATGCTGACAACTCTGCTTGTATTAATTGCATGCTTTGTTACTCTGCATGCCCTGTTTATGACATGGAGCCTAATTTTGTCGGCCCAGCGGCAATGGCCTTGGCTCAAAGGTATAACTTGGATTCTAGGGATCAGGGTAGCGGGGCAAGATACTCTGTGTTGTCTGGTCCTGACGCTCTTTGGGATTGTACTTTTGTAGGTGAGTGTTCCGTTGCTTGTCCTAAGGGAGTGAACCCCGCCGAGGCTATCCAAAGAGCGAAAGTTGAGGCCGCTCAGCGGTGGGCTAAGTCTATAATAATGCCGTGGAGTCAGAAATGACGCCCGAAGGGCAGACTCGGAGACTTATTTCCAAGCGTCCAAAACCTCGGTCCTGGTGGTTGCTGAACAAGAGGTATACGATTTATATGCTTCGTGAATTGACGGCAATTCCGCTATTGGGGTTTGTCCTACTTTGCCTTTACCAGCTAATAAAGTTAAGTGCTGGTCAAAGCTCCTACGAGTCACTTTTGAGTGCCATGAGCTCACCGGCATGGATCTTAATTAATGCCTTTATACTTGTAGCAAGTATATTACATTCCGTAACTTGGATACTGCTAATGCCAAAGGGGCTCCCAGAGTTTATAGTCGGCATTAGGGTTCCTCCAGCCCCAGTCTTGTTTGGGGGGTTCGCGACGTGGATTGCAGTATCGGGAATTATCGTGACCATATGTATTCGTTTATAGGGGACTTGATTCAATGCACAAGTTAGAACCTATGTGGTGGGGTTTATTTAGTGTAGGTGGGACCATAGCAGCATTCCTGCTCCCCGCGATGATTTTGGTAGTTGGTATATTGGGGCCGATGGGGATCGCTTCCGAGGCGACTTCTTTTGTTAGAATCGACAGTGCCCTAGATGGATTAATATCCAAGATCGGTTTCGTAGTGGTGTTTTCCACTATCACTATGCATTGTATGCATCGTATCGGTGCCTTGGTTCCAGATTTGAAAATCCCTGTTTCTAAGAAATTGGCTTCGGCAATCGGTCATCTAGGGGCATTGATAATGACTGCTGCCGTATTAGTACTTTTACTTGATTCATAGGTCATTGAAACTATTGCCTGAGATTACTATACCGTGAAATGAAGTTAATACACTTCTCTGACCTACATATAGGAGTTGAGAATTACGGGCGGATTGATCCCGAAACTGGGATGTCTACTAGGCTATTAGATTTCCTCAATGCGTATGATCAGATGGTTGAGTACGCTATAACTAATAGAGTTGATGCTGTCCTGTTCGCGGGTGACGCCTATAAGAGTAGAGATCCTTCTCAAACCCATCAGAGAGAGTTTGCGAGTCGAGTAGCACGACTATCGTCGGAGGGAATCCCTGTTTTACTGGTTACTGGCAACCATGATTTGCCGTCCACTATTGGCAGGGCATCTGCCCTAGAGATATTCCCTACGCTTGTAGTTGAAAACGTCGTTGTTTCTGATCATATTGAAACGAATACTATTCATACTGGTGACGGCCCTCTGCAAGTGGTTTCATTGCCTTGGGTAAGGAGGAGCAACTTTCTATCAAAAGAAGAGACTAGGGAACTTAATCTGGATGAGATTTCGGAGCTAATAACTGAGAGGCTGACGAGTGTAGTTAATTCAGAACTGGAAAAATTGGACCCTGCCTTGCCCGCAGTTTTAGTCGGACACGTCACTATAATGGGTGCCAAAGTAGGCACGGAACGTTCGATGATGCTGGGCAGAGATCATACTTTACTTCCATCTGCCCTGAGACACCCAAATCTGGATTATGTTGCCCTGGGTCATATACATAAGCATCAAATTATTGGCCATGACCCAATGGTTGTTTATTCCGGCAGCATGCAGCGTGTTGATTTCTCTGAAGAAACTGAGACTAAAGGATTTTGTGTCGTTGATTTAAGCTTACAACGAGAAGATGGAAGTCGGATGATCAATTTTGAGTTTCATCCGGTCGATGCCAGACCATTCCTTACAATAGACGTTGAGGTTAGGGCGACAGATGAGGACCCCAACGCCCCTGTTTTAGCTGCCATATCGAACAAATATATAGCTGGGTCTACAGTCCGCCTTCGTATAAAGGTGCCTGAAGAGCTTGAAGCTGGGCTTAAAGAGTCGGTACTGCGTGATGCCTTAAAGGAAGCTCATTACATTGCTGGTGTTACTAGGGAGGTTATTAGACCACAACGTACTAGGCTGGCACCTGAAGTGAGTAAAGGATTGTCTACAAGAGATGCGCTAAAATTCTATTTGAGCGCCCGTAATTTCAGTAAGAGTCGGACCGATATATTACTCGCCGAAGCCGACAATTTGATAAATGAAGAATTAGAAGATTCCGAGTGACGAGAGTTTGATTTACATAAGATTTTGAGTGATTGGATAGGCGTCGGTTGCGGTTTATGACCTCTGTTGTGATACTGAGAGAAGCTGTAACCCACGTTTATTTCACACTAAGAAATATTTGAGGTAGGTGTGCGCGAATGCTGTCAGGGTATAAGGTCGGGGTAATTTTCGTTTCGTCTGCTATAGTTGGAGCAACTATTGCCGCGGCCCTATTGTTTGTTCAGAACGGATTTCAATTAGTCGATTCCAATCGTGACATTGCGCCTAATTTCAGTATTCCGTTATATGGTGGAGGCTCCTCTAATTTTACTCTTTCGGAACATATGGGCTCGCCAGTATTGATCAATTTCTGGGGTTCTTGGTGTGCCCCTTGTAGGGCTGAATTTGGTTTAATACAGGGAGTTTCAGAAGAGTATAAGCCCCAAGGATTGGTCGTGTTCGGCGTGAATGTGAATGACACTCAAGATAATGCTGAACGATTTCTTAGAGATGAAAAAATTACTTTTCCTACTGGTCCAGATAATGAAGGGCGGGTCACTGTTGACTATGAAGTAACTGCTATGCCTACTACTTTCTTTCTAAGCAGTGACGGATCGATTTTCCGAAAGTGGATTGGCCAGATTTCGGACGATGAACTTAGGGCTATTGTCAAGGAACTAATGGCGTCTTGAATGAAGTTAAATAAGTCGAGAGACGGAATATAATGGAAGCCTCGCAAGTATTTCTGATCATCATGAGGTGGTTGCATCTATTGGCGACTGCGGCCTGGATAGGTGGTTGCATATTTTTTTTCGCGGTACTGCGTCCGGCCTTGAGAGGTTCTTCTGAAGAATCATTGCTGAATCGCCTGGCTGGAAATGAGTTTCGTCATCTAGTGGATGTCGCTATTTGGGTTTTACTAGTCACTGGAACTATATTGTCGATTGACAGGTTAACCTCTGGCCACTCAACTTCAACGTATGGAATCGTATTTCTGCTCAAACTTTCTTTTGCAATTTGGATGTTTTATTTGGTTTGGTTCCGTAATAGATCAGGAAATCGAACAACTGCAGAGACTCCAATTGGAAAGAATGGGCTTGTTTCTAAAGTGACATCAATGTTAAACGCAAGTAATTTGATTATGGCATTCGGGATTTTAGTCTTGCTTCTATCGGAGTTACTGGACCATTTATTTGAGCAGAGTATTAATGGGTGAGACAAATATGGTTAGCTAAATCGTTGTTGGCAATCGCTTTTTATAGAAATATACCGGTGTTAATTAATATGCTAATGCTATGAGGAGAAATTATGAAGAAAAGTCTTCTAAATATCTTGGCTTGCCCCGTTTGTAAAAACTCGTTGGAGTTGGACGTTACTGAGGACACTGCAGAAGAAGCCATATCTGGAATTCTTCGGTGCGGGTATTGCAAAGAAGCCTATCCTATAGAAAATTCGATACCCAATCTATTGCCGCCCAGCTCAAGAGCTTAGATCTAGCATCGCTATTGAATGTTCATTTAGTAGCCCAGTAGGTCACATCTTCCATGGTTTCCAGTTTCTCTATCATTTCGGATACAGACACCTGAAGCACTGGATGGATCCAGTAAGGAGCAATTTCTTTCAAAGGTATCAGAACAAAAGCTCGCATATGTAGCATGCCGTGAGGGATTTCAAGAGATGCATCTTTTATTACGAGATTTTCATAGATCAGTATGTCTATGTCCAGTGCTCTAGGTCCGTATTTGAAACTGACCTCTCTCCCAGCCTCCTTTTCAATGGTCTTGCAAGAGTTCAATAGGTCTTTTGGGGAGAGATTAGTTGTGCACTTGACCACTAGATTTAGGAATGTTGGTTGATTTCGATAGCCCCAGGGAGCGGTTTCGTAAATCTTTGATAATTTCTCGATTTTAAGAATTTCCCCAAGTTGGCATAGCGCGAATCTGATCTTTGATTCCCGATCACCCAGGTTACTTCCTATACCTAAGTATGTTTCAAAATGTTCAGCCATCGCCTTCAGAGGGTTCGTGTCGAATTACTGCATCTGTCATTTTTGAGACAAGGCTCATAGTTTTGACGTCATGTGCCCTTACGATATCTGCACCATTTGCTATCGAGATAGCCACGGTTGCGGAGGTTCCTTCAGTTCTTTTATCTATACGTAAATCAAGGACAGACCCGATGGTAGATTTATTGGAAGTCCCTATTAAAATGGGGAAGCCAAGAGCCTTTAATTCATTTAAACGTCGTAATACTTGCAGATTTTGATTGGGCAACTTACCAAAGCCGAACCCAGGATCTAGAATAATATTTTCCTTGGCAACTCCAGCTTTTCTAGCGATTTCCACGCTATTGATAAGGCTCGCTTTAATTTCAGAGACAAGATTTGTGTACAGGGTGTCTTCTTGGTTATGCATAATCACTAGTTGGGCATCAAACTCAGCAGCAACTCTTGCGAGTTTAGGGTCAGCTTTAAGCCCCCAGATATCATTGATAACTGTGGCGCCGGCTATCAGGGCTTGCTGCGCAACTTTTGCATCGTAAGTATCGATGCTAATAGGTACTGAAACTTCCGACTTTAGTTTTGCGATTAAGGGTATAACGCGTCGCAATTCTTCGTCTCTATCGACTTTTCTGAGATCATTTTTTGATTTGCTGTCCTGTATTTGGTTTTCAATGAATGTTGAGGTGTGGGGTCGAGTTGATTTGCCGCCGATGTCTAGAATGTCTGCGCCGTCATTTACAAGATTCTTGGCGTGGGTTATCGCCTTATTAACGTCATCAAAGCCGTCACCTGAGAATGACTCTGGCGACATGTTGATTATGCCCATTATGTAGGTTTTGCTTCCCCAATTGAATGTGTGAAGCACCATACCGATTCCCTTGATAATTTTTACTAGCGATCAGCCAATTTTTGTTATAGGACTCACAGTGTTTTCAGCCAGGTCTTGCCCTATTTGGACTATAGGAGTTGCCTTCCGAAGAAACAATATCCCTAGCCCGAATATGAACGCAACTATTACAAAGGCAAAACGGTAACTTCCGGTGGTGTCAAAAGTAGCTCCTACCATGATTGGCCCTAGCAAGGCTGATGCAGCAGTGGCCATATTGATTAGACCAAAAATGGTTCCAAAATGTTTCAGCCCGAAGGTTTGCTGGGCTAGTATTGCCATGATGACCCCGGTTCCTCCCAGAGCCATTCCATAAATAGGCGTTGCAATCCATACTAGATTCGACGTAGGAACGGAGACAAGAATAACCAATCCTAGGATTTGGAAGAGAAGAGCGATCATT
>Ga0114996_10004794_pt1 | contig 16077 bp, 14 predicted proteins | sample ArcticOcean_MG_C_4_FD_87039 | JGI IMG/M metagenome (GOLD analysis project Ga0114996, IMG submission 87039) | Marine microbial communities from western Arctic Ocean - ArcticOcean_MG_CB4_134 | ecosystem: Environmental > Aquatic > Marine > Oceanic | place: Arctic Ocean: Canada Basin | collected...
AGCGCTGCCGTCCACCCCAATGTCCCCAAACCGATGTGATTGGAGAAGAGGAGGCCGCCGAACCCGATGCATGTCGTGATCGTCGTGAGCGTGATGGCTGCTCCGGTCTCTCGTACGACGGTCGAAACACCGCGGCGACCATTCTCCAACCATCGGCGAGTGATGTGTATCCCGTCGTCTACGCCCATCCCCACCAAGAGCGCGAAGGTGATGATGTTGTAGAGATTCACTTTCCAATCCAAGAGCCAAAAGACGCCGGCGAGCCATGAGATGGCAGCCACAACGGGCACCAGAACCAAGAGCACGACGCCTAGATTGCGGAACAATGCCAACAAGCAGATCAGGATGGACACGAACGCGATAGTGATTACTTTCGGTCCGTCTTTTCTCAGGGTGTCGATGATGTCGGGCATGACAAAATAGCTGGCCGCCACAGGTAGGGTCCGTTTGGACAGAGTCTCGTCCGCTTGGATGCGGGTTCTCAGATCTGTAAGGAACGCCTCTTCATCGAACGCCCAGGATTCAGGCATGTCTTCCAAGCAGCGCTCCAAATTCCACGGTGCGTAAAACGCATCAGCATCCCCGCAGGCCTCGCTCTGCGTGGCGGCATCTGGCATGGGAATGTGGGCTTTCAACGTCTCTTGAAGCTTGGGGCCCCAAATAATGCCCTGCGCTAGGAGACCGTGAAGAAAAGCGGCCGCGGACCTGGCCTTGCCTTGGCCTTCAAATGGCAGGGTCGCTCTTTGGATCGCCTTGGGTTGGGTGGCCTCTTGGAGGGCCGCATGGTCCAGTTGTTCTGGCGGTGAGACAGGGAGGTCGAAGAAGTCGTTATAGATCGCTTTCGATACGTCGTATCGCATTTTCGAGCCTCGGTTGTAGATGATCGCATGACGCCCGACTTTGTTCTGGGCATCCAACCATTTGTCCCGAACCCATTGAGGCAGGTCGTTGATTCCGACGGACTGGTCCACCTCGAGTTGTTTCCGAAAACCCTGGATCTTCTTTTGACTGTCGCCGGTGAGTTCCTCAACCTTGTCATCGATTCGGCGCCGTATGTCCCGAATGATCCACAGCTTAGTGATCTGCCGGTCAGGGACAAAGCTCCACACCGAAAGGTGTTTGTATCGATACCGCCGCATACTCGCGATGCGCTCCATATCGTTGGGGTAATTGGCGATCACGCGACGGGCAGCTGGGGTGGGTTTGCTCCGGTGGGTCGCGTGCTTTAGACGCGCAAAGAAGCAGTCATTGAGCGATAATAGGTTCGCGAAAGGATCCTCATCGTCTTCGTCTTCCTCTCCAGAAGAAAGTTCGGAGGGAAGGCACGGGTCAGTCTCGCCAGGGGCATCGATGTCGTTCACATCTGTCTTGTCACCATCTCGACGTTCTGCCTTGGTGAGCGTGCGCTGTACCAGTTGCGCGGTTTGCGTATCCGTCAACTCGGCAAACCCTCGCATCTGCTGGTCAGCCCACGCCACCTCCTGGGCGTTTGTTCCCAGAATTAATGCGGGCCCCAGATCCGGTCGCTGGATGGCGTCGGTATAGTCTTTATGGTCGGGATCTTCGGTCGTTTCGAGGATCTTCTTTTCCAGGTTGCTGAAGTTGTATTCAAACGCGATGTCGGGCGCTTTCTGGAGGCACCAGAACATGGAAACGAGGCTGAGTACGATCACAACCACGGACACCAGTCGTGCGCGGGAAGAGGGCGGTCGAGGGGGCTCTGTTGTCTCGGTTTGCCGTGAACTTGGTAGCCACCTCCGCGGTTTCCAGGGTCGGACTCTTTCTAGCACGACGATCATCGCAGGCAACACGGTGAGCGTGGACACCAGAGAGATCACCACTCCGATACAGGCGACCACGCCGAATTGGGAAAACCCTCGAAAGTCCGACACGGTCAGCAGAGCGAAGAGGACCGCTGTGGTCAACGCACCCATGGCCACGTCGACACCTGTGGTGGTGTTGGCCAGCACGAGGGCGTCTTTTTGCTCTACACCCGCCAGACGTTCGTACTCATATCGGGAGAGTACGTGAATGCCAAAATCGATCCCGAGCCCCAACAGCGCGACGAAAATGAACGCTGTCACTACGTTGAGCCACGGGTAGAGCAAGGTGGCGATACCGAGGGTTCCCAAGATCCCGATGAGTAAGGGGACGATGATGAGTGGAATCGCACGAATGCGCTTGAAGTGGATCCCCAGCACGATCAAGAGCAAAACAAGGGCGTATCCTGTGGATCCAAGTACGTCTTTCTTCATGGTATCGGCTTGGCCACTTCGTTTGGCGTAATGGCCCCGAATGGTTGCAGTCACCAGGTTTTCGTCTTTACGGCCGGTAATGAGGTCTTGAACGCGTTTGACCAGCCGCTGCGTGAAGCGAACGTTTGTTGTTCCCTTCAGCGGGCGTCCACGAATGACAAAGACCCAGGTGTTCCCTTGCTCGGTGATCTCCTCGGCTTCGAGGTATTCGCGTGGGATGTCAAACCGCTGTCCGTATCGCTTTCTCAACGACGCTTCGTCCAGGTCCAGCGAATCGTCGTCGCTGGGTTGGGCCGCTTGTTCCGTCGTTTCGTCGCCCACGAGGTCCTCCACGACCTCCGCACGTACTTCGTTGCGAATGCGTTGGATGATTCGATCGCGCAGATCCAAGAGCTTTGATACGGGGACGTAGAGGAGCGCATGGTCACGGAACCATTGTGTATCGCGGTAGAACTCCACATGAATGAACGCATCGGGGAGCGCCTTCATTTGTTCCGTGAGGTGGTTGCCGGCGGCGATCACTTTCTCACGTTCAGGCCCCCGCAGTTCTACGATGAAATCCGTTTGGCTTCCTACCCTCTCTCGGAGCTCGTCCAGGCGCTGTACGCTCGCATAATCTTCGGGGACCAAGGCGGTCAACTGTGTATTGATCCGAAGTTCCCCCGCGCGCCACAGACCGAATGCGGCTACGAGTAATCCCATAAGCACCACCAGAAGGGCGCGATCGAGTACCCACCGGGTGTGCCGTTCAATGAGCGTGCGAATGGAATTGTCGTGTGTCACCGCCGGAGATGATTACAGCATGCGGGAGCGGACGCAAGGAGGCATCGGTGGGGTTACTTGTTCAGGTGAGAAACGCGGTATGCACCTTTTTCCTTGGAGGTGACGGGCCCACTGTCCCCCTCCGTCACGGAAACGGTGACGGTTGCATCCATGGAGTAATTCATGGGTTTCGTATATTGCTCGGCGACCACGCGTTCCAGTGCTGAGAGCGATTTTAACGGGTCTTTGCGGGAGGACACTTTGGGGGCGGTGACTCGAACGTCGATGTGGCGATTCTTTCTCTTGGTTTGGGTTTGCAACGTCAGGGGCACTTTGTATCGATTGGTGTGTTTCTTGTCCGTGGTCTTGTTGCCGTATCGGATCGAATTTCGCGTACTTGTACCCACCACTTTACCGTTGCGTGCGACGTAGAGGTATCCAAATTGCTTGCCTCCAAACCGGCTCGGGGTGACGAAACGTTTCATGTACACCACCGTGTCGCCATCGATGGACCGGACCTCAAGAAAGCGGTTCATCATCGTGGGCGGTGCGATGTTGCTGTGCGTGTGGAGGATGTACCCGTAACCGGACAGGGATTTCTTGCTTCCATCGTGCTTCACCCAGCCGCTGACGTTGGCTTTGGGTGCAACTAGAGTGGTGTCCAGATACAAGGCTTGATCTTCTCCGAAGGTCGTGCGGCCTGTGCCCGGTCGCCATGCCCGAAGGCCTCCCGAAAACGTGATCTGGTAGCTGTGTGAGCCCGATTGGCCTTTGACGTGCATTCGTCCCGGTTTTCCCCAGACACGATGGCCTGCAGCCTCCACGGAAAATGGCGAGCCTGTGACCGTATATTGTTTCCGTTTCAGCTTCTTGGTGACGCGGTGATTCTTTCCCTTCGTATCCGTCCATCGCGATTTGAAGGTCATCTTGTGTGTACCAGCGCCAAAGTTGCTGACCAGGATGGACACGTAGAGTTGGGTTTTGTCTTCAAACCATGCTTCGAAGGTGTAGCGGTCCGAGTAATGCTCTTCGTGGGTCAGGGGCATGACGAGGTGTTCGGCTCGAACGCCGCGACCGCTGCCTCCTTTCCAGGCCTGAATAGGCTCGGCGGCCAAGGCGCACGGTATCATCCCGACAAGTACCGCAATTACTGGGAAGATTCCTGTCATCTGTGTGGAGAACCAATGGGGCATACGTCTCATTCCTGAGAGGATGCCATTGAGAGCCTCGACTCGCAACACCCTCGGTGGAGGTACCACTTTGTAAATCCCTTGCCTGGGCCTGTCTGGCGTACTAGGCTTCCCTGCAGTTCCGAGTCTATTGGAACACGCAAGGAGCAGCGTAAACGGTGAATCTTTTTCGACGACTGCAATACTCCCCCTTCTTGGTTCAGCTCGTCGTCATTCGACGCTGCAATCTCTCTTGTGGGTATTGCAATGAATATGATGAGGTCTCCAAGCCCGTCCCTCTGGACACGTTAAAAGAACGTGTAGACCACATTCGTCGCTTGGGTTCGTTCGCCGTCGAGTTCACCGGTGGCGAGCCCATGATGCACCCCGAGATCCATTCGCTGATCGCCTATGCTCGGCAGACCAACGCGTTCAAGAAGGTCATGATGATCAGCAACGCTTACCTCTTCAACGAAGAGAAGATCCAGCGATTGAATGATGCGGGACTGCAGGAGCTGCAGGTGAGTGTGGATGGGGTGTTGCCCAATGACACTACGGTCAAAGTGCTCAAGCCTCTTCGGAAGAAATTGGAAGTGTTGGCGCGTGTGGCCAACTTTCGGGTCGTACTGAGCGGTGTTCTCGGGAGTGCGCCGGCAGAAGAGGCCATGGAAGTCGTCAAATTTGCTCAAGATCATGATTTTGTGCCCCGGGTGCTGGTCCTGCATGGTCCCGACGGTCAATTCAAGCTGTCGCCCGAAGAGCTGAACGCCTATGAGAAGATCGGTCACACGATGGGACGTCGGTTCACCGAGGCGAACGACTATCGGACGCGTATTATGCGGACCGGATCGGCGGAATTTAAGTGTCGTGCCGGCAGCCGATACATCTACGTGGATGAATTTGGCAATGCGGCGTGGTGTTCCCAAACGCGGGATACCTTCTCCAAACCCTTGGCGGAGTACACGATGGCCGACCTGAAGGAACAGTTTCAAACGAAAAAGTCATGCAATCCGGGCTGTACATTGGGATGTGCTCGCACGTGCAGTGGGTACGACCAGTGGCGGTCACAACCCTTGGCCCTCTCCGCCTAAATCAATTTCGCGGACGCGAATCGAAGAGGACGGTTCCCCACAAATACATCTGCCCCGGCTCCCACACTTTCGGGAATTGTTCTTTTTCGTCCCCGTATGGTTCATAAACCATCACAGCCAGTTCACTGCAGTAGAATTCTTCCGGGTTGCCGCCACCGATGGTCCCCATGAAATCATAACTGCGACCTATCCTGGAGATCGAGCGTTTCACCGCTCGGGCACCTCTTTTGGGAGACCACCACATGGGTCGAATGAGCAGGAGGCGGTGCGATTTTTTGATGAACTTGGCCAATTTCACAAAGCGCACGCCTTCCCCCACGGCTTCAATGACCCGATTATTCTCTTTGTCCAGCACGGCCACGTGGCTCAGCGGAATATTGGTGGCCGCCACCACGAGATTGTCTGAAGGTGTGTATCCTCGGATTACCAACCAGTCGCCGGGTTCGGCGCGCTCCTGGATGACCGAAAGCCATGTCTTCGACTGTTCCTGTCGAAGCGGTTCAGCAGGGGGATGGACGATCAACTGAGGCGCGCACCCCAGGGACGTCAGTGTGATGAATACAGTCGCGATATGATGGGCACGATGGTCCATTCGATCAGGTCGAAGAGGTCTTCTTCTTGGCGATGATCTTCTTTTTGGCGACGACCTTCTTCTTGGTGACGACCTTCTTCTTGGTGACGACCTTCTTCTTCGCTGTCGGTGCTTCGGCCTGGGCGGTCTGTGGGGACGGCTCCACTGGCGCGGTCTTCAATTCGCGTCGCATACGCTCCAACGTGGACTCCAGTTCGCGGATGGTTCGTTTGAGACTGAGGACTTCGTCCGAGGTGACGAGATTCATGTTGCGCGCCCAAGTCGACACGTTCTTTTGTACCGTCTCACGGAGGTCGGCACGTAGATTGATGGCACGCATCATGGCCTTTTGTACATTGGGATTGGACAAAAGCTTCATGGTTTGCGGGGACATGACGACGGTCATTCCTGCGCGCTTCAGACGATCCAGAATCATGGAACAACCCTCCCTAAACGGTGCGCGTCACAATGCCAGTGTGCGGCACGGACGTCAATGGTCCGCTTTGCGGAAACGTTGGCGTGTGGAGAAAATACGAACTGGAGGTGCGAATGAAGGCGTTGACTTTCGGGCGTTGACGAAGAGCGTTTCTGTGGTAGCCTACGCCAAATAGCCGAAAGCGGTCTGCCTGGCGCATGCGCGCCGTATTGAGGCATTGGGAACGAGCACGTGAAATACACATTTCCTGTTTTGATCGTAGTGTTGGTCGTGGCAGGCCTGTTGGCCGTCATGCTCTCGTCCAAGGATGGAGGGGCCTTCGATCTGACCTTGAGCGAGCTTCTAGACGACCCCAGTGAGTTTGTGGGGCGAGAAGTGCGGGTCAACGGCCGCATTGTGAAGAAGTCGTTTCGCGAGCGAAACACCAAGGACAACTCAATTGATATTGAGTTTGCCATCGGCAATAAAGAGGGCCAAAAGATCACGATTCGCTATCACCAGATACTCCCCGACGCGTTTGAAGAGGGCCGGGAAGTCATCGTGGCAGGCAAGCTCATTGATGAACACACCATTGAGTGTTCGCGGCTCACCGTTAAGTGCCCGTCTAAGTACAAAGACGAAAAGACGACTGATGCTAAGAAATGGGAAGAGTACAAGAACACCTTCCAACAGGGCGACCGGCCTCCCCTCGCCAATCCCCCGGTAGAATCTGGAGGCTTGAACTAACGTGCAAGCGGTTGGGCAACTGCTTCTGATCTGTGCGTTTTTCACGACGCTTTTGACGGCACTGTCGGCGTATTATGCCGCTGTGACCCGCAGTGCGTCGCTCATGCGCGGTGCGCGCTACGGAGTCTACGCGAACTGTCTCCTGTATTTTGCGATGGCGGCGGTGCTGTGGCACGGGCTGTACGCCCACGATTTTGCCAACTCATACATCGCTACGTACACCGATGGAGAGATGCCGCTTGTTTATCTCTTCACGTCCTTTTGGGGTGGAGAGAAGGGAGCGCTCCTGTTTTGGTCCATGGTGCTCACCGCCTTCAGTGCGATAGCGATTCATCAAGCGCGCGACAAGGACATCGCGTATTTGGGCTGGGCAGCGGGTATCTTGATGTCCGCTGTGTTCTTCTTCGATATTTTGATGGTGTTTGAATCGTCGCCCTTTGAGACCTTTATTTCCCACGAAGGCCCAGCGGACGGTGACGGTCTCAATCCCCTCTTGCAAAACCCCACCATGGCGGTGCATCCGCCCTCGCTGTTGACCGGATACATTGCGTTTACAGTCCCCTTTGCCTTTGGGGCTTCGGCACTCATTACGGGGCGCTTGGGTAACGAGTGGGCCAAAGAAACCCGGAAGTGGACCATTGTGAGTTGGCTCTTTCTCACAGTGGGGCTCGTCTTGGGTGGCTATTGGGCATACCACGAGCTGGGTTGGGGTGGGTTTTGGATGTGGGATCCGGTGGAGAATGCCGGTCTTATCCCTTGGTTTACGGCGACGGCCTTTCTCCATTCGATCATTGTGCAGGAGCGCCGCGGCATTCTTCGGCGATGGAATTTTACCCTGGTCTGTCTTACGTTCTTATTGACGATTTTTGGTACTTTTCTGACGCGGAGCCAGCTCATTGTGAGCATTCACGCCTTCGCCGACTCATCGTTGTCCGAATACTTTCTTGTCTACATGCTGGTGATTTTCCTGATCTCAGCGGGGCTGCTCACTTGGCGTTGGCAGGCGCTCAAGGCCAAAGCTCGGATCACCAATTTCATGAGCAAGGAAGCGTTCTTTGTTCTGAACAATGTGGTCTTGGTGTTGTGTGCGTTCATTGTGATGTGGGGGACGCTCTATTCCAAGGTCAGCGCGTCCGATTCCTTTCAAGCTATGTACAACGGTGGCGTTGATCTTATGAACAACACATTCGGAACCAGCCTGGAAGGGATGCATACCGCCCAAGAATTGGGAGAACCCTGGTTCAATTCCGTGATGGTGCCGGCGGGACTCCTGCTGCTCGCACTCATGTCGGTAGGTCCGCTCATCGCGTGGCGCAAGACGACTGTGCGAATTATGAACAAAGTCTTCCTCTGGCCCTTCTTGGCTGCGACGGTGCCCGTGTTGGTGGGTACTGGTGTGCTTATTGCGTATCGAAGTCACGCCATTGGGTACGATGCGTGGGCGAATACCGTTGGATTGTCCGACGTCTACGCCTTCATCTCCATTTGGTTTTGCTTGTTTGTGTTGACGGGGGTGATCACGGAGTTTTGGCGCGGTGGTGCCATTCGTAAGCGTCGTCATGAGGGTGGCATGATACGAAACATGTTGGCCCTTATGGTGAAGTCCAAGCGTCGCTACGGTGGATACGTCATTCATGTGGGCGCAGCCTTGGCTTTCTTGGGATTCACCGGCGCTGCTTTCAAGTCCACCACACCAGAGACGCCACTGCATTTGGGTGAAGGGGTCGACTGTGGCAGTTACCGACTCACCTACGTCAGCATGTCCGATGAATACCGACTCGGCGAAGGGTATGGGGCGACGACGGCCTCCGTGGTCGCGTTGCGTTCCGGGGAGACGGTACCTGTGTCGGAAGTGGATCGGGTGTCGGCATATCTGGAGTCCCGTACCGAATCGACATTCCATGTGTCCACCGAACCCAACAACCCGAAGATACTGGTTCGATTCTCGGATGCCGAAGATCGCGACTGGATTGTTCAAGAACTCTACTTGGCCGGACCCATGCGTGAGCGCTTCGAATTGGTCAATGAAGATCCCACCAACAATCGATTGTGGTTCACGTTTCGGGATACGAACCTGATCCAGCTGCGTGTGGGGCCTCAAATGATGCACAAGCACCTCAACGACGTTCGGCGCGTGCTCGGTGGCCTTCGCTATGGTGCCGCCAGCGTACAAGCCACGCCAGGGCAGGCTCGTTTTGCCGTCGTTTGGGGCGACGCAGAGGATTACAATAAGGTGCGAGACATCATGCGTGCCGACCCGCCCCTCGAGGGGATCTTGATGGCCAAGAACAACCCCGTGACCGATGTGTTGGAAGTGGTGACTTCCGGAACAGGAAGGGTGCTGTCGCCGGAAGTGCGATTCTATCGAAAACATGGCAACCCGACGACCGAAGTGGCGACCTGGGATCGCGGGTATGAAGAGTTGTATTTGGCCATGCGCCCGGACTTTGGAGAGCCCTACATTCAATTGTTGTCTGTGGTCAATCCGCTGATAAATCTCCTTTGGCTGGGTACGCTGATTATGTTCCTAGGGGGCATCTTTTTGCTCTTCCCCAATCACCTGCTGGTTGGACGTGCCCAACGTTTGGCCGATCAGCTGGACCCGGTCGAAGAATTGAGTTCTTAATGCGGTGGCTTGAACGAACGGTCGGGTTGATGGTTCTAGTGGTCGCGGTGACGCTCGCGACCCCAGCTCGGGCAAGCGATGACGCGACAAACCAGTTCTTGAACGCATTGCGGTGTGCTTGCATGAAGGGTGGCGAGCGCGTGTTCAGCGAGACCTCTCCCCCCAAAACACTCTTGGATTGTCCTTGTGATGACGACGGTCATGGCGGCCGAATGCGGGAGCGAGTCGAGCGCTATATGTCGATCCAGCAACCGGAGGAGAAAGAGAGTCGAGCGGCACAAATCCGCTTCTTAGAGACCATCTCCGAAGAGGATCCCTCCAACGCGCGCTATGCCATATACTCCCACAATGACCATGAGTATTTGATGAAGAATACGCTGTGCACGTGCGGCTGTGGCAAGATGGCTCTCAGCCAATGCCCACTCGATTGTCCATGGTCGCCACGCTTCAAGCGCCTGTTCCAGTTCTTGCTTGCTGTGGGGCATGACATCCCGGAAGCACGCGCGTACTACACAGACGAGGCGAATAAAGTGCACCGGACGGGTGATGAGCCTCTCCTGACGCCGAATGATGTGTTGCTGAACCAGGAAAGCGCATTCAGTTGGGGGTTTCCTGTGGTCCTCTTCACGATTCTCCTTTTGGGATTGGCCGTGGTCGTTAAGTTGGCCGCCAATCGATCGCAGGCGCCATCCATGGTGTCTCCCGGCGGGCAGGGCGATCTATCCGATTCCGATCGAGCGCTTTTGGAAGATGAGCTGGACCTGGGGGAGTAACCAATGACGGGTGTCGATATATTCTTCTCCGTGTTGTTGTTGGTGATCCTCCTTCTCTGCGCGATTCAGTTTATTCGCTTCCTGGGCACGTGGGGTACCGCGAATACCCAGGATGGCAATGTTCGCGCCGAGATCGACGTGCTGGAGACGCGTCGAGCGTATTTGATCCAGGATCTCCGGGATCTCGATTTGGACTATCGAATGAACAAAATCAGCGAGGAAGATTACCGTCGTACGCGTAGCCGTCTGGCACCCAAGACGGTTGCGGTGATCAAAGAACTCGCCCTGCTGACACCCGATGAACTGACCGAGGGAGTTGAGCACGATGGGTAATCATTGGTCTCGAAGCGTTCGGACCCTGATGGTTGCCCTTCTAGCCGTTCACGCCGGCGCTGCGGGCGCGATGCCCGGAATGAGCGCGGAGTCGACGACGCAGCCGTCGGCCGTCATGTCCACGGTGACAGCATGGGTGGTGGAGGTTACACCAGACGGCGATATGGGTCCCTTGCCCGGCATCCGATGCACTTTGGTCGCAACGCGGCATCGACCGGGTCCCCATGGAGGTCGGTCCGAAGTGGTCGGTCGTTGGCACGCTCGAACCGACAGCGCTGGCCGCGTTCAGTTCTTTGATGTGACGTTTGACAAGAAGGCGCAGTTGCAGGTCATCGTCCCCTTTCAAGGGGTTGCTTATCGGAGCGACAAGTTTCAGCGAGCCACGGGTGACCTATCGATTCGCGTGTATCATGTCGTGCCAGCCAGTGCTCAATTGCGCATGCGCGGCGATTGGACCATCGAACTGAGCGATTCGATGCTTCGCGTCTCTCAGACGGTCAATTTGGAGAATCCAACCAACACAACCATTGACTTTACCCATCATCCCACCGGCTTTCGAGTGCCGACCTTTTCCCATGGTTTGGCCGGCGACCGGGTTGTGACCCATGGACTCTTTCCGCCCGGTGATTTGCACGGTCAAGTGAAGCCCAGTACCGGGCAGGGTCGGGTTGTGTCAGAGAACGGCGCGGTTGTGTTCCGAGGCCCCGTCCCTCCCGGTGACGGGCTCTTTTTTCGCTTGATGTACAACATTCCCTACGAGGTGGAGCGGGTTACCCTCAGTACGGTAGCGGGGGTTCCCATTCGTGAGGGAGTGGTGAGTGTCATTTGGACTCATCGCGTCCATCCTCAGGTGCGCTCCAGCCGGCCCCATCGGGCGCGCATCCAGGAACAAGGTACATTGAATAGGCTCGACATGCTCATCGATGGCGTCGTTGAGGCCGGTGTGCCGATTGTAGTGCATCTGGATCATTTGCCTTCACCAAGTCCTCTCCACAGATGGGTTGCCCTCGCCGGGGGTCTCGGAATGGTGTTTGTGTTCGCTCTCTTGTTGATCGGGGCTCGACTTCGACGGCGGTGGGCGGCCTCATGACCCCGCCCACCACGGTTCAAGTGGATGCGCTGACTTGTGTGTACGGTCATCGCTATGCCCTCAAAGACGTATCTTTTGAGTGGTCTTCGGGCACTGTGACTGCGGTGGTGGGCTCGAATGGTGCCGGTAAGACGACATTGTTGGGTATTCTGGCCGGTCGTCTGGGTGCCACTCAGGGAGAGGTTCTGTACGGAGAAGAGAGGCGGTCCGTGAGCGACTGTCGGGAATGGGTCGGTTATTTGAGTCATGCATCGTTTCTGTATGAAGCATTGACGTGCCGTGAAAATCTAACGCTGGTCGCGGATTTGCATGGGTTAAGAGACAAGGAGCGTGTGGATCGCCTGCTGGAGCGCGTTGGTCTGGCTCCTCACGCAAACCGGCCCGTGAGCGACTTGTCCCGTGGAATGGTTCAGCGTCTAAGCATTGCTCGTGTGCTCTTGCCATCGCCTCGAGTGGTGCTGCTCGACGAACCGACCACTGGGCTTGATGAGAGCGGTCGAAATTGGCTGGCAGAGACACTGCGTTCGCTGGCAGCAGACGGCGCGCTCGTGGCGCTCGCTTCGCACAGTCGGTCGTTCTTGAGTGACTTGGCCACCCATGCGCTTGTGTTGAAACGCGGGCGTGTCACATTCTCTGGGGCCATGGATGGAAGTGACGCGTGGGTGAATCTGTTCGGGGAGCACCTCAGCACATGATTCGAAGCGCACGTACTATCTTTCGCAAAGACCTCACCATCGAGCGTCGTTCGACTGAAATCACCGTGAGTGTTTTGTTGTTCAGCGCCCTGGCGGTGGTGATCTTTGCCATCGGGTTTTATGTGGACGAGACGAACGCTCAAATTTATGGCCCGGGTGTGATCTGGGTCGTGCTCCTCTTTGCGTCCACATTGGCACTCAACCGACTCTTTGATACGGAACGGGAGAATGATTGCCTCGGCGGTTTGTTGCTGACGCCCGCCGATCCCCGTGGCTTGTATCTGGGGAAGGCCGTATTTCATTGGTTGATGACTCTCGGGGCGGCAATCGTGACCGTTCCGGCCATCTTCATGTTCTTCGACATGTTTCGACTCATTGGAAGCGATGCGGCGCTCGTATTGGCCGCGAGCTTGGTCCTTGGCCTCAGTGCATTTTCGTTGGTCGGCACCCTCTTTGCAGCCATGTTGCTTCATACACGGTTGCGCGAAGTCCTGCTGCCCATTGTGGTTTATCCGCTGGTGACTCCCGTATTGATCGCGGGCGTTCAGATTACGCGGGAACTCTTGTCGGGGGCTCCGGTTGCTGAAGTGATGGGCTGGTTCTATCAGCTTGTGGCGTTTGACTTGTTCTTCTTGGCGGGCTGTTTGGTACTTTTTCCAATCATGGTGCGTGCTCGTTAGCGCTCATTGATCCGCGTATTTGCAGACATAGGTTACGTCAACGTCGGCCCCAGTTTGGCTGGCGAGTTCACAAGCACTTCCGTAAAACTGCAGGATGTCGCCGTCGACGAGGTCCCAACCATTTTGGTGGGAGGGATCCTTCTCAATGGTTTCTCCGTTGATGTCCACAACCAAGAAGAGTGAGCCGGGCGTCTTGTTCAACTTCACGCTGCAGCTACCGACCGACCCGAAAATAGAGGCCAAGACTTCCGTCAACTCTTCTCCATTGGCGGTGTCATAGTACTTGGGATCGGTGGTTTTGGCTGTTCCACCGATGAGGGCCATCTCGTTGAGCACACTCTTGGCGGATTGCGAGCCTGCCATGCCAACGACAAAGGTTGGGATGCCCTGAAGCTTGAGTTGTTTGACGCTATCAATGACCTCTTCTTTGAGGCAAGGCTCATCGTTTATACAGGCTTCACAAATGCCCAGCGGGCAGAACGCAGTGGGGCAGGTATCACAGTCGATCAGACACGTGGGTTGCCCATCGGTCGCCACGATGACGTAGCGGTCCCCCACGAGGGGAGTGGACATGAAGACTTGGCCCGCGGCCCTCAAAGCGCCTGCAGTGGGGGTGCCCCCTCCCGTACCCATGGCTGCCATCTTGGCGACGAGCGCGTCCCCTTGGTTGAGGCCAAAGGGCACATCCAGAATAGGGGTTTGGAGACAACCGCTGCCTTTTTGTGGATAGAGAAAGAGGCCGAAATGAATGAACTGATCGAATGTGCCCAAGACGGCACTGACGGCGGCCTGTGTCTCTTCCCATTTCTCCCCTTCCATGCTGCCTGATCGGTCCATAACGACCATGATGTTCGCGGGGTTGACCTGTTGGGTGACTTGGACTTTCTCGTCTCCACACGGAGGGAGGAGGTATTCCCATTCATCGGTGGACTCCAGAGTGTCTTCTGGGGGAAGCCAGACATCGCTCAGGCTGTCGGGAGGATGGAAAACACCGTCTGTATCTGCGGGTGAGGCTGGAAAAACCGTGGAGATCGGCGTGTTCTTTCCGCAAGCCGATGCGATGACGAGACACAACGCTAAAGTTGTTGCGGATTTACCCAGCCATGGACGGTACGTCATCACGTTTTTGGATCATACCGGCAAACCCGCTGCGCGCCCAGTGAGAAATGAGGGCCTCGCTTTGTTCACGGGACAGGATCCTTGGGCGGTGTCTCTTCACCGGGGTTGCCGGGCTTCAGGGCGTAGGTAAAACCGAGGAGCAGATTGTGTTGAATTTGTAACGCGTCCACAATCAACGGTGCTCGAACTACGCGTATGACGTAGTCCAATGATGCCCATTCAAAGAGGCGGATGGTGATCTTTCCATCCACCTCAAAGCCCATGAGATCGACTATGGACCGGCCGTCTCTGCGGCTGGAATAGAAGGGGGTCAACAATCCGCCCGTGAACTCATATCCCAGGGGACGGTCTCGTCCGAGGTCATCAAACATCAAGGTGCCCTTGATCGAAGCCATGACTTCTGCGCCAAACTGCTGAAAGTCATTCATCCGTCTCAACTCAATGAGCGGCGTTGTTTTCTTGTCTTCAATCACCAGTCCATTCCGCACCCAAATTTGTTGGGCTCCGACACCGATTCGAAACTCCAAAGTGAACGATTGGCTGTCAATGGGTGTGGCGAACACCCCAGCGATCTCTTTCAGGCGCGTGGGCGAAAACGGCTTGGTCAAATCGACGTGGGCACTCTCAAAGGTGTCTGAGTCCCCCTTGATTTGATACGTCGTTGTTTTTTCCCGGATGTCTTTGCCCGAAAAGATGGATGTCTCTGCCCGGACTTGCGCGTACGGGCCCAACCATGGCACCGACTCCAAGTGATACAGGTAGAGGGTTTCGAAGAAAACCCGATCGGTGGTTTTGACGAATTCATCGATGACAGGTGTCCGGGTGAACACTTCGTGCAGTGAGAAATTGTTCCGCCATTCGTGGGAATGTTGGAAGTAGTCGAGGCCCAATGCCATGGCGGGGCCGATGTTCCAAGTTTGGCCATCCTGCGCCCCGACAACTCGATCCGAGTGTGCGAAGGCAATGGTGGTTCCCAGAGTGAGTCGAGGTACCCAGCCCCGATTGCTGGGGGCAGCGCGTTCGGTTTCCATCTCCTTGGGCAACAGCTTTTCTTCTTTGTCGGGGGGCAGATTCTTGGTCTCCAGGCCCCAGGCGACAGTGGGCAGCCAAACGAGCGAAAGAATCGTCCAATAGGAAAGCCACGATCGTCGGTACTGTATATATTTCACGGGTCAAGTCCCTCCAAGCCCAGCGCCAATCGTTTCTATGTGGTCGCGTTGCGTCAAGTGTATTCTCATCAAATGATAAGGGCTTGCGCTGTCGCGTGGTCGTGTTAGCCTCACCGCCAATGAACGGGTCGAACACCACACCGATGACGTATTGGGTCTTTTTTGTCCTGGCCTTGTCGCTTTTGCTCCACACCCTGGTATGGACGTTTTGGATAGCGCCAGTGGAAGCCTATATGGGGGTCGTGCAAAAGATCTTTTACTTCCATGTGCCGGCAGCCATGGCCATGCAAGCCCTGTTCATTACGTGCGGAATCACAAGTATAGTCTTTCTTTTCCGCCCTGGCCCGCGTTCGGACCGGTTGGCGGTGTCCTGTGCAGAGGTTGGTGTCTTGATGGGGGCGTTTGTGCTCATCACCGGGCCAATATGGGCGCGCAAGGCGTGGAACCATTGGTGGGAATGGGAACCACGTTTGGTCCTGACCATGGTGATCTTCTTGTTGTACATGGCCTACCTCGCCCTGCGGCGTTACGCAGGAACGGACTCCCTCACGAAGCGCATCGGCGCCGGTCTGGCTGCACTGG
>Ga0114996_10004797_pt1 | contig 16075 bp, 13 predicted proteins | sample ArcticOcean_MG_C_4_FD_87039 | JGI IMG/M metagenome (GOLD analysis project Ga0114996, IMG submission 87039) | Marine microbial communities from western Arctic Ocean - ArcticOcean_MG_CB4_134 | ecosystem: Environmental > Aquatic > Marine > Oceanic | place: Arctic Ocean: Canada Basin | collected...
ATGCCATCGGATCTTGCGGCAAGCAGGTAAGCCGCCGGGTCCAACCGCCGGATACGGAAAACCGTATGTCCGGTGGTGTGGGAGGGTGCCGGGGCGCAATCCCCGGCACCCGACCCGATCGTCTGGCGGCCTTTTTTTCCGGCTCGCGCCTCGTACTGACGGGCCTCTCGCGCACTTCCCCTCGCCACGCGGTGAGAAAAGTGGGCTAGTACGCCGTCTATGGAACAGCGCGGCAGTTCTTGCGCAGGAAACAAGTCTCCGCCGAGCTTGCCGGGTAGCACAAACAATTGTGGAACTGGTTCGAGAACCGGCCGGACTTCAGGGCGCGACAAATCGGAGTAACCGGGAACAGGTTGCGGATCAGACGGAATCAGGCTGACTACGGTGATGTCGTACCGGGGCTTGGCCCCACCGCTCGTCCCCCGGTTCAAGAGGGGAATGCAATTCTCAGCTTTCCATTTTCTGGAAGGGTGGAAGCCCCGCCTTCAGGCCAGGGTGCTTCACTGGTCCCTCGGGTCTGGCCTTTCGGCGTGGTACACGGGTCTGCCTGCCAGGCGACCCCTCAGGGTCGCCACAACAATAGCCCACGGCTTCAGTGGGAAGCGGTTCAAACAATGTCGAGCCCCGGCAAGGGCGACACAAGGCTGCGCCGACCCGAGGCAGGTTTCGTCCTACTCTTGCGGTCAAAAGATGACGTGATTCAGCAGGCTGGCGAGGCTGTGCGGCACGGCTGTATCGCCCTTCCAGGGCTTTTCCACGTGGGCACGGCTACCCACGGCTGAAGCCGTGGGCTATGGCTGTCTGGTCCCTGACGGGACCGGGTCTCCCAAGACTCTACTTCCGAAGAAAACTCTACTTCCAGAGATATTCCGTCCCCGGCTGGGACGTGATGGAACCGCGCAGTATTTTTTCACAGGCCCTTAGGGAGGGGTTAGCCGTTACGACGCGCCTCATTCGACAGCGGACACGCAATCCGTTTTGGTTGCGGCTGGCCCGCGTCAGGCAAGGAAATAGATATCCGGTTGGTCCACGACGCCGGACTGCTGCTGAGCATCAGGCACCTCGGGCGAGTCAACAAAGGCCCGTGCCTTCTCCAGGTCGGTCACCTCAAACCACAGGATCACTTCTGCTGGGTCGTCGAATTTCGGAGCACTTTCTCCACTCGTAGCCCCGATTCCTGCTGTGCAATTGCGTGGGAATCAAGAACTTGCTTCCATTTGTCGAAGCCGGTTACTTTGTGTCGAAAAAGAATATAAATTATGGTTTCCGTATGCTATCATCTTCGTGAAATGAATCGGGTCGGGTGGATCCACCGTTTGAGGTGGGCCGTAGTCTTAATCAGGGAGCGCGGATCTTTGTCTGAATACTACGCCGTTTGTGGTGATACGGGATGACATCTGAACAATCGTGTGGTGGAGGCATCATTTAGGGCGATGAAAACCGGGTTTATCCGGGTCAACCCAACCGAGAGGTCTACTTCAGAACTGTGAGGAAATGGGTTCGATGGACACTATCTATGTATCTGTCGAGGGAATCGATGTCGATGAGTGGCGACAAACCTTCGAAGACGAACTAGCCCAAAGACTTGGCCCGACGAAGGTCAGCTTTTTTGTGCCTAGCGTTCCCGGAGGAGCAGCGGCGGAACGGGGCAATAGAGTTGGCGTTTGTTTCAAGGTTAGTGTGAACTGGGCGGCGGTTAGTGTAATACTTCAAGCCGTTACTCTTGCTCTGTCTCTCATTCAACCGCTACCGCCCACATCTCCCGTGCCAACCGTCACTTGTACGATCCAAGGCCCTAATGGCAGCAAGACCCTAGAGGTCAGGGGAGGAGCGGTGTCCGAACAGGCGATTGATGCCTGCCTGCTCGATACCGGTCAACCGGAGGCGATAATCGTCTTGCCTACGCCGTCGGCCAAATCCGGGCCCCCGGCTCAAAAAGTCTCAGGAGCGGTGACCAAACCGAGAAAACCATCCGGTGACTAGAATCGAGCCGAAAGATGCTGACCAGCGCGCAGCAATTGCCAAGCTGCGTCGTGTCATCGATAAGGTAAAGTCCCTTACCCAGGGCATAGACATGTTCATCTGGGGCACTGGCGTCGTTGTTGTGCATGCGCCCTACGAGCAGGCCGCGCGTGGTCCTGCGAGTGGTGTTAACTCGAGCCAAAACGATTTGCGAGTATGGTACGTACTCAGCCATGAGTCTGTGCACATGGTTCAGAGCATCACCACCAGCTTCGTCGCATCGATTTCCTTCGACTTCGCCAATCTCGTCAACTTTGTGCGACGGTCTGTGAAACGGGCGGCACCGGAAGAAATGTGGTTACCAAGAGCACTGGAGCACTTCTCCCAACTCCAGGCACGGCTTAACCAGCCGACGGAAGGCTGGTTGTCTGCGCTTCACGTCATCGAGGCACATGCAGTCATTGAGGGCTTTCGAGGCACGTTCTCAAGGTACACAGAGGAGGGGTTGGTAAACGTCATTAAGATCGCGCACAACTTGAACATCTTCTACTCTGACCTGATTGGCTCCTGCCTTAAGGACTATGGCTTCAAGTTCACGATGGACGTCTTTCCGCGGCTGTGTTGGCTATCTCTCCAAGATGGCAACCCAGCTAGGAAGTATCTTGAGTGCCTTACGCGACTCCGGGAGTACGGCATCGATAAGTCTATCGCACTGGACGCCCCCAGCTTATGTGGAGTGCTAGGGTTCGATGCCGCTCACTTGAGGAAATCGCTTCGGCAGCGTTGGCCGGAGATATCCACACATCCCTTGAGCGCTCTGTTCGACCCGTATTGGAGCGTCTTTGAAAAGGATGATAGCGTTGAGGCTGCCCTCCAAATTCAGATGACCCCTGGAAAGGCCCGCGACGCATTTGCTCTCCGTGACCTTATGCCCCCGTTGTACTATTTGATGGTGACATGGTCCTTATGAACGGACCTCATGCAACGCGGGGATGGGCTGCAGCGGCTCCGCTAATCGCGGCGACAGGGGTGCAGTTGGAGACATTGTCCTGGTTAGACGGGCGCTTAGACGGTATTGACAGAGTACTGTCTCCACTCGAAGACTGGAGCATCTGACTCAAGACTTGCAGGCTCGGCGGAATCTATCCGAGGTTCAAATGTGTCCGAGACCCTATCTGCCGAGGATACGAACATCCTGTCAGCAGAGGCTCGGTTGTCGTATTCGGAGGAAGTGCGAGCACGGCTCTTTACGATGCGCTCGGCGTTGCGGCTATACTTGTTATGATCGCGAATCTCGGCCAAGACCCTGTGAGTAGATCGGCAATGATCTACACTCTCCGTCGCGGAGCGCCCACCGCTCCTCATTCTGGAGGTATGGTGCGGGATGAAGGTAAACTACCGCGCTCGCACCCCAGGTGGATTGTCCGAATCTGAGAAAGTCTTAGCCTGTTTCCCGACTTTGGGCCGTTCGCTGAGGTTAACCGCGAACCGCCCTTCCCGTGCCTGCGTTACCGGGCTAGGCCAGGAAATAAATGTCCGGTTGCTGGCATGTTCTGTGTTCAATCCGATAATCTACAAGAGTATCTCCATGTCCAAATTTCCAGTAGCCGACTGGCAAGCCGAACATGTCCGCCTAACCGTATTCCCGATGCCGGACGCAACCACTCGATCCACTGAGTGGTGGTCGACAGTCACAGGCGGTCAGCCGGACGAAACCACGACGAACCCAAAGAAGGGTTCCGCGTTGATTCAGGGCGCAATCGATCCGGGCAGGCTGATTCTCAAACTGGAACCTGATCGGATCGACTGGCTGCTTGGGCCCTCAGAGAGCGACATGGACGAACTGGCCGCGGCTCGTGAATTCCCCACGGTCGGCTCAGCGATGGAAATGGTCGACGCATTCTCCGCCATCGCGCAGAAATGGCTTACACGAGATGATTTGCCTGCCATCGCGCGGATAGCGTTCGGTGCTGTTCTCATGCACCCAGAGGCAGAGCGCCAGGCAGGGTACCGGCGACTGCCCGACTATGTTCCCGTGCTGGTCGATCCTGAATCGTCGGATTTCCATTACCAAATCAATCTTCCTCCTGTGCCGAGTGCAACAGGAATCGAGGGTTTGAGCCTAAACCGTCTGAGCAAGTGGAGTGTGGCTGCGGTGAAGTCATTCAGGTTCACGGGCACGACGGTGGTCCGGGCCCAACCCGTTCCCGGGGTGTTCGCGCTACGCGTGGAGTGGGATATCAACACTGCGGCCGCCTTTGCAGGACCAATCCCCCCCCGCACAGCTTGTCGATATATACCGTGAACTCGTTGCAGCGGGTCGCTCCATTGCTGCCAATGGAGTTGTTACACAGTGACGGTGGAGCGCTTCGCAGTTACTACCTCAACGAGCCCGGAAGAAGCTCCGCCCCAGACTGACCAAGGCGTCGGCACCGGCCTGCCCACGGATGTGGTGGGTGTTCGACTCGCTCGGCCGGGGTTGTTCATGGCGGGTCTTGTATTGAGTGCATTGCTGCCCGCAGGCGGGACACTGGGGGCATTTTCCGTTGCGGATTTGAGCCGCCGCAGGCGGGACGATGTTACGGCCGAGAGCAGCACAGCGGTCGTCGAGGTCGACCCTCTTCTGCTTGAGGAAATTCGCGAACTGTTCGAGCAGGGAGCGTCTGAGTTTTTTCACGACGGCGTGCACAGCAATTTTTCCCGTACACTGCTGAAAACCCTGGCGCAGCATGGACAAGCGGCGTTTCGGGCGATCGCCGATTATCTGTTCTCAGGCAACGCAAAGCCCGACGTTGTATCGGAGGCGCTGCGAAGGCTCGCCGACTTCAACGATACTTCGACACTTTCTCAACGATGGGTCATCCTGCAACGTACTCTGAAAGACCGCTCGCCTCGGGTTCGGGATGGGGCAATCTTAGGGTTTGCAGCGCTTGACGATCCGCGCGCACGTCCATTCTTGTTAGAAGCGCGGAACCTAGAACAGATCGCAGAACTCCGTGCGCTGATTGATCAGGTCGTCGTGCAGCTTGACCGCGCCAGATGAGATGCCGCTGCTGCTCCGAACTGTTAAACAGCATCGATGGCATAAGGAAGCGGCTGCGCCGTTCCTCGCAAATGACGACGTTCCCGCTGATCCCGTTCAAGACCTGCGGACAACTAAGAATTTGCTCTCGGTATACGAAGTTGCACCGGACGGCCCCAACATCGAGCGCATCGTTCGAGCGGTGGCCATCGGAGGCGACAATATCGCAAATATGGGCTACGTGGTATTTGACTCAGGGCTGCTGCCCGCCGCCAGCATCGAGATCCGTGAAAGTAAGGGTACGACACCCGACGAAGGGGCGAATGCGTGGCATCGCGATCTCGTTGTCTCGGGGAACAAGCTTGTCGCGCTGACAAAAGCGATTCTACGACACGGCGAATCCGGAGCCGTGCTGACAGTTCGCCTCCGGCAGCTTGTTGCCGACGGGATTCGAGACGGGCAGATTCCCGAAAAACTGCGGAAGAAATTCCGATTTTTGACCTCTGAAACTTCCGGCGGGAACCTTGAGAAGCAAATGTGACCGGGCGATGCTGGCCGTGCTGCGGGGCTGTGCTCTTCGACCACTCCGAACTTCTCGGTTTTGCGGTGAAAGATGTCCAGTTGCGCGAAACCGGGGTATTCGTATTGGTGAAGTGCGACAACTGACTCGCCCCAAGGCCCCTTCGGGGAAGCCTGGTGAGCCGCCTCTGAGGGCAATTCCGGCCATGTAATCGGCATACCGGCTAGGTGGCCTGGACCACCAACCCCTCCGAAAAGGCGTTAGGGATAGATAGATCCTCCCGAGTCGACTCGTGTTTTCGCAGGGGTCCCTTTTGTGTAGACGGACAGCCCTGTAAGATCGCGGTCCGTTTTGGGGAAGAGGAAACTGCTGAGGTAGCCGATCCCGAAGCAGCTCGTCACGCCGACCATGCCATAGAGGAAGAAGTGGGCGTCGCTGTTGCGCTGGACCCATGCCAGCACGAAAACGCTGGCGGCCGCGCCCACCAGCGCTCCCTTGCCGTTGGCGCGGCGCGTCAGGATTCCTAGGGCGAATAGGCCGGCCAGTCCTCCTCCGAACAGCCCCATGCTTGCTTGGAAGGTGTCCCAGAGCGAGCCGACATCGAAGCTCGCCAACGCCAGCGACATGCTTGTCGCCAGCACTCCCAGGATCGCGGTGAGCCAGCGGGCCAGCACCAGCTTGCTGTGGTCCTCGGCATCCGGGTGGAAGCGGCTATACCAGTCCGTTGTCAGCGCGGTGGCGACGCTGTTGAGGCTTGAGTCGAGCGTGGACATCGAAGCCGCGAATACGCCGGCGATCACCAGTCCGGCGATCCCGGTGGGCAACTGTTGCGCCATGAAGAGCGGGAAGATCGAGTCGGTTGCTTGCGAGGGGTCGAGCAATTCGGGGTTGGCGCGGTAGAAGGCCCACAGCGCCGTCCCTAGCGTGAACAGGACGAGCGTCGAGGGGACCAGCATTGCGGCGTTCATCCAAATGCCCCGGGCGGCGGCCTGTTCGTCCTTGGTCGTCAAATAGCGCTGGATGACGGCTTGATCGGAGGTGTAGGGAACCAGATTGTTGAACAGGTTGCCGATGAGCACGACCCAGACCGACGTGGTGGTGTAGTCCCAGCTCCAGTTGAATACATGGAATTTGGCGGCTTCGGAACCGCTGGCGATCAACCCGGCCAGCCCGCCGTCCAGTTCGGAAAGAATCAAGACCAGGCTCAGGAAGGCGCCGCCGAGCAGGACGACGACTTGGATGACGTCGGTCCAGATGACGGCCTCGATGCCCCCGAGCACGGTGTAGACGGTCGCCAGCACACCCATCACCAAAATGCAGAGGTGGACGTTGATCCCGGTCACGGTCGAGAGGGCGATGGCGGGCAAGAACAGCACGATCGCCATGCGTCCGAACTGGTAGAGAACGAACGATGCGCTGGCGAAGAGACGTACGGCGACATTGAAGCGGAGTTCGAGGTACTCGTAAGCGCTGGTCAACTTCGTCCGGCGGAAGAAAGGCAGATAGACGAAGACCACCGGGAACGCGATCAAGATGATCGATAGCTGAACGAGCAAGTAAACCCAGTCGGTGGCATAGACCTTCGCGGGCATGGCGATGAAGCTGATCGAGCTCAACTGCGTGCCGTAGATGCTGAGCCCGGCCGCCCACCAGGGGATACGGCGTCCGGCAAGGAAGAAGTCGTCCGTGGTTGTGCCCTTGCGCGAGATGTAGATGCCCATCGCCACCAGCGACGCCAGGTAGATCGTCAGGAAGAAGTAATCGAGCGGCTGGAAACCGGATTTCCGCTGGACGGGTGATTCCAGGAACACTTGCGGGGAGCGATGGCCGGGGCGGTCCTCACCGCTGGGAATCACGATTCCGTCTTGCCAGGCGACGGCGCTGGTCGTGACGTGCCCAAACGGGGTCTGGCCCATTTGCGTCCAGGTATCGGTGATCGTGTGGTAGGCCCAGACCGAGCGCGGGAAGCCGGGGTGATCGTCTCCCAGCTCGTCGTTGCGAAAGAAATTAGCGCCGTCGTCACCGCCGAAAATGAAAATGTGCGAGCCGCCCCACGGCGTCGCCGGAGCCGCGACCATCGCTTGCGGAGCATCGGCGATTGGTCGCCAGCCTTGCTCGGGATGGAAGCGATAGCCATCGGTGAGGAAGCGCCGCGTGGGGGAGCCGTCGGCGCTGACGATCAGCTCCGCGCCGCTGATGAGGAAGAAAGCGCCGTCTTGCGTGGCGGCGATCGGCAGGATGCGCCCCGCTCCGGGCCAGGGGTCGAGTTGCCGCCACCCGGAGCCGGGCTGCGAGAGATCGAGAGCCAGGAAAACGTGCTCGGCGGAGGTCGAGCCGGGCGCGCGCTGGCCGCCCGCGATGTAGACGACTCCGCCGAGCAGCGCGCCCGCCATGTTGGCAAGCGGCAGCGGCAGCGGCGGCAGGGACTCGCTGCGGAGCGCGGGGCCTTCGAGGCGCACGCGGGTGACCTCGGCGTAGTGACGTTCGGCGTCCGATCCGCCGATCAGCAGGATGCCGTCTTCGGTGGTGATCGAGACCCCGTAGGCGAGAGGCCGGGGAAGCGGATCGATTTCCGTCCACTGGGAAGCGCCCGGCTCCAGAGCGTAGGCTCGGCTGGTCCAGAGTTTCTCGCCGCCCTCAAACGGCGAAACACGGAAGTGGGCGCCACCGGCTACGAATAGGTTGCCGTTCGAGACACCGACGAAGGGTCCGGCCACGCCAAGGGGTTCAGGCAGCGGCGGCAACTCCCGCGACTGGAAGAAATCATCGGCGAGGCCAAGTCGCGGCGAGGCCAAGACCAGGAATAGACAAGCGTATAGGAGACGATTCATCGAACGTTACGCGAGAGCGTGGCTTTTGAAGCGGGACTCGGGCGCCTGATTCCAGACGAGAGACCGGCTCGGTCAGGGTACCCGCTCCGGGCTCCTGAATGCAATGGCCGGGTCACGAGCTGCTTCTATTGGGAAGGCGACGCTTGCTAGAAAGCCCGGAGAATCGAAACCTTGCCTAACAACTAACCAGCTTGGCGGCCCTAGGGCCGATATAATCTGTGTAATCTCCGGTTCAAAGACGAGTCCCCAGCAGATCCACGAGATAAATCAATATGAGTCAGTACGATTTGGTCATTATCGGTAGCGGGCCTGCCGGCCAGAAAGCTGCCATCGCCGCCTCCAAGGTCGGCAAGAAAGTAGCGGTTGTCGAGCGCTCCTTCTCGGTCGGCGGCGCTTGCTTGCATCACGGCACGATCCCCAGCAAGACGCTGCGCGAAGCGGTCTCGTATCTGTCCGGAGTTCGACAGCGGGAGCTTTACGGTGCGTCCTATCGGGTCAAAGACAACATCACGATCCAAGATCTCACTTTTCGCACGCAGCGCGTGATCGAGCGGGAGGTCAACGTCGTGCGCGACCAGCTCGTGCGCAACTACGTCGACATCATTAGCGGGTCCGGATGTTTTGTCGAGCCGCACAAAATCCTAATAACGACCGATACCGGCAGCAGGATCGTCAACGCGGACAAAGTGATCCTCGCGGTCGGCACCAAGCCGGCCAGGCCGCCCGGCATTGAGTTCGACGACCGCAAGATCGTCGACAGTGACGGATTGCTCAAACTAGCGGAGATTCCCAGGTCCATGACGTTCGTCGGGGGCGGGATCATCGGCGTGGAATACGCCACGATCTTCCGCACCATCGGGGTGCGGGTCACTCTGATCGACGGCCGCCAGCGGCCACTGGATTTTATCGACGACGAAATCGAAGATAACTTTTACTTCCACATGCGTGACGAGGGCATCACGCTTCGTTTCGGGGAAAACGTTAGCACCGTGAACCAGACCGAGGACGGGCGAGTCCGTATCTGCATGGAGAGCGGCAAGCAGCTAACGTCAGACTCGCTGATGTTCGCCGCCGGCCGGGAGGGAGCTTCGAAAGAACTCAATCTCGAGTCGATTGGAATGGAAACCGATCAGCGCGGCCGCATCAAAGTTGATGAGTTCTATCGCACATCGGTGGAAGATGTTTACGCGGTCGGTGACATTATCGGGTTCCCCAGCCTCGCCTCTACTTCGATGGAGCAGGGCAGAATCGCCGCCATGCATGCGATGGGAGTTGACGTGCCGCCGATGTCGCCCCGGCTGCCCTACGGTGTTTACACCATTCCCGAAATCGCCATGGTTGGGCCCACCGAAGAAGAACTCACCAAGGAAGCCGTGCCCTACGAGATCGGCATCGCCCGTTTCCGCGAGCTCTCGCGGGTGCAAATCAGTGGCGGCCATGTGGGGCTGTTGAAGCTGCTGTTTAATCGTGAAGACCGCAAATTGCTGGCGGTCCATATCCTCGGAGAGCAGGCGACCGAACTGGTTCACATCGGGCAGGTCTTGATCGATCACGGCGCTACCATTGACTACCTCCGCGACGCCGTCTTCAACTACCCGACTCTTTCGGCGGCGTATAAGATCGCGGCGCTCGACGGGTTCAATAAGTTGTGAAACCCGGGTGAGCAAGGGCAGCGCATCGATCCCAGCCTCGAAGGTGTGAAAAAATGCTGGGGACAGCCAACCGCGGCCAATGGCATCACTGATAAACAGGAAGTTAGGAATGGCCGCTTGTGGCAGTCCCCGATTTTTTCACACCTTCCTGCACCGCTTTTTTCACACCCGCAAGCGCCGCTAACCGGCGTGGCGCAAGCATCTGAGCAGCGCAACTCAGTGAACGTAGCCCAGCGTCTTCAGCTTCTTGAGGAGCTGCTCGTCCGCGGCCGGCGCCGCGGCCGGGGTCCCCCCGTGAGACACGTTGCAGCAGTGCGTCCATAAGGTTACGCATTGGCTCGACACTCTCCGGCCGCTCTCCCGCAATGTTCCGTCTCTCGCGCGGATCGTGACTCAGATCATAGAGTTCCTCGGAACCGTCTCCAGCGCGAAGGTACTTCAGGTCCCCATCGCCCCGGATCGCATGCAGCGTGGATTGGGGTGTAAAGCGCCGCCGGCGGGCTCTGCGGACCCTCTCGGGAAAGTAGCGGCGCTGGGCCAACAGCCAGCGGCCGCCGTGAGAGGCGGAGCGTCGAGACGCGCTTCCCAGGCTTCCTCCATGCATGCTGTCGTCTTCGGCTAGCCCCGCGGCTTCGAGGATCGTGGGCGCAATGTCGAGCAGGCTCACTGTGGACTCGACCGAGCCCGGATCGATCTTCATATCTCTGCTGGGACGGAGAATGAGCGGGATGTGGATTTGTTCCTCATAGAGGCGTGCTCCGTGTGAGAAGTAACCGTGCTGCCCGAGACCTTCCCCGTGATCGGAAGTGATGATGAGAAGGGTTTCGTCCGCCAGACCCGTCCGCTCAAGGCCCGCCAGGAGATCCCCGATCAGGCCGTCCACTCGACGAATTTCATTGTCGTAGGTATTGATCGCCTGCGCCAGATTCAGCGCCTCCCCGTCAAGGCGCGGAACGTTAGTGCTCACTTCTTTGACGCTGAGCCCGCTGGCCCCGATCTTTTGCATGTGGGAGCGCAACACTGCGTCAACGGCAAATGTAGGGCCGCCGGGCGGAGAAGTGTAAGGAGGGTGCGTGTCGAAGTAGTGAACGAACAGGAAGAAGGGCTCTCCGGCCCGCGATTCGAGCCAGTCCAGCGCCTTCCTGGTAGTTCGTTCTCCGTCCACCTTTCCTTCCATCTGGCCATGAGCATTCACCGTATCGGCGTAGAGCTCGAACCCTCTGGCAAGTCCGCTACTCTGGCGCAGTGGAACACCGCTCACGAAGGCGGCCGTAGCATAGCCGGCATCGCCGAGCCGCTCCGCCAGAAGTCGCTCTTTCCCGCTGTAGCTACGGTCGTTGCTCAACACCTGATGGGTCGCCGGGTGCAGCCCCGTCATCAACGAAACATGGGCGGGAAGTGTGTGACTCATCACGGTGAACGCGTTTGTGAAGACGAGCGAGGTCGCGGCAAGCTCGTCAATGCGTGGCGATGTGTCGCGGCCATACCCGTAGAGCGAAAGGTGGTCGGCACGCAGGGTGTCGACGACGATGAGCAGCACGTTCGCGCGGCTCGACGCCTCTGGGCTGGAACGTTCGTTGGGCCATAGCCCGCAAGCGGCGGATAGGATCAGTGTGCATCCGATCGCAATTGTGCCGCCGGCGAGCAGCCACGCTCCGGTCTGTGGACGGTTCATCTAGCCCGCATTCCTCCCTGGCTGACGGGCCAAGCACATGAGAGGCCCGCCATTACTTCGTGGCACTTGCTCGCCGTGCTCAACGGACTGTGAGAGTACGCCTGCGCTCGTCAAGCGGCGCGCGCCTCGTACTGACATGCCTCTCATGCACTTTGCCTCGCCACCCGATGAGAAATGCGGGCTAGACTTCTGGGAGTGTAGCCATCCGAGAGTGGTCAGAATACCGGAGGCTATGGTCAGGGTGCAACTTTCTGTCCGGTCGCGATCGGCAATTTTCCTTGGTAGCGTGAGAGGAATAGCGATTGGAGCCGGGACGGGACGGTGACCAAGCTGTTGATACTGGTCCGGATGCCGGCGCGCCTATCGCGTGCTTCCCCTGTCAGGCACTGAGAATTGCTTGCTCGGCCGACTGACGCTCGCGGCTGCGCGTGGGGGCGCCGGCCACAACGTGCAGGGGTTCCTGGATGTTGGAGAAACGGGCGAAGCTCTTGAGCCGCACCAGCAAAGTTGGCGTGATTTCCTGTCCCTTACCGACAAGGACCATTCCGTCGGCGCTCTTCACTTCGCTATGCACGACCATCCCCAGCTCCAAGTCCCGCGCCAACACTTCGCGAATCTGCTTCTGATGGTTCTCGGCGCGAACAATCTTACCGAGGATGGCGAAGATCTCGGGATCGTACCAACCGGTGCGCTCCTCCATCTGGTTCAGCGCGTCCTCGCCGCTGCTGCCCGCGGTGGCGAGCCAGTCGTAGTCGCTGACAACCTTTAATACGCGGGCCCCCAGCGGCAGACGAACGCTCGCGAGCCGAGACGTAAATCGCCTGTTCTGCTCGGCGACGTTTTCAGCAATCTCCTCGAGCCGGGGAATATTTCGAATCAGGTCCGCGCCGGTCCGCGGATACTGATCCCAGGTTTCCTGCTCGTCGCTGGTCAGGCGTTTGTTGCCCGCGAACTTTTCGACGATATCCTCGGGAACCGTGACTAGGCCGATCTGGGAGAGCATCGAGGAGAGATCCAGTTGCCAGGCACTTTCCCGTCCTAGATACGGGATCATTTGGCGAACAAGGCGTTGAATGCGGGAAGCGCGTCCGAAAGCCGCCGGGTTGAGCAGCGACAGTATGTCGGAGAAAACTTTGAGGGCCCCGCTCAGCGTCTCCTCCAGCAGCACCCGCTCGGCGGTGATGAGACGATGCTGCTCGGCGGCAGCGCCCATGGCATCGAGCAGATCCTCTCGCGGGCAGGGCTTGGTCAGAAAGCGGAAAATCCGTCCCTTGTTCACGGCGGCGATGGCCGAGTCGAGGTCGGTGTGCCCGGTCAGCAGCATCCGAACCGTGTCGGGGGCCTTCTCGCACACTTTCTCCAGAAAATGCGCTCCGTCCATTCCGGGCATGCGCATATCCGAAAGGACCACGGCAAAGGGATCACCCTGCTCCAAGGCCGTCAGGCCCTGTTCGCCTCCCGGTGCGGTGGTGACGTCAAACTTGCGCCGCAGGGTGAGCGCCAGACCTTCAAGGACTTTGGGCTCGTCATCCACGCAAAGAACTCTGGGCCGGATTGTCTTGGGTGCGGGAGGTTTTTCGGTCACGGCGCCATCTGCTTGCGGGCAATCTCCCGCCACTCGGGCAGCCGGCCGGCTACTCCGAGACGTTCCAGATAGTCGAGATTCAAGGGGGACTGCTGTAGTGCGTCCCCGTCCTCTGCATGCGGGGACTGTTCATGCGCCAGACAGTCCGCGACATAGACCGCGCTGAGGACATCGAACTCGCGCTGCGCGACCTTTTCAGGCGTGTGGTGATGCGCTATGGCCTCGACGATCGGGTAGGGCAGCCCCCACATGCCCAGCAGGTAGGCGCCAACTTCGGCGTGAGTAAATCCGTGTAATTCTTTCTCCACCTCGTGAACGGGCCTCCGCTGCTGCTTCGCCATGGCGATGCTTGCCGACAGTCGTTCCGGCGCGCGCGTGGCCAGCACCAGGAGGCCGAGGTCGTGCAGTATACCGGCTGTGAACGCGTCACTGGTCGCGTCCTTTTCCTCGACCAGATGGGCCGCGATGCTAGCGGTGGCGAAGCAGTGACGCTGCAAAACGTCGATCTCAAATCCGGCCGACGCCGCACTGGGTTTAAACGAGCTGATCAACTCGGCGCTCAGAACGATATTCCTCACGAAAAAGATACCCAAATAAGCCACCGCGTCGCGCACGTCGGTCATCGTTTGCCTCAGGCCGAAGAATGCAGAATTGACTACCTGGAGAACCCGGGCACAAATCGATGGGTCTTGCCGGATCAGATCCGCGACAACTTCGGCGTCGACGTTCGCGCGGCCTAAGGCTTCGGTAACAGCCGAATAGATCCGCGGAGCACAGGGAAGCTCGCCAATCGCGCCAACGGCCGCCTGAATGCTCTCGTCGTGGAGCAGATCTTGCAGCCGGCATGCCCGCTCGATGACGTTTTCGATGATCTCGGCTTCACAGGGTTTGCTCAGGAACTGGTGAGCCACCGGAAGTGCGCGGTAAGCGGCTTCCATCTTGGCGTATCCGGAAAGGACGATGCGAGCGGTGCGCGGACTTTCCCGTTTCACGTGCTCTAGCAAAGTAGCTCCGTCCATCCCCGGCATCCGCATGTCGCTGACAACAACATCGAACGGGGCGGAACGGATCTGCTCCAGACCCTCCTCGCCGCCGGATGCAAACACCATCTCCCAGCGCTTCCTGTTCCGGCGCAAACGACTCCGTAGTCCGTCAAGCAACTGGGGCTCATCGTCAACAAAGATAATGCGCTTCATAACCTGTCCCCTCAGCCCTTGCCCGGACTATCGCTGTCGACCGGCAGGCGAATATGGAAAGTCGTACCCTGCCCAGGCTCACTGTCGAACGTAAGTGTGCCTCCGTGCTTGTCGACAACGACGGATCGGGCGATGGCGAGACCTTGTCCTGTCCCGCGTCCGACTTCCTTTGTCGTGAAAAACGGGTCGAACACCTGGTCGCGGATTTCGTCGGGTATGCCGCCGGCCGTATCAGTGATATCGACCTGTGCAAAACAATCGTCGCGCCATGTGCGGACTTGGATCAGACCTTTTTCGCCGGACTCGCCGACCAGGTCCGCAATCGCGTGCGCGGCATTCACGATGAGGTTAAGAAAGACTTGATTCAGGTCTTCGACGTGACAGGTGAGCAATGGAAGATCTCCCCAATCGGTTTCGAGGTCCGCGACATACTTGTACTCGTTGCGGGCAACGACAAGGGTGCTCTGCAGTGCGCGGTTCAAATCGGCGGGTGCTTTTTCCCTGGTGCTGGGATGAGAAAACTCTTTCATCGCTTGCACGATGCGCGCTACCTGCTTGACGCCATCAAGAGTTCTTTGAAACGCCTTGGGAACCTCCTCGTCGATGAATTCCAGATCGGCGTCGTCTTCCGCCTGTTGTGCCTGCTCGAGCGTCTCCGGCGGCACGGGGCCCTTACTGGCGCACTTGCTGACGGCCCGGTATGCACTTAGCGTGCCTTGCAGATCGCCGAAGGCATCCTGGATGAATGAGACACTGTCCCCGATGAATTGAATGGGCGTGTTAATTTCGTGCGCCACGCCGGCGGCGAGTTGGCCGACGGCTTCCAATTTCTGAGCGTGACGTAAGTCGACCTCGAGGCGCTTTTGCTCCCGCAGGTCAACGGTGACACTCACGATTCCGTCGAACTTGCCTTGATCGCCTCCCAATGCACCGGCGGAGAAAAAGACCGGCACCAAACTGCCCGACGAAGTGCGGAATTTTGCCTCGGTCTGGAATATCGGATTCCCCTCGAAATAGACCCTCAATTCTGAAAAGGCCGGGATCTCGTTGCCTTCCGTTACCTCGCCGATGAGCTTTCCCACGAGATGCTGATGGTCGTCCCCGAGCAACTGCTCGGCTGCCGTGTTGACGGCCTTGATCGATCCTTGTGTGTCGAAGACGATCAGCGCGCTTGGAATCGTCTTGTAGACATCGCTGAGATAGTCGTAGGCCGTCTGCAGCTCCTGCTGCGCGACAAAGATTTCCCGCGACTGCTCCTCGATCTTTTGCTCGAGGACTTTGATTTGTTCCTGCGTGCCAGAGGGCTTCTGCGTCAGAGTCTCATCGCTCACTGTCTGCTCCCGCGCGGGCTCGTTTGAACGCCCCACGATCTTCACCGCGATTCCGCTAGCCGGGCTCGCGGGCAGACTCCGGAAATCCGCATGTTTCTCGTCTTACGGTGGCTTACCTATGTTCCTTATCGGCATTCCCGGGGACCGGCTTATGATTCCGAGAAAAGCAGACTCCGTGGTCCGGCCGGCCCGCCAGCGTTGCGGCCTTGCCATGTCACCTGGAAAGCGGGCTAGAATGGTCGCAAGCCGCGAAGGAGGTTCCTATGCCGTCACTGACCCGCCGCTCACTGCTCAAGAAATC
>Ga0114996_10004798_pt1 | contig 16075 bp, 16 predicted proteins | sample ArcticOcean_MG_C_4_FD_87039 | JGI IMG/M metagenome (GOLD analysis project Ga0114996, IMG submission 87039) | Marine microbial communities from western Arctic Ocean - ArcticOcean_MG_CB4_134 | ecosystem: Environmental > Aquatic > Marine > Oceanic | place: Arctic Ocean: Canada Basin | collected...
AACAATTCTCATTATCTGTTATAACATCATTGAACGTTACCGGGTTTGTTCTTTCATATGCATGTTTATGCCCATTTATTATCAAATCAACTCCATACAAATCAAAAGTAGGTTGAAGAAGATTTCTCAAGTCCACAGAATATGGATTTGGTGTACTAGTATACATAGGATGATGTAAAAAAACTATTAGCCAATCAATTCTAGGATTATCTGCAGCGTTACTCAAATCAGCTCTTATGAAATCTAATTGAATAGTATCAGAGATGATTCCAGGCTCATCATTTTTTTCCTCATTTGTAGATATTGCTAGAAAATGTATGTTTTGATAATCAAATGAATAATAATCATCATTTAGACCAGAATGTTTTAGATAGTCATTTCTTTCCACCAAATCACTATCTCCTAATGCGATGTACATCTTGTCCTTATCCATAAATTCTGAAAGTTCAATCCATTCTTTTGCAGTTGATTGACCTAGATCACCTGTAATGAGAATTACTTCAGGATCGCTTGATTGTATATTTTTTAAAGTTTTGATAGAATTTTTGTTAATACCAAAATCTCCTACGGCTGCGATATTAGTTACATTATCAGATTGTAATTCGTCATCAGTAATAGGAAAACATATTTGCTCTTGAAATCCCATTCTGTAAAAAACTCTATCAACTAACTGCATATTTGATAAAGTTATACTTGAAATTATTATTAGCAAAATAATAACAGATATTATAACTGCCTTTTTCTTAGTTTTCATACATTCTCACAAAATCAATTTCGTAAATCTTGACATGGTATGCCATTCCTAAATTAGATGAGTCATAAATTTTTTTTAGGTAAGGATATACTTCATCATGGTAAAAAACATCTCTGAGGAATTCAGGTTGATGTTCTCTACCATCAACTGCTAAATATTCTAGTCCTTTGCCTTTGGATGAATCAATAAATTCAAGCAGCGATTTTTCGCCGGAAGTTGATATTCTTATCAACGTTCGATCTAAATGTGTTTCACCCAAGGTAGCAGCAGGCAAGTTTGGCCAATTAATAACAAGTCCTGATGCCGTTCTGTATCTTATATCGGCTGAATCTCCATTAATTACACCAGTCTTGCTTGTAATAAATTTTGAAATAGTAAAAACCTCTTTTTCATAATCATGATCAATTTTTTCAGAATTTAGAAAAATAAATGATGCTAAAATAATCGCAGTTATCATAAAAATAGCCATTAAATTTTTTCTTTTAATTTTCCACTTGTTTATACCGTATAATGAAATGAGTATGATTAATGGTAAGCTCATAAATACAAATCGTGTATCTTCCGAACCTCTTCCATATGTATAAAATGCAGGAAGTAACATGATAATGGAAGTTAAAATTATTGTTATGATTGTATAATCAATTTTTATATTTTTTTTATTTTTAATGATTAATACAAGCCCAACCGATACAAAAAACACAGATATTGGTATTAAGAATAACCCTAAGAATTTCACCATGCTTGTCATTCCAATAACAAGAAACTTGTACATGTTGGAGTCTTTTGTATCTCCATAAAGTGGATCTCCAATTTCTGGGGTTCCTTGAACAAAATGCGTGTATGAATATCCGCTTACAGAAAGTAATTCGTCAAGAAAACCATCCCTATCATGTGTTTCAAGATTTGAATATGCAACCGGTAACAGAATTAATACATATATTGCAAAAAGTATGGGATACTGGACAAAAATTCTTTTTTTGTGTCTATATTTTATTAAAAACATCATTGATATGATTACAAAAAAAAACATACCTTCAAATCGAATTAATGTGAATAAACCCGCTATTGCGAAAGAACCGTAAATGAGTCTATGATTATTATTCAAAAATAGTACTAATGATGAAATTCCTAAAAATAGAAAAAGTGGTTCGGTAATACCTAGTGACGAATTGATAATTATATGTGGTTCAAATGCAAATAATGATGAACCGATCAAGGAACATTGTGGATTAAAAAATCTTCTACAAAGAAAGTATACTGGGATAATTGTGACAGCTGAAATAATTATCGAAGAAAAACGTTGTAACTCCATCAAAAAAAATGGATCATCTAGTTTTGTATTGGAAAATAAAATTGACAAAAACATAGGCCACCCATTATTAGTTAAATAATATATTTCTGGTAATTTTCCTGTTAAACTAGTGTCAGCAGCATATACAAAATAATTTGTCGCATCACCAGTTAATGTGATGTATGGTTCAAAATATAGCCTAATTAACAAACCAATAATTCCAATTGATAATAAACACAAAAAAATCACTTTTCGGTTCAAACTAGATTCTTTGATTGTAGTATAATTCATCGTAATCAGAAAAGATGGATTTTGTAATGCATAAAAATCTGATTGACAATTTATCTGTGCTTTTATAATCAGAATTTACTAGCTAGTTGATCATTCTATTAATTAATATGAAATCAAAAAACTAATCCTAATTCATGAAAAAACAAAAATCAGTCATTATGGTGGTAGCCAAATATCCTACCACATTTGGTCATACATCTGTAATCAACTATCTTTGTAAGGGATTAAATGAACTGGGTTATCGAACTGCAATTGGTGCTTTTTCTTTTGATGCAGACCCACCTTTTAACATAGAGAAGATTAAACTAAATAAAAGAAAATTACTAACAACTGGAAATTCATATCTAGATTTTGATATAATTCATGCACACCAAGCACGTGTACTGTACTATCTACTTTCAGTAAAGCCAGTAAAGCCTGTGGTATTTCATTATCATGGTGCTTCTAACAAAGTTCAAGAAACTAATTTTAAAATTGCAATGTGGAGATATAAAAATAAAATATCTAAAATTATTTCAGTTTCTTATGCCGGAATAGATCAAATGAAACGGCTTGTAAAGGATATTTCTGCGGAAGTTGTTTACAATGGAGTAGATACCAAATTATTTAATCAGGATTTACCAGCACTATACAAAAAAGGAACTCCACAATTACTTTTTGTAAGTGGGCTTAGAAAATATAAAAAAACTAGAATTCTAATCGAATCAATGCCATCAATATTAGAAAAATTTCCTGACGCACACTTACAAATAATTGGTGATGGTGAAGATTTTACTGTTCTGGAAGACATTATAAAAGAAAGGAAACTGGACAGCAGGATTGAATTAGTAGGAAAAATAGCCCAGAATGAATTAAGATTCTATTATTCATCTTGCGACTTGTATATATCAGCCAGTACTTTTGAAGTGTGTCCAGTTCCAACGCTTGAAGCAATGGCATGTGGAAAACCTTTGGTGTTATCAGACATAGAACCACATAAAGAAATGATAAATATATCAAATGCAGGCAAAATTTTTTCTAAATCAAATCCAGAAGAAATTTCAATGGCAGTAAGTAAGGTTTTTCAAGACAAACATAATTTGGGAATTTCAGGTAGAAAGTTTACAGAATTACATGATTGGTCTGTAATTAGTAAACAAATGTCAGATATTTTCGAATCAGTTTAATCTGTTGGTTTAATAGCAAAGATTAGACCCATATCATCACTTAGTTTTTTGACATCCACAGAGAATGAGGTCAGTTCTAATTTTTTTATTAAATTGATTAATAACTTAGGATATTTTTCCGCAAAGTGATATTCGATAATCATTTTGTCAATCATAGAAAAATAACTCTCTGGAAGGGAATCTATTATTTCATATTCTGAACCCTCACAATCTAGTTTTAGCAGATTACATTTTTTAATATTGTTTAGATCAAAGATTTTTTGTAGTGTGATAGAGTCTACTTGGATAGAATTAGAGTTTTTTAAGAATATGCTATGACCTGAAGTGTCATCATTAAGATATAGAGGGATTTTCCCATCTTGTTTCGATACTGCAATATTGAATGGAAATATATTCTTGAAATTATTCAGCTTAGTATTATCTAAAAAAATTTTATAATTATCTGATGCTGGTTCAAAACAATAGATTTTTCCTTTATGACAAAATTGTTCACAAAATAACATAAACAGTCCAATATGCCCACCAACGTCAATAATTGTATCATTTTCTTTTATTTCGAAACCTGGAGCTTCATATTCTCTAGTTAACCAGATGGTTGTTAACTGCATCAAATCAGTAGACTTCACACGTATTTTCATTTTTAAACCAGAATTCGTTTTAAAAGTTACAAAACCACGTTTGATAATGTTCAGATAGATAAGAGGATAAAGATACCAATTTTTGAATTTTTTACGGGATCTTAGCAAAATTGCAATTTTTTCACGATATGTTAACATTCCTTTATTCTTAATTCTCCGTAACGTTTCTTTAATAGATTATTGATGAGTTATTCATGAAAATAATGGTCACTGGTGGCATGGGATTTGTGGGCAGTCACTTGTGTGAGAGTCTACTTAAGGAAAATCATAATTTGATTATTCTTACTAAGAGTTTTAAAAAGAAACCTAATGTTGAACATATTAAAACAAAAATTAAACAGGAGAAAATTGACATCACTAATTTTCCAAAATTAGGTAAGTCAATTGAGAAAAACAAACCTGATGTTTTAATTCATTTGGCTGGACAAACCTCACATTCTAAATCTTTTGAGAATCCTATGTATGACATTGATGTAAACGCAAAATCAACATTATTCATGTTACAAAAAATCAAAGAGTTAAATCTCAAATGTAGGTTTGTGTTAGGTAGCACTTTCATAGTTATCGGAAAACCTGAGAGCTTACCTGTTAATGAAAAAAGTATATGCAATCCTACTACGATTTATGGTGCAAACAGATTAGTTAGTGAGTATTATTGTAAAATATTCAATCAAGTATATGGTTTAGATACTTTAATTTTTAGAATAACTAATTCATTTGGACCACGCGAACAAATAATTAAAAACAAAAATGCAATTAACTATTTAATTTACGAAGCATTCAAAGGTAATAAAGTAAATATCTATAACAACGGAAACTTTTATCGAGATTTAATTTACATTTCTGATGTAATTACAGGCATAAAGACCATTATAAAAAAAGGCAAAAAGGGCAATTTGTATTGGATATCTTCTAACAAAAAGACTTGGTTCCATCAATTAGGCAGCTGGTTAACGCAATTCTCAGATGTAAAAATTAAATATGTTAACCCGCCTGTTTATACTCAAAAAGTTGATGTAGGAAACTTTGTTGTAAATAATTCAAAATTAAAATCACTTGGATGGAAACCAAAGGTTTCTGTTAAAGATGGAATCAAAAAAACACTTGAGTATTTTGAAGACTCTAATTTAAAATAATAATTAATTATATTCTGATAGATATCTCTCAAATGATGTAAACTTGAAACTTTTTAGTAGTTTATCCATTCTGGAATAAGCCTTACCTAAATTATGATAAGTTACAAACTTGTCTTTAAATGGTAATTTTAATTTCGGCATGAATTCAGGTGTTAATTCCCAGGAATGAATGTAAAAACATCCTGGCATGTTTTTATTTTGATAATTTTGGAATGCACTTTTAATAATTTTTGCAGGCAGCGTTCTCAAATAGAATCCTCCTCCAGCAGGAATTTTTTTACCTAGAAATGTTGTTACTAATATTGGAAATTCAATTAATTTTCCAGAAGAGTCATTTTTTTCAATAGAATTACTTGTAATTCTATAGGGCTTATGTTCTGCATTTGGTAATCCATACAAACTGGTTTTAGCGGGAACAACACTACTGTCATAGGCGTAATTATTTTCTTCCAAAACATCGATTGCCCATGAGCTAGTATTGTTAAGTGAAAACGTAGGCGCCCTGAATCCTCGTGATTTATGATTAGTTAATTTTGCAAATTCTTTAACTTCAGAGGAAAATTTCTCTTTAAATCCTGATGAATCCAACCTATCATGGTGCATAGTATGAAATCCAATTTCATGATCGTTTTCAATAATCTTATCAAAAATATCTGGTTGAATTTCTAATAATTCACCTACTACAAAAAATGTAGCAAATGTTTCATGCTTTCTTAATAAATCTAATATTTTATCAATGCCGTTAATGACGGAAGGATTACGTTTTATATTTTTGATGTGTGGTTTAACAAGTTCTGGATGATACCATTCTTCAAAATCAATTCCTAAAATATTCAATTTGTTTACTCTATTTTTTTAACAACTCTAGCAGGGTTACCTACTACAACACAATGATCAGGAACATCTTGAGTAACAACACTTCCTGGTGTTACGATTGAATTTTTTCCAATTGTAACACCTGAAGTGATAATACTGCCTGGATTAATAACTGCGCCAGATTTTATTGTGACTTCAGCAACCTTTCTAGGATAGCTACCTTTTTTTAAAAATAAATTTGCAGTGGGATTACTATGCGCAAAGATCATCGAAAAGGATCCAAGCGTGACATTATCTTCAATATGTACTAGCTTGGGATAGATAAGATCAATGAAGGAATAAGGATTAAAATGGCAATTCTTTCCAATTTTGACACCTCTAGCTCTTTGCATTCTAATAGCAAAACCAGAATCCGGGGAGGAAAATGCCAGTTTGTGTAATATCCAAGAATTAACAAATTTTATCCTAATTTGTAAACGACCAAAAATACCACTATAACCATAATACTCCATAAGCTCTTTTTCATTGAACTTGACTGCATCGTCGATTAGATCATTATATTTACTCACAACCGTCAGATTTATTGAATATATCTAAATATTTCTGATAACATCTATTGATGTAAGAATCAGTAACAAATACGAATCTTACATCTGAAACTAATTAAATAATCTCTAAAGAGAATTCTGATAATACTCTTTCAATTTTCTATAGAGAATTTTTTTTGTAGGTCCTTTCGGAATTTCATTCAAATCTACCAAATCATTAATTACGATAATTTTTTTTGGTTGTTTATAAGCTGTGATTTTATCCTTACAAAATTTTTCCAAGTCATTTTTAGTTAATTGTGATTTATCCTTAATTTTGACGAATGCACAAATATCTTCACCCAATAATTCATCAGGTATACCTATAACGGCACATTCATCGACATCTGGATGATTATATAACACATTTTCTAATTCAGCAGGATAAATATTTTCACCACCTTTTATAATTAAAGAATCCTGTCTGCCATGAAAATAAAAATTTCCATCTTTATCCTTTGTCCCATAATCTCCACTGTGAAACCAACCGTTACGAAAAGCGTGATTTATTTTAGTATCTCCTAAATATCCGCCTGCAACATTATATCCTCTAATGCAAATTTCACCCTCTATACTTTCTTCAACCTCCTGACCATTTTCATTTAAAATTGACATTTCATTGATTTGTAATGGTTTTCCGATAGAACCAATCTTTCTGTTTTCTGCAGGGTAGTTATTTATGCATGAAAAAGAAGTTGTTTCTGTTAATCCATAACCCTCAAAAATTGGAACATTGAATCTTTTTTCAAACTGTTCCTGAACTGAGCGCGTTAAAATTTGACCACCACAGAGTATCCCAGTTAAGCTATTATCTTTTCTTTCATTTGGTAAACTAAGTAATATTGATAGAATTGATGCCATTACACTTGTCCATGTTGCTTGATACTCATTAACTAGAAACCAAAAAGCATACAGACTGATTTTTCCCTTTATAATAACAGTTGAAGCTCCAGCATAAAGCGGTGCTAATAGAGTTGTAATCTGACCATTGTTATGAAATAAAGGAAGTATACAAAGACACCTAGAGTCCTTAGTAAATTGAAACCACTTAGAAATGCCCATGGCGTCAGATAATAAATTCAAATGAGATAAAATGACTCCCTTCGGGTTTCCAGTGGTTCCTGAGGTATAGATTATTACTGCCATATCATTCAATGATACTTGATCACATTCAATTTTTTTTCCTATATCATACAGAGAAATTAGATCCTTTATTGATTTAGTTTTTTTAAAATTTGTATTGCTTAAAGAATCTATTATTTGAGAGATTTTTGATTCCAAAGTATCACTATAAAAAACAGTTTTAGAATCACTATCTTCAATAATATATTTGATTTCTCTTGATGACATTACTGGATTTATTGGCACTATAGTTAGGCCACAACAGAGCCCAGCAAAATACAAGATTAAAAATTCAGAAGAATTATGGAAAATTAAAGATATTTTGTCATTCTTTTTTAAACCACTTTTAATTAGGAATTGACTAGTTTGACTAACAATAATTTCAAATTCCGAATAGGTAAATTCTTCATGTTTTTCTCCCGGGCAAATCAAAAATTTTTTGTTGGGATTTTCTGCAGCCTTTTTGAATAATAGGTCACACACATTATTATAATCTAATTTAATTTGGTAATTGATTTTTTGGTGTTCCTGATTTAAATGATTATTTTTCATTAAGATACTTTAAGATTTTGCTTTTTATTATTGGTATTGATGTAATTTCTATAGTGTCTGCATCCTCTAATTTAATTTTAAACTCATTTTCTATTGCAATAATTAATTCATAATGTTTGAATGAATCCCATTCAGGAATTTCATCCATTGAGAAATTAAGATCTATTTTTTCAGCTCGAAATACTTCTTTTAAAATTTTTTCTAATCTTGTATCTAAAATAGTCTTAGAATCAACCATCAATTAATCGCAGTTAGAATATTACAAATAAACCTTGTTTACAAATTTTCAATAAGAAAGGTTCTATTTTTGGTTAATTTTTAGAAATGGTTTTGTTTCGTTTAGATATTTTGCTATTTTGATTATTCCCTCTTCAATCTTATCGATTTCTTCAACTAGCGGGCCAAAAGAAACTCTTACTGCATTATTCCCAGTTATGCCAAAGCCACGACCAGGAATAAACAGAACACCTGTTTTAGTTAGTACAGTTTCAACAAATTTGGTACCATCTGTGTTTACTTTCATGAAAACATACAAACCACCTTCAGGTTGTATTATGGGAAAGTTTAGGTGCTTTTGAATTATTTCAGCAGTTTTTTCAGCAGTGTTTTTGTATAGTTTTCTAATTTTTTCTAGATATGTATCCAAACTACCATCCTCTATTGAAGTAGTAATGAATTTCCCAAATGCCATTTGGTGCAATTTGTCAGGTGACAGTATTGTACAGCTTTGTATATCTTCCATCGCTTCGATGATAAATTCTGGTGCTTCTATCCAACCAATTCGCCTGCCCAAACTTCTGCACCATTTTGAATTTGTTCGTAATGAAATAAAATTTTCATTTGGTGCCCATGAAAAATAGTCAGGCACTGTTTTTTCATATACTAATTCTTTATATGCAAAATCTATAATCAGATAGCCACCAATTTTTTTAACAGTGTCTAACACTGCTTGTACAAATTTTTGTGATAAAACTTTTGATGTAGGATTATCGGGTGAAACTAGTAAAACAATTTTTGGTTTATTTTTTAAAATATATTCACAAAACTCTTCAGTTTTTTGATCAGCAACATATTCCCATTTATCCTCATCTATAACTGAAAAACGTAAAACAGAAGCAACCCCATTTTCACGTGATAGTTGTTCCGGGTAATTAGAATATGATGGATCCAATAATACTACTTTATCTTCCGGATCTAGTAACACTGAAAATAAATCATTTGTAAGCTGTGTTGAACCTAAACCTATAGCAATTTGTTTTTCTGTGATATCCATCCCATACAAATAATTTTCAAACTTACATAATGTGCTTCTAAATTCTTTATCTCCTATACTTGTAGAATAATTTCCAGAAAAATGAAAACGTTCAGGATCAGATATTATATTTTCATATGCCTTTCTTAAATTTTCAGGTGCAGCATGATTACTCCATCCACCTGCAAAGGAAATTAAGTCATTCGGATTAATTCCAGATTTTTGAATGTATTGTGGGTCACCATAATTCATAATATCCTTTATAGGAGATGGCTGATTCTTGAATTGGTTTATTCTCTTGGATAATCTATCAGAATTGTTCATAATCATTGAACGTTGTGATATTATAAATAAATCTTGTTTGTAATTTGTACATGCTAGATAAACTTGGAATAGGAATAGATATAATAAAAATTAGCAGATTTAAGGACAAACCATATCCATCGAACAAAAATTTTTATAAAAAAATTTTTTGTGATTCTGAAATAAAATATTGCTTAAAATATAAAAATCATGCACCACACTTTTCTGGAAAATTTGCAGTTAAGGAGGCACTAATCAAATCAGTTAATGAGAAAATTTCTTTGCATGAAATAAATACATCTTACAAAAATTCTAAGCCTATAGTTAAAGTTAAGAGTTCACTAGATAAGAAATACAATTTTATTATTTCCATATCACACGAAAATAATTTTGCTATAGCGGTTGTTATATCTGAGAAAATTAAATAACCTTCTTTTTCACTTTTTTACTTAATGTTGATAGAATATTATTAAATAATTGGTTAAAGATTGGCTCTGAAACATTTTTTGGAACAAAAATTTCGTCAGGAAATTTTTTAATCAATTCCTTATCTGAAATAATTTTTATCTTTTCTAATTGATTATATTTAATTTTAATGGCTTTTCTGTTTCGAAAAATATCTAATTCAGCCTTTATTTTTGCTCCTAGGAAACCTTTTGATAAATAAAATAGCCAAACACATACATCAACTAGAAATAACGATAAACGCATTTTTGCATATGTTTCTTTTGAATAATGCGTTAAAAGACAATATTTTCTATTTCGTTCCAGCCAATAAAATTTCTTGGAACTCCATTTTATTGAGTAACTTTCCGCATGATAGACAATTGACTGTGGAACATAAAATGAGTTTATTCCAATCTGCGCTGCTCTCCATCCTAAGTCAAGGTCATCATGGTACAAAAATAAAAACGGATCCAGTAATCCTACCTTATCTAGAACTATTTTTGATGTGAATAAGCATGTACCTGACGCATAATTGATTTTTTCAATCGATTTAATTTTTTCATCATCAGCTTTTCCTTTATCTCTAGCAAAACCAAAGCCAAAAATATGTAGCATATTTCCTGTACTTTGCAAAACAAGTTTTTCGTTTAATGAAAAAAATTTTGGTTGATAAAGACCCTCACCAAACTTACTATAAGCAGACATCAAATGGTTTAACCAGTCTGGCTCAACGATTGTATCAGGATTTAATATAACAATAAACTCACCATCTGCGTTTCTAACACCAACATTATTTCCTTCACAATATCCTAAATTCTCTTTATTTTTTATGAGATGGATTTTTTCAAATTTTTCCTTGCATACAATGTGACTATTATCTGTTGAAATATTATCTACAACTAAAACCTCAAAATTTGGGTAAGTTGATTTGAAAACTGAATCAACGCAATTTAGTAATAAATTGCCTGCATTGTAATTTAAAATTATAATGCTTACTAGAGGACTCGAATCATTTTTCACCATAATCTAATACACAAAATTTATTCAATATTTAACATTACGAAGAAATTTGTATCTTAGAGTGAAATTTTTGTGCCTTAAACCTCATCATGAGTGCTATTTCTTTCATAAAACCCGGCTTCTACCTAATGCATAATCTAGTTTTTACTTTGATATTTTTCTTTCATATATTCAAAATAAAAGGATCCAAACTTTTATTGACAAATGATTTTGTATTTTTTTGTATGTATAATGAATATTTCAAAATCAAAGAGAAGTGTTCACATTGAAATTGCATCATATAGGTATCGTAGTCCAAAACATTAACGAATCACTTGGGGAAATGACTAATTTCCTAAGTTTTGAATCTACTGAACTACCCACCTTAATTGGTTCACAAAAAGTTAACATCTGTTTTTTAAAGACAAATAATGTATATATTGAATTAATAGAACCTGCTGAAGAAAATTCACCAATTACGGATTTTGCTCAAAATGGCGGTGGTTTTCATCATCTATGTTTTGAAGTGGATGACATTCAACAGGAAATAGATAAAATGGTAACAAATGGCGCTCATTTGGTTGTTGCACCTGTTAAGGGTTTTGAGGACAGACTAATTGCATTTCTAATGTTGAATTTGAAAAAAACAAATTGCAAATTGATCGAATTAGTAGAAGCAAAAAAGAATTAATGAAACACTAAGGCGTATTATTTTTACATAACTCTATTTCTTGGTTTAGTTTTATATTTTTATTATCTTTAAATCCAGCAATTGAAATTAATTGACAGTTATTTTCAAGGTAACCAGACATAAAAAATATCTCCCAGCCTGAATAATTATCCATATCATTGCCAAAATTTTTCAAAACATCTTTTCTTGGCTGAAAGTTATCGAATTTTATGAACGGCTTATTGTCTACCAACAGAAAAATGCTATCTAACTGTTTTTCTTCTTCATCAAGAATCCATCCAGAAATAATAATTAATGGATCATTAAGATAAATTGTTCTTTTTTCAGCAATTGGAATATTATTTATTGATTCAATCTTGCCAATTCCTATATTCATTTTATCATTTTTATTCCAATTTTCTTCAAATTGTGATACATGTTCCAAATTTTTATTGTTAAAAGATACATCGCCAAAAATACTTAATTTGTTTTCAATCCAGTAATTTATCATAGGATGTACTTCAGCATCAACTTCTGTAAGATTATTACCACTTGGTTTAATACAATCTAGTTTGGGTGATAGAGAATAACAATTAGCATATTCTGTTTTAAGTTGGAAGTAATGCTCTCCTCGTAACCATCCGGCATAATACGATGGAACCAATAAAATCATATGACCTATTATAACTGCAACCAAAAAATACAACAGTATTTTCTTTTTAGTGTGTAGAGGACATTTTTTTATATCTAAGATAATTAGCGAAATTAAAGTCAATAATCCAATTTGAAAAAATTGTGATATTGGGATATAGTAAGGCTCATTTCCATAATGTAAAGGCAAATCAGCTCTACCCATATCAGTGATAAGCCCTCCTCCTATCCCAACTAAAAGAAATAACAACCAGGGCAGAGCGATTTTCAAATTCTTTTTATAAATTGTAAAATAATAAACACAAAATGAACCTAAAACCAATGAAATACTTCCAACTAAAACCATCAACAAATGATACTTTACACGGAAAGCACTTGAGATAAAAGTAGCAAGAAAGGAAAACCCATCATAAGTAAATAAAAACGAAAAATTTGGTTGGGTTACTGCATCTTTAGGAAACTGTGAGTAAAATATGAAACCTGTAATAATTGTGCAAGTAAGCCAAATGAAAAGCCATTTCTTTTCAATCCATTTTTTGTGATGTGGCTCAAATTTTATAAGACTGATAATGGCTGGAAGCCAAGCAATGATCCCAATAATAGTCGAAAAGGTACTGACGACAGCTAAACCAGCTGCTGATGACAACAATTTCAAATTGGGTTTTTTATTTAAAAGATAAATTATACCAATGATTGAAATTGGAGGTAACAACCACATTACCATGCCAAATGTATGACCACCGCTATCTTGTAAAGGGGAATAAATAAAAGCTGAAATTGGAATCAACAGCCAACAAAGTTTTAGATTAGTTCTTTTTAATAGTAAAAAAATTAAAAATAATGCTACTGATTCCAAACCCCAATGTAGATAAGCGATATTTGCAACATCAAACGAGTTAAGAAAAACATTTGGAAAAGTAATCAATCTTGGAAATATAAGTTGGTGAGCAGATATGTGTCCAAAAAATTCATCAAGTGGAAAAATACCAGTTGTCACGTAATTATAAACATAAGTCATGCCAAGTCCGTTATCAATACTATAAGGAAAATTAATTTGGTATAATGCCTTAAAATACAATTTTTGAGAAGCAAAAAACACAATTAAAGATAAGATTATTACTTTACTTCGATTATCAAGACCGAATACATTTACGCCTGAGTCGGTGACTGTAGATTGTGATTTTTTATCAAAATTCATAATGAATCGCTCAATAAATGGGTCTTTAAGATTTCTAATTAATGATCTTTACAATGTAATTTTTGTGCCTTCGCCAAGCAAGAAAATTTTCTCAGTTTTATCTTTATTATTACCATGTAAGTGGCAATTTGCTGAAATTATACTATCTTTGATGTTTAAACCACCATCTATTTTACAACCAGGCATTATTATGGAATTTTCTATAACAACATCAGATGATATCATTGTATCATCACCTATGCTTACATTAGGACCAATTGAAACAGATCCGTCAATTTCACAATTTTTACCAATTATACATGGACGTCTGTAAGTCAAGTCTAGCGAAACCTTGTTGTGTCTGTTAGATTCAAAAACAGCGTCTGCTGTCCCACAAATATGCTCTAACACTTGTCTATTTGCATTTAAAATATCCTCTGGAGTACCAGTATCTTTCCAGTAGTCCGTTATTGTTTCGTAACCAATATTGCTATTTTGTTTTAATAAATTATCTAACGCGTCTGTTATCTCTAATTCATTCCGCCAAGACGGTTTCAAATTATCTATGACTTCAAAAATTAGTGGGGTTAACAAGTAAATGCCAGTTACTGCTAGATTTGATGTAGGTTTTTTTGGTTTTTCTGTGATTTTTATAATCTTTTCGTTTTCAACATCTGCAATTCCAAATCTGCTTGGGTTGTCTACTTCACATAACAAAACTGTAGCATCATAATCTGATTTGTTAAAATTCTCTACAAAATCTGCAATGGGCTTTTGTATAATATTATCTCCTAGAAAAACAAGAAATTTCTCATTATTGACAAATTCCTTACATAATCTAATTGCATGTGCAATTCCTCTAGGTTCATCTTGTTCAATATATGTAATATTTACACCAAAGTTTTCTCCATTTCCATAATAATCCCTAACTTTGTTCGCACCTAAACCACCTATTATAATGGCAATATCTGTAATACCAGCTTCACGTATTGATTCGATGCAATATTGTGACATTGGTTTATTTGCAATGGGAAGTAATTGTTTTGGACCAGTGTGAGTTAGTGGTCGTAATCTAGTTCCATGGCCTCCATGTAAAATAATTCCTTTCATAATTAGAATTTTCCTCCATTAAGTTAAGTCTAATTTTTCCATGGAGTTGATTTTAGAATTTCATTTGAAATTGATTCATAATAGCTAAAGTTTTGTTCATACCATTCGATTGTTTTTCTTAAACCCTCTTCGAAATTAATTTTAGTTGACCATCCAAATTTGTTTTTAATTTTGGATGAATCTAAACTATATCTTTGATCATGGCCAGGTCTATCCTCCACGAATTCAATTAAATCGCTGGACTTGCCCATTATTTCTAAAATTTTATTCACAATTTCTAGATTGTTGATCTCATTGTTAGCAGAAATGTTGTATGTCTGACCTGATTTTCCATTCATTAATATTTCATAAACTGCATCGCAATGCTCCTCAACAAATATCCAGTCCCGCAAATTTTTCCCATTACCATAATAGGAATATTTTTTCCTTGTTTTGCTAGTATGATTGTTTTTGGGATCAATTTCTCCGGAAATTGTCTTGGGCCATAGTTGTTGGTGCATCTAGTAATTACAACATCAGGATTATATGTAACAGAAAAAGAATTTATCAGTAATTCAGCAGCCGCTTTTGTAGCGGCATAAGGACTTGAAGGATTAAATTTTGTCTGTTCATCAGCAGTTCCTGTTGATAAACTTCCAAAAACCTCATCAGTTGATATCTGAATCATTCGCTTCTTTTGTTTTGTAATGATGTCAAGAATTGTAAATGCGCCCCTTATGTTAGACACTAAAAATGGGTCCGCATTGTTTATACTTCTATCAACAAATGATTCAGCAGCAAAGTTAACTACCGCATCACACTTTGATATTAATTCTTCCATTAATCTTTTATTTGTAATATTTCCTTTCACAAACTCATATTTTTTATGATTTTTTATACTATCCAAATTTTTTTGATTTGCACCATAAAGTTCCGCATCTACGTTAATTATATCAAATTCATTGGTTTCATTTAGTAATTTTAAAATAAAATTACTACCGATAAAACCAAGTCCCCCAGTAACAAGTAATTTCATATAATTTCCGATTTATTCAAGTTAATAAAATGTTAGATACATTTGTCAATAGAATGTTTGAATCCAAACTTTTATTGGCAAATTTGTAGAATATTTTA
>Ga0114996_10004799_pt1 | contig 16069 bp, 14 predicted proteins | sample ArcticOcean_MG_C_4_FD_87039 | JGI IMG/M metagenome (GOLD analysis project Ga0114996, IMG submission 87039) | Marine microbial communities from western Arctic Ocean - ArcticOcean_MG_CB4_134 | ecosystem: Environmental > Aquatic > Marine > Oceanic | place: Arctic Ocean: Canada Basin | collected...
GCCGCCCAAAACCTTCGCTAATTTCTTCGGCGCCGCGCTCTTCGATGGGGATCAGGTCGCCCGATGCCCGGCTCATATCGAGGGTGGAGATGGGAGCGGCTACATAGAAAGGAATATCGTGCGCTCGAGCCAGGATGGCCAGCCCGTAGGTGCCGATCTTATTGGCCACATCGCCATTGGCGGCAATGCGATCAGCGCCAACGATGACGCAGTTAATTTCTTCGCGACGCATCACGGCGGCAGCCATATTGTCACAGATCACTTTGACCTCGACGCCGTTGTGCATCAATTCCCAAGCCGTCAGTCGCGATCCCTGCAAGAGCGGGCGGGTCTCATCGGCAAAGACGGTGAGCTGTTTGTCTTCCTCTTGGGCGGCGTAGACCACGCCCAGCGCCGTGCCGTAGTCGGCGGTGGCCAACCCCCCGGCGTTGCAATGGGTGATGATTTGGTCGCCATCCTGCAGTAGTGTAGCGCCGTGGCGGCCCAGGCGGCGACAGATGGCCTTGTCTTCGGCGCAAATGCGTTCGGCTTCTTCTAAAAGGCGGTCGCGCACGGTCGCCGGTTCGGAAGAGCGTCGTGGACAGGGCGCATGCGATCTAGAGCCCAGAACAGATTGACGGCGGTAGGCCGAGTGCGCGCCAGGCGTTGCATAGTTTCTTCGACCTGGGAGCGAAATTGTTCGGCTGGGGCGCTCAAAGCCTGCTGGGCACCGATAACAACACCGTAGGCGGCAGCAATGCCTATGGCCGGCGCGCCGCGCACCTGTAATTCCTCAATGGCCCGGGCGACCTCTTCGACCTCCCTATAGCTGTGGTATACGACCTCGCCGGGAAGGCGGGTTTGGTCTAGCAGGACGAGGGCATCATCTTGCCATTTGAGTGTCTGTACCGGCACTATAATTTTTCCAGGGTGTAGGATTCCAGCGCGTCTTCTTCGACTTCCTCCGCAGCAAAGGAGGTAAGTGGGGCATCACCCCATAGATGTTCCAGATCATAGAATTCCCGCGCATCGCGGCGGAAAATGTGCACTACAATGTCGACGTAGTCGACCAGCACCCAACGGTGGTTATTGGTTCCCTCCAAATGCCAGGGGCGGTGGCCGTCCTCTTTGAGGGCATTGGCCAAATCTTTGACCAAACCTTTGATATGGGGTTCCGAAGTGCCGGTGCAAAGAATAAAATAGTCGACCGAGTCGGTGACCTGGCGCAGATCCATGAGTTTGATGTCCAGCGCCTTTTTATCCTGTAACACTTCGACTATCTTGTCTATCCTGGCGTCTTCATAGGGAAAATCGGTCATATAGGTCCTTTCACTCTTTAAGTAAACCCAACCGCTGGTAATCGCTGCCGATGACGACCGATACATCCGCCAGGGGCGCTCCGTCTGCGGCGATTTGCTGGACGCAGTGGGGAATGCCCAAAACGGCGGCCACTTTGCGCGCATTGTCCCAATCGCCGCTGCGGTCGATAACCACGCTGTGGAGAAAGCCGAACTGCGCGGCGTTGCCCTCGTGGATGACATCGAAACCCAGGCGCCGCGTTTTTCGAGTCAGATGGGCGGCGACTTGAGACACGCCACAGCCGTTGAGTATCTCGATGCGGATGGGTTCCTCCAGGCGCTGAACCGAGGCTGGGGGCGTAGTCTCTTTTGCGAAGTCGGCTAGGTCGACTTGCTGCCAGAGGGCAGTGCTCAAGAGAACGATGCCCGCCACGCCGGTCAGGAGCCACAATATTCTATCCTGCACGTTCTTCTCCGGTGGGGAGCACGAACATGGACGAGAAGTTATAAGTACGGCAAATGTACGTACTTATAAAAAAATGGATATTTGCGAATAGAGTCAACTACCATATTTAAATAGGGAGATAGTATGCATTTGCGCGAAGAGGAATTTCGCTCGCTTTTTTCTATGGCTGATTTTCTTGAAGCAGGCCATCGAGCTTTCCAATTATACGGACAGCAGGAGGTCGATAATCCGCCGCGGGCAGAGAAGGCAGAGGCGGGGTATTTTCGTTTGGAAATGGCGGCGCAATGGTCCAATAAGTATCGGGTACGCAAAGTCATCGAGGAGCATTCCGATACCCATCAGGGGCAGTTGGGTGAGCGCCAGGCAATAATTTATCTGCAAGATTTGCAGCGCGGCACAGAAGTTTCCCTCGATGCCGATTATATAACCGATATGCGCACGGGGGCGGCGGCGGCATTGGGCCTAAAATATCTGGCGCCAAAGTCGGTGACCCGTCTAGGCGTCTTGGGAACGGGGCGCGTTGCCGGCGCCCTGGTGGTGGCAGCGGACCAATTGTTTGACCTGGAGGAAATACGAGTTACCAGCCGCCGGGCGGAGAACAGAGCGCGCTTTGCTCAGCAAGTGGGCCCGCAATTGACAGCGCCGCTGCAACTGGCCACGAGTAAGGAGGCGTGTATTGATGGCGTCGATAGCCTGGCGTTGGCCGTGCCCACACCAGAGCCTATTCTCACTTTAGACGAGGTGGGGGACAACATGGTATTGGCAACTATGGGAGGGGATGGCCGCACGCGTCAGTTGGCACCGCAAGTATTAGAGCAAGTGGGGGTGGTGGTGGACGCCGCAGAGCAGGCGGCAAAATCTGGAGAGTTCAGCTATGCGGAAAAATGTGGCCGCCAAGCTCATATCGCCTTTGCCCGCGACGCAGCGGGGCAGGTACTCAATATTGGGGATGCAGCTTGCGGCCGTCTGCTGGGTGCCAATCCCCTTCCGCGCATTGCTTATTTTACTGGATTGGCCGTACAGGATTTATGCGCGGCTGTTATGGTCTACGAACGGGTCGTTCTAGAATCCTAGGAATGGCCTTATAGCGCTATCCCTATACCAACCCCATTCATTTAAAGGCTGAGACCCCAGTATTTAAAGGTCATGATATAGTCGTGCGTGCCCTTGCGTTTGTCTTTGGAGCGGCGATCGTAGACATCCCGACCTATGCCAAACATAAAGCGGTCCTTGTAGAAGGACACGGCGACACCGAGAGAAATGGCGATGGAATTTTCGGTGGAGAGGGCTTCGAGCACATTGCCGATGGCCGTCAGGTGGAGACCCGAAACAGAGGGGTTTTCGGTGTTGTGCCAGCCAAAGAAGGCTAGGCCAGGCAAACCGATCAAGCGTTCGGTCTGCCCCTTGACTAATTCTCCGTTCTCATCGGTGTAGTCGCGGCCGGGACGGATGGAGAGAAAGGAGACCAGGGGTTTGGCCTCGAATTCCCACTTCCAGCCACCGGCTTCAAAGATCTGTGAAACGGCGTAGACCGGCGCCCCAGGATGGTTCTGAGTCGAAATTTTGAGGCGCACGCGTTTATTGGACTTTTCCAGCAGGCGCAGATTGAGCTTCTCGGCCAAAACGCGTTGTTCGCCGGCATCCTGGATCTGCAGACTCAGTTGTTTGGGACCGCCCTGCTCGTCGTAGTTCTCGTCCAATTGGGTCCACTCAATGTTAAATTTGCGGCCGATCAGGGCCGGGCGCAGCGAGTCGGGAATGTGGAAGACCAGGTCTATTTTGGTCTGGTCAGGCAGCACCACCGGCGTATTGTTCCAGCCCACTTTGAGGGTGTCGAAGCGAGTCTTGCGCGACATGAGCACAGAAATTACCCGGGCCAGGTCGATATTGTCCAGCTCACCTTTGCCTTTGATCTGCAGCGGCAGCGCCTTTTCCTTGATGTCGTTGCTGATCAGGCGAATGCGGGCGGAACGCTGGCCCAGAGCCTGGGGCGAAAACAGCAAGGTGAGCGAAGTGCTGCCCCCCGGTTGCAGGGCAAAGGTAGCGGGTTCGACGGCGACTTCGCCGCTCTCGGCGTGGGCTTCTACCCGCAGGTCCGTGTCGCCTGTATTGGTGGCAATTACCGTCTGCGCCGCCTTTTCTCCCAAGACCACGTAGTCGAAGGTAAAAGGCCCGGAAGGGTGCAGTTCGAGATCGGCGGCAATACCGCTACCACTCAACGGAATCTGGCGCATCTCAAAGGCCTCGTCCCAATAGCCCTGCACCTGCAGGACGCCATTGGCCACACCGCGCGCCGCCGGGGAAAAGGTAATGCTGATGGGCAGAGGTCGGCGGCTGGCAGCCGGCAAGATGTATTTATTGGTAGGGCTAACCTGGGCCTTGACGGCAAAGAGTTTGGGATGGCTCGAAGTGATGTCGGTAATAGTGAAATCGGCATTGCCCAAATTGGCGATTTCAGTCTGGATTGTGCTGCTCTTGCCCACTACGACTCGGTCAAAATCTAGAACAGTGGGGGTCAATTCGAAGAAGTTACCGACACCGTAGAGATCGATCTGCCGCGGGCCGGACTCGGTGCCTACCTGCAGGTGGGCGCGGCGATTTCCAGTTTCCCTGGGTTTGAACTTCAGCTCCACTTTCTCAAACTCACCCGGCTGCAGGATCAGTGACGGACTTTCGAGTTCAAACTCCCTGCCGGCTTCCCCCTCAAAATCCAAACTGACCTTAAAAGGCGTGCCGCCCCGATTCCACAACACCAGGTGATCGCGTTCGTATTTGCCGATGGCGACGTTGCCAAAGTTGATATCGTCGCGGTTGAGAATTTCTATATGGGGCGGGCTCTGCTGGGCCGTACCCTCCAGCGTTATGTCGACCTGGGGCGTTGTCGGGTCATTGGTGGCGATGGTCAATGTGCCACTAGCACGGCCTTCGTAGCGGGGGCGAAAAGTGATGGGCAAGGTCTGGCGCTGGGCGGGCGCCACCGGCGCGCTCCGGCTCGAATCCCACAAGACCGTAAAAGCCCCACCGGCGATTTCCACTTTTTGAAAAAGCAGATCCGCCTGGCCCTCATTGAGCACCGTCAAACTTAAAGTGCGACTCTGGCCTAGTTCTAGGTTGCCAAAGTCCAGGCCCACTTGCGGCAAGGGCGAGAACGCGGCTTGCGGCGCCAGGCCCTGACCCTGCAGGGCAATTTCTATTTGGGGCGACTCGAGGTCAGCCGAGTGCACGATCAGACGATTGCGGTACACCCCACTACCGGTCGGTCTAAAATCGACCTCGATGGCCAATTGTTTGTTTGGTGCCAGTGTGCCAACGTCGGTTTTCACTAATTGAAAGGCATCTGATGTGTCAACCCATGCGATGGAATCAAGAGCGATGGGGACCTCGCCCAGGTTGTGCAACACGAGGCGTTGTCGCGCTGTTTGGCCTGCAATTACGGCGCCCAGATCAATTCCCTGCTTGGGATCGGGGGAAATGCGCAGAGCAGCCACAGCCGACTCGGCGCGCAATGGCACTGGATATTCGTCCGTTTTTAAGAAGTTCTTGACTTGCAAAAGCAAGCGGCCCTGGTACTCTCCCACAGCGGCGGCGGTGAAAACGACTTCTACTTCTCCGCCGCCGCCGCCCTGCAGCGTAAGGCGGGCAGGTGTGGCTGAGAAAGGCATGCCATCGACACTTATCAAGATTTCGACTTCGTCGGAGGCGAGATTTTCTATAGCGATCGTCACGCCTTTTTGGGTGCCGACTTTGACCGGACCCAGGTCCACTTCTGCAGGATGGATTTGCAGTCCCTGGGCGTTGGTGTCGGCAGCTAGGATGGCGCCGAGCGCTGTGAGACACAATAGGTAGATGAACGGCTTCATAGCTTATATATAAAAAAAGAGCGACCAACCCACCAGAATGCCGAGAAAGATTTGTCGAAGTTCCACATTATTAAATGTGAAAACTTCCTCTAGGGCATTCCTTTGTAGGTTCAGATCACTCTTGTGGATTTTAAGGTAGACAAAGGCTGGATAAGTGTCAAGTTATTATATAATTGGGTGCGATAGCTAGAGCTCATGTCAAGATCTCCTGGAGACCGCTTATTAGGCGGTCCATGCCCTCAGCTACGGTTTCCTCCTGCAGGGCGCCATAGGCGATGCGCAAATAACAGGCTTCCAGGCCAAAGGCAGTACCGGGTATAACAGCTACTTTGTGACGGCGAATCAGCTGTTCGACCAGGGTCATGGGAGGAAGATCGCTGTCAATGCGCGCCAGCAGGTAGAAAGCACCGTTGGAGCGGGGGACATTGCACAGACGCCCCAATTCTTGCAGGCGTTCCAGGCACAGGTGTCGCACCCGGGCGATGCCTGGGATGAATTGGCGGCAATAGGCCGGGCCGGCTTGCAAAGCACCCAGAGCAGCAGCTTGCGAGCTGGCCGGGGGACAGATGAGAATGGTGTCCTGGACTTTTTTAAAGGCGGGCAGCAGGTGGCCAGGGAGGACGGCGTAGCCGACGCGCCAGCTGGCCATACCATAAGCCTTGGAAAGAGAGTAGAGAGAGATGGTGTAGGAGCCCGCGTCGGGCAGTGAGCCGGGGGAAAAGTGGTCGGCGCCGTCGTAGGTGAAATATTCGTATGCCTCGTCGCAAATGTGGTAGATACCGCGTTGGCGACACAATTGGTTGATGGCCTGCAGGACCTCGGGCGTGTAGACAGCGCCGGATGGATTATTGGGAGAGATAGTGACGACAGCGCGGGTGCGTTCGGTCAAGGCGGCGGCAATGGCGTCGAGGCGAGGCTGGTAGTTTGCGTCGGTGGGCACTAACAGCGGACGGCAATCGGCCATGACCACGGCCATTTCGTGGTTAAAGTAATAAGGCGACATCATGACAATCTCATCGCCGGGATCGGCGATGCATAACAAAGCATGATAGAAACCCATATTGCTACCGGCCGTGACGGCGATAACCTGGTCGGCGGTGACGACAATATCGTTTTCCGCGCGCAGTTTTTCTTGCAAGGCCTCCTGAAGTTGGGGCAAGCCGGTGGCAAGATGGTATTGGTTTTCAGGAACGGTGCGGCCAAAGGTGGATAGGCGCTCAAAGACCTGTGCCGGCGGGCCATAATGGACCACGCCCTGGCCCAGGGAAATCGTGCCCGAAGTCTCTTTGATGAGAGCGGCGACATCGGGAATAATAGGGCTTTGGACGGCCTGGATGCGAGCAGATCCGGTCATAGTATCTGGTGGCGGGGCTATTTCTGCATGTCGCCGTCGCGGCTCAAAGCACGGCCTGCAGGCGGGCAAAGAGGCGGTCTACTTCGGCGCGCGTCTCAGCGTCGAGGCGGTAACTCAGGGGGCCGCGATGGACCTGATTTTTAAAAAGACCGCGCTCTTGCATAAGATAGCGTTCAGTGACGATGAAACCATCCAGGCCGCCCTGGATTTGCAAAGTAGCCAGGGCGCAGATGGGGTAATAAAGCTGGTAGGCACGTTCTTCGTCACCTGCCTCCAGCGCGTTCCACAAAGCGATCAGGCCATCGAGCAATTCGACGCCAGGGATGGTACCGGTGATGCCGCGGCGGTGAGAGTCGATGAGCAAGAGACCGCCACTGCCCTCAAAGATGGCGGCGCGTCCCCCGGTCTTATCGCGCAGGGCCGAGATACAGGGACCCAAGGGGGTGGCTTCGGGTTTAAAGAGAATGCGGTCGCCGTACTGTTCGAACAACTGAGCCTGAAAATCCAGGCTCATTGCCTGGCCGACATAGGAGCTAGCATCCTGAATAAAGACGGGAACACCGGCGGCCTCCAGGATTGCTTCAAAATAAGCTTGTAGATCGCTCTCGGTACAGCCCTGAGACAGGGGAGGAATAGCCATAACCGCACCCGCACCCGCGCCCCCTGCAGCGCGGGCGTATTCGCAGGCCTGGACAGCACTCTCGGCACCGACGCTAATGACCACGGGGCCGCGATCTTTGGCAAACTGTACCAGTTTGGCCGGCAGTTCGAGACGTTCGGCGGCGGTCAGACGCAGGGTATCAGAGACCAGGGCCAAACAGTAACCGTCGGCACCGGTGTCAAAAAGCCAATCAACTTCTCTTTCTAGAGTAGCGTAATCAATGCTCAGGTCGTCCTGGTAGGGCATGTGCACTACCGGTAAGACACCTTTGATGGCATGGCTCATAAGTTCATTCCTTTGCCGCGGCGGAAAATGTCGTGCATGAAGGTTTCAATTTCTTCATTGGCCGCGCTTATATAGTGGGCAAATTTGCGACGACTGCGATAAAGCGGTTCGCGACCATCACCCAACGAGCAGCGCCCACCCGCTTCTTCGGCAATAAGCGAGGGCGGGCCGACATCGTAAACTTCGACCTGCCGCGTCATATAGGCGGCCAACTCACCTTCAGCCAACAAAGTGAGGACGAGGGCCGCGCCAATGGGGTGTTCGCGCGGTTCGAGGCGCGGGCGGGCTAGTTGCTGATAAGGGCGCGCCTTGCTGGAGATAAACGCCTGGTTGGTGCGCGGACGAGCAGGCAGGCGCAGGCGTTTGGGGCGGCGTTGGGCTACCTGCACATAGGCCCCCTGGCCGCGCACAGCGGTAAATATTTTGTCTTCGCTGGGTCGGGCAACAATAGCAGCCTGCATGCGCCCCTCGTGCGCTAAGCCCAATGAAATATGGTAAGGCGCATCGCCACGGGTAAAGTGAAGCGTCCCGTCGATGGGGTCCAAAATAACGGCGTAAGGCGATTTATTGCCTTTGAAACGGCGTTTGAGCGCAGTGTTTTCCTCGGCGATGCAATACACAGTGGGAAAGTGTTGCAAGACGGTGCTCAGGATAATGTCCTGGACGGCGCTGTCGATAGCGGTCAGGGCTTCGGAGGCGTGGCGCGCTTCACTGCTGCCCAGGGTGGCGTCGGCGCTTTTGCCGACGTGGGCGATGCGGCCAAAGAAGATGAGTGAGGCTTGGGCGCATTGGCGTACGACGGGGAGCATAGTGTCGACGAAGGTTTGGGGATTGATGTTTTTTGACATGTTTTATAGGGCTTGACTAATAAAATGCCCGCGCCACCACGAGGGTGGGCGGGCATTTCTTATATCCAATAGACGAATCTAACCAGCCGCCTCTGCCAACTCAGTCGCCTGAGGGGCCATAACGACGTTTTCGGAGGTCATGGGCAGGTCGGTCAGGCGTTTGCCGGTGGCCTGGTAGATGGCGTTGGCGATGGCAGCCATAGGAGGGACCAGAGCGACTTCACCGACGCCGCGAATGCCGTGCGGGCTGCCGGGATTGGGGACTTCGACCAGAATGGTTTCGATTAGTGGTAGGTCGAGCGCGGTGGGCATGCGGTAGTCAAGGAAGGTTGGGTTGGCCATGGAGCCATCTTCTTTGAAGAAATACCCCTCGGTTAGAGCCCAGCCAATGCCCTGGACTGCACCGCCCTGGATCTGCCCCTCGACGTAGCTGGGGTGGATGGCCTTGCCTACGTCCTGCACCGCAGTGAAGCGTAGAATTTTGACTTTGCCGGTCTCGGGGTCGACCTCGACATCGACGATGTGAGTGGCGAAAGCGTTGCCGGCGGCCGAGGCGCTGATGCTGCCCTTGCCGATTATCGGGCCGCCGGTGCTGCCCTGCTGAGCGGCGACCTCTTTGAAGGTGAGACGCTTGCTGGAGTCGGATTTGCAGACGAAGTCGCCGCCGACATATTCCACCTCGCCATCTTCTACTTCGAGGGAAAGGGCAGCGCGTTTGCACATATCCTGTTTGACATCTTCGGCGGCCAGGTGGCAGGCGTGGCCGGTGGCGTAAGTGACGCGGCTACCGCCGGTGCCGTCGGTGTGCGGGATGGAGTCGGTATCGACCACTTGCGGGTTGACGTCTTCGGCAGTCAGGCCCAGCTCTTCGGCCACAATCATGGCCATGGCGGCGCGCGAGCCGCCGATGTCAACCGAACCCTCGGTCAGATTGATGGTGCCATTGGAGTTGACCGTCAGGGTGGCCGCCGATTGGCCGCCGCCATTAAACCAGAAACCGGAGGCGACGCCGCGCCCGCGGTTGGGGCCGCCCAACTCGCTCTTGTAGTGTTCGGAATCCAGACTCGCCTGGTGCGTTTCTTCGCAGCCGATGCGATTGTACACGGTGCCGTCAGAGCGGCGGGTGCCTTCGCGGGCGGAATTTTTGAGACGCAGCTGCAGCGGGTCCATGCCGATCTTCTCGGCTATTTCATCGAGCACGCTTTCAGAAGCGAAAGCGGCGTTGGGGGCGCCGGGGGCGCGGTAAGCCGAAGATTTCGGTTTGTTGACCACCACATCGTAGGCATCGATAAGCACATTTTCGATATTGTAAGGCGAGAAAATGCAGGCGGCCCCGGCACCCACAGCCGAACCGGGGTAGGCGCCGGCCTCGTAGGCCATATAGGCATGGGCTGCGGTGATTTTACCATCCCGAGTAGCGCCGATCTTACAGCGAATGTAGGAGCCGGGAGCCGGGCCGGTAGCCTCAAAGACTTCGGTGCGGCTCATGATCATTTTGACCGGATGGCCGGTCTTGTGCGACATGACAGCGGCGGCCGGTTCCATGTAGATGGGGAATTTGCCGCCGAAACCGCCACCGATTTCGCAGGGGATGACTTTGACTTTGTCCATGGGCACCTGCAGCACTTCGGAAACCTGAGCGCGAATATCGAAGGGGCCCTGGGTGCTGACCCAGACGGTGACATGACCGTCCTCCTTCCACAGCACGGTGGTATTGTGCGGCTCGATGTAACCCTGATGTATGGTAGCGGTGGTGAATTCGCGCTCAACGACGACGTCGGCGGAGGCAAAGGCCTGGTCCACGTCGCCCATCTTGTGCTGGTTATGGGTGGCGATATTGCTCTTCTTGCCGGTGTCTTCACCCAGGGCACGAGTAGTGCGATTCTCATCTAGCAGGGGGGCGCCATCGGCCATGGCCTTACGCACGTCGACAACGGCGGGCAGGGGTTCGTAATCGACCTCGATGAGGTCGAGGGCTTCTTCGGCGATGTGCGGGCTAGTGGCGGCTACGGCCGCTACGGCATGGCCCTTGTAGAGCACTTTGTCGGAGGCCAGGGAATTGCGTGCTAATTCGCGGATATTGACATGGGTTTCACCGATATCCGACATCTTGTCGACGGTGTCGACCAGGTCTTCGGCCGTGGCTACGGCGCGTACGCCGGGCAGGGCCAGGGCCTTGGAGGTGTCGATGGAACGGATGCGGGCGTGGGGATGCGGGCTGCGCAGGACTTTGCCGTAGAGCAGGTCGGGCAGGCGCACGTCACCGCCGTAGATGGCGCGCCCGGTGACTTTATCGACGCCGTCGTGACGCACCGGGCGGGTGCCAATGACGCGGTATTTGCCGTCGCTGGTGTAGTCGGGATAGTCTTTGCTAGAATAGGATGTGGCCATCTTGGCTTGGTCTCCTTTATAGGTAGGGCTTGAGTATGAACGTATATAATGTGGATAGGGGGATGCAATGAGTCAAGTAGGGATAGATCGGGGCTGGATCTTTGGAAGAACATTTGAATTCGCCGGTGCGGTACTGGCTAGCGTAACCGGCGTCAATTGCCTTCGATGAGTGCGTCGATGTCTTCTTGACTGACCGCTTCATCACCTGCCACCCCGTTTCCTTGACCGCCCTCGACAGCTTCCATCTCTTCGTCTTCCTCCTCCGCTTCCAAGACGAGCTCTTCTTCTTCCGCCTCTTCAGGCTGCCCCCCCTCGATGAGCGCGTCGATTTCCTGCTGCTTGGCTTGAGCGCGGTCGCGGTCGTAGCTGGCTTCTGTATCGTAGGTGCCTTCTTTGACTTCGATATCGGGTCCTTCGATCTCCATGCCCAAATTGCCTACCAGCCCCTGAAAACCGACCCCCAATTGGGCCAAAAGCGCGTTGGTCGCCTCGATTTGCTGGGCAGTAATGTCCTGGAATTGTAAGGCGCTCATGACCATGGTCAATTGCATGCTGGCGTCGTCAATAGCGTCGCCCGCTTCTTCGCCGGCTATCTCGCGAATGGCATCCAGCTTGTTTTCGACTTCGTCGAGGGCAGAGAGAATCTCAGTGACGGCCATTTCTGCGGTGTTGTTGATATTGCGCAAGTTTTTGGAGACGTGGCCCAGATGAGAAGACCCTTTATTGGCCATGCCCATGATCTTATTGCTCAGCGGCACCATTTCGGCGGCGAATTTGAGGATATGCACCATGTAGGGCAAAACTTCGTTTAGCAGTAGCAGATGGGCACGGGCGATCTCCGGCTTTTTTAGAACCTTAGGATAACTACCCTGGAGCGCATCGATATGGCACATCAAGGTGCGTATTTTCTGATTCACTTCCTTGAGATTGAGCTTGTTCATCGCAGGACCTCCTGTCCGGCTGGGGGATAGCTTTCAGGAAGTTTATAAAATGATACAAGCGTCCTAAAAAACAAGGAGTTATTTCCTATTTTTGCGCCATTCCTCATACTCGGCCAGGGTCTGCTCGTCTGCAGGATAAGTGCCAACAATGCTAGCTCCAGCGCCAATTTTCTCCAGTAGAAAGTCCTCCTTTTCCTCCTGGGCCATAGCGTCGGCGGCCACTGCGACGGCCAGGTGAGACGGAATAACCACCACACCCTCGCTGTCGCCAACGAGGATGTCGCCGGGAAAAACCGCTACGCCGCCACAAGCGATGGGCACCTGAATTTCGCTGGGGTGGTGGATCGTTTTATTGGTGTGGGCATTCATAGCCGCAGCAAAGGCGGCCATGCCGGCGGCGGCGATGGCCGGGCTGTCGCGGTAGGCTCCGTCGGTAACAATGCCGGCGCAACCCCGCATTTGCAGGCGCTTGGCAAGAATATTGCCCATGGTGCCGGCGCGGGTATCCTGACGCGCGTCGATAACAAAAACCTCGCCGGCTTGGACTTGTTCGATGCCGACGCGTTGGACGTCTTTGAGATTATCGACTTCGCCCGAGTCGAGGTCTTCGCGCGCCGGAATATAGCGCAGGGTGAAGGCGGGACCAGCTAATTTCATGCCGGGTTTGAGGGGGGTGACGCCGTGCATGAAGGTGTTGCCTAGGCCGTTTTTTTTGAGGCCGAAGTCAGAGTTGCAGTGCTGGGGATTAGGAGTTGGTCCAGTACGTCTTGAGAAACTTTGTCGGTGCTCATGGATGATTGTCCTTTCTATAAATAATGATTATTGGGTTGATGGGGGCGGTGGGGCGGTCCCAGGGGCACGCTCCGGGGACCTTGATCGACGTTGGGTGTTATACGAAATGTGTGTTGGAAAGACGTGAATTCTACGCCAACGCCCATTTCATGCCTTTCCACTCCACAATTAGTATGAAGGGTTAATCACTGACTTTTACCACGAGCGTGAACTGGCCAGACCGCTTCTACCTGACCCTGACGCACGGCAATGATTTCGTCGTGTTCGTTGACACAGGGGCAAGGGTGGACCGGGATGACCTGGAGGCGCTCGCCGATTTGCGGAGGATTGGGACAGGATGAAAGATCAACGTTGCCGTGTTCTTCGGAGGCACCAGTAAAGCGGGCTTGGGGATACTCGACGATGTGGCCCATGCTCGTGGCATCTATGTCGGGACGGATGGCGGCGCTCATGGCCTTGCTGCCGGCGTCTATGATAGCGCTTGCGGCTTGGGGACGGCTCACTACAGTGGTCAGGACACGCAGGCAACACTGTTCTACTGTATGTGTTTTGCCGAGCAAGTGTTTGAGGCCGCCAGTGGGGTACTCGCCCGCCCTGAATTCCGTCAACTCGGGGATCTCGTGGGCGATGAAACAATAGGGGGTGCAACCGCCGCTGACGATGGGGTGGGGCAAGCCGGAGCGGTCGAAGAGGTCGAGCGTCTCCTGGATGAACGGGCGCTGGTCGTGGGAAGAAGGCATGATCATGATGCCGCGCAGTTCCAGGCCGGGAGCGGCGGCAATCTTCTGGCCCAACTCGGCGGCAGCTTGAGCGTCTATTACGCCGGTGCGGCCCTGGAAGAGTTCAACGACCACACCCACTGTAACAGCGGCGTTAGCGGCGGCCTGGGAGAGACCATCCACGGTGTATTCCGAATCGGCCGCTACCGTCATATGGGCCCGGCGAGCCAGGGCGGTGAGGCGTTCGAGTTTGCGCTGACCGATGATATTGTAAGGAATGAGCACGTCCGGCCCCACGCCGCCGCCGACCATGACTTCGGCCTCGCCCAACTTTTGGCAGGTGATGCCAATGGCGCCGCGCTGCATCTGCATATGGGCAATGGCTAGGCATTTGTGCGTCTTGATGTGGGGGCGCAGGCCGATACCGTGCTCAGTGAAATAACTCTGATAGCGGTCGAGGTTGTCCTCGAGCCCATCCAGGTCGATGATGAGAGCCGGTGTTTCTATATCTTCCAGCCGCATGCGGGTTCCTTTCGCAATAGATAGAGCGGATGTGGGAAAACAGTAGGGCACTGGGGGAGGAGTGTCAATATTTGCGCCCACACGCAGACGGGATTAATGTATCTCGAATTGGATCTACAAACCCCCGAGCGAGGATATGCCCGTCGATTTACAAGAAACACAGCCGCTGGCTCTGATCTGCGCGATCATGGCCGGCAGTGAGGCGCTACTGGCCGAGACCAGAAGCAAACTCGAAGCGCGTCTGGGGCCGGTGCGCCAAGCCAGCGCAGCCTACGACTTCGGTTTCACGTCCTATTATGCTGGGGAAATGGGCGAGGGGCTGATCAAACAATTGCTCTTCTTTACCGAGTTGGTGGACCCGGCTATACTGCCCAATGTAAAACTGCAGACCATGGAATTAGAGCGGCAAATGGGGCAAGAGAAAGAAGGCGAAATCCACCGCCGCGCCAATATCGACCCCGGCCTAGTTTCCATCGAAAGCCTGGTCCTGGCTACCACCAAGTACAGCGGTCACCGCATCTGTATCGGCCCGTCCCTCTTCGCCGAAGTCACTCTGCTCTATCAGAAGGGCATGTACCGCCCTATGGAGTGGACCTACCCAGATTACCGCAGTCGAGAAGTGCAGGATTTCCTACAGGAAGTCCGCGCTCACCTCATGGCCAAGCGCTCTTAAGCGCGCTGGTCCAGTGCTTTAAATTCTTTGTGCTCGGGACCGGTGTAATTGTGGTTGGGCCGGATTAGTCTATTATTGTCGTGCTGCTCGATGACGTGGGCGGCCCAGCCAGCCACGCGGCTGGAGACGAAAATCGGCGTGTAGAGGGGGATGGGAATGCCCATCATATAATAGGTGTAGGCGCAGGGGAAATCGACGTTGGGGAAGATACCTTTTTCGCGCAGCATGGTATCTTCTACCACCTGACCGACTTCGACCCAATTGCCCTGGCCTCCGCTTGCGGCCACTTTTTGCGCCACCTGCTTCATCGACGGAACGCGCGAATCGCCATTTTTGTACTCGCGGTGACCAAAGCCCATAATCTTCTTCTTCTGTACTAGAGCATCCAAGACCCACTGCTCAGCTTTTTCCTTGTCGCCTACCTCCAGCAACATTTCCATAGCTTTCTCATTGGCACCGCCGTGCAAGGGGCCGGCCAAAGCGCCAATGGCTGCAGTGAGCGCCGCGTGCATATTGCTCAGGGTCGAAGCCGTGACCCGGGCGGTGAAGGCCGAAGCATTATAGCCGTGCTCGGCGTAGAGGATGAGCGAGATGTTCATCGCTTCGACTTCGTAGACAGCGGCCGGCTCGCCGCGCAGCATATAGAGCAGATTGGCGGCCTGGCCCAGATCGGGATGCGGTTCCACCGGTTCGCGGCCAGCGGCCAAGCGTTGGCCAGCAGTGATGGCGGTGGGGATTTTGGCAAGCAAGCGCACAGTTTTGCGCACATTGGCTGCGTGGCTATTGTCTTCGGCTTCAGGATCGTAGAAAGCCAGCAACGACACGACCGTGCGCAAGAGGGTCATGGGATGAGTGGCGGCCGGGGCCTGGCGCAAGAGATCGAGGACGGCGCCGGGCAATGGGCGCTCGGCTTTGAGCTGGGCGTCAAAAGCATCGAATTGGCTACGGTTGGGCAGATCGTCGTGCAGCAGCAGATAGGCCAACTCCTCGTAAGCGGCGTTTTCGGTCAACTCGACCAAGTCGTAGCCGCGAATAATGAGGCGGTTGCGCTCTAAGTCGATGCGCGAGATGGCCGATTCGCCGGCAATAACACCTTCCAAGCCGGGGCTGTATGCGGGTGCAGCGATGGTCATGGGCGGAATCCTTTATAATCTGACATTGAGATCATAATACACGACAAAACGTAAAAGACCTACCCCTGGGCAACAAAGGGAAATAAGTTTAGGGTATTCACAGCCCGTATTCCCCTTCAACCAGGAGCAGGTCGATGTCCCCCCAAA
>Ga0114996_10004800_pt1 | contig 16068 bp, 15 predicted proteins | sample ArcticOcean_MG_C_4_FD_87039 | JGI IMG/M metagenome (GOLD analysis project Ga0114996, IMG submission 87039) | Marine microbial communities from western Arctic Ocean - ArcticOcean_MG_CB4_134 | ecosystem: Environmental > Aquatic > Marine > Oceanic | place: Arctic Ocean: Canada Basin | collected...
GGATCAGTTCGGCGGGGAACGTCGCGTTGCGGTTGTGCTCTTCGATGACCGGCATGAACTCGCCGCTGACCCAGTCGCGCACGGTCTCGCGGGCCATCTTCTCCTCGTCCGAGAATAGATCGTCGATCTGGTAGAAGTCGGCTGCTTGGAACTCACTCATTGTCGGTGTACATGGCGGATGTAGACTCGGGACGATAGGCCCGCCCCGGAGAGATTGCCAAGGCGAAAGAACGCCCCACGAACCGATGAAGAAGCAACTACCCGACCCCTGCGCGATCTGCGGCTATCCACTCGAGGGTTCGAGTTGCGAGCACTGCGAGGGCAAGACGACTGTGGTGGATGGGGTTGGGTCGAACAAGGTGGGCACCCGTTTCTTCGTCGCCGATCTGATCGACGGGTTCTTGTCTCTGTTCCAGGCGTCGCTCCTCTTGATGACCAAGAAGGAGTACATGGGCAAGCTCTCCGTGGCGGTCCTCGTAAACCTCGTGCTCGTCATCGTGTTCTTCGTCGGACTCCTCTACGGGTCCTACTCGATGATCTCCGCGATGGACTGGTCGTGGGCCTGGGATTGGATCGAGACCGCGGCGCAGGTATTGATCTGGCCCCTGGCGCTGATCGTGGCGTGGTTCCTCGCCCCCACGCTGATCAACGCCGGCATGACGCCATTCCTTGACCCGATCGCGAATGCCACGGAGATGATGCTCGCGGGCGAGAAGATGAAGCCCGTCGAGATCGGCATGTGGCGCGGCCTGATGGCCGGCTTGAACGCGGCGGCCCAGGTCTTGGTAATGCAGGTGTTCGTTCTGATCCCCGTGATGCTGCTCGCGTTCATCCCCGTCGTCGGATGGGGCTTCGTCCTGCTCGGGGTCGTCTACTCGGCCTATCTCAACGCCCTCGTCTGGTTCGAGATCCCGGTGCTGCGCCGGGGCTACGGCTGGAAATACCGGCGGAAGTTGATCCGCAGGAACTGGGCCCGCGCCCTGGGCTTCGGCCTGGCGTTCAACATCGGGCTGCTCGTGCCGTTCTTCAACTTTCTCTTCATCGGTCCGGCGACCGCCGTCGCGGTCTCCAAGTTGTACTTCCGGTTCGACAAGAACGTGATGCCGCGGGCCCCACAGGCCGACAACCCACCCGCCGGGGATCCTCAAAGCTGATTTGAGAAGAGCGCCCCGACTGGTAACGTCCTCGCCCCATCCGCCAAGCCACGGCTATGTCAAAGAGGATCATCGTCACCAGCGCGCTCCCCTACGCCAACGGGCCGATTCACTTCGGTCACGTCGTCGGGGCGTACTTGCCCGCAGACATCTACGTGCGCTACCGGCGAATGTGCGGCGACGACGTGCACTACGTCTGTGGCAGCGACGAGCACGGTGTCGCGATCACGCTGAAAGCTGAGCAAGCTGGCAAGCCCTACGCAGACTACGTCGACCAGTGGTACGACGTCATCACCCAGACCCTCGCCGCCGTCGGCATCGAGTTCGACCTGTTCTCGGGGACCGCCGCCCACCGAAACCCACATCACGTGGAGCTGTCGCAGCAGTTCTTCTCGGACCTGAAGAGCAACGGCTACCTCGAGAGACGGACCGAAGATCAGTTCTTCAGCGAGAGCTTGCAGCGCTTCCTGCCCGATCGATACGTCGAGGGCACGTGCTACCTCTGCGGCCATGTTCAGGCTCGCGGCGACGAGTGCCCCAGCTGCGGATCATGGCTCGACGCCAAAAAACTGAAGGACCCGAAGAGTTCTCTCGACGGTTCGACCCCGGTGCTCAAGGCGACCTCGCACTGGTATCTGCAACTCGACAAGCTCCGCGACGAGTGGCTCCAGGATTGGTTCACCGGCAAGTCCGACGAATGGAAGGTCAACGTCCGGCACTTCGTCAAGGGCGCGCTGAAGGACCTGCGCGAGCGTCCCATCACCCGCGATCTGCCGTGGGGCGTGCCGCTGCCCGGAGAAGACGCAGAAGACGGCAAGGTCCTCTACGTGTGGTTCGAGGCGCCGATCGGCTACCTGTCCATCTCGAAGCAGTACTGGACCGACCGTGGCGAGCCCGAGGAGTTCGAGAAGCTCTGGAAGGACAAGGACACGGAGCTCTACCACTTCATCGGCAAGGACAACATCACGTTCCACGTCATCGTCTTCCCGGCGATGCTGCACGGCACCAAAGCTGGCTGGGTTGTTCCGGAGAACGTTCCGGCCAACGAGTTCTTCAACCTCGAAGGCAAGAAGTTCAACACTAGCAAGGGCTGGTTCATCCCCGAGGACAGCATCAAGGACCGGTTCCCCGTCGACTCGGTCCGTTACGCGCTCACCACCATGATGCCCGAGACGGCGGATTCGGATTGGTCGTGGCGCGAGTTCCAGTCGCGTCTCAACGACGACCTCGCGGACAACATCGGCAACTTCGTCTCGAGGACGCTGCGCTTCGCGGAACGGTTCCTCGACGGCAAGCTGCCCGATCTCGGGCCTCTCTTGCCGCAAGACGAGGAGATCCTCACCGCCGGAGAAACGGCTGCGAAGGAGATCTGCGAGCACTTCGCCGCGTTCTCCTTCCGCAAGGCCTGCGCGCGACTGATGGCCTACGGCAACGAGTGCAACAAGTACTACGACCAGGAACAACCGTGGGTGACTCGCAAGAGCGAACCGGAGCGATGCGGACACACGCTGCGCGTCTGCGCGGAGCTGATTCGCACCCTGGCCATCCTCTGCCGTCCGATCATGCCGGAGCGATCAGACACGCTGCTGAAAGCCCTCGGCGTCGAAGGCACGCCGAGTTTCTCGGATGCCGGCGGAGTCCGCTTGCCCGAAGGCCCCTTGGAACCGGCAGTTCTGCCGGTACTCTTCCCCAAAGTCGACGACAAAGTGATCGCCGCCGAACTCGAGAAGCTCGCAAACATGGAAACCAACAGCGACGCCAATCCAGCCCCAGACAACTCCCCCCCGGAGTCGAAATCCGAAGGCGTGGAACTCGCGCCCGCCATCGAGTTCGATCAGTTCATCGCGGTCGACATGCGGGCGGCAACGATCCTGTCGGCGGAGAAGCACCCCAAGGCTGATCGCTTGCTCGTGCTGCAGATCGACCTCGGCTTCGAACAGCGCACCGTCTGCGCCGGAGTCGCAGCAGCCTACACGCCCGAGGAACTCGTCGGTCGGCGGGTCGTCGCCGTGGCGAATCTGTCGCCGCGCAAGTTGCGAGGCATCGAGTCGCAGGGCATGTTGCTCGCGACGGAAGACGAGGCCGGGCTGCCGCGTTTCGTGGCGCCGGGGGAAGGCACGCCGAACGGCGCGCGCGTGACCTGATCCGCCGAGCGGCGTCGAGCAGGCGAGGCCAGGAAAGACGGGGCTTAAAAAGACGGAGCGGACTGACGTCCGCTCCCTCTGTCCATTGCAACCAAGTCTGACCAAGGGCTGACAGAGCCCACAGCCAGAAAGGCGGCGAAGTTGGTTACCTGCGGGTTGCCTTCTTCTTGGCCTTCTTCTTGGCCTTCTTCTTGGTCTTCCGCTTAGCGGCCTTCTTCTTAGCCTTCTTCTTGGCCTTCTTCTTAGGTGCCTTCTTCTTGGCAGCCTTCTTCTTGGCCTTCTTCTTGGTCTTCCGCTTAGCGGCCTTCTTCTTAGCCTTCTTCTTAGCCTTCTTCTTGGCCTTCTTCTTAGGTGCCTTCTTCTTGGCAGCCTTCTTCTTGGCCTTCCGCTTGGGGGCCTTGCGTCGGGTTGCCTTCTTGGCAGCCTTCTTCCTGGCCTTCTTCTTTGCAGCCATGCTGTTTTTCCTTGTTTGAGTTCTCGATGTGGTCCTGGGTGGACCAGAGGCAAAGCCACGAGAAAGCGCGACTTCGATTCACCACTTAGATCGTCCGCCCGTTCTGAGGAATTCACCGAAATCCCCTAGCCATCAGGGGATACCGCAACTCGACGGCAACTTACGCAATTGCGAACTACTACGTATGCCGGGCGCTGTGGTCGATGGCAATGCGTTTTGCAAGACTTCAGGACAATCTTGCGCGTTCTACAAAAGTCTTGGAAAATACGCGCTCGAGATGCGCTTTTTGGCACCGAGACGACGACGGCATCGAACAGTTCCGTTCGCGGGGCACGAAGAGAGGGCTGATGCGGCGTCGATGAAGCGTTGATGAAGAGACGAAACGCGACGAGAACGACGCGGTCGATGCAGGTGGCGGACGCGATGAACGAAACGGAAGTGGCGGGTAGAGAGTGCGGATCGCGCCGGGAGAGTACGAGAGTACCGGTGTCGGCTCGCCGATTTCTTGCGCGACGCCCTCGCGGTACATGCCGTCTCGTCTCGAGCCTGTGCGTTCTCTAGAACACCGCGCTGTGAGCGGATTTTGGTCCGATCGTGAGAGGAGAGGGAGCGGGCGGACGGCTAGTCGAACAGTGAATCCAGCTGCGCCTTCGCCGAGTCGCCGTAGGCCTGATCCAACTCCGGCCCACCATCCTCTTCGTTCTTGATGAGGCACTCCGCGTAGACGTCGCCGAGTTTCTTGGCGGTCTCTCCCGCGTACAACCGGACCATGCCGACCGTCGTCCGGTCGTCGAACAAGATCGTCAGCAGCGTGCGATCCCCGACGAGCGAGAGTTGGATGTTGTCCCTCGCGCCCTGGTGGAACAGCGCGGTGAACTCCTCTTCACCCAACAGCCGCGCGATCTCCTTCGTCGCGGCGAACGAACCCGCGACCAACGCGGAGATCGTGTCCATGTCGATCGTGCGAACTTCACCGCGCTTGGTCACCATGTGACCCTCTTTGTCGATCAAGAGGGCGGCCTTCGCACCGGACAGCCTGAGGAACTCGCTCAAGATCCTGTCGATCTTCTCGATGTCCTCTTTGTAGAACTGCATCCGGTCGAAGCGAAGCTTCTCGTTTGCAGACATCTTCCCGCCGCCAGACTTCAACTACAGCTCCGGGTTGTTCATGATGAAGTAGACGACGCCAGCAATTCCTGCCGCGAGTAGCACGACGAGGAAGATCAGCAGGTTCATCCCGCCGCCATTGCCCCGACGTAGCGGAGCGTCCTCACGAGGTGCGACGCGACGCTGACGGGCTAACGCCGGACGGGAACCCGAGGGGGTACCGCGACCGCGTCGTGGTTGTTGCCCCTTCTTCTGGCCCTTGGGACGCGCGGCCCGGCGGCGCGGCCCGCCTTGCTTCGGCTTGCCCTGCCCCTGGCGCTGGCGCTGTGCTGCGCCCGACTGCGCGGGACGCCGCACGGCGGGAGCGCGCTGCGGCTCAGGCGTACGCGCCGCCTCCTTCTGCGCCGGTGACTTCCGCCGATGATCCATGCGGTCGATGCTCTCCAGCACCATGCCCGCGAGAGTCTTCAAGGTCGGGAAAACGCCTTCGCCCGTGTGCGCCACGGCTTCGAAAGTCGGAACGCCGAACTTGTTCATCGCCTTGTCGAGGTCTTCGACAGTCATGGCGTTTGGAAGGTCGCGCTTGTTGTACTGGATGACGTGCGGTAACTCGCGAGCGTCCTTGCCGTACTCCGCGAGGTTCTCGATCAGGTTGTCGTAGGATTCGATGTTCTCGGACAGCTTGTCGGGATCGGAGTCCGCGACGAAGATGACGCCGTCCACACCCTGCAACACCAACTTGCGTGTCGAGTTGTAGTAGACCTGGCCCGGCACCGTGTAGAGCTGGAACTTCGTTCGCATACCCGCGACGGTTCCCAGATCCAACGGCATGAAGTCGAAGAACAACGTGCGGTCGCCGTCTGTCGAGATCGACGTCAGCGTCCCCTTGTTCGATTCGGGTGCCTTCTGATGGACGATTTCGAGATTGGTGGTCTTGCCACTCATTCCCGGACCGTAGAAGACAATCTTGCAATTGACTTCTTTGAGAGCGAAGTTGATCTGAACCATTTCTACAAAGCTCCTACGCGAGCGATAAGCCCATCCGACGTTTCCGTGACTGGGCTAACCCATCATCGACGGTCCACTTCCGTGGTCTGAAGCCAATCTTCCCCAGTCCACGGTTCGTGTGACTCAAATTGAGATTCTCGACGCTCTCCGCAGTTGGAGAACCGCCTCCTGTATCTCCGGCATGCTGTTGTTCAGCGTGCCGAATTGATTTGTGAGTACGACCAAGTACGCGTCACCGAGGTCCACCACGAGGACCTTGCCATGGGTGGAGTGGATTTTGAAGCTGGTGAATCCACCCATTCCCCCCTCGGTCAAACCACGGTCGAGGGTCGAAGTTAGAAACGATGTCAAACCCGACACCAGGTCGGGCTCGAGTCCTTCCTCGAGGGCGAACGACACGACGGTGCCGTCGTGGATCATCAACAGGCAACCCTTGCCGGAAATTGAGACCAGAAGGTCTTCGAGGATGTCCTTGATCGATGCCATCTAGTCAGCTCCTTCCCGTCATGTACAGGGAACCCGCGACCAGCTCTTGCAGGTCCGCGAGAATGCGATCCACCGGCGTACCGTGCTCGCAGAGAACGGCGGCGACGACATCACCGAAAGAGCACAGACAGATGTGCCCGAAGTCCCCATCGATACACCCCTTGCTGAACGTTCCGACGTCCATCCGTCGGCACACGCGTCGCGCGGCCTTGGTCACGACGCGGACGACGCGCATGAACACGTCCTTGCCGTCCTTGATCTCGCCCTTGACCATCGCCTTGGAGCCCTTGATGTAGCAGGCCTTGATGACGCCATCGAGCTCGACCAACTGCGCCAGTGAGTCGCGAATCGGTCCGATCGCGTCCTCGCTGACGAATCCTGGCTTCGACCGAGTCTGAGCGGTCTGTGCGTGGGTCAGGTTCCGATTGGTCTCCACCCTGTGGAACAACTCTTCGAGCGTGCCCTCGACGTTCTTCCTGGCCTCCGTCTCCCGCATCAGGGTCTCGGCCTCGCGATCACCCGGTGCCAACTCCAGCGCGATGCGCAGGTGCTTCACGGCGACCTTCACGCTGCCGACCCGGTACAGCACCTCGGCGAGCAACTTGTGAGCCTTGACGTTCTCCGAATCCAGCTCGACGACCTTCTCGAGGCCACGGACCGCTTCGATGCCGTCTCGCGCGGAGATGTCACGGTAGAAGTTCGTCAACCGCGCCTTTGCGAGCACCAGATAGGCGCCAGCATCGTCCGGGAACCGTCGAATGCACTCCTCGGCGGTGCCGTGCACGGCACCGAAGTCTCCGATTTCGAGATACAGGTCGGCGATCTCTTTGTAGAGGACGGGCGTGGGCCCCTTGTTCAGGCGAACGCGAAGGTCCTTGATCGCCTTGTTGAGCTGCGTCTTCTTGGCGAACTTCTTCAGCTTCTTCAACGCGTCGGACTGCGGGAACAGGGCGAGCCCCTCATCGGCCACGCGCAGAGAGTGGTCGATCATGCCCATGTTGATGTAGACCTGTCCCAGGTCCACAAGAGTGGACGGCGAGAGAGCTTCCTTGGCGCGTGCTTCCAGGCGCCGGAGCTCTTTCCAGATCTTCATTCGCTGGATGAGTTTCACTTTAGCCTGTAGACCTCCCCACTAGATCCGGTGACGTAGAGCCGCTTGGATCCCCGCGCAAGGCGGCCCCGCGAGACGCCACCATCGGAGAAGCGCCACTCGATCTCCAGCGTGTCCGGGTCGAGTGCCAGTAGGACGTCCCACTGCTTCACCTTCGAGTTCTTGGCCCTCTGAATGACCTGTGTGACGACGAACAACCGACCGAGCATCGCCAACATTCCCGGTCGCGGACGGTCGACCATCTTCCGGCTGGACAACACGCGACCCCTGAGAAGGCTGACGCGCTGAAGCAGCTTGTCGTTGCCCACCAGGTAGACCGACTCGTAGTCCTCCGCCATCACCAACTCGCCCTCGCGGATCGCCCGACCGACATCGATGACCCATGACAGTCGCCGACCGCCGATGCCACGCCGGTACCCGTGGAGCCTGCCGTCCTCGGTGCCGAACACGACGAGACTCTTGTTGATTTGGACGTCGGTTGTCACGCCGACCTTCAACTGCACCTTCGTGGTGATTTTTCCCTTCAGCGCGTCGAGAACGAACACCGTCCCGAGCTGAGATCCCACTCCGACGCTCCGTCCGAACACGACGGGCTTGCCAGCTGCCATTCCCTTGAGCTGCTGGCGCCAGAGTTCCTTGCCACGCTGGTCCGCGGAGAGGCAGAGAATCCGCCCGTCTCGATCCACGAGGTAGATGCGGTTGTTCGCGAGAACGGGATCGAACACCAATGGCGATGAGAGCTTGATGTTCCACAGTCGACGGCCATCAGCAATGTCGTGGCACACGAGCTGGCCCTCGTTCGTGGCGAAGTAGATGCGGGACGATGTCACGCACGGAGCGCCGGCGATCTCGCTCAACCCAGGCAACTTGATGATGCGCGTCCGATCGACCCCATTCGTCGAGATTCCCAGCTTGCCGTCTCGCAGGCCGACGACGACCTTTCCATTGCGACTCACGCCCGGCTGACCGAGTGCTGCCGCGCCGAACTTCAAGGTGCTCATCGGGAGCATCGACAACACGGCGTGGAGCCCCTCGGTCCGAATGGGGTTCACCGTCGTCAGGAACTTCTCGAAACCGGCCTTCTGGATCGAGTACTTCGGCGGTGACCCGCCCGGGCAGAGGACTACTGTAGGCGTCCGAAGCGGCTCAGCCTGTCCTCGCTTGTTCAGGCGTGTCAGCGGCTTGCCTTCGTAATAGATCATCGCGCCCTCGGGGCGGGTGACGAACATCACGGGGATCTGAACGCGACGGGCGACGGAGGCCAGCTGGAAGTCCTTGATCAGGTTCAGGACGAGCTTGCGCTGCGTCTTCCAGTCCCCGCGATCCTGGGCCTCACGGGCCTCTTTCTCCAGCCGCTTCGCCGTAGTCAGATAGGTGAGGAGCTCCATGTAGCTCCTGTCCACGTTCTTCTCCGCCGACCACTGCTCGTCCCTGGACTGTCCCGCCTCGACAACGAGCTTGCGCACTTCCTCGATGTCGCGGAGCGCCTTCTCGAGTTCGTTGTGCTCGAAGTGGGTCTCCTGCTGCTGCCACCGGAAACGATAGTCGAACCGGATCTTCTCGAGTCTCTTCTGTTCCTCGCGAAGCTTGACGTCGCGCACGCGTCCGGCGGCGGCCCCGATCGCGACAACGCGCTTCAACTCTCCACGCGCGTCTTCCGCCGCCATGGTGAACGGGAAGGACTCGATCAACTGGATGAGCTGCACCTTGATGCCGGAGAAGTCCTTCTGCTCGATCATCGCCGAGACCTTCAGGCCCTCGAGCTCCCTCCGGGCAGTCCTGTTGTAGAGGTAGTACCCGATGCTCGCGACGACGAGCAGGGCGAACACCATTCCCAGCGCGACCATGCTGCGCCGGCGAGTCCTCTGGCGTTCGTCGACCTGATACAGGCGCTTGATCCACTCGGAGATGTCGGTGCGGGCCCGATCCATCTGCAGGATCTTCTGCAGGTACTTGATGGCCTGGATCGGATCGCCACTCCGGGTGAGGTCCTCGGCGATTGATTCGTAGAGCTCGATGACGCGCTTGGTGTCACCGACCTTCGTGTGCACGTTGATCAGGCTCTTCTTGAGCTCAATGTCCGACGGATGCTCACGGATCAACTCTTCGAGCAGGGAGCGGACGCGATCGATCTCCCCCATCTCGAGAAAGAGATCCACGAGATCCTTGCCGACGTTCAGCGGATCGAAGTCGTCTGTCGCGAGTTCCGGGTGATCGATCGAGAGTTCGATGGCCCGCTGGTAAGCCTCGAGGTCGGTCGGAATGGTCTCGAGGACCAGACGGAACAGCACGATCGCCTTGCGCAGGTTGCCGTTTGCGGCGTGGTGCTCAGCGACGCACTTCGTGTGGAAGCAGCTCCGCTCGAACTCCCCGGTCGACCGGTAGGCCTCGGCGGCCTGAGAGTGAACCCCCGGCAGACCGACGCGCATCTCGACTGCCCTTTCGAACAAGTTGATCGCGTCCTGAGTCCGGCCTTCGACCATGCACTCGCGACCGGTGCTGAGCAGCATCGGGAGCGGCAGGGGCTCGATGACCTGATCTTCCAGGAGCGTGGACAGCATCTTGTAGATATGGAATGACGGCAGACCCGTGATCTCGATGACCCGGTCGACGTTGCGCATGCCGTCGATCAGCTCGAAGACCTGGAAGAGATCGTCGTGGAGGTCGAAGGCGCGCGAGTCCTTGGCGGCGACCCGGAACACTTCGCAACCGGTCGGCACAATGGTCTGGATGTGGGCCCACTCGTCGATGCGGCGGGCGGCCTCCATGATGATGGCGTCCGTCCCGAAGAAGAACTGGTCGTGGATGACGCCATCGCGACCGGCGTGCTCCGTCGCGCCTTCGTAGAAGTCGAACTTCGCGTCACCCCAGAAGAAGAGCTCGTAGATCTCTTCCTCGATCTCGGTGCGAACGCTGTTGTCGAGATCCTCCTCCGTCAGGTAACCGCCGGCGAGAAGGCTATCGATGACTTGATGGCCTTGATGTGCCGCGTGCTCGCGCGCTTCCAACACTCCGTTCGCGGAAATCTGCCCACCGCGGACAAGCTTCGAGAGCACTCGATCGAGCATCGTGTGCTCGTTGAAGTAGAGGGTGACGCCGTTCTGATTGAAGTACAGCGCCTTCCAGCTGGTAGGGGACTGGATGTACAGAAGCCCCACCTTCTGATTAAGCGCGAGCATCTGGAACACCTGTGCCAGATCAACACTCGCCAAATCTCCCCTAAGCGCCATGTAACTGTTTCGTCCGGCCTGCCTGACCCCTCCGAACACCCCGTGGACCTCGGCCTCACAAAGTGTTCCCGTGCCTTGGCTATCGGCATTTCGGTCGGCACGTGTTGAGAGCCTTGCGGGGCGGTGCGAATCCGCATAACTTCTAGTGGTCGTGCGGATTGCCGTACCCGCAACACCATGGTCGATTTGCTGAAGAGCCCGATCCGATTCCTCCGTGCCTTCTGGCACCGGATGGCGGGAAAGGTCTGCTTCCGTTTGCGTCGACAGGAGCGTGCACGTCGTCATTTTGAACAAGTGCTGCTCCTCAAGGGCGACGACTTCGCGGCCTATTTCTACCTCGCGCGGCTGGCATTCAGCGCCGGCGACATGATCGGCTACCACCGCGAACTCGCCCACGCCAGACGCACCTCCCCCGAGCGGCTGGCGCGGATCCGCTACCTGTTCGACTATTTCGAGCCGACGCCCGCGGACGATTCGTTGTTCGCCGACACCGGGGAACAGACCGGCGAGCGGGCGACCTGGCGGGCATTCCGCATGAGTTCCGTCGGCGGCAACAACCCCGTGCCAGGGGAGCGAGGACTGACGTCGTGCCCTGGTGGGGACTTGCGCCGTTACGGTGACGACTTCTCCTCGCCGCAAGAGCGCGAGCGGTTCTCGGACCTCCCACCGATCTGCCTGGACGATCTGGCGGAAGTCGACATCGACACCCTGTCCGAGTCCCTGTAGCCCGACCCTCCAAAGGCTGGCCTGAAAAGGCTGGCCTGAAAAGGGGCGGCGCCTTCACTGGGTGGAGACGGATCCTTACGCTCCGCGACCCCGCCATGAAGGAAACCGCCCTCAAATCCACCCACGTCCACCACCGCGCCCGCATGGTCGACTTCGCCGGGTGGGAGATGCCAGTCCAGTACACCGGGATCCGCGAGGAGGCAGCCCACGTGCGGAAGCACGCCGGCCTGTTCGATCTCGGCCACATGGGCCGGGTCCGGGTGAAGGGCGCGCAGGCCGAGGACTTCCTGCAGAAACTCCAGACCAACGACGCGGCGAAGATCCCCGCCGGCGCGATCCGCTACGCGATGATCCTCGACGAGAACGGGTTGACCCAGGACGACATCCTCGTCTACCGACACCAAAACAGCGTAGATTTCTTCCTGGTCATCAACGCGGGCAACTCGGAGCGGGATCTCGGCATCATGCGCGACACCGCGTCGGGCTTCGATGTTTCGGTCGTCGACCAGACGGAGGAACTCGGGATGTTCGCGATCCAGGGACCTGCGTCCCAGGACATCGTGCAGAAGATCACGGACATCGACCTGTCGGCGATCGGCTACTACCGATGGACCGAGGGCGACGTCGCAGGGCATCACGTGGAGATCTCGCGCACCGGCTACACCGGCGAAGATGGTTTCGAGGTGTACGCCGAACAGGCGAAGATTGTCGAATTGTTCGACGCCTTCCTGAACGCCGGCAAGGATCACGAGCTGCGCCCGATCGGTCTCGCGGCTCGGGACACCCTGCGTCTGGAAGCCGGGATGCCGCTCTACGGTCACGAGATCGACGAGACCACGACCCCGCTCGATGCCGGGTTGGACTTCGGCGTCAAGTTCACCCACGACTTCACGGGGCGTGCAGCGCTCGAGAAGATCCAGGCCGCGGGCGGCCCGAAGCGTCGACTCGTCGGACTCACGACGGAGAGCAGGCGGGTCCCGAGACAGGGCTACCCCGTCATGTCGGGCGACAACGAAGTCGGCTGCATCCTGTCGGGTGCGGTGTCCCCCACCCTGGATACCAATATCGCGACGACCTATCTGCCGCACGACCTCGCCGAGGTTGGCACGACGGTCGAATTCGCAATCCGAGACAAGCGCGAGAGCGCCACTGTCGTCCACCTACCCTTCTACAAGAGACAAAGATAGCCGGAGAACTATGCGTCCAAACGATCGCAAGTACCTGAAGTCCCACGAGTGGTGCCTTGTTGAAGATGGCGTAGCGACGATCGGTATCTCCGACTACGCGGTATCGCATCTTTCCGACCTCGTCTTCCTGGACCTCCCCGAGGTGGGCTCGCAAGTGAGCGCCGGGGCAAATTTTGGCGAAATCGAATCAGTGAAGGCCGTCTCGGACCTCTACTCGCCCGTCTCGGGCGAAGTCGTCGAGACGAACGAAGCTCTCGTTGACGACATCGAGTCGCTGAACATTGACAACGCCCTCGACACGGGGTGGATGCTGAAGGTCAAGTTCACCGAGGAATCGGCGGACCTGATGGACGCCGCCGCCTACGAGGAGTGCCTGAAGAACGAGGCAGACTGAGCCACCAACGTCGCGGGACGCTGCGTGTGCTGCAGTCCGGCGTCGGGCACCCATGCTTCAACATGGGTCTCGACGAGGCGTTGTTGCACAGCGAGGACAGCCCACCGACGCTCAGGATCTACCGTTGGTCGCCGCCAGGCCTCTCTCTCGGCTACTTCCAGCGCGCGAGCGACTTCCTGGACGTCGCGGGTGACCACGTCGTCGTCCGCCGCGTCACCGGCGGCGGTGCGATCTACCACGGCGACGAGATCACGTTCTCGTTGACGGTAGGCGCGTCGTTGCTGCCGTCGGACATCGGCGCGTCGTACGATCTCATCCACGACGCAGTGCGCGCGGCCTTGGCGGATGTCGGCGTGGAAGCACATCGGCGCGGTGACTCAGCGGGCCAACCGACACGGGGACCCGCGCGCCCCAAACAGCCATGGTGCTTCGCAGACCCGGTTTGTGAAGATCTGCTGACGACCAGCGGTCACATGCTCCTCGGCTCAGCGCAGCGACGAGTGCAGCGACCAAAGGAGCGAATACTCCACCACGGCTCGCTCGTCCTCAGCGCCCCCGAGGCCACGCCGTTTTGTGGCAGCGTGGCGGAAGAAACGGATCCCCGGCGCGTCGAAGCAGCGCTCGAGGAAGCGATGACGAAGCGACTCGCAACATCGCTGGGTCTCACAGCGGCACAGGGATTCCCAACCGAGATGGAACTCGAACACGCTACCAGGTTGGCGAAGGAACGCTACGGATCGGAGGCGTTCACGCTGCGCCGATGACACAACCCCACCCGACTCTCTCGCTCGTCATTCTCTGCTATCGCTCGGAAGATTCGGCAAGGGAGTTCACGGCACGAACGCTGACGATGATGCGGGAACACGGCATCGAGAGTTTCGAGCTGATCCTCGTGGGAAACTTCGACGAGGGCTCTTCAGATCGCACACCCGAGGTCGTCCGGGAACTCGCAGCATCCGACCCCCGGATTCGCTGTCTGACCGAGCCCAAGCAGGGCATGATGGGATGGGACCTTCGATCCGGGCTGCGCGACGCCCGTGGAGCCTATATCGCCTTCATCGACGGCGACGGCCAGATGCCGATAGGTGATGTCGGCAGACTCTTCAAACTCATCGAGAACAGCGCGTTCGACCTCGTGAAGACTCACCGCGTGACACGGGCGGACGGATGGAAACGAAGAGTGTTGAGCACGGGCTACAACATCGTGTTCCGCCTGCTGTTCCCCGGTCTGAAGGCGCGCGACATGAACGCCAAACCCAAACTCATGCGGCGAGACGCGTACGAGAAGATGCAACTCACATCCGACGGTTGGTTCATCGACGCGGAGATCATGATCGAAACCCTGCGCCACAAGATGTTGATCGCCGAAATCCCCACGGAGTTCAGGCGCTTGCACCGTCGGGCTTCGTTCGTCAGTCTTGGGGCCGTGTTCGAGTTCCTGACAAACCTCATTCGCTGTCGCTTTCGGGAGTTCTTTCGCCGACCGTGATGAAGGAGTCAACTTGAAGGAACAGTTCGAGGACGTCCACGCAGTGGCCGAAGAGAGGCACCCATGGTTCGTCGCCAGGCGCGCACTGTTCACGGAGCTCGCCGACCTCGACCGGGACGCTCGCATCCTGGACATGGGCTGCGGCACCGGAATGTTCCTCGTCCACCTCAAGAGCTTGGGTTTTCGGAATCTCGCCGGCGTGGAGACTTCAGAGAGGATGCGGCAGCGTTTTCGCGACGACGCCATCCCGCTCTACACGGAAATCCCCGAGGAGACGTTCGACACCGTTTTCATGCTCGACGTCCTCGAGCACATCGCCGATGACGTCCAAACACTGGCGAGGATCCACAACATCCTGCGGCCCGGGGGAACGCTCCTCATCTCCGTTCCGGCACACCCGTTCCTGTGGGGACCACACGACGTCCTCGCCGCGCATGAACGCCGCTATCGGAGTCGCGAACTTCGCGACAAGCTGACCGACGCGGGCTTCGAGATCGAACGCTTCAGCTACTGGAACATGTTCTGTTTCCCGATCGTCTGCCTCCTCCGCTTCCTGCGCATCGGCAGGGGCGATCGTGCGGGCAATCTCGGACTCGGGCCGGCCTTCGCGCTGAAGGCGTATGGCCTGGTCTTGCGGCTCGAGAACCGCCTGTTGCAGTGGTTCAACCTGCCCGCCGGGGTCAGCCTCGTAGCGAAGACCCGCACGAAGGCCAGCACGAGCGGGGATTGAGTTGCGTGGTCTCGCCGCGAAGGCTCTCATGGCCCCATGCTCGAATTGGAAGCCCTGATGCGCCGCGCCGGGCTGCGCCCTGAGGAGCGCCTGCTGATCAAGATCCAGGCGTGCATCTGGCCTGGCGACCACGAGGGGCTGGCTGCGTGCCTGCAGTTGTGCCGCACGCTCGGCGTCGCGCGCAGCGACGTGGAGGAGGTTCTGCTCCAGGGCGTGCTGTTTTGCGGCTTCCCCAGGATCGTCAACGCGTTTCGCGTCCTCAACGACGAGTGGCCGTCGACGGCAGCGCCCGCAGGTGGCGCTCTGCCGCCGGAGGAGAGGGAGCGCGCCGGCCTGGACCTGTTCGACGCGATCTACGCCGGCAACGCGAACGATGTGAAGGCGATGCTCCGCGGCTGCCACAGCGAGTTCCACGACTTCGTCCTCGACACCGCCTACGGGCGGATTCTCAGCCGTCCCGGGTTGTCTACGCGGATGCGGGAGTTGATCGCGGTCGGCGTGCTGGCGCTGACGGATCAAGTCCCCCAGATGATCGCCCACGGTCGCGGTGCCCGGAAGTTCGGCGCCACGGTCGAAGAACTGCGGGAAGCGATCTACACCGGTGTCGAGGACGAAGACCGGACGAGCCAGCTGGCCCGGCTGGTCTAGTCGTCGATTCCGGACTGCCGGAGGCTAGACCTGCTGGCCGACGTGCTTCTCGACGAGCTCGATCAACTCGTCCGGCTCGAAGGGCTTGCGGAAGTAGTCCGCCGCGCCCATCTCCTCGCTCTTCTGGTGGCCTCGCGAATGCTCGCGCGCTGTGAAGATGATCACGGGGATCTTCGCCGTCTCCGGATCGCGCTTGAGAC
>Ga0114996_10004808_pt1 | contig 16050 bp, 16 predicted proteins | sample ArcticOcean_MG_C_4_FD_87039 | JGI IMG/M metagenome (GOLD analysis project Ga0114996, IMG submission 87039) | Marine microbial communities from western Arctic Ocean - ArcticOcean_MG_CB4_134 | ecosystem: Environmental > Aquatic > Marine > Oceanic | place: Arctic Ocean: Canada Basin | collected...
AGACGCCAATGTCCCAAGGGCATCGTAGCCGACGGCCATCCGGGACAGCCGCGGGTGGCGCAATAAGCCCATCACCCGGTGCCTGACTGCAGGCACCAACAGGACCACAACCAATACCAGCGCCCCAAACCCTACCATTCCTCCCAGAAGCGGAGGGGCCCAAACCGCCATCGTGACCGCCCCCAGGGCAAGCAGGAGCACCGCCCCCAGGTCAAGGAGACGCTCCCACAAGACAGCAGCAGCTGTCCTTGGCACGGGAACCGACGAGAGGCCGTTCAACCACACGGCCTTGAGAAACTCGCCAATCTTGCCGGGGCTGGCCGACATTGACAGGCCCGCGACAAAGACTCTCACCAGCACGGGTATCCGCACCTGGGGTTCCAGGACGCGGAGATAGATGACCCAGCGCAAGGCCCGCAGCACATAGTTGCCAAAAGAGAGAGCCAATATTGCTGGTACAAGGGAAACAGGAAAATCAGTGATGTGCTCCGAAAAGCTCCTAGCCCCGGCGATAACCACGAGGACAGCAAAAATAATGCTGCCCACAAGGCTGGGGAGCAGCACATGCTTATACAGGTTGATATGAGGGAATCCGCGGGTCACGTTAAATCCGGCAGGGACTATGGCAGGGGTGGCCTTCAAGCCACCAGCAAGGATCAGGCATTGAAGCTGCGCTCCAGCGTCCGCCAAAAATCGTCCTGAACCCCTGGCTTGAAATCGACGTAGAGGGTAATTCTGTTAAAAAGGCCGTTGTACTTCTCAGTGAGGAGCGGTCCAATCTCGTCCCAGGCCCCTTGGACGGCTATGGCCCGCTCCATCTCCTCGGGCACAAGCGCTTCCATTTCCTGCCAGCGCTGCTCGCGAGCGAGCTTGCTAAGCTGTTGCCCAACCTCGCCCCACCCGTCCGGCTCCAACACCGCCGGCCTATAGGTGGGTGTAGAAGCATAGAATGCTATTTGCTGTCTCACCTTCCGGCGGCTATCAGCCATCTCTTCTGCATTGCGTCCCGTAATAACGAAAGCCATGCTGGTCAATTCAACTTGGCTTGCCTCTCGGCCCGCCCGGCTAGCGCCCTCTTGTATATGCGGCAAGACGAACTCTCGAATGTATCGCGTTGTATGCATCGGATGCACATGCACCCCGTCTGCGATCTCCCCGGCTACCCGCAGCATGTCCTTGTTAACCGCCGCCAGATAGATGGGAATACTCGGATGTTCGATGGGTCCAGGTGAGAACCAGGGCGTCATGAGACTTAGGTTATAGGAATTGCTCTCATAGCTCAGACGGCCGCCATCTTGCCAGCAGGCCCAAATCGCTCTTACAGCGCCGATATAGTCCCTCATTCTGGAAGCCGCCGGCGACCACTCCGTGCTAAATCGTCGCACGATGTGAGCGCGAACTTGCGGCCCCAACCCTAAGGTGAACCGCCCGTTGGTGAGGCTTTGCAGGTCCCAGGCGCTATTGGCCGTCAGCATGGGACTTCGAGGGAAGGCCAAGGCAATGGCGGTCCCAACGCTCAGCCTCTCGGTTTCAGCGCCGGCAAGGCTTGCCAGCACAAAAGGATCGTGGGAAGTCTCGCTGGCCCAGAAGGTGTCGAAACCCATTTCCTCAGCGGCCTTCGCAGCTGCCGGCACCTCTCTCGGCGAATCCACCCAAGCTTTAACGTCGAGCTTCACGCAACTCCTTCCCTCACAAACTCTCAAGACCTGCGGGCCGCACCATGATACCCTACGCCGAGGCCCGCAGGCTGGGAGCGGGTGGGTCTCCAACTAGTTCCCTTTGTCGTGCTAGAGCGAAACGAAGGACACTGTAAGACAATTTGAGCCCTTGCTTGAACTAGCGCCACAAGGACCCTATGTGTAGTCAAGGGCAGCCTCAAGAATCCAAGCCCTCCCCTGAAAACATATGAGCCTTGCTCGATACGCTTCCCCCCTGAACTACCTTGCGGTGGTCACCCACATGGGCCTCGTGCTCAGGCTGCTGGGGCTCCTGTTTGTGCCGTCGGTCGTGGTCGCACTAGCCTTCGGAGAGTTCGAACGGGCCGGACTATTCGCCGCCCTGGCGCTTGGGGTCTTCGCTATCGGCTGGCTTGCCTCTCTGGCGAACCGCCCTGCCCTTGAGGTGCGGGAGGCTCTTGTTGTTACGGCGCTGGCCTACCTTGCCTTCTCTCTGGCTGGCGGGCTGGCCCATCTGCCAGAGGCCCCTCTGATTGATGGATTTTTTGAATCGATGTCCGGCTTCACAACGACCGGCCTATCCACCCTTGACCCCGCCCTTCTTCCCAAGAGCCTTCTCTTCTTCCGCGCCTCGACACAATGGGTTGGCGGTGCGGGGATTATTGTCATTGCGTTGGTGGTCCTCTTCGGACCAGGCAGGGCTCCGTTCAAACTCTACGCCGCGGAGTTCGGCGGGGAGAACCTTGTCGGGAGCGTCGTAGCCACGGCAAGGGTGGTGATCAAGGTCTACCTGGGCCTAACAGCCCTTGGTTACGTCGTCTTCCTCGCGGTTGGCATGGCCCCGTTCGACGCCCTCCTGAACATCATGACCACGGTTTCTACGGGAGGCTTTTCACCCTTCACCGACAGCGTCGGCCACTACCAAGGTATTCGCTTCCATGTCGCCTTCATGGTGTTCATGATCCTGGGCGCGGTGAGCTTCCCTCTCTACTACCTGGCCCTCCGCGAGGGGCCCCGCCGCTTTCTTGCAGACATCCAGTTGCGCTGGCTCCTAGCCATTGTCGTCCTGGCAGGCGTCGCGATGTTCGGCATCTTAGGATGGGGCGTTTCCGCAGCTCTTCCTGCCTTCTTCCAAGCGACATCCGCTGCCTCAGGCACCGGTTTCTCCACTGTGGACATATCTTCGCTTCCCGAGACAATGCGCTTGGCGATGATTCCTCTCATGCTCATCGGAGGTTCCGTAGGCTCGACCGCAGGAGGGATCAAGCTTCTACGCTTTATCATCCTGGCCAAGCTGGGGACCTGGATGGTGACCAGAGCACTTCTGCCCCAGGAAGCCCAAGTCCCCGTCAAGTATGGAAACGACACCGTCTCTGACGGAGAACTGAAGGAAATGTTTGCCTTCGTCGCCCTGTTCGCGGCAATCTTCTTCGGTTCGGCGATGTTGCTGGCATTGGCTGGCTTCCCCGTCCTTGACGCGCTATTTGAGAGCGCCTCAGCAGCCGGGACAGTGGGGCTCTCCACTGGCATAACGTCCCCTGACCTGTCTTCCTGGGCTAAACTTGTGTTGAGCTTCCAGATGTGGGCCGGACGCCTAGAAGTTCTGGCCGTCTTGGTCTTCCTCTATCCAGGAACATGGAAGTGGGCTAGGAGGAGAGGATGAGAATCGTCATAGTGGGCGCGGGAGACGTAGGCACTGATCTGGCAGAACACCTCGGCCGCAGGCGGGGCAATGAACTGGTCATCGTAGATATAGACGAGAAGGTGTGTGAGCACCTGGCCGCAGAACTAGACGCCCTTGTCTTGCACGGTGACGGAGCCAGCCCGGAAATCCTCCGAAAAGCACAGCTGCAAGAAGCCGACGCCTTGGTGGCGGCTACCGGATCCGATGCGATCAACACCGTTGTTGCAATGCTGGGACACAACATTGGCGTAAAAACGATCATTGTTAAGCTCAACGAACCCTGGCTGCGAGCAGCCTGCGCCGAGATTGGTGTTACCGCCATCGTCACCCCCAAGATATCTGCTGCAGCCCAGATGCTTGCCACTCTGTACGGCTTCCATCGGCTGGACCTATCCATGGTGGTGCATGGCGGCATGCAGTTCCTCGAGATAGCAGTGAAGACCCACGCGGGAGATAAGCTAAAGGATGTCAAACTGCCCTCTGGCGCGCTGGCGGTAGGCGTGCAGCGGGGTCCAGAAATGTTGTTTCCGCGTCCCGACCTAGAGTTCCAGGAGGGGGACGGCTTGCTGTTGCTAGCTGAGGATGATGACGCGGCTGATAGGATCCGTAAGGAACTAGGTTGAACGATTAACCCGCCATCGTTCAACCTTTTTTGCGGTGGGGATGGCGGGAGAAAGGTAAATTCCAGGGGACCTTATGGAACTACCAGCAAGACCACCAGCTTGGCCGCCAAGCCAAAAATATGGTATAATTAAACGGAGCAACCCCCCCTTAAGCGAGGCCAGCCGTGCCCTTAGTTGGCGTCACGGCATCCACTGAACTTGAAGCCCGCCCCTATGCGGCCTCGGTCGAAAAACGGGGCGCAACGGTGCGACTCCTTCTACCAAGCCTCACTGAGTCCCCAACGGCGGTTTTAGACGAGATCGATGGCCTCATGGTAACGGGTGGAGAGGATATTGATCCCGCCCTTTACGGAGAGGAGAGTGGTTCCGCTGTAGGCTTTCCATCACTGCCTGAGCGAGACGCCCTTGAGGCCTCTCTAATCAAGGAAGCGATCCACCGTAACATGCCGATACTTTGCATCTGCAGGGGTATGCAGATGCTGAACGTGGCCTTGGGTGGCCGTTTGATCCAAGACCTGCCCAACCACCAACGAGTGCGTGACGATGACGGTGAGTGGAAGTCAACAAGACACTCCATATATCTGTCGCCAGGTAGCAAACTGGCCGCCACGATTGGGGCCGGCGGGTTTTTCAAGGTCAATAGCCTGCACCATCAAGGTTTTCGCGACGCCCATAAAAGCCCACAACTCCTGACAACCGCCTATGCCCTGGATGATGGGCTCATTGAGGGCGTGGAGTTGCCTGGGCAAACGTGGGTCATCGGTGTTCAGTGGCATCCGGAGTTGGAGAAGGAGTCTTCTCCCAGCTTCGGCCTCATGTTCGACTCATTGGTCGAGCGCTCGGGGGGGTATGGGGCCGCCAAGTCCTCATTCCATTCTCTGGGGGGCAATGGCTCATCATGAACAAAGAATATCAGTCCCGGTCTTTCACTCTGCGAAGGCCCGGGGGAAGACTGGAACTCTGGCTTCTTGGCATCGCCTCCATGCTGATCCTGGTTCCCGGGGCAGTTCTTTTTCTATTGGTCGGTCTGCGCGCCTTGACCGGTAATGCCTTCGTAGACTCAATGGTGGGCGCCCTCGCTTTGGGGTGGCTCCTTTGTTGGGCGATGGCTGGCGGTCTGGTGTTCGCAGCTATTTTCGTGTTCGTTCGCCGAAAACTGGCAGGGTAGCTTGTCACCCATGAATATGTGGCGCCTCGATGAGGCCCGCGTCAATCCTGACACTGAGGGATCTGAATGACGACTTTCACGCAGCGGCCGGATCAATCCCTGCGCATCGAAGAAGAGATGCGCAGTTCGTACCTAGACTACGCAATGAGCGTTATTGTGGCGCGGGCGCTTCCAGACGTGCGAGACGGGCTCAAGCCGGTCCACCGGCGCATCTTGTTCGCCATGCACGAATTGAGCTTGGCTCCCAACCAAGCCTATAAAAAGAGCGCCAGAATCGTTGGTGAGGTGCTCGGCAAGTACCACCCCCACGGTGACTCCCCCGTTTACGAAGCTCTGGTCCGCATGGCCCAAGACTTCTCCTTGCGAGCGCCCCTTGTCGATGGTCAGGGCAACTTCGGATCTGTAGACGACGACCCACCCGCCGCCATGCGTTACACGGAGGCCAGGCTTTCACCCGTGGCCCAGGAAATGCTGATCGACATTGATCGGGACACGGTAGATTTCACTGCCAACTTCGACGGCTCCCTGAACGAGCCTACTGTGCTCCCAGCCCGGCTTCCCAACCTCTTGGTCAACGGTTCCTCCGGCATCGCGGTCGGCATGGCCACCAACATCCCGCCACACAACCTCCGCGAGGTCGGCATGGCGATCATGCATTTGATCGACCATCCGGAAGCCACTGTCCACGACCTGATGGAATTCGTCCTAGGCCCAGACTTCCCCACCAGCGGGATAATCCGAGGGCGCCAGGGCATCATTGACGCCTTCACGACTGGCAAAGGTCGCGTCGTTATAGAGGCAAGAGCTGAGGTGATAGAGGGCGGGCGTGGCCGGGGCGCTGGACGGCCCCAGATCATCATCACGGAGATCCCCTTCCAGCTCAACAAAGCAACCCTCGTCAAGAAGATAGCCACCCTCGCCAAAGAGCGAAAAATAGACGGCATCTCAGATGTCAGGGACGAGTCAGGTCGTGAAGGAATCCGCGTCGTCATTGAACTATCCAGGGACTCAGACCCCGAGTACGTCCTGCGGTCACTCTACGCCCATACTCCCATGCGCTCGGCATTCCACGTCAACATGCTGGCGCTTGTGGATGGAGCACCACGGGTCGTAACCCTTAAGAACCTCCTGAACTATTACATCGCTTTCCGCGTCGAAGTTACGGAGCGCCGCGCAAGGTTTGACCTGCGGAAGGCTGAGGAACGAGCGCACATCCTAGAGGGACTGCGCAAGGCAATCGATAACCTTGACGCGGTCATCGCCCTCATCAGGGCATCGGACGACACAGAGGCGGCACGAAACGGCCTGATAGCGACTTTCGACCTTTCCTACATCCAGGCACAGGCCATCTTGGACATGCAGCTCCGGCGCCTGTCGAGCATGGAGCGCCAGCGCTTGGATGAGGAGCACGAAGAACTCCTCAAAACCATTGCCGAGTTAGAAGACTTGCTAGCCAGCCCCGGCAAGGTCCTGACCAGGATCAAGGATGAGACCGGCAAGCTCGTCGAAACATTCGGCACGGCACGAAAGACGGAAATCGACGAACAAGAAATTGGCGCCATTAACGAAGCCGCACTAGTGAAGCAGGAAAGAGTAGTCGTCTTCTTGACCGAGCGGGGCTACATCAAGCGCATGCCCATGGACACCTTCAAGCGCCAGCACCGCGGCGGCAAGGGTGTTGTTGGCCTCCAAACCCGCGACGGTGACCGCATCCATCGTCTTCACGTCATGTACACCCACGACCTTGTGTTGCTCTTTACCAACCGGGGCAAGGTTTATTCCTTGAACTGTTACAACATCCCCAAGGAAGAAAGCCGCTCCACGAAGGGTAAGGCCCTGATCAACCTCATCACCGCCATGCAGGCCAACGAACGGGTCCAGGCAGTGATGACTGTGAAAGAAGTTTCCAGGGATGGCTCCTTGGTCATCGCTACCAGGAAAGGCGAGGCAAAACGGATGCCCAGCAGTTCCTTCCAAACGATCCGTTCCAGCGGTCTGATTTGCATGGACTTGGAGCCTGGCGATGAGGTAGTCGCCGTAAGACCGGCCAATGAAAGCGACGAGGTCTTTATGGTCACCCAAAAGGGCCGCGCCGTTCGCTTCCCGGTGGCCACGCTACGTCAACGCTCAAGGCAATCAGGCGGTGTTCGCGGCATACGCCTTCAGCCCAACGATTCCGTGGTGTCAATGGACGTGGCTTTGCCCACCGGCAAGGTGCTGGTGGTGAGTGAGCGTGGCTACGGTAAGTTCACCCCCATGTCCTCCTTCCCTTCCAGAGGCAGGGGCGCCATGGGAGTCATGGCCCAGCGCATCACCGACAAAACCGGCAACGTGATGGCAGCGCTCATCGTCAGGGAATGCGAGGAACTCTTGGCCATCTCTTCCAAGAATAAGATAATCCGCACTCCGGTAAACACAATCCGCTCCATGGGACGACAAACCCAGGGGGTGCGTGTCATGGTTATGGACGACAACGCAGTAGTAGTCTCAGTCGACTGCTGGGAACACGTTGACGGCGAAGACGAAAACGAAGACGACACGATAGCCACGACAACAGTCCCCGACAACAGTAATCAAATGGAGCTAGACATCGCCGCAGGCCTAGCGACTACCAACGGTCACGTAGCCACGGACGAACTGGAAGTCGAAGAAGATGACGTAGATGTTGAAGATGGCGACGACGTTGACGAGGCCGATGAGGATGATGAAGGAGAGGACGAGGAAGGAAGCGCTGACGACAATGAGGGTTAGTCAAACGGACCTGCTGCTAGGCCCTCGCTAGACAGCAACATGGCTACCTCAACGAAGCCCGTCAATGTCCTCGACTTCGAATGCCTCGCTCGCGAGCGGATGACGGCGGTAGATTTCGACTACGTCGCCGGAGGCGCAACCGACGAGGTTACCCTGCGCCGTACCCGCTTGGCTTACAAGGCCGTAGCTTTGCGGCCCCGGGTCCTAGTCGGCATCGAAAGCGTAGACCTCTCCACAACAGTGCTAGGCACTCCAGTCGCCCTCCCGGTCATGCTTGCGCCATGCGGGAACCACTCCATGGCTCACCCTGAAGGTGAGTTGGCCTCCGCCCGAGCGGCAGGCTCCATGGGCGCCTTAATGATCGCGGGGTCACACGCCAGTTACACGCTGGAAGACGTGGCTGCCGCTGCTACCGGCCCACTTTGGTTTCAGACCTACTTCTTTGGAGATCGAGGCCTGACCCTTTCGCTGATCCGGCGGGCAGAAGAAGCTGGCTACAAAGCTATCTGCCTGACCCTCGACTCCTTTTGGCCCTCAAAAAGAGAACGGAATATCCGCAACGGGTTTCAACACAAAGGCCTGGGCGCTAACTACACCAACGCCTCTCAACAGGACCATTCAAAGGTCGAGCAAGGGCAAGCTTCTGGGCAGACGGCTAGGGCTATCGTCGATGCCAAAGCTACCTGGAAAGACATCCAATGGCTCAAAAGCGAGACGGAGCTGCCGCTGGTTGCCAAAGGAATAATGACGGCTGAAGATGCAGCCCTCTGTGCGCAGCACGGCATCGAGGGCCTCATCGTTTCAAACCATGGGGCCCGGAACGTAGACAATACACTTGCAACCATCGAGGTTCTGCCGGAAATAGTAGAAGCCTGCCAGGGCAAGTTGGAAGTCTTCGTCGACGGCGGCATACGCAGGGGCGCCGACGTAGTCAAGGCCCTGGCGCTTGGAGCCAAAGCTGTACTAATTGGACGGCCCATTTTCTGGGGCCTGGCGGCTGACGGCGAAGAAGGCCTACACCGGATCCTGGAAATATTGAAAGAGGAAATGGAGATCACGTTGGCCCTGTGCGGGCGGCCAACAATAGGCAGCATTGATGCCTCGCTTGTCACCCCGTCGCCACGTCTTTCGTAGCCGAACCAAAAGAGAAAGGGCCTCCATCATGTGGAGGCCCTTTCTCTTTTTCTAGAACCTATTCGCCTAGGGTTCTTCCACCTTGGTGAAGCCGCCGCGGTAGAAAACTAGGGGCCGTCCCTCCCCCCGGTTCAGCTCCAACACGCGCCCCAAGAAGATCGTGTGATCTCCCGCCTGGTGGGACATTTCCAACTGGCATTCAAGCGAAGCCAGGCAATCCTGTGGAAGAGGCACGCCAGACGCGCTGGTGCGGTATTCGACCGGGCTGTCCTCGCTACGATCATTGGTGCTGATAGCAAAATGGAGCGCGAGATCCCCCTGGTCCGATGTAAGAAAGCTAACGCTAAACTTGCCTCCCTCTGCTATGAGGTCATGGATTGTTCGCTCGTGGCCAACGCACACAAGCACGAGCGGCGGCTCCAAAGAAACCGACGTCACCGAATTAGCGGTCATACTGTAGACTCGCCCATCTGACCCCACCGCGCTGACGAGAGTCACACCGGTGGGGAATAGGCCCCATATGCGCCGGAGTTCCTCTTCCATGACCATGCGTCCTCCTGTCCCAAACCGCTCACAGTGGCCGCCATTATAGCAGCGGCTCTTTTCGACCGTTTCCAGAGGAGTAGAATGCCCACGATCCTCAGAAACCTCAATACGGTGGTATGAGCATCAAATGAAGAGTGGGCATCAGGCTAAAGGCTAGGAGTGACCAAATGCAAGACGCAGATTGCGCAGTGGCTATGGACGTGGGCGGTACCCAGTACCGAGTCGCTGTTGTAGACCAAGGCGGCAGCATCGTCGCCGTCAGAAAGGGGAGGACCCAACCACGCGGGGGCCCGCAGGGCGCTTCGGAGCGGATCATCGCCGCAGTGCGTGAAGTAGTGGAAGAGGCTGGAAGCCCGCGTCTGGCTGGCATAGGGGCATCTATGGCGAGCCCGGTGGACCCAGCGACCGGGGTCCTACACCATCCTCCCAATCTTCCCGGCTGGAATGGCTACACCATGAAGCCAACCTTGGAAGAGGCCTTTCGGATCCCCGTCTATATCGACAACGATGCCAACCTCGCCGTGGTTGGTGAGCACCGCTTCGGAGCCGGACAAGGGATGCAGCACCTCATTTACATGACCATCAGCACAGGAGTCGGCGGCGGCATCATGATTGACGGCAGGGTGTTGCACGGGGCCAGGGGCTTTGCCGGGGAAATCGGACACATCATCGTCGAACCTCTGGGGCCCAAATGCTCCTGCGGAAACACTGGGTGCCTAGAGGTCATGGCCTCTGGAACGGCAATCGCCCGGCGAGCGGCCAGCGAGTTGGAGAAGGGTACACAAAGCGTCTTGACCGAAATGGGCAAACCAAATTCCGTCACCGCCAAGGAAGTAGCCAAGGCCGCCCGCCAAGGCGATGCACTAGCGCTGGAGATCATGCGGGACGTGGCCATCTATTCGGCCTACGGCATCGTAAGCCTCATTCACATCTTCGATCCCGAGGCCGTCTTACTTGGTGGGGGGGTCACGCAGGACTATGAACTCATACGCCCTACCCTGGAGGCGACCGTGCAGGAGAACCTGATGGGCCACCACAAGGGACGGAACCTGGTCCATCTGTACGCCCTGGGAGACGAAGTATCGCTTTACGGAGCTGCAGCACTGGTTTTCGACCAGCAGGAACAATAGCAAACGGCCTAGACGGCTGGACCCAACGGGTTGTTGTCGAATTCGAACTGATGCAGCGCTTCCTCAGATGCTTCCTTCAGCACCTCATCCCCAGACTCGTGCACCTTTTTCAGGGCTAGCTTGGCGAGAGAACCGCCTATCTTGCCCAAAGCTTGAATGATCGCTAGCTGTACTTCCGAAGAGTCGTCATCTTTCAATGTGGCTATTAGGTACGGGACGCCGTCTTCTTCACCCAGCTCTCCTAGGGCTACCGCACCCTGAATGCGCATTTCCTCTCGAACGTTGGACAGCTCTCCAGCAATTGTTTCCAGCCAAATTGGGTCGCCATTACGCCCCATGGCAACTACAGCGCTCCGTCTCATCTTGATGCTGCCGGTGGTGTAAAAGTTCTGTATCAAGGCCCGAATATCGGCATCGTTGTAATAGGCAACGCCCTCCAGTGCTTTCTGTCTAACCTGCTCGTCCACGAGGTCATTACCAAGTACCTCAAGAAAAGCTTCGTGGAGACGCTGACTGTTTCGTGAAAGCAGCTTTCCCTCTGCTGCCAGGTGGGCGTATCGCGCCAGGGCCTCGGCGGCGGCGGCCCGTACTCTGGGGGATTCGTCCCCCAGTAGAATGTCTGAGAGGGGAGCAAATCCAGGCCTGTCTTCATACTCCGCGAGGCCGTAAATGGACAGAAACCGAACGTCTTCATCTGAATCTCGAAGGCTCATGAGAAAAATCGAGTTGAAGTCGAATTGCACACTATCCCGAGCCTTCTCAGAAAGCGTGGTTACAATGTTTCTTCGCCGCTTGGGATCGATTTCCTTCCAAGCAAGCGCCAGCTCTTCAATTTCATCGCGCGTCAGATCCGACAGTGGAGAAAGGTCTACGCCCTCCAAGTCCAGAGAGCCGTCTGTCAGCTTGGGAATGTAATCTGTTAGCGCCATCTACATATCTCTGTCATAGAATTTAGGCCTACGCCTACATTAGTCGAGGCAGACAAGTCCCGCAAGAAGCCCCATGATACAATGCATGGGCACCGATAATGGAGGTCGCCGGTGGCTAAGTCCGCCCCCACTAGTGTACGTCACCCAAAGCCACGACGGCCGCATGTGACCCCACAAGAAGTGCTCGATCTGCTGACGCCGGAGTACGGCCAGCAAAGCCCAAAGCCTCGTTTCGACCCCATCTCCGAACTAGTCTTTACGATCCTCTCCCAGCACACGTCCGACCTCAACTCCGAGAAAGCCTTTCACGCCCTCCAGAAACACTTCGGCTCTTGGGAAGCAGTTGCCGCCGCCGATGCAGAGGCAATTGCCGAGCCAATCCGCAGCGGGGGACTGGCCCGAATCAAAGCGCCAAGGATCAAAGATGTTCTGGAGCGCGTCCTCGATCTGCGCGGCTCCCTGGACCTCTCCTTTTTGAAGGACCTCTCCCTTGAAGAGGCCAAGGCGTGGCTCCAAGCACTGCCCGGCATAGGCCCCAAAACGGCTGCGGTGGTCCTTTGCTTTTCGTTGGGGATGCCGGCCATGGCCGTTGACACCCATGTACACCGGGTGTCCAAAAGGCTGGGGTTTATCGGCCCCAAGGTAACCGCCGATCAGGCCCATCCGATCCTCGAAGCGATGGTAGACCCCGATGAGGTCTACGCTTTCCTTGTCGACCTCATCACCCATGGGAGAAGGGTGTGCAAGGCACAGCGCCCTCTCTGCGGCGAATGTGTCCTAGAGTGGGGCTGTCCCTCTTCACTCGTTCGGACGCCATGAACCAGGAAGCGCCTTCGCTATCGGTGAAGCCTCTTGGCTGCCAACGTGCCACCGGCAGTGGCCAATGGCGCTGCGCGTTCGAAGTGACTAATCAAGGAAAGGCTCCGCTGCAAGTTTTGAGTACCTGGCTGCCTCACGACCAGTTCTTCAGTGAGCGCAGGTCTCTTGAGCAGCCGCTATTAGTGGAGCCCGGCGAAAGCGCTCCACTTGAGGTGGAGGTCACCTTCACCGGGGAGCCTGGTGTCGCTGTGGTGAACGCCTTTCTCATAATGCAGGTCGAATACGGGAACCAGTCTTGGCGGATGTTCGTTCGGCTGTTGCCCATGATGCAGCCGGACGGCACACCGTCAGTGACGTGTGAGGCCATCACCGTTCAGCCAATAGGGTTCTCAGCCGCCCCACACCCTGGCTGAGGCCTTGATGCTACTATAGGGTCACGCTAAGGAAACCAGTTCAGGGAGCACTGAATGCCCATTTCCGAAGAGGACATGAAAAAACTCACCTGGATGCGCGGCTGAAACCGCCGTTGAAGCGGTGACTTCGAGGAGACCACGGGTATGGTCTCGAATTCCGCAGGCATGACGGCCGCCGAACTGGCCGCTGACTTGGCGCGCATTGGCCGGGAGTACGCCGACGACCCTCAGTACCAGGAGATCCGCAAGGAACTGCCTGAAGGCTGGCCTTTTTAGGGGTTCCAACCATCCCGACGGCTGGCGGTTAAAGGCGGGTCTATTGGAAACAAGCCGGCCGCGAGTGACAACCTAGGTAGGGGCGTTCAATTGAACGCCCCTACGCTCGACCGGGGCGAAATTCGCCACCAGTCCAAGAAGCCACTCCGAAACTACCTCGCTACCTTACGATCTCCGGTAGACGCACCTCTGGCAAATCCAAGCTAAGGGGCTTCACTCCAGCCCAAAACTCCCGGCGTCCTGTCATCGCCTGTACATGGCCGTCCCACTCCAGAGTGAAAGCCGTAATGCCTAGCTTGGTCGCACGCCGCACCCGCTCCTGAGACTCCGCGTCCGTTGCGTACTTCCGAATGATGTCCACCTGGCGGGAGCCGTGGCCCACATCCTCCACTGCATGCAAACTGTACGTCTCCGTTGCTCTTTCCGAGAAGCCGTAGTACCCCCGGAGCTCTCCATAAACACTATCGGCCGCGCCCCCCGACCCTCCATGTTGGCTTTCCATAAAAGCCAGCATGGCCAGTCCTTCTAGCGCCGACCGGCGCTGGCAGCATCCAATCAGCATCTCAATAGCAGCCAACGTGCCTGGCGCAGGTTCGACTCGGTCGGCCTGCTCACGGGTGATACCCGCCTCCTCAAGGAACTGCAACATGATGTCCATGTGACTCTTGTCACTGTAGAACTCCTCTTTGAGGTTCTCCTGCACGACTGCCTGAACATCTTGCAGGCCCTCAGCGGCGGCGTTGATGGCCATATACCCAAAGTAGATGGGATTGCTGCGAACCCTGAGGTAGTGCTGTGTCTCCCCCAGAATGATCTGCTCCCGGGTCCACCAATGCTCAATGATGCCTTTGAACCAGGGATGCTCGGCCATCGGAACCTCGGCTGCGTAGCCCCACAACTCTTCGATGAATTCATCTGGTGATTTGACGTCGGACATTGCGCCACCTCCTTGGCCCTGTCTATCAAGCCTTGCCTTTTCGCGAAGACCTACCCAAGCGATGGATGTATTATGAATGACATTCAGTCAGTCGTCAATAGAGGGTCATACCCCTGCGGGGAGGACTGTCAACCTCAATAGGTCGCACCATGGAGCGCCCCCCTTCCCGTCTTTCCGGCGTAGGCCGGAATCCAGTTGCAACGGGTCTCTTCGACCCACGCAATTGGTAATTGACGCTTCCTGGATTCCGGCGTTCGCCGGAAAGACGGGTGAGGCGCTTGCCTGTGGCGAGGCGCGACCACATAATTGGCTCCACCCCAGCAAGGACGTGCTCATGGCGGAACTGACCAAGGACGCCGTTCGACAGATGGCGGCCCTATCCGGTGTCCAATTCAGCGACGAGGAGTTGGATTTGATGCAGCCTCAAGTCGAAGCAATCTTGGAAGGGATCACCCGGGTCGCTGACATCGACCTGGGTGATGTCGAGCCTCATAGGTCTCCTAGGCCGGTCCAGAATTCATGACGGCCCAAGACCTTGCCAATCTGAGTATCGCTGAGCTGTCTGGCTTCCTTGAGCGGAGGGAACTGTCGCCCGTCGAGGTAACCAAGGCAGCCCTGCAACGGGCTGAAGCTCTTAACCCTCAGTTAAACGCATTCATCTCTGTGCAAGCAGAGGCGGCACTAAGCGCTGCCCGTCAAGCGGAAGAGGAAATCGGCAACGGCCGCTATTGCGGGCCGCTGCACGGTATACCCATGGCTGTGAAAGACCTGTACTACACCGCAGGCATAACCACGACCTGCGGCTCCGCTGCGTTCGCCGACTTTGTTCCAGATGTAGATGCCACTGTCGTTACAAGGTTGCGCGGCGCCGGCGCTGTCCTCCTAGGCAAGCTCAATATGAACGAGATCGCCCTGGGTACTACGGGCCTCAATAAGCATTTCGGTGCGGCCCGCAACCCGTGGAACACGGACCACATGCCCGGCGGGTCTAGCAGCGGCTCAGGTGTGGCCGTAGCCGCTGGAATGGTTTACGGCGCTGTCGGCAGCGACACCGGCGGCTCCATACGCATCCCGTCGGCCTTGTGCGGCATCACCGGACTGAAGCCAACCTACGGACTCGTAAGCCTCCAAGGAGCGCTACCTCTGTCATGGTCACTGGACCACGGTGGGCCAATGGCTCGCACCACTGAGGACTGTGCCCTGCTTCTTCAGGCGATGGCCGCCTTCGATCCAGGTTACGACGCCTCGATCCGCGGCCCTGACGTTGACTATAAGCAGTCGTTGAGAACCGACCTCAAAGGAGTACGGCTGGGTGTCGTGGACGACCCTCTCTTTCAACAGGCCGACGAGGAGGTCCTGGCAGCTTTCAAGGGGGCTCTGCGAGTCATGGAAGGCCTGGGTGCAACAGTCGAAGAGGTCTCCATTCCATACCTTCGCCACGGCCCGGACATTGGCCCAACCATATTGACAGCGGAGGCAGCCGCCTATCACGCCCCCTTCCTTAGGGAGCGCTCTCACCTTTACGACCCCGAGGTGCTGGCCCGCCTAGAGTCCGGTTTCGCCATACCAGCGACAGCCTACGTTCACGCCCAACGGGTTAGGCGAATCCTTGAGCAGCAGATGACGGACGCGCTACAAAACGTCGAAGCCATCGTCGCGCCCACAACCCAAGTCCCGGCTCCGCCGCTTGACGGCCGCGTGGTGACCATCGGAGGAAAAGAGCAGGACTCACGGCGGTTCCTGGCCAACCTCATGCGCCCTTTCAACTTGACGGGACAACCAGCGCTGGCCGTTCCCAGCGGGTTCTCATCTGAAGGACTGCCGCTCTCCATCCAAATCGCAGGCCGATATCTCGAAGACGCCTCCGTGCTGGCGATTGGCCACGCCTACCAATCAGCCACGGACTGGCACAAGAGACGGCCCGTCCTCTAGCTCGTGCCCGTCGTAGCGTTTCCGTCTTGACT
>Ga0114996_10004809_pt1 | contig 16048 bp, 12 predicted proteins | sample ArcticOcean_MG_C_4_FD_87039 | JGI IMG/M metagenome (GOLD analysis project Ga0114996, IMG submission 87039) | Marine microbial communities from western Arctic Ocean - ArcticOcean_MG_CB4_134 | ecosystem: Environmental > Aquatic > Marine > Oceanic | place: Arctic Ocean: Canada Basin | collected...
CGGCTGGTGACGCGTCTAAAAGATGGCCGCGAAGTTATAACTAGCAAAGCACGAACAGGTGAGCGACTAAATGTCATTCTTAATGACCTGACTAAGAAGAGTTTTGACGAGGTTGTTTTGCTTTGCACCGGTTATTTCGAAAATGTTCATTGCGACAGGCCGTTCACTGAATCCCAACGTTTGGTGGACGGATACGTCGCTGCCATGGCACATGGCGGACGCAAGATCGGCGTAATGGTCCCAGTTGCCGAACAAATGCAAGAAGCAAAACATCACAAAGACTATGAATGCGCCAAATCAACATATGCCTCCCCTTATTCAGGCGACCGCATGCGTGAAGCTGGTCGGGAGCTCGCCGATATGGATATGATCGTCATGCATTGCATGGGCTACACAAGCGAGATGCGCCGGGTTGTTTCACAAAGTTCGGGTTGTCCCGTTGTGCTATCCCGTGACGTTGTTGCCGCCGGCCTCGATCAGTTGATCTAGCCTATACCAGATATCAAGTAGTTCATTGCGTTTAAAATGCCATTTTGTTTGAAAACACTCGATCCACTAGAAAACACGGCATTTAGGGTTTTTTACTCACAACAATAGTTAATTGGTCGCTTAAATTAATTTCGTTTGTCTGGTTGGAGCCTGTCATGGTTTCAGGCAAATTTTTTTTAATATATTGTTTGTATAAATATACAAAATGATATTTATTATATATTGTATAAATATACAAAATGATATTTATTATATATTATAGAAATAAACGAAAATATTAACAAGGGATCTACAGGAAAAATAATTTATTATGGGGGTTCTAAATGCACAAAATTAATTTATTTTTATTAACATTAAGTAAGGAGAATAAATATCATGAAACATAGTTTGAAAATGGTACTAGGTGGTGTGTTGATTGCCTCGGCTGCTCTGACAGCCGGACAATCAGTTGCATTTGAACGTGTCGATGGTGAAAAAATAATGGTCATTGCCGGTCGGCAGGGGGTCCAAGTGCTTGATCCAAGTGTTAAATATGATGCCACGATCCGCACCCTGCAACAGGCGGTCTATGATGGATTGGTTAAATATGAAGGCACACCACCAAAGATCAAACCATGGCTGGCTGAGTCTTGGTCGACCAGTGATGATGGTTTGGTCTGGACGTTCAACCTCACTAAAAATGTGAAATTTCACAATGGCGATCCTTTGGATGCCGAAGCCGTCAGGTTCTCGTTTGAGCGTACACTGAAGCTGAACAAGGGTCCAGCATGGATGTTGAGTGCCTTTCTTAAGCCAGAAAACATCCAGGCGCTCGATGCTCACACCATTCAGTTTACCCTGGACAAACCTTATTCACCGCTGATTTCCTTTATGCCCTGGTGGTACATTATGAACCCCAAACAGGTCATGAGCAACGAAGTAGATGGAGATTATGGGCAAAAATGGCTAATTGATCATGAAGCCGGTAGTGGACCTTTTATCCTGAAACGTTTTGAACAAGGCAAACTGTACGAGCTCACACGCGTCAAGGATTACTGGAAGGGTTTTCCATATGAAGGAAACAAGCTTGGCGGCATCATCTACAAATTGATCCGAGAATCCTCCAGCCAGCGTGCGGCCCTGATCCGCGGCGAAGCTGACATCGTAACCGATTTGTCGCCAGATGAATTTGATGCGGTGGCTAAACGCGGGGGTTTCACTACTTCTACCAACCCAGCCCTTACAGCCTTTGGCCTCAAATTCAACACCAAAGGCGAATACATGTCAGACAAGAACCTGCGCAAGGCAGTTGCCTGGGCGTTCGATTACAGTGCTTTTGACGAGATCTACAATGGCAAGGCTAAACTGCAGACCAGCCCCTTTACAGACGGCATTAAGGGCAAGATCACCGTGCCTGGCATGCCGCGTCATGACGTGGCAAAAGCCAAAGAATATCTAGCCAAATCGAAATGGCCAAACGGTGGCATTGAGCTTGACTATGTCTACGTTCAAGGCCTCGATGAAGAACGCTTAATGGGACTTGTTCTGATTGACAGCCTCAAGGATATTAACATCACCGTCAAAATGGTGCCACTGACTTGGCCGAACATGGTAGCGCTTGGCTCAAAGGTTGAGACTTCGCCAGACATGCTGGCAATCTTCGCGACACCTGTATCCAATGATCCTGACGCTGTTGCCATGCAGTATCACCCTGACTCATGGGGCAAATATTATGGCTCCAGCTTCTACGACAACAAAGAAGTTCACAAGCTAATTGAAAAAGCACGCTTCACAACTAACTGGGATGAACGAGCCAAGCTTTATGCTCAAATCCAGATCCAAATTGTTGAAGATCAGCCCGAAATCTTTGGCATGATGCGTGAACGTCGCATTATCTACCATAAACATGTCAAAGGCTTCAATTACAGCCCAGTCCGTATGACAACGGAAATTGATTATCATACGCTTCACATCGATAACTAAGATTTCCTAAGAAGCTACCCGGTTGCCGCTCATCTGCCGGCAACCGGGCTCTTTTTTACAGTGACCCGGTTTAATGTCAGAATACAAGTTGCTTTCACTAAAAACTAAAGCTCCACTTTCCTTTGAGTGGGAAGGTTAGATATGCTCAATTTTTTTTTACGACGAAGCATTTTTATGTTTGGAACGCTGTTTGCGTTGCTGATCCTGACCTTTGTCATCTCGCATGTAGCCCCAGGTGATCCAGCCGTCCTAGCAGCTGGCCCCGATGCAACCAAAGGAATGGTCGAAGCCGTTCGCAAGGAATATGGCCTCGACAAGCCTCTCCCCCTTCAGTTTCTGATCTATACAGGAAATATTTTGCAGGGTGATTTCGGCCACTCCATTTTCTCTGGCCGTGAAGTTGCGGATGACCTTATGCGCTATTTCCCGGCAACCTTTGAACTTGTTGTTTTTTCGATTTTTATTGCCGTCTTGCTAGGTGTTCCGCTGGGTGTGCTGTCCGCGGTTAAGAAGAATACCTGGATTGATCACTTCATCCGGATCTTTAGCGCATCCGGGGTCGGTGTGCCCATGTTCTGGCTTGGTATGATGTTACAATTATATTTTGGGTTGCACCTCGGCTGGTTACCGCTCGGCGGTCAATTAGCAATCATGACCGACCCACCGGCGCCGATCACCCATCTTCTCATTATCGATTCACTTCTGAGACTGCAATTCGATGTAGCACTGGAAGCTTTGCAGCATATTTTGCTGCCGGCGGTGACCCTGTGCTTTCCAGCCTTAGCATCTATTATCCGGGTCAACAGGGCTGAAATGCTGGAAACGCTGAATGAGGATTACATTACCAACTCAAAAGCCCAGGGTATTTCAACCCTCCGCATTGTTGGGCTTTACGCCCTGCGAAATGCCATGTTGCCAACACTGGCCATGATCGGCTTGCGCTTCGGCTGGATGCTCGGAGGGACCGTTCTTGTTGAAAGTGTCTTCGACTTTCCAGGCGTTGGGCTCTATGCGGTGCAGACAGCAGTTTCATCAGATTTTGAACCAATTATGGCCGTGACCTTGTTACTTGGCTTCTTTTTTATGGTGGCAAATTTCATTGTCGACATACTTTACAGTTTACTTGACCCAAGACTGCAGGGGAAATGACGACTAAAAAACATATTTCCCTTGAGGAGCTTCAGGTACCTTCATGGATCGAGCGAAACCAAAGCACCATTCGTCAGATGAAGCTCTATATTCACACCTTCAGACGCAACAGTTCCGCCATGCTGGGGTTAGGTATTGTCATTGTATTTCTGATCACTGCGGCCATCGGACCATGGGTTGTGCCTTATCCCGAAGATGCACAAGGTACCATTCACCTCGAAATCAAATTACTTCCCCCCAGTGCAGCGCACTGGTTTGGAACTGATGAAGTTGGCGACGATGTTTTGACCCGCGTTATTATAGGCGCCCGGGTGTCTCTGCAAATTGGGTTAATAGTCACGGGGATCGCTATCCTGATTGGTGTGCCACTCGGTCTGATTGCCGGTTTAGTTGGTGGCCGGACTGATGAAGTAATCATGCGCTTTACAGATGTTTTTTTGTCTGTCCCCGGCCTGATTTTGGCGATTGCCATTGTCGGAGCGCTGGGGCCTGGGATTCAAAATGCCATGCTAGCGCTGTCTCTGGTGTGGTGGCCAGGATACGTGCGCCTTGTGCAGGCCAAAACACTATCGTTGAAAAACTCAATTTATGTTGATGCCGCACGATCAATGGGGGCTAGCAACATGCGCATTGTGTTTGTTCATATCCTCCCTAACTGCTCATCACCCATCGTGGTCAAGGCCAGTATGGATATGGGCTTGGCAATCCTCGGCGCTGCCAGCCTCGGTTTTCTTGGACTCGGTGCCCAACCACCTTTTCCCGAATGGGGCGCCATGATCAGTTATGGCCGCAATTATTTACCTGACTGGTGGTGGTATTCGTTCTTTCCCGGCCTGTGTATTTTCCTAACCGTGCTGGGCTTTAACCTGATGGGCGACGGGTTGAGGGATATCCTTGATCCGAGGAGCCGAGAATGAGTAAACAACCGTTCTTCTCCATTCGAGACTATCGTCTGAACTTCAATACCTTTGATGGTGTTTATCAAGTGCTTGATGGGGTAAATCTGGATCTTGAACGAGGTCAATCGCTGGGCATTGTCGGCGAAACGGGTTGCGGAAAATCGGTAACGATCCGCAATATTCTGGGACTGCTGCCAAGCCCACCGGCAGAAGTGATTTCAGGTCAGATCCTGTTTGAAGGCCGCGATTTGCTGAAAGTTTCAAAAGCTGAAATGCAACTCATCCGTGGTATTGAGATCGCCATGATCTTCCAGGACCCTATGACTTACCTTAATCCTGTCTTTACAATTGGCAACCAGATGATCGATGTAATCCTGGCGCATCAACGCAACAAACCCCGTGCAAATAAGATGAGCCGCCGTCAGGCAGGCGAACATGCCATCGAAATGTTGCGTAAGGTGCATCTGCCGAACCCGGATAAACAGATGAACAGTTATCCCCACCAGCTATCCGGCGGCATGCGTCAGCGTGTTTTGATCGCCACGGCCCTGTCAGGCAACCCGAAACTTCTAGTCGCTGATGAACCGACGACCGCACTGGATGTCACCATTCAGGCCCAAATCCTTGATCTGATTGCCGAGCTAGTTGAAGATATGGGTCTGTCCGTTATCCTCATCACTCATGATCTAGGCGTTGTTGCCAAGGTCTGCGATTGCGTTGCCGTGATGTATGCGGGTCAGGTTGTCGAATATGGCAGCATAGAAGAACTGTACGACACGCCACGTCATCCCTATACGCAGGGCTTGTTGCGGTCGATCCCACATCCGGAAATATCTGTTGCTAAACTGGCTGGTATACCCGGACATTTACCAAATCTTTTGGACCCGCCAGCGGGCTGCCGCTTTCAGGATCGGTGCGCTGAAGTGATGCCCGTATGCAAAACGACACCAGCTAGTGTGTCTGTTGGTGGCAGTCACACTGTTGCCTGCCATCTGATCAGGCAGGGAGGTGGCGATGCTTGATATTCGCAGTTTAGAGGTTAATTTTGTTGCAAAATCAAAAAATAAGAGAGCTGTTACTAGGGCCGTCAATAATGTATCACTTAAACTCGAAAAGGGGGATTCCCTGGGTCTGGTTGGGGAATCCGGTTCCGGTAAAACGACGATCGGTAGGGCAGTCGTTGGGTTGAACCATATCAGTGCCGGTGAGATATTTCTCGATGGAGAAAACACTCTTGGGCCAAATGGCAAATTTGACAAAAAATTTCATTTGCGTGCTCAGATGGTTTTTCAGGACCCTCACTCAGCTCTGAATCCGCGCATGACTATTCTGCGGTCTGTATCGGAACCATTGATCCTGCACACCCGTTTGCGCGGGGTTGCTCTGTACAAGAAAGTCAGTGAACTACTAGAAATCGTTGGTTTGCAACGACAGTTTCTGTACCGTTATCCGCATGAACTGTCCGGAGGCCAGAAGCAGCGCGTTTGTATCGCAAGGGCCATTGCCCTAGAACCGGAACTACTGGTTTTGGATGAGCCAACATCAGCCCTAGATGTATCCGTTCAGGCTCTGATTTTGGAGTTCCTGAAGTCCATTCAGGCGCAGTTGGACTTAACTTATCTTTTTATCTCCCACAATCTGGCAGTCGTTCGCTACGTGTGTAATAAAACGGCTGTGATGTATCTGGGCCAAATCGTCGAACAGGGTAATACTGAGGAAATATTCAACGACCCCAAACATCCCTACACCAAGGCTCTCCTAAAGGCTGTTCCTTTGCCAAAATCCGGTCAAGCACGTCGGAGCAACCCCCTGTGGGGGGATATCCCCAGCCCGATCGATTTGCCGGAAGGTTGCTTTTTTTATACACGCTGCGTTCAGGCCAAAGCAGGAATCTGCGATAAAACCCCGGTACCCGTGTCCACTCTGTCGGACGGAAGGCAAGTGAGATGCATTTTGTTTCAGGAAGGTGGTTCCTCTTGACAATGGCATTGTCACATTAAGTGGCTAGTGTCAGATTAGCTTGTAAAAGTATCATCGCAAGATACAGAATATTTCTTTCAGGTATCGCCGTTTCCTATCCGAAATCATCTGTCACGCCGTTTGGGCTTTTGCCTTGTTCACTCTGACTGACTTTGTTTTATAGTTCGACCAAGGTTTAATCCCTCTCCTGTAGCTACTTTACCGAACTACTTTGCGACATCGTGGGTTGTGCGCTCCCGCAACCAATAATTTCAATAACTTACCGTGTCTCCGACTACTATCTAAGTGCTTCCATTTAGCATATAGGCAGCAACCCGGATATATAAATCAAAAAATTACCTAAACAAATAGATCGGGCTGGTCCATGCTTGATAACCGTCTTCAGTTGTAACACAAATCCAGATTTGATTATCACCTTCAGTGTCCAGTTCAATAGTCTTTTTGATTGACATCTCCCGGTTAAGTGGCTCCGTGGGCAATCTGAATGCTCGTATCTGTCGGTTAAGTCCTCCTGCATCGAATATCTGGTCTTTGAGGCCAATTGCCTCAACATTCAGCCGCATTCCACAGTGATTTGTATCTATTACCAGATCATCCGCTTCACCCTACACCCAAGCGTCGAACCCCATGAAGTTCCCAGTTGTTACGGCCCTCCAGATCACGGTATCAGAACCCCGTTGTTCAAATAATTGATCTGGGTTCCATTGGTTGATTGTAGCAAAATCGGAAATCGTGATCCCATCGAATTGTGCACGACCGACCCACTCTGTGTTGCGCCCTCGCCCCCGGTACTCAGCACCACTCCACAAAACGCGGATGCGGTTACCCAAGTCATCGATTGAATATGGCCTGATCGTTTCAAGCACCCGGGTACCATTCCGGACTTCTATGCGTTCAATACCGGCGTGTGCGCACAGAGTCACAGAAAGCTCTGCTGTTGTCGAAAGCCCGATCTCTATTATGTTCCTGGCGTTAACCGCTATCCTGCTGTTTAGGGCCGGCTGGCGAGAGATCAGGGGTGCTATCTGTTGAAACCACTAGCAAAAATAGCAGTTCCTTTTTTTTTACGAAGACTTGGCAGTCGAATTTCAGGCGTTAATTTTCTCGCGGAATTGAACCAAGCGAACTGAAGTTAGCTTGGTCATTTCTAACAGTATTAAGATTGGTGTTTTGCGACCTGGTGATTATCTTCCTCCAGAAAAGATTTTAACGGGTTTGTGGTTTTCTGTGATAGCATATTTATCTTGCTATGATGCCTATGGCATAAATATAAGTATATCTGATAATAGGTGGATGAATAGTGATTAATAAAATTAACGGTCTGCACCATATCACTTCTCTTACCATTGGAGCTGCTGATAACAATAATCTTTTTACAAGAATTCTGGGCCTCCGGCGGGTCAAGAAGACTGTTAACTTCGACCAACCTAATGTTTATCATCTTTACTATGGGAATAAAGGAGGTGCACCGGGTACTGTTATGACTTATTTCCCGTTTCCAAATATTAAAAAAGGCATCCCTGGTACTGGAGAAGTGGCAGAGACTGTTTTTTCTGTGCCCATGGGGTCTTTAGAGTTTTGGGCTGACAGGCTTAAGGCTAATGAATTGGCGGAAATTCGTTTTGAGGAGAGCTTTGGGGAAAAGCGCCTCAGGTTCGTTACCAGTGATGGAGAGGGACTTGCACTAGCCGAGATTGAGGATGATACTAGGGTCGGCTGGACTGAAAATAGTGTCTGTAAGCCCTACGCAATTCGAGGTATTCACTCAGCTTCCATGCGCTTGCAAGATAATGGAGCTATGATCGAATTATTAAATTTCATGGGCTATCAGCAGGTTGAGAATATAGGTAACCTAACTCGCTTTGTGGTTGAGAGTGGCTCAGCAGCAAATATTATTGATATAGAATCCTTACCAAATGTTAAACCCTCTTGCGAAGGAGCAGGCTCTGTTCATCACATTGCATTTTCCGTAAAAAATAGAGCAACACAACTAGAAGTTCGTAGGGCTCTTTTAGATACTGGCTATACAGTAACCCCAGTAATCGACCGAGATTACTTTTGGTCTATCTATTTTCGTACCGTTGGAGGGATTCTGTTTGAAATTGCTACGAACGAACCCGGGTTCGAACAAGACGAGGACATCGCAGATTTGGGTCAGACGCTCAAATTACCAGCGCAACATGAGCATCGTCGCTCACATCTTGAGCAAGTTTTGGAGTCGATTGATTTATAGCGTTATATTTTAACTCTATAGGTTTCAGGCGTACTGAAAAACAATTTTTAGTTGCCATTCAAGGGTTTCCCTTAGGTGCTAAACAGGTTACTAGCGCTGAAATATTTTAGAAAGTTTTCCCTTAATGTCCATAAGTCTGATGCCTTCTTCGGCTACAAAAGCCTTGTTTTCTGTTGCCCAAATTCGAATTGAAACGCTCGCAGGATTAACCGTGGCATTGGCTTTAGTACCAGAGGCTGTTTCATTTGCCTTTGTAGCAGGGGTACATCCGCTAGTCGGGCTTTATGCTGCATTTATAGTGGGTTTGGTTACGGCTCTAATCGGTGGTCGCCCGGGTATGATTTCAGGGGCCACCGGTGCCTTGGCGGTTGTTATGGTGGAGTTAGTGCACACGCATGGGATAGAGTATTTATTGGCTGCGGTAGTCCTTATGGGGCTTTTCCAAATTATCGCGGGCCTATTACGTTGGGGAAAGTTTATTAGGCTTATTCCTTACCCGGTTATGCTTGGGTTCGTGAATGGCCTTGCAATTGTTATTGGCTGGGCTCAGCTTGTCCAATTTCGCGTACCTGGCGCTCAGGGATTAGAATGGCTGTCGGGCCGGACCTTGCTTACTATGCTTGCCTTAGTTTGTTTAACAATGATAATTATTTGGCTAACTCCAAAAATTACAAAAATAATTCCTGCACCGCTTGCTGGTATCGGAATCGTTGCGGCTTTAGTTATTGGTTTTGGTATAGATGTCCCGCGTGTGGGGGATATGGCTTCGATAGAGGGAGGATTGCCAAGCTTTCACATACCTATGATGGCACTCACCTTGGATAACCTAAGAATCATTCTACCATATGCTTTTATATTGGCTGCCATAGGTCTTATTGAAAGCCTTTTGACGTTAAACCTTGTTGGGGAGATGACAGCAAAACGTGGTGGAGCAAGCAAAGAGTGTGTAGCTCAGGGCATTGCCAATGTTGTAACAGGGTTTTTTGGAGGCATGGGTGGGTGTGCTATGATAGGTCAATCTATTATTAATGTTAAATCAGGAGGTCGGACCCGACTAGCTGCCATAGCCGCTTCCCTATTTCTGCTCTTGTTTATAGTTGTGGCAAGTAGCGCGATTGAGCAAATACCTTTAGCGGCACTCGTAGGCGTGATGTTCATGGTTGTAATAGGAACATTTGCGTGGCGATCAATTTTATTTTTGCGCAAGCTGCCTTTAACCGATGCTTTCGTAACAATTTTAGTTACGATAGTGACCGTAGCTACTGATCTAGCAACGGCAGTATTTGTCGGTGTCATCGTTTCTGCACTTGGGTATGCATGGAATGCTGCACGGCGTATTCACGCAAACACGAATTTCACACCGGATGGGGTAAAAGTATATACGCTCGAGGGCCCACTTTTCTTTGGGTCGAGCGAAGGATTCGGGGAGCTTTTTGATCCTATACAAGATCCGGACCTTGTTATTGTTGATTTTGTGAATTTTCGAGTCGTTGATAAATCAGCCTTACAGGCAATTGAAAATTTAGCTTCTAAATATGAAGAGCTTGGAAAACAGATTCAGTTACGTCATCTTAGCCGCGATTGCCATGCCCTACTCACTAAAGCGGGTCATTTAATAATTGATAGTGATGATGACCCTGATTACGCACTTGCTGTCGACTATAGTGTGCGAACTAGTATTTTTGGCAGCCATTAATACTTTAGGCGCGTATTTTCTTTGTATAAATTTACTCTTTTCAGTAAAACTTTTATAAGTTATTTTTCTTTGCTATAGATATATATCATTTCATTTAAAGTGAATTATTTAGCAAGGAAAAATTTCTAATGCCAATAATTAACAGAATCGCAGACTTTCATGTGGAAATGAGAGAGTGGCGACAGTATTTGCACGCACATCCTGAGTTACAGTTTGATTGTCATGAGACAGCTGCTTTTGTTGTTGATCGATTAAAGGATTTTGGGGTCGATGAGATTCACGAAGGAATCGCTAAAAGTGGAATTGTGGCGATAATAAATGGTAAAAAACCTGGTAAAACCATTGGGTTGCGTGCGGATATGGATGCCTTGCCGTTGGAAGAGGCTCATGATCACCCCTACAAGTCAATTTATAAAGGAAAGATGCACGCGTGTGGTCATGATGGCCATACCACTATGCTGTTAGGAGCAGCTCGATATTTAACCGAAACAAGAAATTTTTCTGGACGGGTGGCTTTAATTTTTCAACCTGCCGAAGAAGGAGGTGGCGGAGCGGAGGTGATGTGTAAAGAAGGTATAATGGATACTTTTTCGGTTCATCAAGTTTTTGGACTTCATAATGACCCAGGCACGCCACTAGGTTTTTTTACAACTAACCCAGGACCAGTATTGGCAGCGGCTGATAGTTTTACTATTTTAATCACTGGTCGGGGTGGGCATGGTGCGAGCCCTGAAGAGACCGTTGACCCTATCGCTGTAGCTGTTCAAATAGCTCAGGCTATTCAAACTATTTCCTCTCGTAATATACCTGCTTTGGAGACTGTAGTTATATCGATTACACAAATTCATGCCGGTACGATTGATAATATAATTCCCAATGAGGCTTTTCTTAATGGGACTGTTCGGACCCTAACTAAAGATAATCAAGTAAAAGTAGTTCAGAGATTTAACGATATATGTGAAGGAAATTCAATAGCTTTCGGTGCAAAAGTGGACCTTGATTATCAATATGGATATCCACCCACGGTAAACCATATTGATGCGACAGAGTTTGCTATTGGTGTTGCGGAAGAAATCTCCGGGTCAGAAAATGTTAATGGCAATGCACCTCCGATTATGGCATCAGAAGACTTTGCGTATATGCTAGAGGAGCGCCCTGGAGCTTATGTAAGCATTGGTCAGGGGCAGGGAGCTGGTTTACATAATCCAGAATATGATTTTAATGACGAGCTCTCACCTATTGGCGCTAGTTATTTGGTAAGGTTAGTAGAAAATGCTCAACCTTTGGAGTAATCTATACACCAATACCTATCGGGGCTTTGCTTTGGATAAACTTTGGTGCAGTCTTTTTAATGAGGTTAAACAAATTATTAGGTAAAGTTCAGGATGAGTATTTCAGAAGTTTTAAATCAGATCGATAATGATTTAGAGAATGCAATAGAGCGTTTGCTAGAGCTATTGCGAATAGAGTCTATCTCTACAGATCCAGCATATAAGGAAGAGTGCAATAGAGCTGCCAACTGGTTGGTCTCAGACCTTAAGTCGATTGGATTCAGCGCCGATATTCGTAAAACCCCAGGGCATCCAATGGTTGTTGCACACTCCAAAGGGGAGGGCTTACATGTTATGTTTTACGGGCATTATGATGTGCAGCCAGTTGACCCAATTGCGCTCTGGGAGACTCCTCCTTTCGAACCCTCAGTTGAAGACACGAGTGATGGTAAGGTGATCCGTGGCCGTGGGGCATCTGATGATAAAGGTCAATTGATGACTTTCGTTGAAGCTTGTCGTGCGTGGAAAACCGTGAAAGGTTACTTACCTATCAATGTGTCTGTTTTTTTTGAGGGTGAAGAGGAAACCGGTTCCCCTTCTCTGGTCCCTTTTATGCAAGCTAACAGAGCGGAACTAAAATCAGATTTAGCTTTAATCTGCGACACAGGGTTATATAGTTCTGATACCCCAGCAATTGTTACGATGTTGAGAGGTATGGCCCAAATTGAACTTGAAATAATAGGCCCTGATAGAGATCTGCACTCCGGATTATATGGAGGAATATCGATAAACCCAATTCGAGTGCTTAATAAAATCATTGCCGGCCTCCATGATGAACTAGGTAGAATTACCCTTCCAGGGTTTTATGAGGGGGTGCCAGAAGTCTCGGATGAGATAAGAAGCCAATGGCAGAACTTAAAGTTTGATCATATCAACTTTTTAAGTAAAGTTGGGCTGTTAGAGCCTGCTGGAGAAGTTGACTGTACGCCCTTAGAAATGATTTGGGCAAGACCAACTTGTGATGTTAATGGAATTTCTGGTGGCTATGAGGGAGATGGGTTTAAAACAGTTTTGCCTTCAAAAGCTTCTGCGAAAATAAGTTTTAGGTTGGTTGGTCAGCAAAGCCCAGAGGCAATTTTGGCAAGTTTTAAGACATATGTTGAGGAACTTCTCCCTAGAGACTGCACAGTTAATTATATTATTGAGGAAGGGAATCCTGCTGCTCAGATGTCTATTGAGCACGAGGCTTTTGATAAAGCGAGATTAGCCTTATCCGAGGAGTGGCAACGTCCAGCGGCGTTTGTGGGCAGTGGTGGTTCAATACCAATAGCAGGATTTTTTAAGGAAATTCTTCAAATGGACTCAGTTTTGATTGGTTTTAGTAAAGACAATGATCAGATACATTCACCCAATGAAAAATATGATGTAAGCAGCTTTCATCGAGGGATACGGACTTGGGCACGTATTTTGGACGTACTAGCAAAGGAGTAATCCAAAATGAATGAAATGGTATTTATTATTCCAAATTTTTGGCACCACTGGAACTCCCGATCAGGTTTTGAGTGTTACCCTGAGTTTCTCGAAGTTAAAATTTCCGACATCGATTTTTTTAACTTCTGATTTTAAACATTATAAGGGTACGGCATGTCGCTACTTATTGATATGAGAGATAAAGGTTGGATGTCTGACGTCGATTTAAAAAAATTGGTTTCAGTCAACTTATCTGAAAAAAATATAGTTTGTGGTCCCCCGGCTGCATCCATGCCAGATGTTCAGATGGTTGTAGTAGCAAGTTTTTTCAATGATGATGTATTGTCATATTTGCCAAACCTCCGACTGATTCAAAAGGTAGGAGCTGGAGTGGATCCTATGTTAGCAGACACGAATCTCCCTGAATCCATTCGGATCGCGCGGATGGGCAGTCTAGCACAAGCTCAGGAAATGGCTGAATATTGTTTGACTGAAGTGCTGGCCTATCAACGTAACATACGAAATTATCAAACTAATCAGAGTCAAAAGATTTGGAAGCCATCTCCACCATTAAAAACGCAAGGAACAACCATAGGTGTCTTAGGCTTAGGCCATATAGGAAAAGAAATAGCCAAAGAGTTATCTGCTTTCGGTTTTCATGTTTTGGGATGGAGCAGATCATCAAAAAAAATAGAGGGTATAACATCCTATACGGGTCTAGATGGTCTGTTTTCGATGCTCTCTCTATCCGATTATGTTATTGGTATTTTGCCCTCAACAAAAAAAACAGATAAGTTAATAAATTCTAGGGTATTGAATCATTTTAAAAAAGGTTCTGTCTTAATAAACATAGGGCGCGGCGCTTTGGTGGTAGAAGAAGACCTTATTGAGGCTATTAATAGCGGTCATTTAAAAGGAGCTACTTTAGATGTTGTAAGTAAGGAACCTATGCCAATAGCTCACCCGTTTTGGGAACACCCAAATATATTTATAACTCCGCACGTTTCTGGCTGGAATGTGGATGACGCGATCTCAGATATCGCTTTTAATTATAATCAACTAATAAATAATAAGCCATTGCTCCATGAAATTGAGCGAGGTAGGGGTTACTGAGTTTGAATTTTTTTATGGGATATTATCATGAAGATTAAACCTTTTGGTGTCGAAATCTGGATGAACGAGTTTGAGGACCATTGCAAATTTAACTTGGCAGAGACGTGTGTTGCATCACTATCAATTGAAGAGCTTCTCGACATCTCTGGAAAAAAAGATGAACTTCTGGACGATCTTTTACCTATGAGGCTAACTTATGGAGCTATACAAGGTTCGGACAAACTTAGGGATAGTATTTGTACTCTTTATGCAGATCAGAGGCGTAAAAATATAGTTGTGACCCATGGTGCTATTGGGGCAAATGCCTTGGTTCATGAAACTTTAGTCGAGCCCGGGGACCATGTAATCTCAGTTCGCCCGACGTATCAGCAGCATTATTCGATACCAGAAAGTTACGGTGCTCAGGTGGAAATACTTCATTTGCGTCAGGAGTGTGGTTTTTTGCCGGATTTAAAAGAGTTAACAGCCATGTTGCGCTTCAATACAAAATTGATAGTTTTGAATAATCCCAATAATCCAACCGGAGCTCTAATGAATGGGGATTACTTAAAAGCCTTTGTGGATATCGTTCGCTCTAGTGGTGCTTACATTTTGTGTGATGAAGTTTACCGGGGAACTGACCAGGATGGTGACGGTTTTTCCCCAGCTATTGCGGATATATACGAAAAAGGAATTAGTGTATCTGGCATGTCTAAAGTATTTTCTTTAGCGGGACTTCGCATGGGGTGGATAGCTGCACCGATCGAAGTGTTAGAGGCCGTTGCGGTTCACCGCGATTACAACACAATTAGTGTTGGTATGATTGACGATTATTTTGCGACTATGGCATTAGAAAACAAAGAAAAAATTATATTGAGAAGCCAGACTATTACACGTCGAAACTTGAGAATCTTAGATGATTGGGTGAAAAATGAGCCTTTGATAACCTATCAAAAACCTAGTTCTGGGACTACTGCATTGCTGAAATATAATTTGGAAATGGCTTCCCGTGATTTTTGTGTCCAGCTATTAAAGGAAACAGGAGTTATGCTACTGCCGGGATCTGTAATGGAGATGGAGGGGTGGTTGCGAATAGGTTATGCTAACAGTTCTGAGATTCTGTTTGAGGGATTAAAAAGAGTAAGTTATTTCCTCAAAGGTTTAAATATTGGCACTCAAGATAATTAATAAGTTAATTTTTTAATGTTGTAATCCAAGATTGGAAATAATTACCACATTATATGATATGAAACCTATTTTTTTAATAACGTTTTACCAGGACCCTGAATTACGCATTGAAATCCATGGTTCTTCTGGGGATAAAGGATTGCCTTCTTGCAGAAGTTCAATTGAAATCCCGTCGGGAGATCGAATGAATGCCATGTTCCCGTCTCTTGGTGGCCTATTTATTGTTATACCTGACTGCATTAGTTTTTTACAGAGCATATATATATTTTTCACTCTAAATGCTAGATGACCAAAACCTCTGCCAACAGTGTAGCTTTCTGAATCCCAGTTATAGGTTAACTCTATGGCCGGTGAGCGTGTTAATTCATAGTTTTCTTTATCTAATGGAGCACAGAGAAAAATATTAGTATATCGACCTGCCTCACTATCAACACGCTTACTCTCAATTAAACCTAAAAGTTCGCAGTAAAACTTCAAAGACTCTTCTATATTGGAGATTCTAACCATAGTATGTAAATAACGCATTTTTATCATTTTCCTTTTATTAATTAAGTCTTATTTTTTACGTTTTTCCAGAACTGTTAAAAAAATTAAAGCAAAAAGTACAAAGCTTGCTCCA
>Ga0114996_10004811_pt1 | contig 16046 bp, 9 predicted proteins | sample ArcticOcean_MG_C_4_FD_87039 | JGI IMG/M metagenome (GOLD analysis project Ga0114996, IMG submission 87039) | Marine microbial communities from western Arctic Ocean - ArcticOcean_MG_CB4_134 | ecosystem: Environmental > Aquatic > Marine > Oceanic | place: Arctic Ocean: Canada Basin | collected...
CGAGTAGACCCCGCAGCCGACCGCACCGGTGTCATATTGGAAAAGGGCACTCAAGATGGCCAGCTTTGCATCGTTATGAACTGTGCTACAGCAGGTGTAGATGAGAAAATAACATTTGCAGCCCAAGGCGTGTCTTGGGTTGGACTTGGGACAGCAGCTATCATCGGAGGTGGCGGTTGCTTACTTTGCGTTTGGGATGCTACTCAAGGTAGATGGTTAACTACTGAGACTTGATATCACTACTGCCTGAGTGATTTGCCAGGTTTCTTCATATCTCAAAGATATTCTCACTCCTATTCCATATTTAGTTTAGGAGTGAGATATGTCTTCATTTACAAGTACCCTTAGACCAACCCCATTCGGATTTTTTGATGAAGATCCCATTTTCGCGCGTGAAGCCGATTCAATGGTGACTTTTGTCAAGCGTAAGCTGGGTGACGATATTCTTAGCGTTGAGTTGACAAAAAAACAGATATGGGCGTGCTTTGAAGAGTCGTTCCTAGAGTATGGCAGAATCGTTCTAGAAGCTCATGGCAAGTCGCAGTTGACCAATCTATTAGGTATACCGACTGGATCACTCACAGGAGCAGAAGAGCTACATCCAAGACAGAATATTGAATTTCTTTTGCGTGCGGCTGAACCCTATGCAGGCGAGGCGGGCATCGGGAGTTCATATAATTCATTTTCGGGTTCGATTGATCTGCAAAAGGGCCGGCAAGATTATGATATATACGAAGAGCTAAAAGCTCCTAATGGTACGTTGATGGTTAGTAGCAGTTTCAATAACCCTAGGACTCGAATGAAGATCTTAGAAGTAATGCACTTCTCACCGCAAGCTTCATATCGGTTTTTTGATACATCATCAGCAATCAATTACTTGAATAATGAGTTTGCTTTTGAATCTTTCACTCCAGAGACAGTTTTTTACGTTTTGCCCGTTTTTGAAGATATATTGCGCGCTGGCCAGATGGATATCAGTAACCGGGTGCGGAGGTCGAACTATTCTTACCAGATAATGGGCAGTAAACTGCGTATATTTCCGATTCCGCAGTTAGACGATAAGAAGCTTTGGTTCAAGATCGCATTCAATCCAGATCCGCTCAATCCACACATTGAAGATGGGACGATTTATGGAGTGTCTAACCTCTCTAACGTCCCATTCGGAAATTTGAAGTATGAAAAAATTAATGAGATCGGTCGACAGTGGGTTAGGCAGTACGGTTTAGCATTAAGTAAAGAGCTCTTGGGTCTTGTGAGATCGAAGTTTTCTAGTGTTCCACTACCTGATAGTGATTTAAGCTTAAATGGTTCAGAACTGATTAGCCAAGGCCGAGAAGATCAAGCGAAACTAGTCGATAAAATGGTTGAGTTGTTAGATACTCTTTCTTATGGTAACCTCCTCAAAGGAGAAGCTGAATCAGCTGAAGCGATCAAGACAGTGCTAAAGTCAGTCCCGATTCCATTAGGCAAAGCGATAACGATGGGATAATGAGAAATGGCTAGACTTTTCATAACGCCTAGAGAAATTGACTTTATATCTGATCTGACGAAAGAGATCACTAAAGACGTCATTGGGCAAAAGGTATACTATTATAAGATCAGGCCGGACTTGACTGATATTCATGACGTTTATGAGGAAGCTGTCACGAAGGTCTTCGATCCACCGGTAGAAATTGAAGCTCGTGTTGATTGGGATCCCGCTGAAGTGAGGACGACAAAGTTTGGGTCTGAAAAGTTTCGGACGATCCAGGTATATATACAACACAGAGATTTGTAGATCGCAGTTTAGAAGCTAAAGAGGGCGATTATTTAAGTTTTGGAGATACGTTTTTCGAAGTCACAAGCGCGGTGTTTACTTCTCTGATCTTTGGGCAGGTTGAGTACAAGACTGGCATAAAGCTGGTTTGTAAGCAAGCCCGACAGGGACAGATTGATGTCCATGCCCACGGGCCGACTGATCAGGGCGATACTGATAATGATGATGCTGTCCAGAAAACTTTTGTCCAGCAACGCGGACAAGAGACGAATAGGCTTGGAGAGACGGCCGATAAGAGAGCTTTGATAGTGCAAGGGAAGATAGAAAGATCAGAAACTGGTCCGACTGAAGTTTCCGAGAAGGGAGATGAAAAAACTATTAGTTCATCTTTTTACGGTGATGAGTAGTGGCCACTAGATATAACGCGCAGAAGGGTGCCGGCGGAAAAACAGACTTGGGTTACCAAGATGGCGAGCAAGTTGCAGGTCTTGATATACCGTCATGCACAATCGAAGATGTTGACAGATCAATTTTTGATTTATTTGAAAAAGAACTAAATTTTACTGTTAAGTCAAATAAAAAGATGATAAAAATTCCGGTTATTTTTGCGACGGGTGAACGTTTTGCGCTGTTAGCTAGAAAGAAACCGTTAAGAGACTCTAACGACGCCCTTATTTTACCATTGATATCTATCATGAGAACTGGCGTTGAGCACACGCAAGGAATAGGCGAAAATATCCCATTAGTTATCAAGAAGCGTTTGGCTCCCGAAGATGCAGCTTTTCAGTCTTACGTTAACAAACAGGGAATCAAAAATAATGATGAGCTAGCTAAGTTAAAATCAATCGATACTAGTGACGGAAAGTCAGAAGCTGGTAAAAAGATGATTAAAAGCGGCATAAACTCGGGCGGCGTTTCGAACCCCTTGATCAAAGAAGATTTGGGATACAACATATTCGAAATATACGAAATACCGCCCATCAAACATTACATAGCTAGTTATGATATAACATTTTGGTGCCAGTATACGCAACAGATGAACCAAGCACTGACCATATTCATGGGTGGGTACACTGATAATAACCGGCCATCTTTTCGGCTTGACACACCAAAGGGGTATTATTTTTCTGCGTTCGTTGAAGATTCTTTTTCTCCGGACGTTAATTTTGATGACTTCACAGAGCAAGAAAGACTAGTTAAGTGTTCGATAAACATGAAAGTTAAAGCTTACTTAGTAGCTCCACGAAGCGTCGGCCAACCGACACCGGTAAGAAGGTACGTCTCAGCACCAAATATTAGCTTTACACTGCACACAGCAATGGAAGTTCCTCCGTCAAAATTAGGCGCAACTGTGAATACTGCGGATTTAGATAATCGTATTCTAGAAGATCTTTCACATGAGCTTTCTGATCAAGCAAAACAGGAAATCGGTGGTTCTTCCAACAAAGAAATTACCAGTAATTTGGATTCTTTGGGAACTACGACATTAAATAATAATATAGGGTCAATGGGAACTGTGCAAAGAATTGAAGTCATAGATCCTATAACGGGAAAGAAAAGATTGATAGAGGTCAAGATAACGGATCAGAATCTTAAATCTGGTGAGACAGTTTTTCGAGCGAAGGGGTTCGTTATGAAGCTTGACGATTTAATTAAAAAATAAATATGAAGAACCACGAGAAACTAGAGTTTTTATAAAATAGTTATAAGATGGTTGCATAAGAGAATCACAGGAGAATCCATACATGGCAGAGCAAACATTCAGATCCCCAGGATTTTTTGAGAGGGAAATAGATCTTGCCTCACGGCGCCAGGCAATTTCAGGAGTTCCTGGCGGTGTTATCGGTACATCTGCAAAGGGTCCCGCCTTTGTACCTGTGACCGTCGGAGATTTTACAGATTTCATTAGCAGGTTTGGCGGTTTAGATCCGAACCGCCCAGCAGTTTATGCTGCGTTTGAATTTTTAAAGAACAAAAGAGCGCTAACTTTCATGAGGGTCTTGGGTGCGGGTGGTAACGACACCGCAGCCGACCGTGATGCGACAAGGACACAGGGCGTGGTTAAGGGAGCTGGCTTCCGGGTTCACGGTAACCAGACATCAATTAACGCTAAGAGGATATCATCAGGTGATGTTGAGACTTACGCTTCGGTAAATGTGGTTGATGGCGGCGTTTTTCTTGTGACAGCACAGCATAAGCTTGATGTTGATACAAAATCGTCATACGGTGTTAATACATTACCATTACTGCAAGATAACCCATCAGTTGCCCGCGGAAACGGCTACGCACAGATGCTTCGCGGTGTTGTCTATACGGCAGCCGGCTACAGGCTTACAGCAATGGGAACTGCCGCGACATATACATACGCGTCTTACAATCCGGCTGGAGATGATGTTGCAGCCGTCGCGACATTAGATATAACAAATGATATTACATTGACTAGCGTGGCCACCGGCGAGGGTAGAAACAGTAATACATTTACAATTCAAGTTGTGGCTCCAGCGGCCAACCCACTAGCTACAGTTTTGGCAGTGTTCACTGGTACAGCAGCAGCGATTGTTTGTACAATTACACCTAATAATGGTGATAACAACGGCGACACCGCCGTTAACCTTACAACTGCAGAACTTAGGGAGTTAATAACTTCGGGCGCTGTTGCTGGCAAAACTGTCACTGTCACAGATGGTTCTAGCTTAAGAGCGCTCCAGACAGCTGCAGGCGGTGCAGCGGACGTATTAATCACCGACGGCGAGGGAGATGATGTCGTAGCAACATTTGCCAATGGTTTTGGTGATGCAGCTACGATGCTTTCAACTGACGGTTTAGTTTCTTTGTTAGATTCAGACTCTGCAATTTCAACTCAAGAGTTTAAGATTGTCATTGTCGGAACAGATAATGCAACAGTCTATCGAACGATTACGGCTAGCTTGGATCCAGAGCACCCGTCATACATATCTAAGGTTCTTAACACAAATCCACACAAGTTCTTAGAGTCTAAACATTTGCTTTATTTAGATCTTCCTGTTGAGGATGAGCTTGCTCCGGTTTCAAAAGTTTTTGTCGCCCCTCCGGCTGATAAAACAGTCGCAGACTCTCCTTTTTCTGGTGCGTACCAGAAAGCATGGTCAGTCATGGGTCGGATGGATACTCGGTACTCAACTGCCAAGTCTCCCGGGGTGATCAGTCAGCCATTTGGTACTCAAGAGTTCGATATTATGTACTTTGAGTCACTTAGCGATGGTGATTCTGGTAACGAAGAAGTTAAAGTATCTATTGCTAACATTAAAGCTTCCCTCGATGAGGCAAATCCTTGGGGAACGTTTGAAGTCTTAGTCAGGAAGTTTAGAGATCTTGATTCTGATCCCGAGATTCTCGAGTCTTATCCCGGTTGTACCCTTGATTCAAATAGCGAGAGATTCATCGGAAGGGTTATTGGCGATTATAAAGCAGTTTACAATTTCGATGCTGACATTGAGGAAGAGAGAAGGATAATCGTTACCGGAAAGTATCCCAACCGTTCATTATATGTTCGAGTCGTCATGAGTGATCTTTACGAAAGTGGAGAAATTCCAAATTCAGCATTACCTTTTGGTTTTCGTGGCATACCGGTGTTGAAGACTTCTGAGTCATTGACTGACGATGCTATGTCAGCTTTGATGCAGGGCAGCACAGCTTTAGGAAACACAGTTTCAGCTGCAACTGATTTAGATTCTGGCGACAAGACGAGGATTGATACTAAGATTTTGATTGATGAGACTGACCGTGAAGACAGGCAGTTGGCATCACCGATCTTTCCGCCGCTTCCGATGAGATATAAAGTTACCCGCGGTAAGATGCCATCTGGAGACACATCACCGTCTGGTAATCCAGCTTTAACAGAAAAGGTTGATTCAAAGCTTTACTGGGGCATGAAATCAGAGAGGTTACCAAGAACAGGTTCAGTTACACATTCGGTATTGAATCCAAATGCAGGAAGCATGTTTAACGAGTTGATTGCTGGATACACTAAGTTTCAAGGTATCCTCAAATCTGGTGCACTAGTGACAGGTTCAGCGGCCGATGAGTACAACGCTAATAAGTTTACTTTGGCAAGAGTTGCTCTTAACAAAGCATCTTCAGCTTCAAATATAGCCGAATTCGTATCATCATCTGCTAGAGATCACATGCTCGAAGCAGTTTATTTAAGAGATGCTGCTGTTGACGGTAGCAATTACACAGTCCAAGATCCGGACGGTACTACTCTCGGTCGAGTGACGATGGCAACGCTTTTAGCTAGCTCATCAGTGAAGTTTAACCGATTCACTACATATAACAAGTTTACTTTCCCACTGTTTGGCGGTTTTGACGGTCTGAATATCTTAGATTTAGATTCGCACAGGATGAATGATAAAGCAGCGTCAGCCGATGCCCCAACTGATTTTGAAGGAAGAGCTTCAACTGAGTTTGATACAGGCTTCGCAGCTAAGACAGGTCTTTACGGTGGCAAACCGGGTATAGGACAGAGGAATAGTACAGTTATTTCATACCAGCAAGCATCGAGGATAATGACTGATCCGATGACAGTTAGGCACAACATATTGGCCATACCTGGAATCAGGGATTCTTTTATCACGGATTTTGCTGCTGAGAAAACAAAAGAGTACTCGTTAGCCTTGTACCTTATGGATATCCCGCCTTACGCCGAATCCGGTGCTAGGTTATTCGGTACTGAAAACAGGACTGCTTTCACGGGTTTGCGTGATACAACACCAGATGTGAGAGAGACAGCTGAGACTTTTTCCTCAAGGGTCGTTGATAGCAATTATTCCGCGACGTATTTTCCAGATGTCATTTTAGCTGATTCAGCTAACTCAACGCAAGTTAAAGTTCCAGCGTCAGTTGCTGCGATGAAAGCGTTAGCCTTTAGTGATTCAGTTTCGTTTCCTTGGTTTGCACCAGCTGGTTTTAACCGCGGTGCTCTAGATAACGTAACAAGCGTTGATGTGAGGTTAACTGCTGGCGATCGAGACGAGTTATATGATGCAAGAATTAACCCAATCGCGAATTTTCCAGATGGCGGGATCGTGATTTTTGGTCAAAAGACGTTGCAGCTAGCAAAATCAGCGCTTGATAGAGTAAATGTAAGAAGAATGTTGCTTGAGATTAAGAGGCTGATAACAGGTGTGGCGGAAAGACTGCTTTTTGAGCCGAACAACTCAGAGACTAGAGCAAGATTTATAAACTTAGTGACACCACTGCTTGCGACGGTTCAGGCTCAGGCGGGCGTAGAAAGTTTCAAAATTATCATGGATGATACAAACAACAACTCGGAAGATGTTGAGAATAATAGGCTTAACGGTCGAATTGTTGTTGTACCAACCCGCGCAATTGAATTTATCGCGATTGATTTTATCATCACGAACAGTGGAGTTTCTTTTGAGTAAGAGAATTATAGGAGAAGTTAACAAATGGCAGAACTGACATTTAAAAGTCCAGGAGTAAGTACTCGAGAAATCGACCTTTCTGGCCCATCAAAAGTTGGTCCAGTCGGCGTTCCCGCCGGCGTGATCGGCACGGCAGCAAAAGGCCGCGCTTTTGTACCTCTTGTGTTTGCTAACCTATCAGAGTTTGTTGCTGAGTTTGGAGCGATAAGCGCTGACAAGTTTGGCCCAATGGCTCTTCGAGAGTGGTTCACGAATGCTCGGGCCGGCCTCTACTTAAGAGTTTTGGGAGCTGGTGACGGTAAAGCTAGGATTGATGTCGCCGCAACGGGTTCACGCGGTGACGGCCAGACAGCTGGTTCTGTCAATAATGCTGGGTTCGTAGTTGGCTCTGAAATGGTTGATCCGAATCAGAATGGTCAAGTAAAACCGAACTCGTTCGCTGGAGCAAATGCAGCTGGAGTAAAAGCCACTGGATCAATTGTAGTTACGGATGCTGCCAGAGGAAACATGGCAGTCGGTGATACTTTCACTATCGTCTCAACTGATGGAACGCAGATAACGTATACGGCTGCAGCCGAAGCCGTCGCCGCAACTCGCCGGACTAACAAGCAATTTAGGATTGATACTTTAGCAAACTTTACTGATGATTTAAAAGATATCATAAATGAAGGCACAGGCGCTTCTACCCACAAGGATAAAATAAAAGCAGCGTCCACCGTAGCTGGTACGATAACGTTAACGCAAGAAGTAGTCTCATCCACAGGTAATACAGAGATCTTATTTAATAATGCCGACCTCATCGCTCACCTTGCGGGAGTTACAGTGACAGATTTTACTGGTGGGGTGACTGCTAGTGGGATTAAGGGTCGGACACATTTTCTTGGTTGCTTGATGAAAGAGCGCGATCACGGTAAGGGAGCAGCAACCTTTGCAGTTGCTGATGGTGATGCAGTTCTGGCACTGACAACCGACGCTCCATATGCTACGCTGATCGGCAAGTCAGTGACGATTATCTCAACTGACGGAACGTCGAAGCAGTATGTCTTCACAGATTCGGCCACTGACGCTCCGAATATTGCTACCGGAGATGTTTTAGCAGCTACTAATAAGATTGGAGATCTTCCAGTTGCAGCGACTGATATTGTTTTAGCAGCAGGTGATTCACGAATCGGAGGAATCGCAGTATCTGTCAATGCTGGTGCAGTTTCAGTTCAACACGATTTATTAGCTCAGCTAAAAGTTGCAGTAAATGCTACAGCTGGCCATAATGCTGGTGTTGCAAATAGCAAAGTTACTTTGGTTATAGATACAGCTGGTGATGGAACGAAGAATATTGTATTAACTCAAACCGCTGGCAAAGACGGTAACACACAAATTACTTCGACAGTTACGCTATCAACTCTGACCCAACCAGCTGCCTTTACTGGCGGCGACGGCGAGAGAGTCTTCCAAGAGTCCGGTGTCGGCAGTTCAGGGTATGCTCCAGTCCTTCGGGGTGTCCTTATGTTCCCATCGGGTGTTGTACCATCCCTCTCAGCTTCTAGGTCAGAGGTGACGAATAACACCCCCGTAGCACAACCGGGAGTCAAAGCTCCAGGCGTCGCAACGATAAAAGTTACAGATGGCGATGAAACGCACGGCATGGGAGAGAAGAAGTCAATAAAGATTACTGATACAGATGGCGTTGCGAAGACATATGTAGTAGTTCTTGGTGGTGGTACTCCTCGCGATCCAGCCACGGGAGGTGGTACTCTCGCAGTTGCTAATGGCACTGCTTTAGCAAACGGTTCAGATACAGGTGATGGAACTGCTGGTGCTCCATTCACAGATGGCATCGCAGTCAATGTCATGACAGCTGATACACAAAACGATTTTTTGGTTAGGCTCAAGGCTGCTATTGAGGGTTCGACCGGTCACAACGGATCAGTTATAGTCAGTTCAGTTCCTAGCGAAGACACCGGCAATCAATCTATAACATTGACTCAGAACAAAGCTGGAGCAACGGGTAACACAGTTATCTTAAACGATATTCAGAATGTAACGCCAACAGCCGCAGCCGCTGCAGCCACATCCGGTCGATTTAAGAACGGTGCAAATGTTTCAACTCAATTAGCAGCTTCTGCTACTTACGAGTTTGGAGATACTGTCGGTATCGATAATGGTGGTTCAGATGTCGGTGCTATTGATATATCAAGCGGTAAGCAAGAGTTTGTTGTGCTACTTAATGGTCATAAGAAGACATCGACGTATCCTAACGCGATAACCGCTTCATTCGATCCGCAGTCAACGAATTACTTTCCGAACGTATTAAATACAGATCCGACCGCTATCCAAGATGCTGGTCACTATCTCTACACACATTACGGGATGTTTAGCTCTTACGCAACACCCGTAGCAAAAAGCAATCCTTACTTAGCATCGGGTTATGACGAAGCGGCTGATAAAGATTGCGCATTTATGGTCAGTGCTCAGGGATCTAGAAATGCTGGTACAATTACGCGTCCAAACACAGAATGTTTTTCTGACAGATACAGAACCGCGGTCTCGCCTACTATAGTTTCTCAGAAGTTTGGTGGCCAGAGCCAAGACCTTTTCAAGGTTCACTCTTTAGACGACGGTTCAGGCGGTAATGTTGTCTTTAAGATTACGATCGAAAATATCAGAAGATCTCAAAGTGATAAAGATCGCTACGGAACGTTTGATTTGCTTGTAAGAAGCTTCGACGATAGTGATAGAGAACCAATTGTTTTGGAGAGGTTTTCAAGTCTCAGCCTTGACACTCAGTCAGACAGGTATGTTGCTCGTATCGTTGGCGATTATCACTTGTTTTATGATTTTGATAAGCGTTCTGGTTCACAGAAGCTTACTCTTCACGGGAAATTTGAAAATAATTCAAGAAATATTCGAATAGAAGTTTCTGATGCAGTTGCGAACAGGATAATAGACGCGACAGCTCTTCCCATGGGATTTCGTGGTATTCCTAAGCTCAACATCGATAATGCAGGCACTTTCGCGAAGCCATCGATATTTGACGCGACTTTAGTCGGGCATCAAGTCATTAAGACCCCGCCACTTCCAATGAGAAGAACAGTAGGGTTGGGAACTGTTCCGAAGAAGAGATCTAATTCATCTTTCTGCTGGGGAGTCCAGTTTGAAGCTGATGATCTCTATGCTGAGCCGAATAAAAACACTCGAATTACAACCATGATGTCTTCATTGACAAAGTATTTTCCAGATTATGATTTGAACGATTTAGCTTTATTAAGTCGTAACTCTGACGCGGCTGACAGTTACAACAATAACGCTTTCGCTATAGAGAACATCCAAATAGTTACAAATGCTTCTAACGCTCCGGATTCTCGAGAGTGGTCAGTGGCTGAGTATCGAAGAAATGGTGTTCTTAATTATGCCATTACTGATACTGATGGAAACTCAGCTGCTAGTAAGACTCGATTCTTAAATTCTCAGAGCGACCTAGATTTGGGTTCCGTTAGACGGTATCTAAAGTTTACAGCTTTTGTTCAGGGTGGTTTTGATGGGCTGGAAATATTTGATAAAGAGAAAGCTAGCTTGTCAGATACGGCTATTAAGAGAGAAGTTGATTGGCCTTCTGATCAGGGTGGAAAGACTGGACCCACTGCAGCAACTTTTATGAAAGCAACCGATGTGTTAGCCGAAAAGAGCGATGTAGATATTCAACTTCTTGCGATTCCTGGTATTAGGCAGACTTTGATCACTGATAAAGCTATTGAGTCTGTTGAAGATCGATTCGATGCGATGTTCATCATGGATGCAATTGTTTACGATGCTGATAATTTAGTTATTACTGGCTCATCACAAAAAGTAAGCGTGACAAACACAGTCAGCCAGTTTAGTAACAGAGTTTTAGATTCTAGCTTTGCTGCAGCTTACTTTCCTGATGTCATTTTGCAAGATCCTGCTACTGGTCAAAATGTCCAAGCACCGCCATCTGTCCCAGTTCTTGGAGCGTTTTCACTGAATGATCAGCTGGCTCACCCCTGGTACGCCCCTGCAGGTTTTACTCGAGGTGCAATGGGCAACGTAGTAGAAACACAAGTTAAATTGAACAGAGATAATTTAGATTCTTTGTATGAAGCTGATATCAATCCATTAACTTCGTTTCCGCATACTGCTGGCGTCGTTGTTTTTGGGCAAAAGACTCTGCTAAGAACTCAGAGTTCTTTAGATAGAGTTAATGTTCGTAGGTTATTGATAGAGATTCGTCGAAGAGTACGCAATGTTGCCAATTCTTTCATTTTTGAACCGAATAGAGAAGCAACGTTAGCAAGGTTCTCAGCTCAGGTGCACCCGATATTGCGACAGATTCAGCAGCAACAGGGTGTGGATAGATTTTTAGTAAGAATTGACACAACGACAACTACACAGAATGATGTTGAAAATAACACGTTGCGTGGAAAGATTTTCTTGCAACCTACACGTTCAGTTGAATTTATTTCACTTGACTTTGTTATTACAAATGCAGGTGCAGAAATCTAATATAGGGTATATTTAAAAGGAGATTAGGAGAAAAAAATGGCCGAAACACTAAATGTCTCAAGCATGTTGCCAAATAAATTTGAGCCCAAGCGAAAGTTTCGCTGGGTCTTTGCCATCGAGGGTATCGATGCGTACTTAGTTAAGACCGCTAGCCGGCCGACAGTAAACACTGCGGGAATTGAAATTCCTTTCATGAATTCGACTCGATTTATCGCTGGTAAATCTAAGTTTGATGCTTTAAGCGTGACTATTCATGATCCGATTGCACCGTCGGGTGCGCAGCAGGTGATGGAGTGGGTGAGAACTCATTTTGAATCTGTATCGGGACGAGCGGGTTATGCTGATTTTTATAAGCGTGACTGCCAGCTTAAGCTTTTAGATGCTGTTGGTACCGTCGTTGAGCTTTGGGATTTCAAGGGCTGCTTTTTAGAATCTGCCGGTTTCGGTGATCTTGATTATGGTTCTGAAGATCCCGCTGAGATATCAATGACGATTCGATTCGATAATTGCGTACTTCAATACTAGCATATTAATAATCTTCTTTTAAACCACAGATTATCAAGAAGTGCCTTGTGCGCTTCTTGATTTTTTTTTATTTACTCTATGGATCTTCTTTATAAATTTTAAGTAGTAATATTATATTAGCGAGGTATTATAATATGAGTGAAAACGAAAACAATTCTCCACGAGGAGAGCTTTTCGGTCATGCTGGTTCTTCTATACCTATGAAGAATGTCATGAAAGATGATTTTGGTTTTGAAGTTCCTGTTGAATCTGTTCCGTTACCATCAAAAGGTGTAACTTATGATGTAGACGATCCGTTACACGGTAAAGAGACTGTAGATATCAAAGCAATGACTGCAAAAGATGAAGATATTTTAACTTCTAGAGCCCTAATTAAAAAAGGCACAGTCATTACGCATCTTTTAAAATCTTGTCTTATTGATAAATCTATCAATCCAGATACGATGCTGTCAGGTGATCGTAATGCAGTAATGACAGCTCTTCGAGTAACTGGTTACGGTCCAGATTATCATGTTGAGGTAGATTGTCCAGCATGCGGTGAAAGATCTAAACAATCTTTTGATTTAACAGATATGCCGATCAAGACTCTCAAAACCAGCCCGATTTCAATCGGTGCAAACGCGTTTGCGTTCAAGCTTCCATCGACTGGGTTGCCAGTAAAATTTAAGTTTTTAACGGGGGAAGATGAACAAGAGATCATGACTATGGCTGAGCGTCGCAAGAAACGTGGCATCGCCGGTGATCACATGGTAACTCAACGGTTAAATTATTCGATAATATCCGTTAACGGAATCAAAGATCGTACGAAGATTGATATGTTTGTCAAAAATATGCCAGCTCGTGATTCTTTAGCTTTAAGAAGACATTTGGATAATAACGAACCTGGTATTGATTTAACCGGTTGGTTAGAATGCATTCACTGCACTGAAAGCTCAGAGGTGAAGTTGCCCTTAGGAGCCACGTTTTTTTGGCCTGACGCCTGATTATAAAGAGGTTTTTTTAAACCAGATATTTCTTCTGATGTATTACATGGGCTTTGGTTATTGGGAATGTTATTTTTTACCAATATGGCAGAGAATATGGTTCATAGAGAGAATCAACAAAGAAATTAAAGAATCTAACAAAAATAATAATGGCGAAGGGGCCTCAACCCGAGCAGCACATCATAATGATCCCAGCCTTAGGGCTATGCAGGGCAGGAATCGTGCACAAGTACCAGCAAAATTGAGAAGGTTTACATAATTAGAGATATGTTAAACGAAATTAAATGGAGAGATTTTTTTGCTGACTGCGCAGCTTATGTAATGAGCGAAAATAAATCTTTTAAAATTAATGGTGATAGAAAAATAGCTGAAGCCACTGCTGGTGTCCTTTCTACGTCTAGAAAATTATATGACGTGCTGTGTTCAGAAAATTCTAATATACTAGAAGTTAAGAAAGCAATCATAGAAAAAAAGAGAGCATCAAGATCGTTTTTTAATGCGACCGGTATTTATTGGCCTTTTTAAATTATTACGCAAAATTTTGCTGCGTAATAATTATAGCTGATAGCTAATTCTTGGGGGCATTGTGGCGAACGGAACTGAAGATCTTGGAAATCAAGTTGAACTACAAGCACAGCTTAATAAACTACTCCAAGATCGCGTCAATCTTCAGGAAAAGCTAAATAACGCTGGCGGACAACAAGTTGGAATATCTCAGCAACTAAACAGCGCCCAAGAAAAAAATGCAGAAAATCAAGAAAGAGTAGCTGGCGGATTTCAAAAGGTTTCTGCTGCTCAAGATAAAGCTGCAAAATCTCAAGATAAAAGCAAAAAATCGTCTGATGGATTTTTTAGTTCCATGAGCACGGGCACTGCTGCTGGTATCGGCGGTGTCATGGGTCTTGTTCGCGGGTTTAAAGATATGGGGACATCTTTAAGCGGTGCTGGTGGTTTAATAAAAAGCTTCGTCGGTGGCTTGTTCAAAATCGGTAAGGCAATTATTGCAATCCCTTTCGCTCTCTTCAGCGGTCTTATCAGCATGGCAAACAATGCCGCCCAAGCTAGTACTGCCTTACGCCAAGCATATGAAGACGTTCGTAAAGAATTCGGTAACTTTGCTGAGGGTCCTGCTAAAAATGTTATAGGTGCATACGACACTCTTACGAAATCATCTGGAAAATTAGCTGGCACTGGGTTAAGTGTGGGTCGAGTATTCGGCCACGGCGCCGATGGTATGGCAAAGATGATGGGAGAAGTTGCTGGTATCGCCAAGTCACTTGGTCCTGCTATGAACTTACTGGGAGATGAGTTCAAAAAGAGTGCTGGCCAAGCTGTTATGTTCTCTAAGGGGTTGGGATTATCGTCTGATCAGATGGCTGGGATGATGAAAAATGCCAAGCTATCCGGAAAGTCTCAAACTGATATGATGACTGAAGTCGGTAGTATGTCACTTCAGATGGCTGCAAAGTTTGGTCTCAGCTCTAAGGATATCGGTAAAGACATAGCTGACATGAAGGGTGATTTTGTCACTTTCGGCAACATGAGTACCAAGTCGATGGCTGCCACTTCTGCTTATGCTAGAAAACTTGGCATGGATATGAAAGATCTCAAAGGTGTTGTTGATAAGTTTGATGACTTTGAAGGTGCAGCCGATAGCGTATCTCAATTAAACCAAGCATTCGGTATCCAATTGGACACCATGAAGATGATGAACGCCGAGAATCCCGCCGAGCGCATCGACATGATGCGTGAAGCCTTCACTGCCACGGGTAAGTCGATAGAAGATATGACTCGTCAGGAAAAGAAACTGATGATGGCCCAGACGGGTCTCTCTGAGTCGGCTTTGAAGAATGCATTCGCGGCCGAAAACCAGGGTGTTGCGTACGAAGATTTTGCAGATGCTGCGGGTGATGCTGAAGAGAACCAGCTATCTCAGGAAGAAGTCATGTTGAAGCTGGCTAACGCAATCGAGAAGATTGCTGAAGCTGGCCAGTCTTTTTCTGGTATCGGTGATGCTTTCGGTAAGGGTTTCATGAAAGCGATGGGCAAAGATAAAGAGATGAAGAGCTTGATGGAAACGATTCGCGCGTTTTTAAAGGCTGTTTTTGCTTTTGGCGATTCGGTTGGCAAAGTTTTCATGAAAGTGATAAATTCAACGGAACTTTTATCGGGCTTAAAAGACTTGTTTGATCCAAAAAAGTTTCGGAAGTTTACCGCGGATATAATGAAACCTATCGAAGAGTTAGCTTGTTGGCTCATAACTGGCAAGGGAGATCCCAATAAGATCTTTGGTAGGTTTGCTGATAAAATCTCCAATTTCTTTTCGTCAAAAAAAGGAGCTGCTGGAAAGATTGGCGGCGCTTTTACCAGGCTGGGTACAATATTGCTTAAGCTTTTCGGTGCTATGGCGGGCTGGGTGTGGAAAAAAGTAAGTCCTATTCTATATGAAGTTTTCGAAAAAGCTTCCAATTGGCTTTCGAAAAACTGGAAACCAATAGCAAGTTTCTTGGCTAAGTACGTTTTGGCACCTTTGCTCATTTGGGCATTCATGAAGGGATTTGTATTCGCGGCAGCTGGTGGTCTTGTCAAGATGATTGCGGCTGGATTTATGAAAGTGGCATTAGCTTCGAGTGCTGCCACCGCAGCCGGTGGCGCTGCCGGGGCTGCTGCTCCGGCATCTGGCGGAATCATTGCGTTTTTACAGGCAATCGGCGCTATCCCGCTATCTGCGATTGGTAAAGCCACGGTAGTTCTACTTGCGTTAGTTGCTGTTTTCGCTGTGGCAATAGTCGCTTTTGTTGGTGCCGTTGCTTTAGGCGCCATGATGCTTAAAAAGGTTTC
>Ga0114996_10004814_pt1 | contig 16043 bp, 11 predicted proteins | sample ArcticOcean_MG_C_4_FD_87039 | JGI IMG/M metagenome (GOLD analysis project Ga0114996, IMG submission 87039) | Marine microbial communities from western Arctic Ocean - ArcticOcean_MG_CB4_134 | ecosystem: Environmental > Aquatic > Marine > Oceanic | place: Arctic Ocean: Canada Basin | collected...
CGGTAAGACGAGACAGGCCCGTGGCCGACGTCTGGCCAAACGAACTGATGAGATAATCCGAGTATAAATCGAGCAGCGATGAGCACATGGGGTGACCCCCTTTCTATTCCAAATTATACCCAATTCGCCTCCTCGCTGCGTAACATGAGTTAAATTACGCTATCGTAAAAAGGAGCGAGTTGAGATGGGCATATTAAATATTGAATGGCATCCCCGTTGTAAAGCGGAGAACTGCGACCAAGAGGCTCGCACTAATAGTTATTGTCCACGGCACTACCAGCAAGTGCGGCGACATGGCCGTTTAACGCCCGAGCGCGAGTACAATAAACGCGGTGGACTTTGCGGAGTAGATGGGTGCAAAGAGTTTCAAGTGGCCAAGGGATATTGTTTTCGACACTATCAACAAATGCGCCGCTATGGGCGTCTAACTCCAGAACGGGAAAGAATTTATGGGCGGACAATGTGCAACGTTCCAGGATGTGAAGGCGGGCATTCGTCGCGAGGTTATTGCAAACGACATTACATGAGTGAATATTACCTACCCCAATTGGCCGACAAAGAACAGCAATGTGTAGCCTTGGCCAGTCAGGGATAACCCCAGGATGCAATTGCATTTAGGAAAGCGATGAGCTACAAAGCCATCGCTTTTTTATTTTACCTGGCCTAAGTCTTGACAGGTTTTTAACAAAGCTCTACTTTTAAAAGTCTATGTAGAGAGCGGTATTTGGATTGGGCGGGAGTAGCTCAGTTGGCTAGAGCGCGAGCCTTCCAAGCTCGATGTCGCGGGTTCGAGTCCCGTTTCCCGCTCCATAAAATGCCGGAATTTATAGCTGCTATTTTTGCAGCCGATGTAGCTCAGCTGGTAGAGCGCGTCCTTGGTAAGGACGAGGTCACCGGTTCAACCCCGGTCATCGGCTCCGATTATTCAATTAGACGCCTCTAATTTCCCTAATACGCGAGTGAGCAGATGCCGCGAGATCAAATTAAGCTGGAGTGCGAGTCCTGCAGTCGGCAGAATTATACTACGACGAAAAACAGGCGCCTGCATTCGGGGCGGGTTGAGTACAAAAAGTACTGTCGGTTTTGCCGTCAGCACAAGATGCATAAAGAGACCCGATAAGTTCGCATGTAGGTCTGTAGCTCAATTGGTAGAGCACCGGTCTCCAAAACCGGGGGTTGCAGGTTCAAGTCCTGCCAGGCCTGCCACTATTCAGCGTCGGGCAGTTGATGTCTGGCTAATTTAAGGGATTTACTCGGGGAATGTGGGAAAAGATAAGCACATTCATAAGTGAAGTGCGCGGCGAATTTTCGCGGGTCTCTTGGCCTACGCGAGAGAACCTCATTAGTTCTACAAGGGTCGTACTGATTTTTTCGGCCGTTTTTGCAGTTTTTATCGGCCTATTTGATTTGATTATATCTTTCATTTTGCGGACGTTCCTCGGCTTGTAATTCCCCGCTGAGCCCACAATTATAATTAGGCCTGGATCTATGATACAGCAGTGGTACGCATTGCATACTTATTCTGGTCACGAAAACAAAGTAAAATCCTATCTCGAATCTATCATTGAGTCGGGCTCGGCCGATGGAGCGATAGCTCAGGTAGTAGTGCCCACTGAAGAGGTTGTCGAGATGCGGAGGGGAAAGAAAACCGTGACTAAGAAGCGCTTCTTGCCCAGCTATGTCCTGATTGAAATGGAAATGTCCAAGGATGCCTGGCATTTGGTGACTAATATTCCCGGCGTGACTAACTTTGTTGGACCGGCGCGCAAGCCGCAACCGTTGCGCCAGGAAGAAATAGATCACATTCTCGGCCATATTGACCGGCGCAATTCTCAGGAGATCGAGGATGTGCCCTTTGCCGAGGGCGATCAAGTGAAAGTCAACGATGGTGCCTTTAAGGATTTTGTGGGCACGGTCCAGGAAATCATGCCCGAGAAGCGCCGTTTAAAAATTATGGTGAGCATTTTTGGTCGCGGTACCACCGTGGAATTGGATGTTTTGCAGGTGGAACCGGCCGAAGAAACAGGAAACAACTGAGGATTGAGGTTGGGATATTATGGCCAAGAAAATTCTATCGACGATTAAACTGCAAATACCCGCCGGGCAAGCCAATCCCTCGCCGCCAGTGGGACCGGCGCTGGGTCAGCACGGCGTCAACATTATGGAATTCTGTAAGGCCTTTAACGCGATAACCCAGGAAAAACAGGGTTTGATCATTCCCGCTGTGATCACGGTCTATGCGGATCGCAGTTTCACATTTATTACTAAAACCCCGCCGGCTGCTATCCTGTTAAAACGTGCCGCCAAGATTGACAAGGGGTCGGGAGAACCCAATCGCGTAAAAGTGGGCAGAATCAATCGGGCTCAACTCGAAGAAATCGCCGAGCTCAAACGCGTCGATTTAAATGCCGCTTCGTTAGATGCGGCCGTTTCGATGATTGCGGGGACGGCTCGCAGCATGGGGCTGACCGTAGAGCAATAGGAGCAAGGACAATGCGCAGATCTAAGAAATACACTCAGTCGGTTGAGGCATACGACCGCAGCAAACTGTATTCTGTGGAAGAGGCGATCAAATACCTCAAAGCGTTTCCCGCGAGGAACTTTGACGAAACCGTCGAACTTTCCATGAACTTGGGAATCGATGGGCGCCAGGCCGATCAGGCTTTGCGTGGTACGGTGATGTTGCCGCACGGCACGGGCCAGGAAATACGCGTCTTGGTAATTACTCAGGGAGCGTTGATAGAAGCCGCTCAGGAAGCTGGGGCAGATCGCGTCGGCGGTGCCGAAGTGGTCGAAGAGATTCAGCAGGGTTGGCTTGATTTTGACTTGGTCATTGCCTCGCCGGATATGATGGGACAAGTCGGCAAGTTGGGACGCGTATTAGGCCCCCGCGGTTTAATGCCCAACCCCAAGACCGGTACTGTTACCCAGGATGTCGCGCAAGCTGTCACAGATGCCAAAGCCGGGCGCGTCGAATATCGCGCCGACAGCAAGTCCGGCAACAATGCCCAGGCCCCCATCGGAAAATTGTCTTTTGAAGAGTCGGCCCTAGTCGATAATGTCAGGACTTTCAATGAGGCCATTCTGCGCGCCAAACCGGCATCCTCTAAAGGCCAGTTTGTACGCAAGATGATTATTTCATCGACCATGGGGCCTAGCGTGCGCCTCGACCCGGCCCAGGTTGCCGTTTAGAGGGCCAGCGATAGATTGAGGAGGGGGTAATGCCCACAGAAGAAAAAATAGGAACAGTAGAACAGTTAACCGAGTTGTTGAATGGCTCCAAAGCGGTCTATCTAGCCGATTTTACCGGCATTGATGTCGCTTCGGTAACCGAGTTGCGCAATCAGTTGCGCGAAGCAGAAGTCGGTTATCAAGTTGTCAAGAATCGCCTTGCCAAGCGCGCCGCCGAAGCTGCTGGTCTAAATGAGTTCGCCGAGTTTTTTACTGGACATACAGCCATTGCCTATAGCCAAGAAGATCCTCTGGCACCGGCCAAGATCCTGCAGAAATTCATTGACGATGGTGGTAAATTGGCCATTAAGAGCGGCTATATGGATGGGCAGGTCATGGCTCCAGAACAGGTCAAGATCTTGGCGGCCCTGCCTGGACGGGAGGAGTTGATTGCCAAGGTGTTGGGTAGCATTCAGAGTCCGCTCTATGGTTTTGCCAGTGTTTTGAACGGCCTGCTGCGCAATTTGGTTGGCGTCCTTGGGGCCATCGAAGAGCAGCAGAGAGAAGGTGGGGCCGGGGGTGGAGAGGAAAGTTCGGAGTAAGCCCTAAACGAGCATACAAGTACAGCATAAAAATCTCACTATGGAGGTTGTAGAGCAATGAGTGAAGAAACTAGTCCTAAAGTAAACGAGATCATTGAGACCATTGGTGGTCTAACTGTTCTCGAATTGGCCGAATTAGTAAAGGCCCTGGAAGATAAGTTTGGCGTTTCGGCTGCCGCGCCAGTCATGATGGCCGGTGTCGCACCCGGTGGCGAGGCCGCTATTGTCGAAGAAGAGCAGACCGAATTTGATGTCATTCTGACCGCTGCCGGCGAGAAGAAGATCCAAGTGATCAAAGTCGTGCGCGAGATTACCAGTTTGGGGCTCAAAGAGGCCAAAGCGCTGGTCGACGAAGCGCCTAAAGCCGTGAAGGAAGGAGTTTCCAAGCAGGAAGCAGATGAACTCCAAGGGCGTTTGGCCGATGCGGGCGCCAGTGTGGAGATTAAGTGAGGGACTGACTATTTAGGACGCATGCGGATTGAAGCTGTAATTTAGCGCGCCCTGTGTTTTCGCAGTGGATTACTTTGAAAGCTCATGGAAAGCGTTTTTTCCACCCGGGAGAAACGCCCCGTGAGCTTTTGCCTTAAACCTGCAAAAAGGAGTTTGGCCCTTGAAGGGGAACGGAACTGTTGCACAAAACGGTACAATCGAGAGGAGATCTTTCGGCAAGATCGCCGAAATTGTCGAAATGCCGAACTTGCTCTCGGTCCAGCTAGATTCCTATCGCTCCTTCCTGCAACTCGAAGCTCTTCCATCACAACGGCTGAGGAAGGGGTTGCACCTCGTCTTCGAGAGTATTTTTCCAGTGAGCGATACCCACGGAATTTATACCCTCGATTACTCAGATTACTCTATTGGCAATCCGCGCTACAGCGTTGACGAATGCCGGGAGCGCGGCATGACTTTTGCCGCCCCACTACGCGCCACTCTGCGCTTGATCTCGCGCGATAAGGAGAGCCCTGATAATCCCGTCAAAGATGTCGTCGAGCAATCGGTCTTTTTGGGTGAATTGCCGCTGATGACCGATCAGGGGACATTCATTGTTAATGGTGCCGAACGCGTAGTCGTTAGTCAGTTGCACCGCTCGCCGGGAGTGTTCTTCGATGAGACCTTGCATCCCAATGGCAAGGAACTCTATTCGGCCCGTATTCTTCCCAATAAGGGCCCCTGGCTCGAATTTAGTATGGACATCAACGACATTATGTATGTCCATATTGACCGGCGGCGCAAACTACCTGTCACCCTCTTGCTGCGAGCGCTGGGTTTTTCTAAGAACGGGGAGATTCTCAGTCTTTTCCGGGAAGATGTGGAAGAGGTAGTCGACGATGAATTAGTCGACCGCATATATGGCGGTGAGGACGTCGTCGATGCAGAGACCGGGGAAATCGTGCTGGAAACCTATGACGCGATTACGGCGACACACATCGAAGGCCTAAAAAAAGCCAAAATTAAGAAAATTACCGTACTCCAAGGGCTGAGCGACAGCGACCTTGGCGTGTTAGAAAATACGCTGAAGAAAGATCCCAGCGAGAACGAAGAAGATGCCCTTACGCGCATTTACAACCTCTTGCGCCCTGGTGATCCTCCCAACATCGAGACGGCCCGCGGTTTGCTCGACCGTCTTTTCTTTAACGCCAAACGCTACAATTTGGGAGATGTAGGCCGCTACCGCATTAACCGCCGTTTAGAACTCGATATCCCCCTCGAAAGCACTGTGTTGCACTTGGAAGATTTTACTTCCATCATTCGCTATTTATTGCAACTGCGGGTGGGGCAGGGCTATACTGACGACATTGATCATTTGGGCAATCGCCGGGTGCGTTTGGTAGGCGAGTTGCTCGCCAACCAGTTCAGCATTGGCCTGACGCGCATGGCGCGCACCATTCGCGAGCGCATGGGCCTGCGGGACGAGGACCAAATTACGCCGCACGACTTGGTCAATGCGCGCACCGTTTCTACGGTAGTGCAGGCATTTTTCGGCAGTAGCCAGTTATCGCAGTTCATGCAACAGACCAACCCGCTCGACGAACTTACCCACAAGCGCCGTCTGAGCGCTTTAGGGCCGGGTGGTTTGAGTCGCGATCGGGCCGGTTTTGAGGTGCGCGATGTGCACTATACCCATTACGGCCGTATTTGTCCCATCGAGACGCCTGAAGGACCCAATATCGGACTGATATCTTCGCTCAGTACCTATGCTCGGGTCAATGCTTTCGGTTTTATCGAAACACCTTACCGCAAAGTGGTGAACGGTAAGGTTACCGCCGACATCGAATACCTTACCGCCGGCGACGAGGACAGGTACACTATCGCCCAGGCCAATGCGCCAATAGATGGTCAGGGAAAATACGTCAATAGCTTGGTCAAGGCGCGCCAGCGCGATGATTATCCAATGGTCGAGCCGAGTGAGATACAGTACATGGATGTTTCGCCCAAGCAATTGGTCAGCGCGGCGGCGGCCTTGATACCGTTCCTCGAACACGATGACGCCAATAGGGCTTTAATGGGGTCCAATATGCAGCGCCAGGCTGTCCCCCTACTTTTCCCTGCAGCTCCCTTGGTAGGAACGGGCATGGAAAACAAAGTTGCCAATGATTCAGGCGCTTTGGTATTGGCGCGCAATCCAGGCGAAGTAGTTCGCATTGAGGCCGATCGCATTGTCGTGCGCCGCGATAAGAAGCGGAGCATGCCTTTGTCGCCTCTCGATACGGCCGAAGAAGATGAATATAAGCTGATCAAATTCAGCCGCTCCAACCAAGATTGCTGTATTAATCAACGCCCTCTGGTAAAAACAGGCGACAAAGTGTCCCAAGGGCAGGTGTTGGCCGATGGTCCGGCTACGGAGCGGGGCGATCTGGCGTTGGGCATGAACGTCAGAGTGGCTTTCATGCCGTGGAATGGCTACAACTTTGAGGATGCCATCGTCATCAGCGAGGGGTTACTCAAACGCGACGTTTTTACCTCGGTACACATTGAGGAATTCGAGTTACAGGTGCGCGATACCAAGCGTGGCCAGGAAGAGATCACGCGCGAAATTCCCAACGTCAGCGAGACGGCCGTGCGCAACCTGGACGACGAGGGCATTGTCCGCATTGGCGCCGAAGTCGGCCCCGGCGATATCCTGGTTGGCAAAGTTACGCCGAAGGGTGAGACCGAACTGTCACCCGAAGAGCGCTTGCTGCGCGCCATTTTTGGCGAGAAGGCCGGCGATGTGCGCGATGCTTCGCTCAAGGCGCCCCCTGGTATGGAGGGTGTGGTTATTGATCGCAAGATTTTTTCGCGCAAGGAGCGCAGCGAATCTTCCCGCAAGAAGGAGAAGAGTGAACTCGCGAGTCTGCAGAAGGAAGCGGAGGAGAAAGTCGAGGAGTTGCGGCAAGAACGCAATCGTCAACTGATTGCTCTGCTTGAAGATGTTAAAGTGGGCCGCTTGCGCAACAAAGAAGACGATAGTGTCGTCGTCCGCGAAGGAACCCAAGTGACGGATCGCCTGTTCGAGCGTATCGACATCGCCTCAGTCGCGCCAGAAGACAAGTGGACTGAGGATGAAGCAATCAATGGGCGGATTGAGGAGTTGTTGCACTATGCCGAAGAACAGATCCAATTGGCCGAGGAGCAGGCCGAGCGCCAAGCCGAACGTCTGATGCGCGGTGATGAATTGCCGCCCGGCATTGTGCAATTGGTGAAAGTATATATTGCCAAGAAACGCAAACTGGCAGTAGGAGACAAGATGGCTGGTCGGCACGGTAATAAAGGAGTAGTTGCCGCCATCGTCCCCGAAGAGGATATGCCCTATAACGAAGACGGAGAGCCAGTCGAGATTGTATTAAATCCGTTGGGCGTCCCCTCACGCATGAATTTAGGGCAAATTTTCGAGACTCACTTGGGAATGGCCGCCTACGCGCTGGGTTTGCACGTGGCCACCCCCGTCTTTGATGGCGCCGCTCTCGAAGAAGTCAAGGACCTCCTCGAAGAGGGAGGGGTGGAAACCGACGGCAAGACCGTGCTCTACGACGGGCGCAGCGGGGAAACACTCGCAAAACGTGTGACTGTAGGATACATATATATGTTAAAACTCTCCCACCTGGTTTCCGATAAGATTCACGCCCGTTCGATCGGTCCCTACTCGTTGGTTACTCAACAGCCTCTAGGTGGTAAGGCCCAATTTGGTGGTCAACGTTTCGGCGAAATGGAAGTGTGGGCCCTGGAAGCCTATGGGTCTGCATATACCTTACAGGAGATGCTTACCGTTAAATCGGATGACGTGGCCGGCCGCTCGCGGGTATACGAAGCCATCGTCAAGGGCGAAAACCCGCCGGAGCCGGGGGTGCCCGAATCTTTTAACGTACTGGTCAAGGAATTGCAGAGTCTCTGCCTAGATATCATTCTCGAAAAAGGCACAGTAACAGAGAGTTATTGAGCAGCCACTGGCCTCAGGTCTCAAGCAAAAGGGGTGTTGCAGTGCTAAATACTACGAATATCTCAAAAAAATCGACCGATTTCGACTCGATTCGCATTCAACTCGCCTCGCCCGATACCATTCGTACCTGGTCGCACGGCGAAGTGACCAAACCCGAGACGATCAACTATCGCTCCTTTAAACCCGAACGCGACGGCTTGTTCTGCGAGCGTACGTTTGGTCCGGTCAAGGATTGGACTTGCCATTGCGGCAAATACAAGGGAATCCGCTACCGTGGCGTAGTGTGCGACCGTTGCGGCGTCGAAGTGACTCAGGCCAAGGTGCGCCGCGAGCGTCTGGGGCATATTGAACTGGCTGTGCCGGTCTCACACATCTGGTATTTCAAGTCCTTGCCTTCCCGCATAGGGGCCTTGCTCGATGTTTCCATGCGCAATTTGGAGCGCGTACTCTACTACGAGTCCTATATTGTCATGGACCCCAAAGAGGCACCGGTCGAACCCTACTCACTGATGACCGAAGACGAGTATGTCGAACTGCTGGAGCAAGGGACCGAACCCGAGGTGGGTATGGGGGCACCGGCGGTCCAGCGGCTTTTGGCGGAGATCGATATAGAGGAACTCTCGGCCGAATTGCGTACCCAAGTGCGCATTGAAACCTCGATCCAGCGCAAACAGGAGGCCCTCAAACGACTCAAAGTTGTCGAAGCTTTCAGACAGTCTGGTAACCGCCCCGAGTGGATGATTCTGGAAAATATCCCGGTCATTCCGCCTGACTTGCGCCCATTGGTGCCGCTGGAGGGAGGACGTTTCGCTACATCTGACCTCAACGATCTGTACCGTCGGGTCATCAACCGCAATAACCGACTTAAGAAATTGATCAGCATCAAAGCTCCTGAGGTTATTCTGCGCAATGAGAAGCGCATGCTACAGGAAGCGGTCGATGCGCTCTTCGACAACGGTCGTCGTTCGCGCGCCGTGCGCGGCGACGGCAATCGTTCGCTCAAATCTCTCAGCGATTTGCTAAAGGGCAAACAGGGGAGGTTTCGCCAGAATTTGCTGGGTAAGCGGGTCGATTATTCCGGACGTTCGGTGATTGTCGTAGGGCCGGAATTGCGTCTGCACCAGTGCGGCCTGCCCAAAAGTATGGCGCTGGAGCTTTTTAAACCCTTTGTCATAAAAAAGCTTGAAGAGAAAGGCCTGGTGCAAACGGTCAAGAGTGCTAAGAAGTTGGTCGAGCGCGAACGACCCGAAGTCTGGGACATCCTCGAAGAAATTATCCAGGATCACTGTGTCATGCTCAACCGGGCTCCAACCCTGCACCGCCTGGGCATTCAGGCTTTTCAGCCCATTCTGGTAGAAGGCAAAGCCATCCGCTTGCATCCTCTGGTTTGCGCTGCCTTCAACGCCGATTTCGACGGCGACCAAATGGCGGTACATGTGCCGCTGTCCTTTGAGGCGCAGATTGAGGCGCGTCTGCTCATGCTGGCGTCCAATAATATTCTTAAGCCAGCCAATGGTGAGCCCGTCCTGATGGAGAACCCCCAAGATATCGTACTCGGTTGTTATTTTCTTACCAAGGTCGATTTCACTCAGGCCGATAAGGTCGAGCGCAGTTTCGCCAGTGCCAACGAGGCTCTAATGGCCTATGAAGTAAAGCGCATCAAAATGCACCAACCGATCAAGGTGCGCATAGATGGCGAGAAATTCGAGACCACGGCAGGTCGTTTGATCTTCAACGATGTGTTGCCACCCGGCATAGATTTTGTCAACCAGGGGATCGACCGCGGCGATATTCGCCGCATTACTGCCGAGGTACACCGTCTATTAGGTAATCGCCGCACCGCCGAATTTGTCGATCAACTCAAGACGTTAGGGTACCACTATGCCACGTTAGCCGGCGTTTCTATTGCTGTCGACGACGTCGTCGTGCCCAAAGAGAAGGTAGAGATCATCGACTCCGCTCTGGCGGAGGTGGACAAGGTGCGCGATCAGTACTCCAATGGCATCATCACGGACGGTGAACGCTATAATAAAGTCATCGATATATGGACCCATGCTACCGCGGCGGTGTCGCGCGCGGTGCAGACGGCATTGGAGCAGTCCGAAGGGGGTTTCAATTCCATGTATATGATGAAAGATTCCAACGCCCGCGGCAGCGAAGACCAGATCAAGCAATTAGGTGGGATGCGTGGGTTGATGAATAAACCCCAGAAAAAACTAACCGGTGCTATTGGCGAGATTATCGAGACACCGATCATCGCCTCCTTTAAAGAAGGTTTGTCGGTGCTCGAATACTTTATTTCGACGCACGGCGCGCGCAAGGGGCTGGCTGATACGGCTCTGAAGACAGCAGAGGCGGGTTATTTGACTCGGCGCATGGTCGACGTTGCCCAGGATGTGGTTATCACCGAGGATGATTGCAATACGGCCCAAGGTATTTGGACCGGCGCCCTCAAAGATGGTGAGGATATCATCGAACCTCTGGCTGACCGCATCGTAGGGCGTTTCTTGGTCGACGACGCGATCGACGCCGACGGCAATGTTGTGGTCGAATCCGACTTTTTGATCGAAGAAGTGGATGCCGAACGCATTGCTCAGGCCGGTCTCGAAGAAGTGCGCATTCGCTCGGTGCTCACCTGCGAAACGGAACGCGGCGTATGTATCAAGTGTTATGGCCGCAATTTGGCTACTGGCAAACCGGTTAACATCGGCGAGGCCACTGGTGTCATTGCAGCTCAGAGTATTGGCGAGCCGGGGACCCAGTTGACCTTGCGCACTTTCCATATCGGTGGCACCGCCAGTCGCATCGCCGAGCAAACGCAGATACTGGCCCGTCGTGGAGGGCGTATCAATTTCGTCAATATAACTACAGTTGACAATCCCGATCTGGGGTCGACAGTTATCGGCCGCAACGGCGAGATCGAGTTGTTAGATGAGCAAAATCGAGCACGCAACCGCTTCAACGTGCCATACGGTGCGCTTTTACGCGTGGAAAACGGCCAACAGGTGGAAGATTCCAATGTGCTCTTCGAGTGGGATCCCTACAGCAATGTCATCATATCAGACCGCTCGGGTACTGTCGTCTTCACCGATATTATCGAGGGGGTGACGATGCGCGAGGAATTCGACGAAGCGACCGGTATGTCGGCGCGCGGCATCGTCGAGCAGCGCGACCGTAGTCTGAGTCCGCAGATCGAAATCATCGGCAAGGACAAAGCCGCTCGTTCTTACATTATCCCGGTCGGGGCGCGCCTGTTGGTCGCCGACGGCGCCGAGATCGAACCGGGACAGGTTCTAGTCAAGATTCCGCGCGAACGTACCAAAACGCGCGATATTACCGGTGGTCTGCCGCGCGTAGCCGAATTGTTCGAAGCGCGGCGTCCCAAAGAGCCGGCTGTGATATCTGAGATCGACGGCGTCGTGCGTTTGGGGGGATTGGTGCGCGGCAATCGCGAGTTAATCGTTACCTCCGAGGACGAGGAAGAACGCAAATATCTGGTGCCTTATGGTAAACACCTGCGGGTCCAGGAGGGCGATCACGTGGTCGCCGGCGAGCGGCTTTCCGAAGGGTCAGTTATTCCTCAGGATATTCTGCGGGTCCAGGGGGTACACAAGGTGCAGGAATACCTGGTGAATGAAATCCAGGACGTCTATCGTCTGCAAGCTGTAGAGATCAATGATAAACACGTAGAAGTTATTGTGCGGCAGATGTTGCAAAAAGTGCGCATCATCGATCCAGGAGACACTAATTTCCTCGAAGGTGAGGAGATCGATAAAGTTCGCTTCAACAAGGAGAACGAGAAGGTTCTCTCTGAGGGGGGCGATCCCTCCACTTGCCAGCCGATCCTTTTGGGTATTACGCGGGCCTCCCTACGCACCGACAGCTTTATTTCTGCGGCTTCTTTCCAGGAGACCACGCGGGTTCTAACTGAGGCTGCCGTGCAGGGTAAGGTCGATCGTTTGCGCGGGCTTAAGGAGAATGTCATCATTGGCCGCCTCATTCCTGCTGGCACGGGTACGGGACATTACAATACTGCCACTTTCGATGATTTGGAAGCCAACACTAACGGCGATAATGGCGACAATCTGGCCGCGCTCGAAGGTGTGGGGGCCGAGACGGAAACCACTGTTTAAATAGCCCTTGGGCTATTGACAGTATATGGTACTATTACTACATTATAAAGCTATTGTTTACCGCGTTTGGAGAGGAGATTTTCGTCTTTGCCGACCATTAGCCAACTCGTCCGTAAAGGACGTAAAAAGATGGAAAAGAAAAAGGACGCCCCGGCGCTCGAAAAATGTCCTCAGCGCCGAGGAGTCTGCACGCGTGTATACACTTCCACGCCCAAAAAACCCAATTCCGCTTTGCGCAAGATGGCGCGCGTGCGCCTGACTACGGGAACGGAAGTTACCGCCTACATTCCCGGCGAGGGCAATAACCTCCAAGAACATTCAATTGTATTGGTGCGTGGAGGACGCGTCAAAGATTGCCCCGGGGTGCGCTACCATATTATTCGGGGCGTATTGGACGCCAGCGGTGTAACTGAACGTCGTCAAGGGCGCTCTAAGTACGGCGCTAGACGACCGGAATAATTTTAGTTATAAAGCGAGATAGAGGATAGATGTCGCGTCGCAAGAAAGCTGTAAAAAGACAACTACTGCCGGATCCCAAGTTCAACAATGTGTTGATTTCGCGTTTTATCAACTCCTTGATGAAACAAGGCAAGCGCAGTGTGGCCGAACGCATTTTCTACGATGCGATGGATATGGTAGTGGAGCGCTCCGGAGAGGGAGAGGACTGCGTTGAAGTCTTCCAGAAAGCGGTAGAAAACGCTAAACCCTTCGTTATGGTGCGTTCTCGGCGGGTTGGCGGATCAACCTACCAGGTTCCCATTGAAGTGCGTTCCGACGAGCGCACGGCTCGTTCGATACGCTGGCTTATTCAGTTCGCGCGAGGCCGCACTGATCGCACTATGGCTGAGAAACTGGCCAATGAATTTGTTTCTGCGGCCAAGGGCGAAGGCGGGGCTGTCAGGAACAAGGAAGATGCCCATCGTATGGCAGATGCCAATAAGGCATTTGCCCATTATCGTTTCTAAGGCAAAAGGTCGCTGTTTAAAAAATGGCAAGTAAGGCAAGTGCATTGAATCTGGAAGATACGAGAAATATTGGTATTGCCGCCCATATCGACGCGGGCAAGACCACAACCACCGAGCGTATCCTCTATTATACGGGTAGGTTGCATCGCATGGGCGAAGTGCACGAAGGCACGGCGACCATGGATTGGATGGACCAGGAGCGCGAGCGGGGTATTACCATTACGTCTGCTGCCACGGCCTGCGAGTGGGGAGATCACCATATAAACATCATAGATACCCCCGGTCATGTCGATTTTACCGCCGAGGTGGAGCGCTCACTGCGCGTACTCGATGGGGCTGTTGGTGTCTTTTGCGCCGTCGGCGGCGTCGAGCCTCAATCGGAGACGGTTTGGCGTCAGGCAGATCGTTACAAAGTCCCGCGGATCGCCTTCGTCAACAAAATGGATCGCAACGGTGCAGATTTTTACAATGTGCTCAATATGTTGCAAGAGCGGCTGGGGAGCAATTTCGTACCGGTCCAACTGCCCATCGGCACGGGTGAGACATTCACCGGTTTGATCGATCTTATTGAAATGAAAGCCATCACCTACGAAGAAAATTCGCAGGGGGTCGAGTTTTTCGAAGGTGAAATTCCCGAGGACTTGTTGGACAAGGCGCTTGAATACCGCGAAAAGATGCTCGAATCCGTCGCCGATTTCGATGATCACCTATTGGAAAAATTCCTTGAAGGAGAGGAGATCAGCCCGTCTGAGATCACCGCTGCGTTGCGCCAGGCCACTATCGCTTTGAAAGCGGTTCCCGTCACTTGCGGCAGTGCCTTCCGCTACAAGGGCGTTCAGCGTCTACTCGACGCCGTAGTGGCATTTCTGCCCTCGCCGATGGACATCGAAAAGGTCGCAGGAGTGTTACCGAACTCCGACGAAGTGACCATTCGTCACCCCGATCCTGCCGAACCATTTGCGGCCCTGGCGTTTAAGATCATGACCGATCCTTTTGTTGGGCGCTTGACATTTATGCGAGTTTATTCCGGTACCTTAGAAGCCGGTTCTTATGTGTACAACGCCACTACGGAGAAGCGCGAACGCGTTTCCCGCCTGTTAGAAATGCACGCCAATAACCGTACCGAACGCAAAGAGGTGTACGCCGGGGATATTATCGCAGTTGTCGGCTTGAAGGATACAACTACCGGGGATACTTTATGCGTCGAGACTCATCCGATCCTCCTCGAGAAGATCGACTTTGCTGAACCCGTAGTCCATGTTGCCATCGAACCCAAGACTCGCGCTGATCAAGAACAACTCCATATTGCCCTACAAAAGCTCAGCGAAGAAGATCCTACTTTCAAAGTGAAACTAGAGCCCGAAACGGGTCAGACGATCATGTCGGGCATGGGGGAACTGCACCTGGAGATTTTGCTCGATCGCCTGTTCCGCGAGTTCCAGGTCGAGGCTAATGTAGGTCGACCGCAAGTCGCCTATAAAGAGGGTATTCGCAACGCAGTCCACGCCACTGGCCGTTTCGTGCGCCAGTCGGGTGGTCGCGGCCAGTTCGGTCATGTCGAACTCGAAATCGAACCGGGAGAATCTGGCACCGGCCTGGTCTTCGAGTCGAAAGTCGTCGGCGGCAATATTCCCAGAGAATACATCAATCCCGTACGCGAGGGAATCCAGGAAGCCATGTCTGCCGGTCCGGTGGCGGGCTACCCCATTGAGGATGTCAGAGTGACGCTGGTGGACGGCTCTTATCACGATGTTGACTCTTCTGAAATAGCTTTTAAAATAGCCGGGTCTATGGCTTTTAAAGACGGGACTCAGAAGGCCAAACCCTATCTGACAGAACCTATCATGGAGCTTGAGGTCGTCGTTCCCGAGCAATACATGGGGGATGTGATCGGCGATTTAAATTCGCACCGCGGAGAGATAGCCGGAGTCAATGCCCGTTCCGACGCCCAAGTGATAAGTGCGACGGTTCCCCTGAGCGAGACATTCGGTTATGTCACGCGCCTCAGGTCGTTGACTCAAGGGCGGGGCGTGTTCACTATGCAGTTTTCCAAATTCCGCCAAGTACCCGAGCAAATTAAGGAAGAAATAGTAGCTAAGGTCCGCGGACACGAGGGCTGAGCCGTAAAATAAAGGAGAGAGCTATCAAAATGGCTAAGGAGAAATTTGAGCGCAATAAACCTCATGTCAATATTGGCACCATCGGCCACGTCGACCACGGCAAGACGACGTTAACGGCGGCGATTACAATGTATCTCGCTTCCAAGGGACTGGCCGTGGAAAAAACGATTGACGAAATCGACAACGCACCCGAAGAGAAGGCTCGTGGCGTAACAATCAACGTGTCGCACCAGGAATACGAAACAGTGGCCCGCCATTATGCCCATGTCGACTGCCCCGGTCACGCCGATTACATCAAGAACATGATCACCGGTGCGGCCCAGATGGACGGTGCCATTCTGGTGGTCAGCGCTGCCGACGGGCCCATGATCCAGACGCGCGAGCACATTCTGTTAGCCCGTCAAGTCAATGTGCCGCAGGTCGTCGTCTACCTCAATAAAGTAGACATGGTCGACGATGAGGAATTGCTCGAACTAGTCGAGTTGGAGACCCGCGAACTGCTTTCCGAGTATGGTTTCGACGGCGACGAGATTCCGGTGATTCGCGGTTCGGCGCTCAAATCATTGGAAGGCGACGAAGGTGAGGTCGGCCATCAGTCCATCCAGCAACTTATGGACGCTGTCGACGAGACCATTCCC
>Ga0114996_10004820_pt1 | contig 16032 bp, 18 predicted proteins | sample ArcticOcean_MG_C_4_FD_87039 | JGI IMG/M metagenome (GOLD analysis project Ga0114996, IMG submission 87039) | Marine microbial communities from western Arctic Ocean - ArcticOcean_MG_CB4_134 | ecosystem: Environmental > Aquatic > Marine > Oceanic | place: Arctic Ocean: Canada Basin | collected...
ATATACAGAAGCCGGATGCCGAGGCTGGCATTGCATGATGGAGGCCCCCAGAGATACTAAACGCTACATCTACATTGCCTGATAACGCCAAGTCTGCAGCCATCAGTGAGGCTCCAGTCGAGAGTAAGGCAGCTTCATACATTCCCTCATATATCGGATTGTCGCCAGCCGTTGAAAACCCGAATACAGTCGCATTTTCCACAGCAGCCCCTAAACTTAAGCTCTTTACCATGTTCAGATAATCACACGTATGACTAGAAAGTATCTCTTCATCAGTTGCCCCACTTGGTTTGATCACATTTGAATATCTGCTTGAAAATGCTCCCAACGCATCTAATAGATCATGCGTCCATTTCAACCTAATCGGGCGCATGGGATGACCATCTCTTAGCACATGCTTAGAAAGTTCCTCAGAGTATATAAAAGCTGCCCTTGCCAAATACTCCTCCAGATCCCATAAAACTTTTAAGATAACCCACCATTATCATTACACACCAAATATAATCTCGACATCCGAATCAACAATCTGAATATCCCGGCGAGTAGTTTCTATATATGCCAGTGTACTTTCGAGAATTTGGTTGGCATATCGAACACTTATAGAAACAGATGCAAGGCCTAATACCACTATCTTATGATCCTCAAGCGTATCCGCGAAACGTTAAACCTATCTTTAACCATCTTACATACAGATTAAGCCACACTGCGCTTACCTTTAAGGCTGTATTATCAGGCAGCCTGGTCCATATTTTTGCTGAATCGAAAATCATTATATAAATTCATTCACAGTAATAAGTTTAGTCATTATATCAGCCACATTTTATATCTCAGCTCACATCTTGGAATTCTTGACGGTGTTTGTGTAAGGCACTACAATCAAGATAATTCCCAAATTAAAAAAGTAATGCACAACGGCTTAGATCCCAGCCAGTTCACGCGAATGTAGCTTTAAGTTTACCTGATAGGCTAATGACCGCCATGAAAGGATCTGTTAAAGACAGCACCTATACCGAGGTTCCTGAGGTAGTAATTATACGTCTACCTCAATACCTTCGAACACTAACTCGCTTACGCAACCAAGGCATAGATGTGGTCAGCTCTCGTCAATTAGGTGATCTTATCCAAATGACACCTGCCCAAATTCGGAAGGACTTAAGTTACTTCGGTAGATTTGGCAAACAGGGGCGAGGATACACGATATCAGGCCTTATCAAGCAACTCAGAACTATTCTGGCTCTTAACGAGGAGTGGAAGGTTGGATTAGTAGGCATTGGCCGGCTAGGTAGAGCCATTCTAAGCTATCCAGGTTTTTCCTCTGAGGGATTCAAAATTGTCGCGGCCTTTGACAGCGAACCAAGTCAAGTCGGACAAATGGTGGGTGGCATAATGATTCAACCAATGCATAAGCTGGCTGAAATAATCTCTGCTGAAGGAATCCAAATCTGCATTACAGCCGTTCCGGCTGACTTTGCTCAATCTGTGATCGACGAACTAATAAGCTCTGGGGTAAAAGCCATAGTCAACTACGCCCCAGTGGGAATTCAGGTTCCAGACGATATTAAGCTACGAAACATCGACCCAGTAATTGCACTACAGTCTATGACTTATTACATAAAAAAGGGTTGCGTTTAAGAGGAAGGATCGCCACGATGCCTTCTCTTCCTGACTAAATCAATCCTGATCTTGGATCGTTTCATAGAGGCAACAGCCCTTTGTAGATCTACACCTTCGTCAGTACCACTTATTCGCTCTTCAGCCCTCTTGAGAGCTTCCTCCGCACGTTGTTCGTCAATCTCGTCAGACCGTTCAATTGTATCTGCCAAGACTGTAACGTCGTTAGACATAACCTCTAGAAATCCGCCACTAACTGCAAGGCACAGGTCTTCCTGATCTGCTATTCGAAGCCGTAGTTCTCCAGGCTGAAGTACGGTCAATAAAGGCGCATGATGAGAAAGAACTCCCAATTCTCCTTCAACCCCAGGAGCGGAAATTGCATTCACTTCACCGGAATACACCGATCCTTCTGCCGTTACAATATCAAGCTGCATATCACCTATATCCTCTACTGATCACCCTCTGATGCCATACGTGTAGCATTTTCCACCGCCTCATCTATAGTACCCACCATATAAAAGGCCTGCTCAGGTAGGCCATCGTGTTTACCTTCCAAAATTTCTTTGAAGCCGACCACTGTATCACTGATAGAAACATAACGACCTTCTCTACCAGTAAATTGCTCACCCACAAAAAATGGTTGCGAGAAAAATCTCTGGATCTTTCGTGCCCGTGATACTGTCACACGGTCTTCCTCAGATAATTCTTCCATTCCCAGGATTGCTATGACATCCTGTAGATCCTTATATCTCTGCAAAACCTGCTGAACGCCACGTGCCACTTGATAGTGCTCTTCACCTACGATGGCCGGGTCCAAAATTCGCGAGTTTGAAATTAATGGATCCACCGCAGGATATAGCCCCTGCTCTGCAATGGATCTCTCCAGCGATACAACAGCATCCAAGTGACCAAAGGTCGTCGACACACCAGGATCTGTATAATCATCAGCAGGCACGTAAACAGCCTGTACCGAGGTGATAGAACCCTTCTTTGTAGAAGTAATTCGTTCCTGCAAATCTCCCATCTCTGTAGACAGAGTCGGCTGATAACCCACAGCAGAAGGCATTCGACCCAATAAAGCTGAGACTTCCATCCCAGCCAATATATACCTGTAAATATTGTCTACGAACAAAAGAACGTCCTGATTTTCTTCATCACGGAAGTACTCTGCCATCGTAAGCCCAGTAAGGGCTACCCGAAGGCGAACCCCAGGCGATTCGTTCATCTGCCCGAATACCAAAACCGTATTCTTTATTACACCAGACTCCTGCATTTCATGCCACAAATCGTTGCCTTCCCTAGATCGTTCTCCAACTCCGGCAAACACGGAGTACCCTTCATGAACATTCGCAATGTTTCTGATTAGTTCCAATATAATTACGGTCTTGCCAACTCCGGCCCCGCCAAAAGCGGCCACTTTACCTCCCTTAGTAAAGGGGCTAATTAAATCTATTACTTTGACACCAGTCTCCAACATTTCTGTTTCGGTTCCTTGCTCTTCAAACGAGGGAGCCTCTCTATGTATGGCCCACCTTTCTTTCGCGTCTACATCACCTAATCCGTCTAATGGTTCCCCAAGCACATTCAATAGACGCCCTAGAGATGCTGGGCCGACGGGCACTGTTATAGCCTGACCGGTATCTACAACCTCTGAGCCCCTTGTAAGACCTTCGGTTGCTCCCATAGCCAAGCAACGCACTCGATTGTTCCCTATATGTTGCTCCACTTCTAGAACAAGGCGCTCGTCGTTCAGCTCCAATTCCAAAGCATTAAACAAACCAGGCATGGATTCTGGAGGGAACTCCACATCGACTACCGTACCTATTACTTGAATAACTTTGCCATTAGTTGATTCTGCCATAACTCACTCCGTTGTATTAATACAGTTCCTTACCCTTCCAATGCGGCAACACCGCCGACAATGTCGAGAAGTTCCTTAGTTATTGATTCTTGCCGCACCTTGTTTAACATCAAAGTGAGCGCGTCTATCATTTCGTTAGCGGAATCCGTAGCATTCTGCATTGCCACCATCCGAGCGGACTGCTCACTGGCCACAGACTCCAAAATAGCGTGGTAAATCTGCATTTCTACAAACCTGGGCAAAAGTTCACTCAACAGATCTGCACTACGGGGCTCATAAATGTATCCTGCTTTTTGACCTGGCTCAAGTTCTGCCGGCTCTACTGGCAAAAGCTTATGCATAACTGGGCGCTGAATAGCAGTGCTAACAAAATAACCATATGCAACATGGACCTCGTCCGCAAAACCGCTGGCATAATCCTCTATTGCTATATGACTTATTGGCAAGACCGATTCCAGAGACGGACGATCGCCCATGTCCGAAAAGAATGCGCGAAGATCATTTCCGGTCCTTGCAACAAAATCACGACCTTTCTTCCCTACCCCAACCACACTCACCGAGGCACTGCTGTCCAGAATGAACTGCCCCAACGATCTATTAAGATTGGAAGGCAAGCCTCCACAAAGCCCTCTATCAGGGGTTACATGGATTACCTCAATACGCTTTACTTCTCTTTTGGTCAGTAAAGGATTAGTCTCTTCGGTATCGGTCGATTGTGCTGCAACATTAGCCAACACCGCTTGCATTTTCTCAGAGTAAGGCCTACCAGAAACGGATAGCTGTTGAGCCCGTCTCATCTTGGAGGCCGCAATCATCTGCATAGCCTTCGTAATTTTAGCCGTGTTCTGAACGCTTCGAATGCGCCTCCTCAATGTTCTTACATTTGTTATGGTTGCCATAACTACCCTTGTCCCTCGTCTTCATATATCCAAGCTATATGGGCAACATTAATGATCGTAGGTAACTTGTCCCCCTCGTCCTTAACTAGTAAACAATCGTCCGACCCGCCCAACAAAACGCCAGCAATTTCTTCTATAGAGCCTTCAGTATCTACGTCAGTTACTATTACCACGTTCTTACCCTTAAAGTACTTTGCAGATTCTTCTATTAAACTCATTTCTCTCCTAATTAAAACTTACGGTCTGTTTGTACGAATCAATCGCGCCAATCAATGACTTCTGAGTTTCATCATCTATTTCATTAGTTTCGATTATCCTCTCAGCTATCTTGGGGTAGTTAGATTCTATGAACATATGAAATCCTTCTTCCCATTCTGATATTTTTTCCACAGAAACATCATCCAGATAGCCATTTGTTACGGCGAACATGATCATGACTTGCTTAGACAACGGCAACGGCTGATACTGAGGTTGCTTGAGAACCTCAGTTATCCTCTGCCCTCGTTCAAGTTGCTCCCTAGTAGAACGATCCAGGTCGCTTGTACCAAATTGCGCGAATGTAACCAACTCACGATATTGAGCCAAATCCAACCTCAATCTACCAGCCACACTTCTCATTGCCCGGCGTTGGGCGGACCCACCAACACGAGAAACTGAAAGCCCAACGTTAACAGCCGGCCTCGTACCGCCGTTAAACAGGTCCGCCTCTAGGTAAATTTGCCCATCTGTTATAGATATTACGTTCGTGGGGATATAAGCAGACACATCACCAGCTTGAGTTTCAATTATCGGCAATGCAGTCAATGAACCCCCTCCGCCAACCTCATCCAAGCGGGCTGATCTCTCCAAAAGTCTGCTGTGAAGATAGAAAACATCCCCCGGATACGCCTCGCGACCCGGAGGCCGTCTCAACAAGAGAGACATCTGCCTGTAGGCCCATGCATGCTTCGAAAGATCATCAAAAATAATCAAAACATCCTTACCATTCTCCATCCATTCTTCACCAATCGCACATCCAGCGTAAGGAGCCAAATATTGGAGCGGAGCCGGGTCAGAAGCATTTGCAGCTACCACAACAGTGTGTTCCATAGCGCCATATCGCTCCAGGGTTGCGACAGTCTGAGCCACTTTACCTACCCTTTGTCCAATAGCTACATAAATACAAATTAGATCTCCACCCTTTTGGTTGATTATGGTATCGAGAGCCACCGCACTCTTACCAGTAGAACGATCTCCTATGATCAGTTCTCTTTGGCCACGCCCAATCGGAATCATGGCATCAACCGCCTTTATTCCGGTTTGCACTGGGACATTAACCGCTTGACGACTTGCTACATCGGGAGCTACTCGTTCTACTGCCCGTCTATTTTTTGTAGAAATCGGACCTTTCCCATCTATTGGTCTTCCCAAAGCATCAACAGTCCTGCCAATCAGTTCATCGCCGACCGGCACTTCCGCAACACTACCAGTCGACCGAACCTCATCACCCTCTTTGATCCGAGAGTCGTCACCGAGAATAACAGCTCCAACTGCATCTTCTTCCAAGTTCATTGCCATTCCAATCACATCGCCAGGGAAAGACAACAGTTCTGTGTATTTAACTCCTCTCAAGCCATGTATCCGTGCAATACCATCACCCACCTCAGTAACGGTACCAACGTCAACCATAGTCAAGTCACCGCCAAATTCCTCAATTTGGCGTTTTATCACCGCTGCGATATCTTGCCCTCGCGTTGTCATCAATCTACCTCTCTATTGCTTCTAACTTGGCGTAGCCAATACTCTCTGTTTTAAAATTGTCAATCTTTCTCTAACCGTACCATCTATTATCATGTCCCCGACTCTGATAAGAATGCCACCAAGTATATCTTGGCTAACATTAGTGTTAAGCACTATCTCCTTTCCAAACAAATCCTTCAATTGCTTTTGCAATCTGCTTTTCTGCTCCTCTTCCAACTCAATTGCGGTAGTAATCTCTACTTGCTCTCTACCCTGGAGATCATCAAGAAGTTTCTGATACTCTAAGACTACCCCATCCAGAATCTGCAGGGCTCCGTTCTTGACTATCAAGCCAACAAGGTTAGAAACATTTTCCCGAACGTCACTGAGGGCGGCATGGAGTAACTCCAGTTTCCGCTGGAAATTAACCTTCGGCGATTGTAAGAACACTTTAGTTTGATCATCGGCTAGGCACTCAGCTGATCGTACCAACTCAACCCGCCATTCTTCTAAAGCTCCATCCTCCAAGGCGATCGCAAAAACCGCTTGTGCGTAACGTTTAGCCAGTGGGGTGCGGGCCATTACTTACCATCCTTTTCCAATAAATCACTCTCAGTCAAAGTTTGTTCTATTAAGTCTTTGTGCAAGTCCTTATCTAATGACCGCCTCACTACCCGCTCTGCAGCTGAAATAGCTAGATCACCAAACTCTCTCCTCAGTTCGTCCACCGCAATATCCCTTTCTCTCTGAATCTCAGCCTGAGCCTTCGATATAAAAGAGTCAGCTTCTTGGCGGGCCTTCTCTCGCTCCCCATCACGAACACGCTGCGCCGCCTGCCTAGCTTGCTCTATCACCGCCTGACCTTCCTTTCGGGCATCCTTAATCTGCTGATCCATCTCTCCTTGCCTCATGACCGACTCTTCTTGCAAAACCTGAGCCTGATCCCTGCTCTCCTGAATGCGGCGAGACCGTTCATCAAGAACACGCAATATAGGCTTGAAACCAACCATATAAAGAATGATAAGTAATGCAGTAAAATTAACCAAATAAACTACCAAGCTGGGCCAATGAAAGCCTAACTCTGCCATGCTACTTTCCCCTTTTGTCTGACCAGTAGATCCAGCCTAAGCGGCAAGACCAAAATAACGGCTACAACCAGAGCATAAATGCCAAGAGCCTCGGCAAAGGCGATCGCCAGGATCATATTGGTTTGAATTGCTCCGGCGGCTTCCGGGTTACGACCTATTGCGGTAAGGGCACCAAACCCCAAGATTCCAATCCCAATACCAGGGCCCAACATTCCGAGACCCACCGCTAATCCCGCTGCCAATAGTTTCAATGCATCTACTTCAGGCATACTTCCTCCTTGAATTTAAAATCAACAATTAGATTTTTATTGATCCCTTTTCAGATACGAATCCATAAACTGCCAACCTTGTCGTGGTTGCAGTCATTGCCAAGGCGATAATCACTAACGTTAACATAATTATCTCCATCGCTTCTTCTTCCTAATAACCACTAGTGTCCCTCTTCACCATCATGATGAGGAGTAATCGCTATAGTAACGAACACGAGGGTGAGACCGGCAAAAATTAGTGCCTGTATAAAGCCCACCAAGAGCTCCAACCCGTAGAACGGCAGAGAAAACACAAACGGAACGAGAAATGCGGTCATTAGGAGCAATATCTCTCCCGCGGTCATGTTGCCGAAAAGTCGGAAAGTAAAACTTATTAGCCTTATAAATTCGCTCAGTAATTCTAAAACACCAACGAATATATCGATCAGTCCTTCAAAAATCCGTCCCTTTAATAGGGCCCCAAATCGGAAGAATTTGCCAAAGTAAGATAGCCCTAGAGTCTTAATTCCCCAGAACTCTACAAAAATAAAAGAAATGATCGCTAGCGCAAGTGGCATATTAAGATCCGTCCCTGCAGGGCGCAACAAGTGCCGTTCGAAATGTCCATCATTCATAAAGCCAAGGCTTTGGTAAAGAGGTATAAGGCCAATCCAAGCATTCATTAATACGAATAGGAACATGGTAGCAAACAATGGGAAGAACCGCCTGGTATTGCCGCGGCCGGCGACGCCCTCAACAAAGCTGTACATCGAGACCACAATGAATTCCAAGAAGTTGTGTAGCCCTTTTGGCCTTGCATCTGCATTTATGTTGCGAGTACCGAAGAAAAACAGGCCAACCAATATAACACTGGCGATTAATGAAGAGAGGATTGTATTGGTCAACATGAAGCGACTTGGGAGCTTATGCAATTCATGAGCTTCATGTGCATCTGATTCGAAAACAGGTTGTGGAGGAAGGTGAACTTCGGGAGTTGGGAGGAATGGACTTCCACCAAACAACGCGCTCCCTATAGCTCCTATAACGAAACCAAAAACAAAGAGGGCTATAAGCGACAAACCTAGAGCCCTAAAAACATTCTTCGCGCTCATGAATTACCCTGTTTCGATACCATCATTTTTCTTATTCTAGTCATTGCCTTTGAAAAGAAATTCGACTATACGGTAGAGACCGTAAAAAGCCAATCCAGAACCCAACAAAACTCCCAACAGAGTAAACACAGGAGAGGCATTAAGTTGGTCGTCTATCCACAACCCTCCACCCACTCCAAGAAGAATACTCGCTGCCACATACCAACCCAAACCCAAGAGCCTAATGGAAATGATAAGCCCACGCTTATTCATAAGCTCGCCCCCCAAACTTTGCGAAGTTTATCACATATATCACATATATATGTAGTGTCAACGCAAAATTCGCGTAGAAAAACGTGTTTCGAAATACAAGATTGCTAGCAATGCTCGTTTGCAAGAGTTAGGATGCCTGCTCAGAGCTTTCCTGCCCCTCGTTTCCTATGTCTTCAATGTCTAGGGTATCTATGAAATCCGTAAAAGCCGACATCCTACGGAGATCTTCCTCTTTGATCCCTCTTGGTTCATCATTTTCATCATTAGGAATAACAGGGCTGCCAGAATCATCCAGGCTTATGCCGGCTTTATTTAATACATGATCTGCAACATATATAGGCACATCAGCTCTTACCGCTATCGCTATCGCATCACTAGGTCTGGAATCAACATCGACAACTAATCCATTAAGATCAATGGTTATTTGTGCAAAAAAAGTGTCGTCCTTCAAATCGTTTATCGTAATATGAGTAAGGCTTCCCCCAAGTCTATCAATAACTGATGCTAACAAATCGTGGGTTAGCGGGCGGGGCAAAAAAACGCCTTGCATCTTCACAGCTATAGAATCGGCTTCCGATGCACCAATCCAAATAGGGAGGTATAAGCCAGATTTAACATCCTTCAAAACCACCACTCTCTGGTGGTTTACCAAGCTTACCCGGATACTATCTATAACCACTTCAGGCATCGACAACTCCCCCAATTACAAAGACTCGCTCATATTACCGATGGCCAATTAGCCTTGTCAATCAAATTTTAGCTAACCTGTTATGATCCGCTATTCTCCGTTCTAAAACACTTCTACTCAACAAAATTCGTCTTTGACAACTTATACAGCGTAAGCCAATATCAGCCCCAAGTCTTACAACGCGCCATTCGAAAGCACCGCAAGGGTGGCGTTTCCTAAGCTTAAGAATATCTCCCAAGTTATATTCTCTTACCATGGCAAACCTAGGGAGTCCAAAATGGCGTTAATATTGTCCCGCAACTCTCGGGTCGCTTCACGAGCCCCTTTTGCAAAATTCTTGGTTTCGTCAGCATATATCAAACCCCGTGACGAGTTAATCAATATTCTTCGACCCGCGCTTGAAATACCATTTCTCACGGAATGGTCCAAAGCTCCGTCCTGAGAACCTATACCAGGAATGAGAAAAGGCATGTCTGGGCATATTTCCCTAGTTTCCCTGATTTGGTCGGGATAAGTCGCTCCCATGACCAAACCAGCATTGCCATTTTTGTTCCAATCTTGAATTTCGTACGCAACGTGCTTATAAAAGGGAATTTGGCCATTGGCCTGGCTTTTAATTTCCAAATCCTGAAAATCACTTGCGCCAGGATTTGAAGATCTACACCACACAAAAACACCCTTGTCACTGTAATTTAGAAACGGAACCACCGAGTCTTCTCCTCCGTAGACATTAACAGTTACAGCGTCGAAGCCCCAATTATCAAACATACCTTTAGCGTATGCAGCGGCTGTATGCCCAATATCTCCTCTCTTCCCGTCCCCGATTACAATCATAGTATCGGAAACTTCCCGTATGAACCGTATCGTCTCTTCCAATGCCCTAAACCCAGCCAATCCTAGTGCTTCATAGAACGCCAAATTAGGCTTATAGGCTCCCACTAAACCACAAGTCGCCTCCACAATTCCTTTATTGAAGGTGACAATATCTTTCGTCGGGATTCTCGCAAGCTCAGGATCCAATCCAAGACAGACTAAGCTCTCATTAGCTTGACAACTCCAATCTAAGTTCTCTAAAAATGCGTTCATGTCGCCGCCTTATAGCATCAGTCTAAACGTGCCGGATCATCCCTGCAAGCACAACTTTTGTTAACTATTAAACAAAATAAGTCATTCGTTCCATCTAGACAGGAATATGTTATATCTTCTGTGCGGACTCAAACAAAATGAATAACCCAAAGAGGAAACAACATATCTCAAAAACCTTTCATGGAATAATATTTGATCGACTGTATCAAGCATACGGATGTCAGAGATGGTGGGCAGCCGATAATTCATGTGAAATAGCGCAGGAGCAATTCTGACACAAAATGTCTGCTGGCAAAACGCAGAACGTGCCATATTTATTCTAAAAAACCAAGAGCTCCTAAGCGCCTGCGCATTACTGCGCACCCCTGATGACATGGGAGGCTAATCAGGTCATCTGATTATTTCATCGCTAAGGCAAAAAACAAAAACGTTCGCCTCTCATATCGTAAACAACCATCAAGGTGAAATGGCGCTTATGTTGCCACAAGATACCTCAACGCTCCGAAAAGACCTTCTCTCCATCCATAAGATAGGAACAGAGACGGCAAGCGCAATAATGCTTTACGCAAAAGAGAAACCTGTATTTGTAGTAGATACCTACACAACACGCCTTCTAATTCGAATTGGCATTGTCACAAATTACACAGATTATTCGGATATTCAATCTGTCTTCCACACAAATCTCCCCAAAACACAACCTTGTTAAATGAATTCCATGCCCTTATAAACAATCATGGAAAGACAACCTGCAAAAAGAATCGACCGTCATGCTTGGAATGCACACTGATAACTTTGTGCCCAACAGGGCAACACAACAAAGAACAAAACGCCATGAATCAAATTCAGGAATACGGGTACATTTGCTGATCTAATTGATAAAATAATTAGAAAGCAATCTTAAGGCAATGAAACAACGAGCCCCCTCAATCACATAACTTGACTCCAAAGCACATGCTTAGAAACTAGTAAAAAGGTCAATGTCGGGAAGAAGGATCGGGGTAGGCCTAGCAGTAGGTATTGGCGTTGGAGTAACAGACGACACAGACTTAGGAGTGGGAGTTGCTGTCGACATTAACTCAGATCTAGGTATCAACACCGGCTTAGCCGTCGCAGCTGGAGTAGCAATAACTACCAGTTCGGTCATAGGAACAGAAGAGGATCTGTAGTACTATCCCAGCCCCCACAAGCTACCGTAATTGTCCAGTTATTAGAATGAAAATAGGTTTTCCCCACCCAGCCCATAACAACTTCATCGCTTAACGTTTCCTAGATTTTGTAATTCCTTTCAAGTTTTCTTCACGCACCTGTGGTTGTTCCTCTGGTTTTAAAATACCAATAAAAGGTAAATTACGGTATTTTTGCAGATAGTCCAAACCGTACCCAACCACGAATTCATCTGGTACTTCAAACCCTGTATACTCTACTTGGACATCCACCAATCGCCTAACCTTTTTGTCAAGTAAGGTACAGACCTTAATATCCGCAGGCTTGAAAGATTCTAAATAGCGCAACAGGTAATTCAAAGTCATACCAGTATCTACTATGTCTTCAATCAATAGTACTCGCCTTCCCTCTATAGCAACGTCTGGTCCTTTAGTGATCTCAACTGTGCCGTCCCGCGTTCTTAAACCTTCAGCACTTTCTCCGTAATAGGATACAGACATAAAGTCCATTATGATTGGAAGATCAACTTCCCTAATCAAGTCGGCCATGAAACAAAAAACACCACTAAGAACGCCCAAGAATATAGGTTCATCGTTTTTGTAATCTTTGGTAATTATCTTGCCCAGGTGCTTTACTCGACGATCTATTTCAGGTTTAGTAAAAAGCACTTTATCTATTGCAGGAATAGTTTCTTGCACTAATGGACCAAAGCCATATTTTGCCAACAACCTGTATATATCACGTCGGTAAAGAAGTTTGATATTGACGTCGGGATACAACTCCTGAATTTGGCGCATCTTCCTATTTTTTACTGTAACCAAATTTTGTTTGAGAGTGGTCAATTCAACATACAAGTCGAACTCAGGTAAATAGAAATCGGGAGTGAACATTTGTAACACCCGATCCCCCTCCCATTTCAAAGGGAACGATCTCGGCTCATAAAGCCATTTAACTCCGTAAAAATCCAACAGATTCGTGAATTCATCCTCGCTTGGATGAGCAAACGGCCGATGAGTACTAGGGACATTGTAGTGCGCCATCGGAGTAGCAACGGATATGGCAGTAGCTCTTTTAACACGCCTGCGGTTGCGTCTAGTCGAACTACTCGTATCAAAACCTCGTTTGGTCCCTTCTCTATTAGTGTCTTCTAACGAAGGTTCGAACCTATCTTCTCGATTATCTCTATTCAAAACCACTCAACCCCACAACTAATTCATATTGTACTGCTAAGTGCCATGTAAATATTTACTAACAGGAAGCACATTATAAGAGTCTTCCCTAATCAAACTATCAACAGCAGCTCTAGCAGTGTCTAATGAAGTAAAACATGGTATTCGATTCTCAACAGCAGACCGGCGTATTTCGTACCCATCTCTAAGTATCGAAGCAGACCCAGTCACTGTATTAATCACTGCCTGAACTTTCCCATCTTCAATGACATCAAGCACGTTAGGATGACCTAGTCCAAGCTTTTTAGCTACAAGAGGCACTTCTAGTCCTAGGGCTATAATCATTGCTGCGGTACCTTCAGTAGCGTACAAATCGCATCCAGATTTGGCAAGCGCATGAAGTAAATCAACCGCTTCCGGTTTATCCTTATCAGAAATACTGAGTAGAATAGGATACCCACGACTTAGATGAAGCCCACTGGCCAAAAGAGCCTTAGCTAATGCAGGGGTAAATTCACGATCTAGTCCCATAACTTCGCCTGTCGACTTCATTTCAGGGCCCAGATATGTATCGACGCCAGCCAATTTAGACATTGAGAACACTGGTGCTTTCACTCCAACCAAATCTGATCGCTTCCACAAGCCACCGCTATACCCCTGTTCTTTCAAGGTCTTGCCAAGCACTATCTTAGTAGCGATATTTACCATTGGGACCCCGGTAACTTTTGAAAGAAATGGCACCGTACGACTGGACCTAGGGTTTGCCTCAATAACGTAAACTGTCGAGCCATCATAAACATGATCCTGGAAGTTTTCAGGATCCCTATATGGACTAGACCCAGTAATGACATATTGAATATTAATCAAACCTTTGATTTCTAGTCCCAAAGCTATTCTTTTTGTATAGTCCTCAAGTGTCTGGACTTCTGCCGTTGTCAGGGTAAGACCAGGATATATAGCCATGGAGTCACCACTATGAACACCCGAACGTTCAACATGCTCCATGATCCCAGGAATCAATACCTCCGTCCCATCACATATCGCATCGACCTCCACTTCTCGACCTTCGAGATACTTGTCTATTAAAATCGACTTGCCCTCCACTATCTCCACTGCATTAGCGAGATAACCAACCAACTCCGAGGCATTCTGGACAATTTCCATCGCTCGACCGCCCAGGACATAACTCGGCCTCACCAAAACCGGATAACCAATGCGTTGTGCGACGTTCAGTCCTTCCTCGACATTTGTAACCGCCGCCCCAGGAGGTTGAGGAATCCCCTGCCTTGATAAGAAATTCTCGAATTTGCGTCTGTCCGCTGCTATATCTATGGCCTGTGCGGAGGATCCCAAGATCGGCATTCCAGCGCGTGCAAGGATCTGGGATAAATTGATAGCCGTTTGCCCACCAAATTGGACTACCGAAGGAGTGAATTCAATAGTGCCGGACGAATCTTCTGTACATTCATTATCTAGAATATCCAAAATGCTTTCTTCATCTAAGGGCTCAAAATAAAGCCTGTCACTCGTATCAAAATCGGTGGAAACAGTTTCCGGGTTTGAATTGACTATAATGCTGGCGGTGTTCTCCTCCTGCAAAGCCCAAGCAGCATGCACGCTACAGTAGTCAAATTCAATTCCTTGTCCTATACGAATCGGCCCACTGCCAATAACTAACGCCTTACGACCGCTTAACGGCAATGCTTCATTCTCCACTTCGTAAGTACTATAAAAATATGGTGTCTTTGCTTCAAATTCGGCCGCACAAGTATCAACCATCTTGTAAACCGGGCCAATAGCCCACTCTCGCCTCAATGCCCTTACCTGATCAGGTAATCGATCAGCCAATGTTCCGATATATTCATCGGAAAAACCCAGCCGCTTCGCAGTATTCATTAATTTGGGGGTCAGTGATTCAGCAAGCAATCTACGCTCCATCTCTACAATCCTCTGTAATCCTGCAAGAAACCACGGATCTATCCCCGTAGTGGCACTGAGATCTTGCAGTGAAACGGATCGCCGGAGTGCAGTCATGAGAACCCAAAGCCGTGTATCCCTAGGCTCCAAGGGCAAATCATCAATTGACTTACTATTACCATCTCGCCAAGACTTATCCTCCCAAAGCAAATTTTTTGCAGGCTGCTCCAAGGATCGTACGGCCTTTTGAAGCGCAGCTTCAAAAGTTCTATCTATCCCCATGACTTCCCCTGTGGCTTTCATTTGAACTCCTAAATTGCGTTCACCAGCAGGAAACTTATCAAAAGGCCACCTGGGAATTTTCACAACACAGTAATCGATTGTGGGTTCAAAAGCAGCCCCAGTCTTACCTGTGACCTTGTTGGATATCTCGTCCAATCGTTTACCCAAAGCAATTTTGGCAGCAACACGAGCTATAGGATAACCTGTGGCCTTACTCGCAAGGGCCGAGCTCCTACTAACCCTAGGATTAACTTCTATTACATAGTAGGCTGAAGAGGGTTTCCTCCCACCCGAATATTCGTGCGGGGCAGCCATTGGGTGAGGTGCAAGTGCAAACTGGACGTTGCAGCCACCTTCAACACCCAGCTCCCTGATTATTCGAAATGAGGCACTACGAAGCATTTGATAATCTTTATCAGATAGAGTTTGAGTCGGAGCAGTAACTATGCTGTCTCCAGTATGAACACCCATTGGATCAAGGTTTTCCATCGCACAAACCATGACGCAGTTATCTCCACCATCTCTCATTATCTCGTATTCGACTTCTTTCCATCCCAGTAAATACTTTTCCAGCAATATCTGTTGAATAGGGCTTGCCTGCAACCCAGTGCTCACAACTCCATCGAGGTATTCAGGGCTAGACACCACTCCTCCACCAGTACCTCCCAATGTGTAAGCGGGTCGCACCACCAATGGAAATCCCATCCTCTGAGCACACGCTCTCGCTTCCTCTAGAGAGGTCACAGTCTCGCTCTCTGGCACAGGCTCACCTAGATCTATAAGCAATTGCCTAAACATCGACCTGTCTTCAGCTTTCTTGATAGTGTCTAGTTGCGTCCCAAGTAATCTGACTCCGTATTTTTCCAAAATACCTGCGTCGGCAACTTCCACGGCCAGATTTAATCCGGTCTGTCCACCCAAAGTAGGCAGTAA
>Ga0114996_10004821_pt1 | contig 16031 bp, 15 predicted proteins | sample ArcticOcean_MG_C_4_FD_87039 | JGI IMG/M metagenome (GOLD analysis project Ga0114996, IMG submission 87039) | Marine microbial communities from western Arctic Ocean - ArcticOcean_MG_CB4_134 | ecosystem: Environmental > Aquatic > Marine > Oceanic | place: Arctic Ocean: Canada Basin | collected...
GGCGATGCACGTGCCGCGCGCTCGACATTGTTGCCGGGCCGCAACAGCTCGTCACCGTTCAACAGGCTGTGTGGTCCAAAGGAGATGCCGGCGCGGCCACTGCCACTTGGCAGGATTCTCTTACCGACGTGACAGCTCGAATCCAACCCGACGAGACGGAAGTGTTGGTCGAGAATAGGAGGCGTAGTGTGCGCTCCACCCACTTGATCCATTTTCGCGACCCGATCGCGATTGATGAAAACACCCGCGTGGTCGGTTCCGACGCAAGCGTCTACCACGTCGTGGGAACCGATCGCGCCGAACGACTCGACGTCCTACAACGAGTCCACGCCGTAAAATCCCCTTGGCCGCTGGCTTAACACAGGACAGCAAGAAACATGAGTATTGAACAAGCGTTTCACGATCGCTGGGAAAACGACGTGCCGATCAGTGCACTGATTCCGGTTGCACGAGTCTTTACCGGAAACGCAGCCGGCGACCCCGCGTTGGCCTACGTCACCGCCAGACGAACCGGCGGAAGAACGGAAGGACGCACCAGCACGGGAACGTCGCTACGGCGGGCTGTGCTCGAAGCGACCGTGTGGACCGACGATCTGGACGAAGGAAAGCTAATCGTGACCGAGATGATTCGGTTATACGACGGTGCTGATTTTTCGCTCGCTGTCGGCGCCGTGCTCGACATGCGACTGACCGATCACCAGGAAAACATGAACGATGACGGCATCTGGCAACTGACGCTGACATTTAGCGCCCTCACCACCACCACCAACTGATCGCTGCGCGGCGAATGAACACAGAGCGACCATCGTACGCCCCGGCGAAAACCGGCTTCGGTGTGGATTCGCGCGATCATTAACCATACAGGCTTCAATCACCCCGAATCAGGAGGACGATTCTATGGCGGATTCGTTATCGCTCGACGTGCGAGCATCGTGCAATTGGCTGTTTCAAGATGGACTCGATCTGTCAACCGTTTCGGATGCGTCGAAGCTGGAATACACCGCGGCATTGGCCGACGGGACCGGCGACGGACAAGTCGACAAAATGTGGCATGACGAACGGTCGCTCTCCAGCGCCCAGAGCGAAGATCTCGATCTGACCGGATTGGATCTAACGCTTTTCGGATCAACGGTCACCATCGTGTTGGCCAAGGTCAAGGCGCTGCTGATTGTTAACACCTCGACGACCGCCGGCGACGATCTGTTGGTCGGCGGTGCAGGTGCTGGCAACGACGGTTGGGGGGCGCCCTTCGACGGCGACCAGGACGCTCAGGTCTCTGTGCCTGCCGATTCCGTGCTGATGTTGATGAATAAGAAAGACGGCTGGACCGTCACGGGCGGCTCAAACGACGCGCTAAGAATCGAGAACACTTCCGCCAATACGGTGACCTATCGCATAGCGATCATCGGAACTTCTTCGTAGTCGCCTTCGGCGGGACGTGTCAGGCAGGCTCGTCCAGTTTTGTGGATTTCTCCTCGACATGAAACGATTGGGTGGGCTCAAAAGACTCGTCCTACAAGCGATCGGAACCATCATGGCACTCTTCAGCGGAAAAGATGGAAAACTGTTCGTCGATTCGACCGAGCTGGCGGACATCACACGGTGGCGATTCAAAACCGTCGCCAAGAACGTCGCTTACGCCAGCAGCGCGACCGGTGGATTTCGGCGGCGGCTCAAGGGAGTCAAAGATGGCAGTGGATCGCTGCAGTTCAAGCTCAACGCGACCGATCCCTTGACCGAACAATTCGACGAAGGAGATCAGATCACGCTCAAGCTGTATGTCGATGCGACTCACTTCTTCACGGTGCCGGCCGTGATCGACGCGATCGAAACGGTGACCGAGATCGAAGACGGAAACGTGGTGGGCGGGACCGTCGAATTTTCGACCGATGGCGCTTGGACCGAACCAAACTTTGGGAGCTAGACCAGCGATGAGCATTGCATTCGAAGAACTTGCCGGTTCGCCCCGGCTGACGATCTCTCAACAGACGACCACGGCCACGCGAACCTTTCGCGTGGCGTGGGACGACTGGCAGGACTTCGCCGCGCAGTTGGTCGGCAGATACACGACGGTCGGTTGCTCATTCGACTTTGTGCCACCGCTCGAATTTCCCGACATGCCGAATCTGGTCGTGTCGGAGCTCGATGTCGAACCGTTTGATCCGGAGAATCCCGACGGCGGCGAAGTCTCGACGCTGACCACTGGGGCAAACAGTTATCCCGATGCAGGGGCCAAAATCACAGCGCGGTACGAAACGCTGTTCGACGCCAACAACCAGCCGCGTCCCGATCTGCCTGGGGTCCCCAGCGGGACATTTCTGACCTATGTGGCCGACATGGGCGCCGAGTACCAAACGATTCCCGGTCGTGTTTGGCGCTGGAACGACACGCCCGACGATCCGCCCGTATCGCCCGACATCAATCCCGGTGTGCTAATTCCGACCGGGACCTATCGGCTGATCTGGCACCGCGTGGCGCTACCACCATGGTCGGCAATTCGCCAATTGCGGGGCAAAGTCAACGACGGATCGTTCGGCGGAGCACCGGCCGGCACGGTGTTGATGATGGGTGCCCGAATTACGCGCGAATTTCAGTTTCAGCGCGACGACGGTTTCTGGCGTGTCGAATATCGCTTTGCGGAAAAAACGGTCGAACTTAGCGACGGCACGAAAGTCGGCTGGAACTACTTCTACAAAGAGAAAGCCGTCGACGGCGAACATTGGGTCGACATCAAAGACGACGACGACCAGGCACCGTACAAGGACGGTGACTTCAGCGGACTTTTTCAATTCACCACCTGTTAGGAAGAACCTGCAATGGGTCAGCTACTGCAACGTCTCTCGACGGGAGAACAGGTATCGGCGTCGGCATACAACGCGCTGCTCGATGCGGTCGAACCGCTGTTGTCGCTCTCGGCCGATCCGCCGATTCGGATCCATCGCCACCCGGGCGGAATGCATGTCTCGCTGGCGAATCTCCCCAAGCTGTGGCTCTTTGAACTCACCGCCGCGTTGGCCGTCGGCACGACCGACAGTCAACCGGACGATGTGCCCAGCGCCGCGGCCGACCATGTGCACTATCTTCGCGACAGCAACGAATACGACTCGACCGACGATATCGGCAGCGTGACGCTCTACGACGTCGGTGTCCTCCGCGACGGCACCAACGCGCCGATCAAGACTCCGTCGGTCGGCACGGGCGATCGTGTTTGGGCGACGTTCAACGAACAGAGCGGACGTTGGGAAATCTGCCCACCGCGACCGCTAATCCGTTTCGAGTTAGATACGCCGCTGACCGAGGGCGGTTCGGCCACCGTGACCGAGCTGATCTGGACCGGTTCTGACTGGACAGCGGTCGGCGCCACACTGACCGTCTATGACGCCTTGAATATGTTTGCGAGCACCTCGCCATGTCGCGGCATCGCCGGATATTGGTCCGACTCGATGCGATGGGAAGTCATTCAACTTGATCCTGATTGTTGTTGCAGCGTGTCAAGTTCCAGCAGTTCCAGCGCACCACCCCAAAGCAGCTCGGGATAATCGGGCCAGTTCACCATGTCATCAATTGCTTGTACCAAAACCATGTGCGACGCTTCGCCAAGCACCGATCTGCCGCCGATTTACGTCATCGGCTATCCCGGTTCGATCGGCGGGGCCTGTACCGAGCTATGGCACACGCTCAAGCTGTGGCGACAATTCGGCCAGGAAGTTCATCTGGTGCCGACCTGGTCGGCCGATCGTCATTGGCGCAGCAAGTGCGACGAGATCGGATGTCACACGCACGACTTGGGCGCGTACGACTGGGACACACTGCGGGCAGTACCTGGTTTGGCCGGCGCGACGATCATTTCGTTCTGCAACGAAAACTTTCTGCTCTACATGCGGGCATTTCGCAAGCTGCACTGCCGAGTGATCTGGGTCAACTGCATGAACTGGCTCTTTCCAGAGGAGAAGCGCCACTATCGTCGCCACGGTCCGCTCGACGCCTATGTGTTTCAAAGTCGCTATCAGCAACGGACATTGATGAGAGAGTTGGCCCGTTACGACGTTAGCCAGCACCGGTGTCACCGCATCGCCGGTGCATTTGACGTGACCGACTATCCGTTCTGCCCGCGACCGCACACCAGCGGCGATGACTTTTACGTCGGTCGGCTAAGCCGTCCTGATTTGGACAAATACAGCAGCAACACCTGGCCGATCTACTCAGCGATTCCGTATTCGCGCCGACGTGCTCGCGTACTTGGCTGGTCGCCGGAGGTCGAAACCAAATTGGGACGTCCGCCCGCTTGGGCTGAAGTGATGTCACCCGGCAAGCAAGACGCGCGGTCGTTTGTCGAGTCGCTGCACTGCTTGCTGCACGTGACGGGCGGCTCGCGAGAGAATTGGCCCCGCTGCGCACTCGAGGCGATGGCCTTGGGCGTGCCGATCGTGGCCGAAGACGATTTTGGCTGGCCAGAAATGATCGAGCATGGGACCAGCGGACTGCTCGGCCGGTGCGATCAAGAACTGTCGTATTACGCGGCGCGATTGGCCTACGACGAACCGTACCGGCTAGAGATGGCGCTGGCTGCCCGACGTCGGTTGAGCGAGGTGCTTGCTCGACCGCGCACGTTATGGCGGCGCTGGCGGCGACTTTTTGAACAGTTGGCCGACTGACGAAGAATTCCAATCCGTCATTACCCTTCACCAAGGACCCGCACCAATGCAACTCGCCGACGTACAACATGTCGTTAAGGATGTCCCCTGGATGAACCGCGTCAAATCGCGACGGATGTGGGATTTCCTGATGCAGCACCAGCCGCAGCAATGCCTGGAACTTGGATTCTGTCACGGCGTATCGAGCGTCTATATCGCGGCTGCCCTCGAGCAACTCGGACGCGGCCATCTGACCACGGTTGATCTTCATTCTGCCCGGACGCTGGAGCCGAACATCCACCAATTGCTCGACAAGACCGGACTGTCTCATCGCGTGACGCCTTATTTCGAGCCGATCTCCTACACCTGGCGGTTGATGCATCTGCTCGAGGACGAACCAACGCCGCAGTTCGATTTCTGTTATCTCGATGGCGCCCACACCTGGGACGACACCGGGTTTGCGTTTTTTCTGGTCGAGCGTCTGCTACGACCGGGTGGACACGTGATCTTCGACGACTTGACCTGGACATTTCATCGCTCGCCTACGCTAGGCCGCTCGCGGCGCGTACAGAAAATGACCGTCGAGCAGCGGGAGACACCCCAGGTCGGCAAAGTATTCGACCTGCTCGTGCGGCATCATCCCCGGTTCACCGCGTGCCGAGTCGAAGGCGACTGGGGTTACGCTCAAAAGAAACTGGCGGACTAACCCATGATCACTTACACCCTGGTGCGCATCTTGGCCGGCGATCTGCCTCCTCGCGACGCTCCCGGCGGACGGCTCGATGTGTTGCGGTTTATGCTCGAACACGAACCGCCATTACCGGCCGTACGCAAGCTCTATCTGGTCAATGTCATGCACGACGCCGATCAGCGGCGCAGAACGATCGAGACTTTGCACACCGCCGATGCCGAGTTCGACGTGCTCTCGTTCGATCCGAAAGCCTATCGAGCGGCTCGCACCAACAAGCAGAAACTCGCACTCGCATTGAATATCAACGGAGCACGAAACCATGTGATCGAATTGGACCGGCGTCACGCTCCGCCCAAAGGCGTTCACTTTGTCTTGCCGCTTGATGGCGAATGTTTCTTCACCGAGGCTCTGTGGGAGAAATTTCGCGCCGACTTGGCGTGGGGTCAACAACACGATCCGTCGCGGCAGTATTATTCGTTGCCGATGTTTCGGGCCGAGTGCGACATGCGTTCGATCGATCGTCTCGATGTGGCGACCGTCGCACCCCAGGAACCTCAGCTAGTGTTTCGCAGTGACGCATCCCGGCGATTTGATCCGGCACTTCCCTGGGGCGAACAGAACAAGCTTGCCCTGCTTACTAGATTAGGACACGTGCGCGGTCCCGGCCCCAGCGAGTATCTTCCGCGAGATCGAGAGTGTGCCTCGGCCGGCTACGTGCTGCATCTTGCCACCTGCGATCCGGCGACCGATGCAAACTTGCAACAGCGCGCGGTCGGCCGGCGCAAAGCGGCTGGACGGCTGCTGAGGACACTCGATCAACGATACCAGGATCCGACGCCATGAAACTCGCCGTTGTCTGTTGCACGTACGCTCGACCGCAACTGTTGCCGCACGCCATCGCGGGCTTCCTGCACCAGGACTACCCACGGGAGCAGCGCGAGATGATCATCCTCGACGACAATGGTCAATACGCCAATCAGTCGGGCGATGGCTGGCAATTAGTAAGCGTCTCACGGCGATTTCGCACGATGGGCGAAAAACGCAACGCGGCCGCCGCGCTCGTGTCGGACGACGTCGACGCCTATGTCGTGTGGGACGACGACGATCTGTATCTGCCGCATGCCTTGTCGTCTCATGCGGCAGCGCTGCAGCAGGCGCCGTGGAGCGTCGCCAGCCGGGTGCTGATCGAACGGACGCGCGGGCGCACCAGGCCGCAGAAAACCGGTGGTCTATTCCACCCCGCCTGGGCGTATCACCGCGACATATTTAAACAAGTTAGCGGTTATCCCTTTATGCAAAGTGGACAGGACCAAGGGTTGGCACGCCGCTTTCGTAGGGCCGGTGTGCCGCAGGCCGATCCGACGGCCGAAGGCGAACCGTACTTGATCTATCGCTGGAGCGCCACGGGCAGTTGGCACCTGTCGGCGATGGAGCGAAAGACGGGCTACGATCGATTGGCGGTGCATCGTCATCACGGCCCGCCGATCAAAAAGATCCGTCCTGAGTGGCCCAGAGAATATTGTAATTTATCGCCAGACGAAAACCTCGCCGCGACCCAATCATCCACGTTTTCGGAAAACGATTAACAGCGCAACATCACCACCAACGTAGATACTTTTGGCAGGTCACTGATTCGTCGCGCTGTCCAGCAAGATGAAACGCTCAATGAAACTCAGCGAAGGGCACGTATGTTGCATGACAAGTCATACGCCGGGCCGGCAGATTGTTCGCTGGCAGAAACATCCTACGGCGAGTGACAACATGATATCACTTACCTTCGTTAATCAACCACAGGTGCCTGATATGACTAGGATCGATCAACGACCGTTTGATAGAGTACGTCCACCATTCCACAGAGCACCTCTGCCTGGCCAGTCTCCAATAGCAACGCCACCTTTTCATGCACTTCCCGTTTCCGATTCATCGCCTGAACGACTTCAACAATGCCCTCGGACGTCATCGCACCACCGGTGCCAAATCGACTATAGAGCTCATCAAAGTCGTGATGGGCCCAACCGGCGAACAAATCGGCCTGATCCGCGATCACCGTTTCGACTAACGGATTGGTCTGCCGATCGAACAACCGATACGCCAGCAGCGACGGGTCCTGAAACAATTCGTCGGTCGAGACACTCAGCCCGGTGGCCAACTTATGTACCGTGCGAGCATGCGGTTTGTTGGCACCGCTAAGAATCCCCCCCACAGTGCGGTCGTCGAGCTCGGTTCGCTCGATCACGTCACGCAACGTTAACCCGTCACGGGCCATCAACCGTCTAAGATTTTCCGCGCAATGATTCATCGCTGGCAACGCATAAAAAAGTGATAAAAATGGAGGCCCTTTATGCATTCTTCCTGTTGACGAACTACTGTACTAGTGTATACTCTTGTCAAATGGCGTGTCAACCCCGCCTGAGCAAGTGGTTCGATTCGCTCGATTTAGGCCGTAAGGAGCAACTCAATGACCATCGCGGACACCCTTTCCTCGAATCGATTTCACCTGTGGCTTGTGCTTTACGATGGCCCATGGCATCCCGATCATCTTCGTGCTCTTCCACCCTGTGCCCGATTTGTCGGCCCCATTGTTCACGATGATGACGCAGCCCGAGGCGATGGCTGTGTTTCGGCCGAAGAGGCCGGCGCTTACTGTGATGCATTCAATGAAGCAATGCTCCGCGACGATCAGCATCGTTGGGCCTTGGCATTGCCCGTCACGGTGCGCTACGAGGGGGAGCCGCAACCGGGCGACGCGGTTGTCAGCACAGATGAGTCCTAGAGAACGATTCGTGAGCCACTCGCAACACGCAATACAAGCACGAAGCGCAAGCGAGTGGATTCGTGGCGAACCGTTCCACTCACCAACAAATCGTCTTTGTATCGGCTATGAAAACGGCTTAGGTCACACAGAATGGATGAACCACCCAATACGACAGAAGACACGTTCCATGTCCTATGCCACGTCACTCCACTTCACTCCATGGATTGTTCCAACTGCCCCAGCGCTGCAGATAAAGCTGATAGGCTGCTTCGCTGTCTGCCCGCTCTTCAAGCCAAGACTTTGTCTGCTCGATCAATTCGTGCTCCTTCTCCAACGAAAGCTGGCCAACCAACACCCGGGTGCGCAAGAACACAAAATAGGTATCCAGCACATCACATCGACAATAGTCGTTGATTTCCTGAATCCGACCTTCGTCGTACATGTCCTGAACCATATCGCCTTGGACGTCCATCTTGCCCGGTTTGCCCAACAAGTTGGCCGCCAGATTCAACCCGCCGGTAAAGCGGGTCGAGCCGAAGTTGGTAAGCATCTCTTGCAGGTCGAGGTGCGAGTCGACATTGAACCGATTTCGCGGCTGCTCGAAGGATCGCGCTTTGAGATTGAACCAGGTCGGGATCGGAATCCCATAACGAAACGCCGCCAGTTCCAACAGCGGCAGATCAAAGGTCCGGCCGTTGAAGGTCACGAAGGTTGGCCGACGATATTTGTCCCAACCGCGCCAGAAATGCTCGGTAATCACGTGAGGACGAAACTCGTCGGCATCAAGCATGACCAGGTCCAACAGCCGAAAATCCTCGGTAATCTTACCCACCACGACCGAAACAGGGATCTGATACGTATAGGGAATAAAGTCGCTGCCATGCTTCTCCATCAGTTCGTCGCGATAGCGCTGCACGGCATCCTCGGCCGAAAGCGACTCGGCCGGATAGCGAAGTTTACTGACCAAAGTGCCATCGGCGACGCTTTCGACGTCGAAGGCCAAGTAACGAACAGCCGGTTGACTCATAACACAACTCGCGGAAGTGACAGCGGGAGGATCATCATGTCAGCAACCTACCATATCATGTCCGTCGGCGCAAACATGGCAACCTGTTTTGGCTTGGACGGCACGCCCGAACAGAATTCGCAGGCCCGAGTTCTACAAAAAACCACAGAAAATCTTCTTGACCGAACGACTCGAATTGCAGCGAGAAAACTGTCCCAAACCGTTCGGAAAGTAGATGACTTGTCGAACATAATTGGGGGTCCATCTAGGGCTGTTTTAATTGTCCTCGTCTGGCCGAACGCGGCGCTCGAAAAACGGCTTGGCGAGAAGGAGTGTCGCCGGGATGAAAATTTCCATCGGCCACGCGCTAACAACAAGCGTGCGTTATGGTTACGACCGATCCGATCAAAGAGAAAAAGTTCTTACACCCCGACGGGGCCCACCATCGATGCTAGCACGGTCGCTCTAGGAGCTTTGAGCCGTAGTGCGTAGAATTCCAGTGCGTAGAATTCCGACCCCGGAACAACTTTTCCAGCTTCTCTACGGACACATGTTCGCCATGGCCATCGCCGACATCGAGCCGTCTGCAACGACCAGCACGCCTCAGCGCAGGCGGCGGTCTGCCTCAAAGCGCCTCTGGATCATCGCCGCCGCGACAACGATCACAGTCGGTCTTGCGGTGCTGCTGGCTCCGATGATCGTCGCGCATACGTCGCTGCGCCATTGGGTCGCTCAGCAGTTGATCGAGCCGCTCGATGCGACCGCCACGGTCGGATCGGCGTCACTCGGGTGGTTCTCTTCGCCCATCTGCGAGGACGTGCGTCTCAACGACCGTGAAGGCCGTCTCTCGCTGCGTCTGCCCAATCTTCAGGTCGGCAGCACCTTGATGTCGCTAGCATCCGATACGACGGATATGGGCGAGATACAAGCCCCGCAGGCCGAATTGCATCTGTACGTTCGCGACGGCGGAAGCAGCCTCGAGGATCTTCTCGCTCCGCTCTTTGAGTCGCGCGAATCGTCAGGCAAGCAACTCACCGCCACGATCAACATCACCGATGGCGTGATCATCCTACATGATCAAATCGACGAAAAAACCTGGCGGTTTGAACAGATCAATGCGACCGTAAAGATCGACCCTGCCGCTCCGCTGGACGTCCGCGTGACGGCCATCGTTCCGACCGATGCGAATGTCGGTCGACTGAAAGCGGGGCGACTGGCCGTCGGGCTAAGTATCGATATGCGTGACAACCGGCCGTCTCCGGAAGAAAACCAATTGGTCTTCAAGTCGGATGCGTTACCGCTAGAAACGTTGCAATGCGTGCTCACTAGATTCGCTCCAGACGCAAAGCTATTGGGTCGCCTCGGCGCTGACCTACAACTCGGCTGGGGCGGCCCCGCGAAAGCCGCTTCACTCAGCGGCCAAACAACCATCGACGAATTATCGTTCGCCGCACCATGGCTCGACGGTGACGTCTTGCAGTTGTACCAAACTGAGGTGCAGTGCGACGCGACTTGTGCGGACGACTGGCTGAATGTGAAACAACTCTTGCTGACGACCGATGTTGCCCGAGTGTCGATCACCGGCGCTTGTCCTCTGGACGAACTGCGTTCGGGTCAGTGGTGGTCGGTGTTCGGCCAGCGCGACTATGATATCGGTGGCGATGTTGATCTGGCGAAGCTGGCCGGCCTGTTCCCCCGACTGCTTAACCTGCGGAAAGATGTCGCGATCACCGGTGGCAAAGCGGCTTTCCGGCTGCGCACCGGCCAACAGGGCGAAGATCGCCTATGGCAGGGGCAGGCTGATCTCCGCGGCCTCACGGCCGTTCACGAGAAACAAACGATCGAGTGGAAACAGCCGATTGAGTTGGCCCTGTTGGCCCGTCGTGCGTCCGGCCAGGTGATAATCGACACGCTACACTGCCAGAGCGACTTTCTTACGCTCGACGGTCGCGGACGACTGGATGACTTCGTCGCTCAGGCGAAGTTTGATCTCGGCCGGCTAACGGCGGAACTTCGTCGTCTGGTCGACCTGGGAGAAACCCGTCTGGCGGGAACCGGCACGGCGGAGATTCGCGTTCAACAGACGGACGAGAAACGCTTGTCGGCGATCGGAGATATTCGGGTCGAAAACTTTCAATGCAAATTGCCTAACCAAGACCCATGGAATGAACGAGAGTTGCTGCTCGGGCTGAGAGTGGCCGGACGGGGAGGTGCACAGGGCTGGGATGTGATTAACACAGCGGCACTCTCGGCAGCAGCCGGCAAGGAGAGTATTTCGCTGAAGCTAACCGAATCGGTCAACGAAATCAGTCCGCAAACCGTCTGGCCGATCTCGCTGACAGCCGAAGGCACGATTGATCATTGGCTGCCACGAGCGAAGGCCTGGGTGCCGCTGGACGACTGGCAGATTGCTGGTCCGTTTCGCCTTACGGCCAGCGGGTCATATGGCCCAAAGCGGATCACGGCACACAACGTGAATCTCGACGTCAAACGACTGGCGATCAATTCGCCGACGGTGCGTCTGGTCGAAACGGGCGTCTCGCTACGAACCGCGGCCGAGTGGCAGCGCGACACGCAGCAGTTGGAGCTCACCGAGGCAGTTTTGACAGCCCCGTCGCTGGGTTGTAAGGCGAAACGAGTCAAGATTGCCACCGCTGGTGATCGTATGGCGATCGACGGTCAAATGACGTGTGAGGCGGATCTGGCACGTGTTCAAGCATGGTTTGACGATCCCAAAACGGTTACGCCAAACCGATGGGCGGGCAAACTACTCGCTCAAATTGCCATGCAACACGCGGGCGACGATTGGCGAGCGCAGATCGACGGTGTCGTGCACGACCTCGCAGTAATAGCAAATGATCGGGCCGCGAATTCAACACGAGTTGAGCGTGTCGTCTGGCGTGATAACGAGGTCCGCCTGTCGGTCGCGGGAGAGTATCGCGGTGCGGAAGACGTGATACAACTCGAGGCACTTGATCTTGAAGCTCAGTCGATTACTGTCGGGGCACGCGGCACGATCAAAGCTCCGACGTCGCAATGTATCGCCAACCTCAGCGGCACCGTGAAGTACGATCTGAAAAATCTGGCGCCGCTTCTTCAGACCTACACCGGCCGCCAGATCCGACTGACCGGAAAACACGAAGAGGCATTTTCGCTACACGGGTCGCTCGGAAATCCATCGGACGTCGCGGGCCACCCGATTAGCGTTCGTCAGCGACTGGCGGGCGCCCGTGCGTCACTCGATTTTTCATGGGAATCGGCGGACGTTTTTGGACTCCAGATCGGCGGTGAAACGATACACGCAGAGTTGAACAATTCGGTGCTGAGCGTTAAGCCGCTTGATATCGCCGTGGGCAAGGGGCGGTTAATGCTGAACCCTCGAGTACAGCTATCCGATGATCCAGTCCGATTGCTGCACGACAAAGGCCCAGTGATCCGAAACGTTCAGGTGACCCGCGAGGTATGTGCGCGTGGTTTGAAGTTCGTGGCGCCGGTTGTCGCCGACGCAGTCGAAGTCGAGGGACGGCTGTCCGTCGCGCTCGATCACGCGAAATTACCGTTGCCACAAGCTGCCGAGGGGAATGTCGTCGGGCGGCTTACGATTCACGAAATGCGCCTTACGCCGGGCAAGAGCACACGAGATCTCGTGGCATTGGCGGGACAGATCGAGGCGATCTTGCGGGGCCTTAAAGCGCAACGCCGCGCCAGTCAGGCATCGGATGCAGTCATCACGCTCAGCGAGCAGCAGATTCCCTTTCGAATGGCCAAGGGCCGCGTCCATCATCAGGGCTTGGAAATGAAGGCCGGCAGCGCGGTCATTCGTACCAGCGGGTCGGTTGGGCTGGACGAGACACTGGATCTTGTCGTCGAGGTGCCAATCCAGAAAGCTTGGGTCGGACCACGGCTCCAGCGGCTCGGCTGGCACAATCAAGTGATTCGCGTTCCGGTGCGTGGTACACTGAAGAAACCGAAGATCGAAAGGCGCGTGCTGGCGAATTTGGCAAAAAAACTGGGCCAACAGGCGGCACAAGATCTAATCAATCAGCAACTCAAGCGGGGCCTGGACCAGCTTTTTCGGCCGTGAGGCAACATCAGGGAAAACGCCGTAACCGAGTTCGACTCTTTATCGGCCCAGCGATCGTGATCCATGAAACTTCATCTGCTCGGCACCACCGGCTATCACCCCAACAACCATCGCCATACGGCGTGCATGATGCTGCCGTCGATCGGCGTGGTGCTGGATGCCGGGACCGCAATGTTTCGGGTCCGTGAGCATCTGACGACGTCGACGCTTGATATTTTCCTGACGCACGCGCATCTGGACCACGTGGTCGGCCTGACGTATCTGTTTGATGTGCTTCATAAAAAACAAGTCGACCGCGTAACCGTCCACGCGAAGCCCGACAAGATTCAAGCGATTCGCGAGCATTTGTTCGCCGAGCCGCTGTTTCCGGTGACACCACCGTGCGAATTGGTACCGCTCGACCAACAAATCTCGCTGGGAGATGGAGCCAAGTTGACCCACTTTCCGCTGGTCCATCCGGGCGGAGCGGTGGGCTATCGTCTCGACTGGCCAGACCGGTCGATGGCCTATGTGACCGACACCACGGCGGACGAAGCAGCCGACTATGTGGAACTTATTCGGGGCGTCGACCTTCTGGTTCACGAATGCTATTTTCCGGACGGCTGGGAATCTTGGGCCGCAAAGACCGGGCACAGTTGCATCAGTCCCGTGGCACGTGTCGCTAAGGCGGCCGGCGTCGGTCGGCTCGTGTTGGTGCACCTTAACCCCTTGGTCGAAACGGAGCCGCCGATGGATGTCGGTGTTGCACAGGCGATCTTTCCCGAGACGACCGTGGCAACCGACGAGATGGTCATCGAATTCTGATGCTGAGGCGTACTGCCAGATTCAGAACTCAACGAGCAAACAAACGGAACGCTTCGAGCGAAGACTCGACCGATGCCCAACAAGCCCAACAGAGCAGCGCCGTTTCGATCGTCACAACAATTGACCAGACGATCTTGCCAGGCACACGAAACGCCCGACTCGCCCAGAGCAGCGGCAGCCCCAAACCGCCGACCCCGGCGAGCAACACGAACAGCATAGTTCGGCGGTCGTGCACCCATGCCCAGTGGGACATCGCCGCGACCACAAAATCAGGCGACGCCGGGGGTCGCTCAGTGAGGCTTTCGACACCACAGTTGGGGCATTCAGCGCTGCCCGTGCCTAAAATCGCATCACATTTCAGACATGCGAAGCGTTCTACCGCGACGAACCGTGGCATGGACATACTCCTTCGCTGATCTGCCTGAAAACGGGCCAGATGGTCAAAGTCGACGGTCGAATATAGCTCCCGGAAGCGTTTTCGGACATTCTTGTGTGTCACAATCGATCCCAATCGGTGAACCAACCGAATAAATCGGGGTTTCAGCAAGGTCGGGTGAGATGTGCCTCCCGTGACACGCTCCCTATGAGCCGGTCTCCAGTTCTCTTTCCCGATACTTTCGCGCGAAAAGCCAATGTTTCGATCGCGGGCACGAAATAGCCCAAGTGGGTGCCTCAGGGAAGATCTTCGGGCAAGATCGATCCAAGACTCGAAAAATAGCCCCGGATCTGGCACGTAAGAAACATCCTAACCCCCAGTTCTAATAACGACTTACGGAAAAAACCATCTCGATACCTTTGACAATGAACCGTTTCGGCCTGTTAAACGTCTCATATGATAGGTAGGTCCGTTTTTGCGGATTTTTGGCATTTCCGTTGTCGATATACCCGTTTTTTTAAGAATTCTACATTCAACTCTTGACGGCATGGATGGGGAAGGTGAGAATAAAGGGACACTTGATGGGTGCGACAGATTGAATCAAGGGTCAGGAGACTCGGCACCATTAAGTTCCCACCTACGGAATGTCAACAGAAATTGATCCTTCCCACCGTGTCGGCCTGTCGCTATTCGGCAGAGCTGGCAGCATGACGCACACCTTGAGACCGAGTTGAGGACTGATTTGCGCGGCGATGTGCCGCGGGTCCTAGATCGGACTGAGTAGCGTAAGTAACGAATTGGCCGTTGGCGACATAGGTCGTTGGACGCGCCGGTTCACCCAGACGCCACCGGCCCAACCGGCCGGTAGAAAGCGTTGCTAATAACCAACATTTTTCAAAGCGCGACGGCAACCATCGGGAGATCGTCATGAAGGTCAACAAAACCACCTCGGTCGAAGAGTACAAGCTGCTTAACAGCTTCGAAAATCTCAAGGCGACCTTGCTCACCGAGGAATATGCCAACCGTATGGACAAACCGCTCGCCTACTGGGCTCTGCCCAACGATCGGCGGTTGCCGCTGGCATTCTTGGGCCGGTCGATTGGCGAATTGCTCGATACGCCGTTTACCGATCTGACCAACACGGCTGGAATCGGCCAACGGAAGATCAGTTCGCTTATCAAGCTATTGGCCCGCGCCACAAAAGAACAGCCGCCCGAGGCCCCGTATGGCGTCAGCGAGGAGATCGAGGACGAGCCGGAATTGTCGCTGGACGGCACCGCCGACGGTGGTGACGACCTCGATCCGACGGTCGTTTCCGAGGCGCTTTGGATGCGATGGCGGGATTGTGTTCGTGATCATAAGATCGGCTCCGAAACGCTCGGCCGATTGACGCCAACGCTCCAGGCACTGCCGACTGTGATCTGGAACACGCCGCTCAGCACTTACGAGGATTATAGCCTCGAAGATATTCGCGAGATGCGTACGCATGGCGAAAAACGTGTTCGCGTGATTCTCGAGGCGTACTTCATCGCCAATCGGCTTCTCAGCGGCACGCAGCAGCACGATCAATTTGGCGTGCGAATCATGCCCGCCTTTGCCGTCGATGTCCAGCGTTGGATCATCGAGCGGCTGGCGATCGAGGGAGTTCCCTCTCGCGAGGATGTGCTCGAATCCTTCGTCA
>Ga0114996_10004822_pt1 | contig 16030 bp, 9 predicted proteins | sample ArcticOcean_MG_C_4_FD_87039 | JGI IMG/M metagenome (GOLD analysis project Ga0114996, IMG submission 87039) | Marine microbial communities from western Arctic Ocean - ArcticOcean_MG_CB4_134 | ecosystem: Environmental > Aquatic > Marine > Oceanic | place: Arctic Ocean: Canada Basin | collected...
CGACTTGTGACGTCTCGCCGACCGCCTCGCGACCTTCGAGCCATCCAGTCGGGTCGTCTGTTCCACCTTCGGGTTTAAGACGATCGCCGAAACTGAAAAAACGGACCTGATAATTTTCCTTGAGCTTTTCGATCAGTTTGATCTCGGGGTGCGCCAGCGCGGCCCGCGCCAGATCGAACCGACTGACCGGCTTCATCTGTTTGGCAGCGGAGCCACCTTCGGAAGAGTCGATCTGCCCTGCAAGTGGTAGTTTTCCCATCACGATGGCTGCTTCGGTGATCTCTTCGTCCGTGGTCCGCTGGTCCTTGATCGTCATGCTGCGAGAGGAGTCGAGCAGTACGAGCACGGTGCGTTGATAGGATTGTTCTAACTTAAACCCGGCGACTGGTTCAAGCAGAATGAGAATCAGCATCAACAACGACATGCCCTGACACACCGCCATGGCGTACCGTCGCCACGGACTGACCCTGGTTTCTGATCGATAAAGATAGATCACCAGCGCGATCGCGGCAACGATCAGCACGGCTGCCATGATCCAACTTCCGTTGAAGCTAGGATCAAAGTCCTCGAGTTTTTGTGAATCGTCTATTTCAAATAGAGTTTGGAGCATCAAATCTCTCTCTTCAGTTATGTTACGACCTGCGGGCCGCTGCCACTCGGCTCATCTGCAGCGATGCGCTTACGTCGGTGTCCGGATGACTCATTCGGTTCGTAAAGTGCTTGGCGAGCACACTCTGTAGGATAAATACGACAATACCAATCACCAACAGAATATTTGTTAATTCACGTCCTTGGCGACTAGCCTTGATCGCGGTGGCCAGTTCGTCTGTCTGCGAGACCACTCGTACTCCAAGTGGTTCGAGTGTGCCGGCGAGGGCCTGTGGGTCGATCACGCGGACATTCGACTCTGCGGAATCGACGTTGGCCGCAACGCTTACTGCCAGTTCTTTTTTGTCGTGAACGATCTGGTAGACACCGACCGTGTCCGTTTCGATGACACAGACCAACTGCTCTCCCACCTGCGTGACCTTCAGATCGACCGTTTGCTCGTCAGGATTCACCATCTTTGCCACGTCACCAGCCTGGCGACCACGGACAGGCAGGGTGGCCGGCTCGCCGACGAACATCTGGCGAGAGTCGGGTCGGCTGGTCATGTTGGTGATCGCCTGCTGCAACAACATCGTATAAAGCGGGTGAACCGGCAACTCGTTCCACGTCCGATCCGCGGAAGTGGTGACCAACAGGACGATCCCCGCACCAACATCGCGAGAAAGAAGCAACGGGGCGTCTTGCCCGGTGATTGACAGGATCGTCTGACTGCCGGGCACCGGCTTGACCTGCACGACCTTTGCGAACCGAGTTGAATCGGTCATTCCCTTTGGCAGACGGCCGACGATTTCCGAGAGACTGTGCTGAGAATTTGCCGGCGCAAGAGTCCACTGTTTTTCGTTTTCGGCGACCGCCAGGGTTTTGCCCAACTCGCCGGGGAGCAATCCGTGCTGGCCGGTTCCGAATCGCTGATTGTACAGTTCTGCATCAACTTGATTGCCGAGGAACATCAACAGACCGCCGCCTCCACGGACGAAGCGATCGATTCGCTTGACCATTTCGGGGGCCACATCGGTGACGTTGGCCATGAGAATGACATTGTAGTCGGGCAAGTTTTCGAGGCTCAGATCGGCCGCTTGAACATGGTGGATTTCGAGTGGACCGCCCGTGCCTCGCCCTAATCCACGAAGGGCACGGATTGCGTAATACACACCGGTCCTGGCCGCGGACCCGTCGCTGAGTGGTTCGTCGTCAACACAGAGTATGATCACCGATTCGCGCACGCTGACGACCGCATGACGTTGGTTGTCGTCGAGCAATTCGTCCTTCGATAGACGAGCCCTGAGCTTGAAGTCTCCGGAATTTTCGAGGCGGGTGGTGAACTCCACTCCGCGCGTTTCGCCTGGCTTGAGATCGCCGACCTTGAGGCGTCTAATCATGTTGGTCCCGACGAAAAACTCGACGTTGCCCCCGTCCGTCGGGCTACGGCCCTCGTTGCGAACGTTGGCCAAGAAACGGGCAACTCCTGATTGCCGTAACGAACCGGATGAGTAGGTCAACTGCGACAGACTGATGTTGTCCTCGCCATCGGCCTCGACCGGCACCACGAAGACGCTCGCTATGTCCGTCAGGTTGCCGAGTGTCTCTATGGCCTTGTCGGAGAGTTCACCCCAGTCGAGTTCCTGGCCATCGGTGATCAGATAGCATTCACGCCCGGGAGTCTTTAGCTCCGTGACCAACTCCTCGAGCTGCGTCAGGTTGCGTTCGAGGCTAAATCGATACGGAGACGCCGCCTTCTGTTTTTCCAGCAGGCCATCGAACACGTCCGGATCATAGCCAGTTCGCCGCAGCAGAATTTCGGGACGACTACTCATCAACACCACACTGACCGGTTCGCCCTGCCCGGCGGTCTTTAGGATCGCTTTGGCTTTTTGAATTGCTTTTTCGAAGCGAGAAAACTCGCCGTGATTCATGCTGAACGAGGCGTCGATCGCGACGACCATGCCGACGCGTTGTGTACCAGCCCAATCAGCGACGTCCGAATTGCGCGTGAGCCGCAACAAGGCGGCGGCGATTAAGAACATCGCCAGACACCTTAGCGCCAGGATCAGATAATCTTCTAACTTGACCTGTCCAGAGCGGATCACGATCGCGCGACGCAACAGCTCCATCGCTGCCCAGTTGGTCTGGCGACGGTGCTTGCGGTGCAGGAGGTGAATGACAATCGGCACCGTGACGCCTGCCGCGGCGAGTCCACCCCATATCAGCCATGAATTTAAGGCACCCATTCAAACTCCCCAGCTCATTCGTTGAAGTTGTTTATCTCGGCTGCTGCGTCGGACACTGCTCGACGTCGAACTATTTCCTTACCAACACGTGTGCATCGCGCCAGTCGACCCCACAGGGGAACGCCAACCGGTCACCATAATCGACTTCGATCACAAAACCCTTTGCCCGCTGCAAATCGACCGCAATCCGGATCGGCTCACTACCTGCGGTAACTTTTCGTTCCCACAATACCCGATTGCCGGCCTTGATGCGCACGTTGACGTCGGTTCTGCTTCGCGGCACCGGTGCCAACATCGCCCTCAAGGTCCGGTTCGCCGCAGCAGTAGGCAACTCGTACTGTGTCACGGTGCGTGGCATCATGCGCACGGCTCGGAGGAAATTAGGGTCCGTCAACTCGACAAGACTTGGCAACGGTGGCGGCAGGATCGGTCCGACCCGATCGACCACCTTGTTTTCGAGCCATTCAAGCCAGATCACCGAGGGATCAGCCCGCCGAACATACCGGATTTGCGACCACTTAAGATCCAACGGCCCTAGAACGTCGTGGTCCAATACCAGTTGGTTTTCTTTCGAGATCAACGTACCGCGAAATATGCTGCCGTCGACCAGCGCGACTTCGTCCTTCGATCGATCGGTCGGCGGCTTAGTCGACGCAAGTACCAGTCGCTGAACGCTGGCTCGCGGTATCGGCACGATTCCCAGAGCGCAATCAATTGCCACGTCTTTATCGCGAATCCACACTAACGTGCCGGGAATCGGCTCGCCTTCTAATCGGTACAAAGTGCCCGGTTTTCCGCCGGTCGTTTTTCCGGTTTTGAACTCGATGCTTGCGATTTGCGTAAGCGGCACGGCACGCTGTTTGAACATCGGGCTGTTGAGCGTGACTTCGCCGTCCTTCAGGCCTACCAGCGTGCCAAACCAGACCTCACCGTGGATCAATCGGAGAGCACCCTGATTTTTCTGTGTGCTGGTTTCGCTCGAGCAGATTGCCAACAACACATTGTCCAGGGCGAGCGGTTGCGTGTTGATCTTCAGGCGACCCTCTTCGATCATCAACGGTCCGCTGCGGTGCTGATCGATGGTCTGCACGGTGCCGATCAACTGGCCTGCGACCGGCACCTTGTTGATCACACGACGCGACGCGGTTTGACCCGTTCGAGCAATACGATCGACATTCACATGGCCCCAAAGCCCGGTGTGCGAATCGACGATTTCGATGTTGGCCAGTTTTCCCTTGAGTGCGGTGACGTCAAAGGCGACAGTTTCAAACAGATCGCGATTTTTTCCCGTAGCGGTTCGCATTACCTTGCCGTCGACCACCAGATTGACGCACGTTCGGCGAGGATTCTCACCGCCGCTCAGTTGGAATTGAACATATTTCCTATCGATCGTGAAACTCGGCGAAACGACCCTGCCGATCATCGCGTCGGTTCCCGGATAGCTGGTCAGCAGGTATTTTCCGTTGAGTGTCGCGGCGCGGCGTTTCATGATCGCTGTCGTTTGCCTTAGATCCTTCTTAAAGGCTTCGCCCTCGACCTTCCAGCCCCAACGCTTCATATGGTCGAGGTTCCCAGCTTCGAAGTCCGCGATCAGCAGGTCGCCGTTGGCCATCAGCGTCGACATGAGGCCGACCTCGTGTCCATCGGCGTGCTTCTTGGTGGTTTGCGTCTTCAAGAACGCCTGATACTCGGCAAACGAAAGGACGCCGTCCTTGTTCGTATCCGCCTTGGGGTTCAGTTTGAGAATCTCCTTTAGCCCGGGATGGCCCTTTGACGAGATCGCCGCAGACACCGAAGGTGAGAAGACGAAAAGCATCGCCGCCACCAGCAGACAAAACGACGCCATGCCAACGACGTTTGCCATGGCAAACGCGCGAACCGTCGTCGATTTGTCTTGAATTCGCGACATGGTGATTGTCTTAGGTGGGGGGACTGCTTCTATCGTGTCTATTCGCTTCGCGTCAGCACCGTCGAGTTCGTCGAGTTCGTCGAGTTCGTCGAGTTCGACAGTCGAACAGCGACGCATACCTTACTTATCTTGACTTTGCCAGTGCGCTCCGTTGGAGCAGGTAGCCGGAAAGCACATGCTCAATCGGTTCGGACGTGTTGACCAAAACATAGTCGACTTGGGCACGAGTACACGCGGTTTTGATTCGCGTGATAAAACTTTCCAACTCCTTCAAATAGTTGTTGCGCACCCGCGCCGGCTGTGTAACCAGATCGCCCTCTCCCTCGAGACCAACAAACTTCCACATGCCGGTGAGCGGGAATTCCAACTCGTAACGATCAAGCATGTGGAACAGAATGACGTTGTGGCCGCGGAAGCGAAGGTGATTAAGGCCTTCGATAAATTCCTCGGTGTTGTCAAATAGGTCCGAGAAGAGCATCACGAAGCCCCGTCGCGACATCCGGTGAGCAAAGTTGTGCAGTATCTCGCCCACGTTCGTGCGGGGTCTTGGTACCACGGCTTCCAACTCGTTCGAGATGTCGTTCAGAACCCTCATGCTGCTCTTTGGTGCGATATAGTTTTGCAACTCGCCATCGAACACACCCACTCCAGCCGAATCGCCTTGGTCGACGACCAAATAGGCAAGACTGGCCGCGAGGTACTTTGCGTATTCGAGCTTCGAGATTTCTCCCGACGCATAGGTCATCGACTCGCTCGCATCGATCAGCAGATTCGAGACAAAGTTCGTCTCCGCCTCGAACAGCTTGATGTAGTAGCGATCGCAACGGGCATACGCCTTCCAGTCGATGTGACTGGTTTCGTCGCCCGGCACGTACTGTCGATACGCCGTAAACTCGCTGCTGATCCCGCGCGCAGGACTCTTGTGCAACCCGATCCGCAACCCTTCGACAACTTGTCGGGCTACTACATCGAGCGAACCAATATGCGAGAGAACTTCGGGGTCGAGGTATTTAGCCTGCTTTTGCTGCGCCATCGTAGAGCTCTCCACCAGTAGGAATCGATTCGAGCAATTGCGAGACGACGTTGTCCGTGCTCACACCATCCGACTGGGCAGCAAAATTCAAACCCATACGGTGTCGCATCACAGGAAGCGCCAAGGCCTGCACATCTTCGACGGCCACATTGAAGCGACCGCGGAGAATTGCACGAGCTTTGGAGCCAATAATCAGATTCAAACAGGCACGAGGTCCACAGCCCCACGAAACCCAGTTCTTGATAAAGTCCGGGGCGTCGTCCTGTGCAGGACGAGTCGCACGGACCAGCTTCGAGACATACTGGAAGATATGGTCAGCAACCGGCACGCGGCGGACCAGATCCTGCAGGCCGATAATCTCTTCCTTGCTTAGCACGGGAGAAATGGTCGGGGTGCTACTGCCCGTGACGCTCCGCATGATATCGATTTCTTCCCGTTCGCTGGGATAATCGACATGGATCTTGAACATGAAGCGATCCAACTGCGCCTCGGGCAGCGTGTAGGTTCCTTCCTGCTCGAGCGGGTTCTGTGTCGCGAGGACAAAGAACGGCAGGTCGAGGTGAAAGTCGTCTCCGCCGGCGGAGACCATTTTCTCCTGCATCGCTTCCAGTAACGCCGCTTGTGTCTTTGGCGGAGTACGGTTGATTTCATCGGCCAGGACGATGTTCGCAAAGATCGGGCCTTTGCTGAACATGAACTGACGCTTGCCTGTTTCCGGGTCGTCTTGCAAGACCTCGGTGCCCGTGATGTCAGACGGCATTAGGTCGGGAGTAAACTGGATCCGCTTGAACGACAGGGACAGGCACTGGGCGACCGAACTGACCAGCAGCGTCTTGGCCAATCCCGGGACACCTTCGAGCAGTCCGTGACCACGCGAAAAGATGGAGATCAACGTCTCGTCGATCACCGCATCCATCCCGACGATCACCTTGCGAAGTTCGGAAGTCAGTTGCTCTCGTGCGACACCCAGTTTCTTGACCGCGTCGACGTCACCAGCAGCCAAAGGGGCACTTTCAGCAGAAGGCTCATTCATAACAGAATTTTCCCGAGTGGTTTATCTTTGAAAAACAGTTCCCAATTTTGGGCAGAGCCAGGAACCGATCCACAGCCCGCGATGCGTTATTGTGCATACGGCGCACACGGTTGTCCACCCTGTAAGCGAAAAACAGATATTTAAGCTCTGCTGAAGCATTTTCCTCGTTTCCTACAACCCGACAGGTGGGGAAATTGCTCAAGCACAATTCAATCGCATATATAAGGGATGAATTTCGGCGGATTTTGTCGGCCGAAGTTGCTTTCTGCGGGGGGGCTGCCTGGAACGCGGCGTTCGACTTCTGAAAGAAACTTCCAGATATGCGAGTGACGAGACGAGTGTCGGTGCGGTAGAGACCAGTACCTCAACAGCGGAACTTTCTCCACCGGCAGGCCAGCATTCCCAGCAATCCGATCGCAACAAGCATGAACGTCGAGGGTTCGGGGACGATCCGGAGCGAATCGATATAGGTACCGCTGCCCGATACTTCAGCCAGATAGTTGATCGAGTCAATGGAGGTCGGAGCACCTCGAAACCCTAAAGGGTCCGGGGCGAGATATTCATTGCCGTCCATGAAAAAGCGATAAGTTTGGCTCGGCACGTCGACGAGGGTCGTAAATTTGTGCCACACGTCCGCTTCCCAGTCAAATCCGGTGTCTTCGATCATGCCACCTCCGTCCCCTATTCCGTCGTTGACCGATACGGTCCCATCAGGAAACGCATTCCATACTGGGCCACTTTCACCCGCCGAAATGACGCCGCCCGAACTTTCGTAGAGATAGATCACCGACCGCGAATTCTCCGTGAACCTGAGGTATTGCTCCACGGTGAAGATTCCCGATTGGGGCGCTGCCCATGATCGATACGTGTTGGTGGTAGGTTGCGCATGGAGAGCGCCGTCGCCCTCGAGCGTCACGGTGTTCTGCACGTTGCTGTTCGTCACCGGTCCAGAGACGACTTGCCATGTGCCTAACCATCCGGTCTCTCCGGCTCCTTGCCCATGGGCAGTGGCGTTGAGTTCATACGGCGAGTCAGTTGTGCCGTTGCTATTAATTCCCAAGGCGTCATTGAACCCCGTTTCTGCAACGACTGCCGCCCTACTTGCTTGTCCGAAAAAAACCAACAACATCGCAAACGTCCACGAACTCTTAATCCAGAGCATGGCTGCATCCTCCATAAAGGAACATTTCGACGCGCGAAACGTGTTGGTTTCGGCGCAACAAAAAAAAGGCACTCAGGCCCTGTGTCACGCAATGTGTACACAGACCCTCAGTGCCTTTTTTGTGCTGCTGGAAATTGTGATCGACATCAGTAGCTGCTCCTTTGCGGTTCTGGGAGACGTTTCCCCGCAGGGTGGCCCCCGCAGGAGAGACGCATTGTAGCCGGCCGCAAATCCCAGTCAACCATTTTTTTCTGTAGAACCCTCAGATGTCCCGCCATTGATGGGCGGACGCATTGGGTTCAGATGTCGTGAACCGGCACGACCCTGGGGACGTAACACAACTAGGCGACAGCGGCGAAGTCCTGGCCTGGGCGGCGGTTTCTCTGACGGAACAATCGCTCAGGTCGCCCAACTGCAGTTAAAGTGTGACGGATGTGCCCACCAAACCCCGCAATGCGGATCACGTCCTGCCGATTCTTTTCGCCACAGCGATCATTCGGCTCTTGACTGGGAGGTAAACGGCAACGCGCCGCCAACGATCATTGCGGGCGACCCACCTCGCGAGCCGAAAATGTATAGCGACAACGGATTTTGCTATTACGGGCACGGATGCGCCCGAAACGAGTTGCTCACGCCGCGTTACGATTTGTATGCGCGCCGCGGGTCTCGCTTTCTCCACACCTGTGGTGCATCTATGTTCGAACAGCGAAACTTCAAGCGCGACTGCGCCGCCCTGGCTCTGCTGGGGTTTACCGTCTTTTTGGCCGTCGCACTGATGAGCTATGATCCGGCTGACCCGCCGACGACGCTCGTCTATCCCGCGAACGATTTCGTGGCGAACGCATGTGGTCTATCGGGGGCGACCGCGGCGTCGTTTCTGTTCGATTCGTTCGGCCTGGGCGCGTTCTACCTGATCGGCTCGCTGGCGGTACTCGATCTGTTGCTGCTCGCTCGACGTGAAATCGACGAACCGGTGCTGCGCACGATCGGTTGGGGTGTGTCGCTGATCGGCGTAACCGCGGTGGCCGCGATGGCAATGCCGAATCTCTCGCCCGGCCCAGTGATCGGGTCTGGTGGCTATCTGGGAGCCACCGGCCAGGGATTGCTGGAGATGCAATTCGCCACCGCCGGGGCGTATATCGTGGCGCTGAGCTTCATCCTCGGTGGGCTGCTTTTGTCGACCGACTATGTCTTGCCGAGAATCGCGGCATGGACCGTCGGGCGATCTGCTGGGGTTGTCACACGCGCTGGTCGTACGATGGCGACCCAACGTGCCGCCATCGAAGACGAAGAGGAAGAGGAGTGGGAGGAAGAAGAAGAGGAATACGAAGAAGATGAGTACGAGGACGAAGAAGACGAAGAGGTAGCCGTCCGCATCAGCGGTAAAAAGGTTAGCGATGACGAAGCGGAAGAAGAGACTCCCGCCGTCAAAAAGAAACCGACGAGCGTTGGCAAACGTCTCAAGTCGGCACTGCGAATCACTCCGCTCAACCGAGGAAAGCAGGCTGATCGCGAAGAGGTAATCGAGGAACTCAACGCCGCCGCCGATGCGCCCGAGGAGGAGGATTACGAGCTGCCGTCGATGGATCTTTTGCTCGAGCCCGAGTCGTTCGAGTTCGAGGACCACGAAAAGGACGTTCGCCGTAAGGCCAAGTTGCTAGAGAAGACGTTCGCCAGTTTCGGTTTCAACGTGCGCGTGGTCGAGGTCGACACTGGTCCGGTGATTGCACAGTTCGAAGTGGAACTCGAGGCCGGTCTGCGGCTCTCGAAGATCACAAATCTGGCCGACGATCTGGCGATCGCTCTGCGAGTCCCCACGGTGCGGATCGTGGCGCCGATTCCCGGCAAGAACACCGTTGGCATCGAAGTGCCCAACAAACAGCGGCAGATGGTCCGCCTCCGCGAAGTCATCGAACAGTCCAGCAGCAAAATAAAGAAAATGGGCATCCCGATCTTCTTGGGTAAGGATGTCTCGGGCAATCCGATGGTGGTCGACCTGACGACGCTGCCGCATCTGTTGATCGCCGGACGTACCGGTACGGGCAAGAGTGTCTGTCTGAACACGATCATCGGTTCGATGCTGATGACGCGCCGGCCGGACGAAGTGAAAATGTTGATGATCGACCCCAAGATGGTCGAGCTAAGCCCCTACAAGAAGCTGCCGCACTTGATGCACCCGGTGGTGACCGACATGCGCAAGGCCGAGGCGATTTTGGCGTGGGCTGTGGAGAAGATGGAAGAGCGTTACTCGCTGCTGGCAAAAGCCGGTGTGCGGCACGTCTCGTCGTATAACCAGCTCGGCGAGGAGGAGCTCCAGGAACGACTCGAGATCGAAGACGCCGAAGAGATGGAAAAGGTTCCGACCCACTTGCCGTACATCGTGATCGTGGCGGACGAAATCGCCGACCTGATGATGACCTCGGGCAAGGAAGTCGAGCAGCATATTATTCGACTGGCGCAAAAGAGCCGAGCGGTCGGAATTCATCTGGTGCTTGCTACGCAAAAGCCGACGGTCGACGTGATCACCGGTCTGATTAAGTCCAATCTACCGGCACGAATCTGTTTCCAAGTCGCCAGCCGCACCGACAGTCGCGTGGTGCTCGACGAGATGGGGGCCGACAAGCTGCTTGGCAACGGCGACATGCTGTTCCTCTGGCCTGGCACCAGCACGTTGATGCGCGGCCAGGGAACCTTCATGAGCGACGACGAGATCAACGACGTGGTCTCGGAAGTTAGCACCAACGAACCGCAATATGCGAAAGAATTGGTCCAGTTGAAAGTCGCCGATGAAGAAGGCGAAGGGATGGCAAAACTCAAGAGCCGCGATGAGCTCTACGAGAGCGCAATCGAGGTCGTCGTGCGAGAAGGGCGTGGTAGCGTTTCGTTGTTACAGCGAGCACTTGGTATCGGATACGGGCGCGCCGCGCGGCTAATCGACTTCATGGAGGAAGACGGCTTCGTCGGACCCTATGCGGGTTCGCAGGCGCGCGAAGTGTTGCTGACCGCCGATCGATGGGACGAACTGCAGGGAGTCGAGCCAACAGAAGAGTCGACGCCAACCCGTTCGCACAAAATCGTGGTCCGCGAACCGATCGAAGACGAGGACGAAGAGTCAGAGGATCTCGTCGAGCTGGCCGATGCTGATTACGAGGAGGACGAAGAAGAAGAGGACGAAGGAGAAGAGGAAGAGGACGAGGAGTACGAAATCGAAGCGTCCGACGAAGAGGACGAAGAAGAGGACGAAGAGTACGAATACGAATATGAGTACGAGGAAGAGGAGGAAGAAGAAGAGGAGTACGATCAGGCTGAGAGTGCGTAAACGGGCCGCGAGTGGCTTATTCGCGTCGTGCGGGGTAATATGAAGGGCCAATCGCCAAGCCACACGCACCCGACCGGCACTCTGACATGAAACTCCTCGGACTTTTTCTGTTCCTCACTTGCCTTGGGAGCACGACTCTCGCTGCAAGCAAACCCAATGTGGTCATTCTCTATACCGATGACCAAGGGACGCTCGACGCCAACTGCTATGGCTCGACCGATCTCAAGACACCCAACATCGATTCGTTGGCCAAGGCAGGCGTCCGCTTTACGCAGGCGTATGCTCACACGGTCTGTTGTCCGTCCCGGGCGGCGATGCTCACGGGGCGTCATCCACAGCGGTCGGGCGTTAACTCTTGGACGCAGGGCAACATGAAGGGCCCTAACGGCATCAACATGGCCGCCGCTGAAGTGACCATCGGCGAAGCGCTCAAGGCGGGCGGTTATCGCACGGCGCTGTTCGGCAAATGGCACGTCGGATCGCATCGCGACCACGGTCCGACCAAGCAGGGGTTCGACGAGTTCTTTGGCATTCGCAACGGGTTCATTGACAACTACAACCATTTCTTCCTGCACGGCGGCGGTTACCACGACCTGTATGAAGGAACGACGGAAGTCTTCAAGAAGGGCGAATATTTCCCCAAGCTGATCACCGATCGGGCCTTGCAATTCATCGACAAGAACAAAGAGGGGCCGTTTCTGCTCTATCTCAGTTTCAATATCCCGCACTACCCGGAACAAGCGCTCAAGCAGCACAGCGAACTCTACAAACAGATGCCGATGCCCCGGCGGTCGTATGCGGCGATCATCACCACGACCGACTATTACATTGGTCAGATTCTCGACAAGCTCGACGCATTGAAGCTGACCGACAACACGATTGTGATTTTTCAGAGCGACAATGGGCACTCGGTTGAGGACGCTCGTATTCGCGTGAAAAATCATAAGAGTGGTTACCCCAAGGGGCATCATTACGGCGCCTTTCGCGGCGGCGGCAACACGGGCAAGTGGATCGGGGCGAAGGGATCATTTCTCGAAGGCGGCGTCCGCGTACCAGCAATCGTAAGCTGGCCGGCCAAATTGCCTAAGGGAATCGTTCGCGATCAGGCCGTAACGATCATGGATTGGTATCCGAGCCTGTTGGAGTGGTGCGGCGTGAAGAAGCCAGAGGTGAAACTCGACGGCCGCAGCTTGCAGCCGATCATCGATTCAGCGGATGCCCCGTCGGCCCACCCGGTGCTTTATTTCCAGTGGCAGAGGAAATGGGCCGTCCGCGAGGGCGACTGGAAACTGATCGGCCGCGGTCGCAAGCCGAGATTATATAACCTCGCCGACGCCAAGCCGGAAGCGAAGAACTACGCCGCAGAAAAACCAGCGGTCGTGAAAAAGTTGCAAGCGAAGTACGACGCATGGAAGGTCGAGGTCTTCAAGAAATAGTGTCGACAGTCTCCTACCCCCGCCTCTTCTTCCTCAAGATCGAATTCTGCGCCGAATTCAATTTCACCGACGGGTCGTCCGCGATGTTGACCCACACGTGCACATGGGGGTCGCCACGAAAGTACCAGACGAACGACGGGCCTTCGATGCGCCAATTGTCCCAGATTTTGTCTTCGCCCAGGTCGCCTTCTTGATAGAACGCCAAGTGGCATTTGTCTAAACCGCCATGCGCTTTCAGACACTTGGTCGCTTCGTTCTGGTCGCTCTGTCGGAAAGGTTCGAGGAGCATGCCAAGAATCTTTTGGAGACCTTCCTTCTGATCACGGGCTAACTCAGAAATCGGCACGCCGGGAAACGCCCCTTTCGCCCCTTGAAACGCCACCTTCTCTTCGGTCGGCATCCCTTTGGTGATCAAGGCCTGTTTCTGATGCTTGCCATCGAGCATGTGATAGATCTTATTCGCCTCGAGCGCCTGGTACCAAAACACGTTGGTAGGATGCCCCGGTTTCTCAAACAGCGCTTCTCCTTCGTGGGCATACAGGATCGGCCCACCAAAGGCGACATGCTCGGCACTATCCCCGTCGCAGCGCAAGGTCATGTGCCGACTCGCCAACACGAACTCGAACTTGCCGCTGCCCGGCGTGCCGAAGATCGCGATCGACTGTCGCCGGCCGAATCCACCGACGTCATCTCGCAGCTGCTGATCAAACCGCTTGTGCCAATCGGGATTCGTAATCCCCTCGAAGATCGCTCGAATCATCGCCTGTTGGTCGGCTGTGTAGAACTTGCTGCGAATCTCGGGTCGGGTAATCTTCCAGTTGTTCTCTAACCGAATCCGCAGCAACCCACGTCGCGGATCGACATGATCCCAGTCGAAGCACATCTGTTTTTTTTGTTTGTCGGTGAGCGACTCGTAAAGCGTCTTGACGATCGTCTCGGCCGGCGGTTTCTTTTCGGCCTTTGCGGCCAGCGAAGGCGTAACGATGCCGGCTGCGGCCGCAGCAGCGCCCGTCGTGCGAAGAAAGTTGCGACGATCAAGAGTGGTGACGATTGACGGCAACGACATGGCGGGACCCTCCGGAGTGCTAGCGAGTGGATTGGTAAGATCGCCGTGAGACGGCATTCGTACCGCTGTGCCGCTGATTATACCGGGGCCGCCGGAGAATGCGAGCATGAGCGTGAAAATGCGTGTGTCGCCCCCGCGGTGAATTCTGGTATGGTGCTTTTTTGGCGAGGACTTTCAAACGATCGGCGGACGGATACCCGCATCATGCTTACCGATGACGTAATGGCTCGATTGGCCAAATTGAATCGCCAGTCGCTGCCAGAAGAGGCGACACGCCCGACAACAAAGCCCCGTTGCCGCAAGCCCCGCCGCCGAAAGGGCCGGATCACTTTGGCCGAAGCGGCGCCTGGCGAGGAAGTCCAAAACGCCGCCGGCACCCACTGGCTGATTCGTCAGCCGATTGCCGAGCTTTGGCCCGACAGTCAGCGGCATCTGGAACTGGGCGAGCGATGTCTCTCAGCCGCTGCCAACGGACAAGATCCGCTTCACGAGGAACTCGCCGCTCTGGCTGGCGTGTATCCCCACGGGGCAATGTATCTCGACCTAGAGACTTGCGGCTTGGCCGGCTCGATGGTGTTTCTCACCGGGATTGTTGTTCATCACAAAGGCCAATTGGTGCTCGAACAGTTGCTGGCCCGCGACTACAGCGAAGAGCGTTCGATGCTCACCGCCGTTTGGCAATCGGCCGCCAAGCGAGGTGTGTTGATCACGTTCAACGGCAAATCGTTCGACTGGCCGATGGTCCACGATCGCAGCACGATTCATCGTTTGGGAAGCGATGAGCGAGGAAGACCGCGACCATCGGCTGCTGTAGTTTCAACGGATGAATCAGACGTTCTGCAACCCGACCAACCTCGGCCCGAGTTGGTTCACTTCGATCTGTTGCATCATGCGCGACGGCGCTGGAAAGAGACACTGCCCGACTGCAAGCTGCAAACACTCGAACGCTTCTTGTGCAACCGACATCGCTCGGGCGATATCCCCGGCAGCGAAATTCCCGCGGCGTACCATCGTTTCGTTCGCACGGGCGACGCCAATCAGATGAGCGACATCCTGCACCACAACGCCCTCGATCTGGTCACGCTGTTGCAGTTGTCGCTGAGGATCGCCGAGCCAGAGTGACGACCGGGTAGCAGCGATGATTTTTCCGCAGGCCGGTTACCATCACCGTCGATGTATTCGGAAAATCGTCGGTGTTGCCTTGGCAACCAGAGGATCACCTCCCTGGTGAACTCCTCCTATGGCGTTGCGAAGGTGATCGCGCAGCGACTAGCAAATAATCTATGATGGCAGACCAGATGCTTTACCTCCCGCAACGCCAAAGCATCGGCATTCGTCGCACACAAGACGGCCATCAACTTCGATTCCCTCTCCGAGACCGCATAGCGGACTTAGCTTTTCGCGGTCGGTCGTCCACTGGCCACAGTGTGGGCAAATCGTAGCGTTCGTGTCGTCGTCCTCAAGCCAGCGAAAGCTAAACGTGCTGATGTTTTGTACGTCTGAATCGCTACTGATGGCGGTATCAACTGCGGCATCGAGTTGCTTCGAGATTCTTTGGGTCAACACTTCCGCTGCGACAATATCGTCCGGCGCATCAACAATAACGGACGCGGTGATCAATATCGGCGTTGATTTGTTCTTCACGTGAAAAGGCGGCCTGATTCCGCCAACGGTTTTCTGGGCGACAACCTGTCGCAAGGTCTGAGTTGGACCCCTTTGTGGTGTGTGCTCTTATTCTAACCGATGGGCGACGTTGGGCAACCGCAACGGCTTTCCGAATTCGTCGACCCGTAATGGTTGGTACGTGGAGTTGTTCAAGCAGAAGTCAACAGAGGGAACGGAGTCGGTGATTCCCTGTTTCCTTTGCGTCCTTCTGTTCAAATCGATTGACGTACCGACTGGCCATCGACGTGAAACTTGCGAGTATTCCACCGGATCGGGATTTGGACGTTTGGCCCTCGTTTTTTGCGTATTGAAAAAGGACCACTTACGCGATAGGGTCGAGGGGGATAGTCGTGGACCGCTCCGCGGTCCTGACGGACGCTAGTTAACGTTAGGCTCTTTTGTTGACGCGAGGCTCTCTTGTTAGTGCGAAATTCTCTTGTAAACGTCAGGTTCGCGGAGATACTATGTTGGGATTGAGTCTAAGGAAAAGGTTCGGCACACTCGTTGGGAGTTGTTAGGTTACGAAGCTCCAATTCCCAAACGAGGGCCGAACCATGAGTAAGGTTATCA
>Ga0114996_10004823_pt1 | contig 16029 bp, 13 predicted proteins | sample ArcticOcean_MG_C_4_FD_87039 | JGI IMG/M metagenome (GOLD analysis project Ga0114996, IMG submission 87039) | Marine microbial communities from western Arctic Ocean - ArcticOcean_MG_CB4_134 | ecosystem: Environmental > Aquatic > Marine > Oceanic | place: Arctic Ocean: Canada Basin | collected...
GAGCCAGCTGCGAGCGCGCGAAGCGGAGTCGAGACACAGCATCCGTGAAGTCATTGCCGAGTTCGAACGACCGGGATTGCTGTTCTCGGGCGGCAAGGACTCGATCGTAATGCTTCATCTCGCTGTGAAGGCGTTGCGACCGGCGAAATTGCCGTTCCCGATTGTTCACATCGACACCGGCCACAACTTTCCCGAGGCAATCGAATATCGAGATCGAACTGCGAAGAATCTCGGCATCGACCTCATAGTCGGATCGGTTCCAGATGCGCTCGAAAGCGGCCGAGTGCAGGCGAGTACTCTGCCCGGGGCATCTCGTAACCGACTGCAAACGCCCGTCTTGCTCGACACGATTCGGGACGGTAAGTTTGACGCTGTGTTTGGCGGAGCTCGGCGGGACGAAGAACGTGCCCGCGCCAAAGAGCGTGTTTACTCGTTCAGAGACGAATTCGGACAGTGGGACCCGAAAAACCAACGACCAGAACTCTGGAACATCTACAACGGGTTCACGAATACCGGTCAGCACATCAGGGTGTTCCCGCTGTCCAACTGGACCGAGCTCGACATCTGGCAGTACGTCCTTGAAGAGAATATCGAACTTCCGTCGATTTATTTTGCCCACGAACGTGAAGTTTTCGAGCGCGACGGCATGCTGATGGCATACTCGGAGTTCCTGAAGCCAGAAAACGGCGAAAAGGTATTTACTGAGACCGTTCGATTCCGGACTGTTGGCGATATGACCATTACGGCGGGTCTGAAATCGAACGCAACAACTCTGGAGCAGGTGATCGCTGAGATTGCTGTGGCGAGGGTTTCAGAGCGCGGCGAAAGCAGGGCAGACGATCGAACGTCTGAGGCTGCCATGGAAGATCGCAAGCGTGAGGGGTACTTCTAAATGGAGCTCCTCAGAATTGCGACGGCGGGATCGGTCGACGATGGCAAGAGCACACTGATTGGGCGATTGCTCTTCGACTCGAAGGCGATCTACGACGATGTGCTCGACTCGGCAGAGCAGCACAGTCGTAAGCAGAGTAGCGAGTACTTCAACCTAGCACTACTCACCGACGGTCTGAAGGCCGAACGAGAGCAGGGCATCACGATCGATGTCGCCTACCGATATTTTTCGACCCCGAAACGCAAGTTTATTCTTGCCGATACGCCCGGTCACGTTCAGTACACCAGGAACATGGTGACAGGCGCTTCAACGGCAGACGTGGCGTTGATAATCGTCGACGCACGTCATGGCGTGGTTGAGCAGTCACGTCGGCACGCCGTTATCGGCGCGCTGCTTGGCATCAAGCACGTAGTCGTTTGCATTAACAAGATGGACCTCGTCGATTTCAAAGAGGAAGTGTTCAGACCGATTCAAGATGATCTTCATGAACTGCTTGAAGAATTACAGATCGGATCCCACCACTTCATTCCGATCTCCGCGCTCGAAGGTGACAACGTAGTCGAAAGCTCGGATCGGATGCCGTGGTACGAAGATGGGCCGCTGCTTCCCCACCTTGAGGATCTCGAACTCCCTGATAATTCTGAGGGCGCGCCGTTCCGGATGCCCGTTCAGTACGTTATTCGCCCTCTCAGCAACGAGTACCACGACTATCGTGGCTACGCTGGAACTATCGCCAGTGGCACGGTTGAGGTAGGGCAGGAGATCGCTGTGATGCCCTCAGGGGCTCTCACTACCGTAACGGCGATAGAGACGCCTGAAGGAGAAGCCAATTCGGCTTCCGAGGCTGAGGCCGTGACTATCCGCATCGCTGACAATCTCGACATATCTCGGGGTGCGATGTTCAGTAGTGCAACGGAGAGGCCGACCACAGATAACAGCTTCGACGCAACGGTCTGTTGGATGGGCGAGCGAACGTCGCTGAAAACCGGTTCGATGCTCAGGATTAAGCACACCACTCATTCGGCTCGTGCGATGGTCAGTGGCCTCGAGTGCAAGATCGATATCAATCGCCTTGCTGATACCGGTGCATGCGAAGATCTCAAGCTAAACGAGATCGGCCAGGTGACGTTGCGTACAAGCGAGCCGTTGGTTTTCGACAAATACGCCGATAGCCGAGGTACGGGCAGTTTTATCTTGATCGACGAATCGACGAACGAGACAGTTGGCGCCGGAATGATCGGACGGCCGCCGTTTATCGGTGCAGCGGGCATTTAGCCCCCAGAATAGCTATGGGGCTGTTGTACAGTTCGTTCACATTATTGAATGAGTAATTCGCCTGGACGTTACCTGAACTGTGAACGATTCTTCTACGCCCCTGATCGGCATATTTGCTGACGACCTGACCGGTGCGCTCGACGCTGCTGCGCCTTTTGCTGCACGCGGTTTTCGGACGGTCGTTTCTGCCAGCGCCGAACTTCCCGAGGGAACTGCCGGAGCTGAAGTCGTTTCTATCAATTTGGGCACACGGCACATGGACCCGGCAGAAATCGAGGCTCAGGTCACCGGTTCGGTAAAAGCGCTGGTCGATCTGGGTGCAAAGGTGCTGCTGAACAAGATCGATTCGACCCTGCGAGGAAATCCCGGTGTCGAGCTTCTCGTTGCGTTGAAGGCACTGAACGCCGATCACGCCGTATTGTGTTCGGCTTATCCACAAAACCAACGGACCGTCGAGCATGGTGTTCTGCTGGTAGATGGCGTTCCCGTTGCCGAAACCGATGTTGGACAGGATAAATTGTCGCCGTTGCCGTCGAGTTACGCTGAGGTGATTGTCAGATCTGCGTTGGAACGTGCCGGAGCTGAGGATCAGGTTCATGTGCGGGGGGCTAAGGGCGGGGCTGCGATATCTGATTTCCTGCCCGTGATAGTTACTGCGGACGCAACTACCGACGATGATCTTCGGGTTATGGCGGAACGGCTTGTGGCAGCGGATTCAACCGCAATCGTTGCGGGGTCGGCCGGTGTATCTGTTGCGCTGGCAAGTGTGCTCGAAGCCAGCAGACCGAAGCAGACTCCGAAAGCTGGCCTTGTGGCGGTCGGCAAACGGTTGCTGATAGTAACGGCGTCACAACGGGAGATAGTCGATAAGCAGATTCGTGCGCTGAGTGATCGAATCGACTGGGTTCAGGTAGAAATTTCTATAGACGAGATATTTCGTGGAATCAGTTCGGAGTCGATCGAGCGAATAGTCAGCCTCACCGAAAGAGAAGGTGTGGTGATTCTGAAGCTCGGGAAACTTGGCGATGTAGGGAATCTAGCAACTGACGATTTGCGAACAATGGCAAGTACGATCGTTCAGAATCTTGGCCAGGTCGTAAGGGCCGTTACCGACAAAGCGAATCTTGACGTGCTGGTAGTCATTGGTGGCGATACCGGCAGCGGCGTTTTGGAAGCCTGCGATGTTAGTTCGTTGGAACTACAGGGCGAACTCCAACCGGGCACAGTGAGCGGCGTGCCTGTTGGCGGATCGATCGCAGGCAAGTTGCTGGTAACTCGAGCAGGCGGATTCGGGGACGAAAAATCGTTGCTTGAACTCGTGTCGCTGCTGCAGTTCGGTCACGGCGTGTAATCTTGCGGTTTTGAACCGTGAAATGATTACCCCTAGACCTGAAAAGTACGAATGACTACACCCTCCTCTGAACTCCCTGTTCTTCTCGTAACACTTGGTGATCCCGCCGGGGTTGGACCCGAGGTGACGGTTAAGGGCGTGGTCGAGGAGTCACGAAACGAGCGGGCCAGGCCTGTCGTAGTCGGGGACATCCGTGTCGTTCAAGCCGCTGCCAAAAAGTGGGCATCCGACTGGTCGGTCGTGGCAGTTGATTCGCCGAAGGATGCTGGGTCGTCGGCGAACACCATTTACGTGCTTGATATCGCCAATTGCGATCCTGAGAAGTACGAGATCGGTGAGATCGCCTCGTATACTGGGAATGCTGCGTACGAGTACGTCGTTCGAGCCGCTGAGTTGTGCATAGCTGGCGATGCTGACGGCATCGTAACGGCTCCGCTGAACAAGAAGGCAATGGTGATGGCCGGGCACGAGTTCGACGGCCACACGGGTCTACTTGCCCATCTGTGCGGGGTCGACACCCAGTACATGATCCTCGGATCGCCCAAACTACGAGTTATTCATCTCACGACTCACCTTTCGCTCGTCGATGCCTTGAAGCGGGTGAAGACCGATCGAATTGTGCTTTGCACGAGGGCGGCGAACGAACATGCGAAGCAGTTTGGATTTGCTAAGCCTCGAATTGCGGTCTGCGGAGTAAACCCGCATTCGGGTGACGGAGGATTGTTCGGTGTTGAAGAGGCTGAAGAGATCGCCCCTGCAGTAGAGCTTCTTCGTGCTGATGGGATCGACGCCGATGGTCCGGTTTCTCCAGATTCGGCATATCGAATTGCGTACGAGGGTGGGTACGACATCGTTGTTGCGATGTACCACGATCAGGGTCACATACCGATGAAGTTGGTTGGATTCAGCGATGGTGTGAACGTGACGGTCGGATTGCCGATTATTCGTACGTCAGTCGATCATGGCACTGCGTTCGACATCGCATGGCAGGGCAAGGCAGATCACGCCAACATGGTTGCCGCAATCGACTATGCGTACAGGCTGGCTACGGGTTCTGGTGGGGCTTAGGTTCTGGTGTTCTGTCATTCTGAACTTGATTCAGAACCTCTACCAACCTGAAATTACTCCGCGAACTGGCAGAGGTCGTTCATGACTAGGTCGCGTGATGTCGGCAAGCGTTCGAGATACTGAATATAGTTCAGCATGACGGTGTTAACGTTCTAGTCACCGGATAAGGAACTAGGATCGACTAAGCTGCGGCTGCTTCGTCGGCCGGGAGGTAGACGTAGCCGTATCCACGGCGGGTCACGATCAGCGTGGGTGCCGATGGGTCTAGTTCGATCTTCCGTCGAAGGTGACCGATGTGCCATTTGACCAGTTCATCGGTGCTGTACTCACGTCCCCATACACCGTGGAGTAGTTGATCCGCAGGGATGGGACGTCCCTTCTGGTTCACCAGCGTGGTGAGTAGCTTGTACTCGGTTGGCGTTAGATCGATCGCTTCTCCGCGTACGGCAATCGTCTGGCTGGTGTAGTTGATATTCAACACATCATCGACGTACGTTTCGGCATTTTCGGCTGTAGCGCTACCGGAAGCACGTCGCATCACGGCCGACACTCGAGCCATCACTTCGCCCATGCCAGTGCCCTTGACGATATAGTCGTCGGCGCCCTTCTCGAAAGCTTCGACCTTCTCGGTCTCACTTCCAAGTGCGCTGTACATGATGACAGGAACCTCGGACAGCTCTCGAACTCGTGCGCAGATCTCGAACCCGCTGAGTCCGGGGAGCATCACATCGAGAAATACGAGATCGGGCTGGTACTGGTAGAAGATTTTGAGTGCGGCGTCGCCTGTGGTGACGCCCGTCACTTCGTAGTCTTCTTCCTCGAAGAACTCTTTGAGACCGTCCAGAATTTCTGGGCTATCTTCGACTATGAGGATTTTTACTTGAGCCATCTGTAAACAAATTCAATTCAGATACAAAATATGAGCACCTGGGTAGTGCCATTAATCCTAATTATCATGACACTTTGTGACTTCGGTGGAAGTCGCCAATCGAATGAGGATTCCTACCTACGGTAGGTGAGTGGGTTCACCTTCGATATGGGACTTTCGGCTCTCTTTGGATAGGGCTTTCACCACGTTTTGAGTTGGGGCAAGTGCAAAGAGCTGGGCGTGGTGGGGTCGGCCGTGCTGTCTTCAAGTCCTCTCCATTAGGGAGAGGATTTAGGTGAGGGGGAACGCCGGTGTGCGGGTGGGTACGGTTTTCAAAAAGGAATACTCGTCTTCATTCCGCCTCAACCCTTCGACTAGCCCAGTACATGCCTAACCTTCTCCCTCGGGGAGAAGGAATTGCGTACACGCAAGCCACGCCGTCCGTCATCCAGCCCGTCACGCCGTCCGTCATCCTGAACTAGATTCAGGATCTCGAACACGTTGAAAGTAACACGACGAATCAGCGGCTATCGTTCACTCCTGCGTTGGGTGATGTTGGCGGACGTTCGAGATACTGAATCAAGTTCAGCATGACGGTGCTCGGAAGGGTCAGCCAAACCGCCTCGTTAAACTCAAATCGCCAGAGAGCACGCACGCTCTCTGGCGATCCAGACTCTATAAAGAGCCGTTGGGTTGAGGAACCGTTATGGACACGAGTCCTGCGTCACAACCTCTGTCGTGATGGTCCACGTGTACAGACACTTCGTAGTCGAAGTTCGAATGTAATCAGGTGCCAACGGGGGCGTTGATGCGGTCATGTCGGCCGTCGGTGCAACCTGAGCTGCAGGTGCGGCACCAGTGTCTGCCATGTATAAGTCCATAGCTGCCTGAACAGTCTGGGCCTCGGTGGTGTTCGCTGCAGTGTCACCACTACCAACGAACTGGCTGACGTTTGGAATAACTACTGCTGCAAGAGCGGCGATGATGCCGATAACTACCAGTAGTTCTACGAGGGTGAATCCTCGGTCTTTTCGTGTGCTGTTATTAGTGCTAATCATTGGAAGTCCTCCAACCAAATGTTTTCTCAACCCGGCTGCATAAGCCAGACCTTCAAGCTACAAACCTTCGAAAAGGACCGTACCGTCCTTCCGTCCTATCGGCACTAGGACTATCGGGCAGGGGCAAATAATTGATTATTAACGGACGCACGCGAGTCATATAGAGATGAGCCTTTTGGCTGATGAACGACATGGTTATGAGCCTCTATTTCGGCGGTTCAGTGACCCAAAACGGCACACCCTGGGCACACTTTTGGAACTCCTCAGCAAATCTTCGCCCACTCCGTGAGCACTCTCGCTCTCACCTACACGACATCCTCCCGTATCGCAAACTCAGTTCAAGCAGCAGTCAAAACGATTTCGATTTAGACGCTTTGGGCTGCAGCGACACCAGATACGGAGAAAATTTGATGACAGCCACGCAAGTACTAATCGTCGATTCTGACCAGCGGTTCTGGGACAGCACTCAATTCGAGCTCGCTGTCGATCCCCGGATCGAGGGGATAACCCGAATTGATTCGGCGCAGTCTGCGCTGGCTGGGGTGAGTGGCCAGAGTGTTGGAAACTTTGCGAAGTTCGGCATCGCCATTGTGAACATGAGTGTTCCCGGTGTTGCGACATCCGATCTGATCCGCACTCTTTCAGCAGGCAGCGAACCCATACCGGTTATAGCGCTGTTTGATGCACTTGATGACGGGCGCGTGGGATACGCAGTGGGTTCTGGTGCCCGTGCATGTATCACCAAGTCGTCGCCCGCCAAGCAGATCCGTGGAACCGTTATCGAAACCCTCGCGGGTGAGTTACCGATTCACCGTGACATCGCTGAAAGGCCAAGCCTGCTCACCGGGTTGATCACCGAGTTCCAACGTCAGTCACGAGGAACCCCGGCGGTCGAAACGTCGACCTGCCCACTCACGAGCCGCGAATTGGGCATTCTCTCGCTGGTCGCAGACGGTAACGCGAACAAACAAATCGCCCAACTTCTGTTTATTTCAGAACGAACCGTGAAGAACCACATGACGAACATTCTTGCCAAACTCGGCGCGCAAGACAGGGCGCACGCGGTGAGGTTCGGAATTGAGAACTCGTGGATCGACCTTGAACCCTCAGAACCCGAACTCAGTCTGGTTGCTTAGTCATGGTCCAACCACTTCGAAAACCGGATGAGCTATATCCGTCTGATCCTTCTGAACAGGCCGAACAAGAGTCGCACGAACCCGAACTGGTTCTGTTGACCCAGCCGCCCGTCGAAGAATTCGATTGGGCGACTCTCGGATCGGGCGAGGCTGCGACTAAGTTGCTGCCCGAGGATCTTACTCGTAAGTACCTTTCGTTCCCGGCGCGCGTGGTCGACGGCAAGCTTTTACTTGTGATGGCCGATCCGCAGGATTATCGGGCGATCCAAACCCTGGAGCTACGCTCTGGGATGGAGGTTACGCCCGTGAAGGGCGCGCCCGCCGATGTGTTGAATGCGATCGATATTCACTATTCAGCAACGATGCCCGATTCGATTTCATCTGCGATTGACGACGAGTACGCTGCGCCTTATGACGCACGTAATGGCATCAGGCAGATCGCTCTCGTGGTCGGCTCTGGTGAAGCAGATAACGCTGACGATTCGCCGGTTATCCAGGCTATCGACAGTCTCATTTCACAGGCAGCGAAGGCACGTGCGACTGATATCCACATCGAGCCGATGGAGTCTCGTGTTCGTGTGCGATTCCGTGTTGACGGATTTTTGCAGGAAGTTGGGCATCTGCCACTCGCCGCTCACAACGCCATTATTTCTCGCCTGAAGATCATGTCGGGAATGGACATCGCCGAGCGTAAGCGTCCGCAGGATGGTCACTTTGCCGTGAAGATCGCCGAGAGCGAACTTGAAGTGCGTGCCGCCACAACCGACACGGTTCATGGCGAGATGGCCGTTCTTCGTATTTTGAATAAAAGCCTGAAACTGTTCTCGTTGAAGGATCTGGGACTGACCGATAACACCAGCGATTCACTGAAGGCACTGATCAAGGCACCGTACGGAATTATTCTCGTGTCGAGTCCAACGGGTGCGGGTAAAACGACCACGCTCTACGCGGGTCTGAACGAGATCGACTCACGTCGGTTGAACATTATTACTATCGAAGATCCGGTTGAATATCGATTCCCCGGAATCAACTCGATTCAGATTAACGATAAGGCTGGCCTGACATTTCCAACGTCGCTGCGAGCCGTACTTCGACTCGACCCAGACGTCGTTCTCGTTGGTGAGATTCGTGATGCTGAAACGGCTCGAATTGCAGTTCAGGCTGCGCTAACAGGTCACCTTGTTATGTCATCGGTTCACGCCAACGACGCTGTTCGTGCAGTTTCTAGAATGGTCGACCTCGGTGTCGAGCCGTTCCTGCTTTCGTCGGCGTTGCTGGGGGTTGTATCTCAGAGGATGGTCCGCAAAGTGTGCGAACACTGTGTGGCCGACAAGGTGCCCGAGGGTGAGCAAGCCGGTGCTTCCGAGCAGCTTGGTTTCAACCCGGCGAACGCTATTCCTATGGGCGAAGGCTGCTACTTCTGTGGCTTCACAGGCTTTCGGGGGCGTACCGGTTTGTACGAGGTGCTTTCCGCATCAGAAGAATTCAGGCAGTTGGTTATGCAGCGTGCTTCGAACAAGGAGCTGATGGCGGAGGCTCGACGAAGCGGGTTCCGGACGATCAAGGAAGACGGCATCGAGAAGGTTGAGGCCGGCATCACGACTCCGTTCGAGATCATGCGGAGCGTTTACGCCTTATGACAACGACTGTCAGAAAAAAGCGACCGGCTCCGACCAGAAGGCGTCGAAAGTCGGGCAGCGCCGGTAAATCCGGTCGGAACGAACCGCAGAAGTCGCTATGGAAGCGCATGAACGAAGTCGAGTTCGGCAGCAAGAAAATCAAACGCTCTGATCTGATCTCGTTCTCACGTGAACTTTCTACTCTGATCGAAGCCGGAGTCGGTATCGACGCGGCCCTGAGTCTGCTTCTAGAGCAGCGTGGTGGAACCCCGTTCGAGAAGGTGATATTTCGTCTAAGGGACGATCTGAACGCCGGTAAAACCATTGCCCAATCGATGAGCGAACAGCCAGAGGTATTCCCTCGGGTTTTCGTGCGAACCGTATCGAGTGCCGACCGTGGCGCGCCACTGACTCGTACGTTGAGCCAGGCAGCAGATTTTCTTGATTCAGCACGGTCGGCGATCGCTCAAGCAAAACGAGCGATGATCTACCCGATGATGGTCGTCCTCGTCGGGATAGGCGTTGTGACGATGCTCCTCACAGTGTCGCTGCCGCAGATGATCGGCCTGTTCGAAACGATGGGTGCAACTCTGCCGCTACCAACGAAAGTGCTTATTGCTCTATCCGAGCTTATTCGCGGCTACCCGATACATATATTCGGTTCTTTGATCGTTTTTGTCGTTGGCGGCATGAAACTCGCTAAAACGAAGCGAGGGACGAGATTTCTTCACGTGATGATGCTTAAGTTGCCGATGATGGGTCAGATCATTATCGGTGGTGACATTGCACGATCATCTGGTGCGCTCGCCTCGCTCTCTGAGGTCGGATTACCTCTTCCCGAGGCGATGGAAGTTGCGCAGGAGACGGCAAGTAACCTGATTATCCGCGAGGCGCTTAGTGGCGCTCGTGAAGGACTCGTCGCTGGTAACGGATTGGCGCGCCCTCTCGAGAAAACAGGTCTTTTCCCGCCAACGTTCATTCAGACGATAAAAGTGGCTGAAGACACGGGAACTCTCGATGAAAACCTACGCAGGATGTCTGATTTCTATCAAAAGGACTCAAGCGAGCGAGTCAAAGGCATGGTTGGGCTAATCGAACCTCTGGCAACGGTAACGGTTGCTCTGGGAGTTGGATTCGTGGCGATGGCCGTTGTGATGCCGATGTACTCAATTCTCGGCTCACTTGGCGACTAGTTCGGGCTCTGATTCGTCCTCACGCCGCCCACATTTCATTCGTAAAACGTTCTTACGCCGAAGTTACTCATTGTAAGTAGCACACCGAACCCCCACGTAAGCCAATTTAGGGGCAATCGCCCGATCCTCACTATGGAATGAGCCCACCCAGAGGGTGTGGCGAACTAGCTTTCCAACTTGAGTCGGGAGTCGGCGAATTGCCGCTACTGCGTCCCAAAAATCATAGTCGTTCTCACGCAAAAACTGCGCATTCTCAGCGCGGCTTCGTGATGATCGAAATGATGCTTGCCGTAGCGATTGTTGGCACAGCGATGCTGGCGACCGTATCGGCGTTCTCGACGGCATCTAAAACCGCCCGCTTCGTCCAGGAGACGACTACCGCTGAATGGCTCGCCACTTCGCAGATTGAGTTGATCCGAGTGGCTACGTTCCAGCTGACTCCCGGTACTTACACCACGGTTCCGGCTCCCACCGGATACAGCGTCGCAAACGTGACTAGTGGTGTGGCTGGCGGGGATTCGAATATTCAGATCGTAACTGTGACCGTGAGCCGGGGTGCTGACGACGTGTACGAAACTTCAGCGATGAAGGTAAACCGTTGAGCAGCTCCAGTACAAAAACCACGAACATGAATGATCGCTCCAGTGAGCGCGGTTTTGTTCTGCTTGAATTCGTTGTTTCCGTTTCGTTCATGGCAATGCTCGGCGCGCTTGTGGTGAGCATGCTGGGGCAGGGTTGGGATCTGAACTCCAGAAACAGCGCGATTCTTGAAGTTTCGGTAAGCACTTCCACTTCGACGACCTGGCTGGTTCGAGATATCCACGTTGCAACTGGGACCGATATAACAGACGGCGGTGGAACTCAGGCAACGGCGCAGTTCACCTGGACTGATGCCGGTGGTGCTCACGTTTGTGACTATGCGCTGGTGACAGATGATTTGCAGCGCACGTGTGACGCAGTAAGTTTGAGCACTGGCGACAACATCAGCAATCTCACGTTCGAACGCAGTGGTGATCTGGTAACGATTTCGTACGAAGTTACGGCTCCTAATCGAAACGATGTCGCCGATAGCATCGTTCTGAACGTAGCACTGGGGGCAGGCTGATGTTTGTCTCTAATTTCATCGTTTTTATACTCGGGTTGTTCCGGCCTTCAACAGTTCTGGCTCCAGTACCGGTTCGCGTAATGAGGCAGCGCGGTTTTTCGACGCTGACTCTGGCGCTGATCGGTCTGCTGGCGGGTTCATCGCTGGCAATCCCCGCATTGCAGTTGGCGACCGGGGCTATGGCCGGATCGGCTGGTCCTACAGCTACTATCGACGCACGTTCAGCTGCCGAGCACGCCCTATGGCGATTGCGCTTCGACCCCAATGTTCACGATGAAATGACCGGTTCGCCGCCCGAACTGAACTACATTCTTGCCTTCTTCTCCGGTGACGCCGATATCAACATCGAAGCATCATCGGAACCGCCTGCAAACAATGGTCTTACAGCTAGCCTGTCGGTCACTCCGTCATCAATACCAGCGGACACTGCGACCACTGTCACGTACACGCTGACGCTGACCAACGACGATAACGAGCCGCACGATGTGACCAGGTTCGAGGCGGATCCGAGCGGTTCGTTTAGCCCCACTTATCTGACTGGGACAACGACCGGTGCCACGACTATCAACCCCGTCTACCAACAGAGCGAATGGCGTTGGGAGCTGATCACGCCCGTGACGGTGGCCGGATTCGGCGGAACGGCGAGTATCTCCTGGCAGATGTCGGTTGATGAAGGCGATGGTCAGTACTGGGTTCGAGGAACCGTTCGTGTCGACAACATAGGAAACGTCGATGCACCGCTTTCAGGATCACTGCGGGCGACCGAGGTCAATGATCTCGATGTCACGACAATCGTGACTCCGAATGAGGTTGTTGCGGGCTCAGCACAGGCACATACGTTCATCATCGAGGTCACGAACAACGGCTCCGTCGATTACACCCCCGAGTTCATCAAGCACTGGACATCGACCCTGTTCGATCACGATACGGGTACGACGACGGGAATGTCGCTCGCAGATCCGTCACGGAACCACGACGTGATCAACAACCGTTGGGAATGGACATGGAATATCTCAGGCGTGACTATCACGCCTTCGTCGACAGCCACCCTGTCGTTCGACATGTCGGCAACGCTATTGCCGAGCACTTATTTTGTTACCAGTGGTGTTCGTGTTGAGGAAGACGAAAACGCCAATGGTCAGGAAACGACGGCTTCGACCGGTGATACCGCGCCGATAACCGTTGTTAGGAGCTTCACGATAACCGCTACGCACAACGGTGAAACGGTGACACTCGTCGCCTACGTTACCGCCAGCGGAGTTGAAGTCATTTCATGGGTTGAGAGTTAGTTATGACCACCAGAGCAGATTATAAAAACGAAAACGATTTCGGTGCTGACGACGGCGCTGAAGAAGAGGCGGACGTGAGTGCAGCCAGGCAGCTGTTGACCGCGGTTGGCCAGATCGCAACGCAGTTGTGGCGAGCGATGGTGTTCCTACCGGTGTTTGGAATCGTGTTTGTGGGGCTCGGATTATTGTGGTTCCAGAGCGTTCAGACCGAAGGATCAGTAAACGCGCAATCAGGTTCACTGCGAGTGCTGCTCGATCAACCATCACCCCAGCCTGACGCGCTTTTGCAGGAGGCTGATGGATGGGACACGGCGTACCAAGTCGTCCTGAACCGACGGACTGCTCGACCGGCCGATTCGGATCTCATTGCACACGTTATTTCAGCAGCTCGAACTGCCGGACTGGTAGTAATCGAAACTGGAACTACGGAAGACGGCGAAGCCACGCTCGAGGATGAAAAGTACACGGTCACCCCGTTGCTGCTGAAGGCAACCGGCACTCTGGCGGGCGTTCAGCGGTTTATGGCTATTCTCGAAACCCCTGAGTTTGCGTCGTTCGAGATTCAAGCATCGATGCTGAATTCAGAAACAGTGGGCTATCAGCTGACTCTTAAAGGAATTTTCTACTCGTTGTCGGAGACATTCGGCGATGGGATTTCAGCTGGACCTGACGCCATACCGGTAATCCCGGTGATTCCTGTTAGTGCGACTGGCGAGTTGGGAGTTTCACCATGATTTCAGAACGATGGCAACGACGAGTCCCGAAGAACGCCGAAGAGGAAAAGAGCCCAGGCGTACTGACGAGAATTGGTGCACGCGTCCGAGCTACAGCATCCTCGCTGATGTTCGAATCGGTCGATCCTGCTGCGACTCATCTCCCTGAAGAACGGCACGACAACGGTCCCTTTGGCCGTGTAGGTCCGAACACGGCGAACGCCATAAAGCATGGCGTTGGTGCTATCGGCCGAACCGCAGCTTCACCGCTTGGTGCGTTGGTAACTGTGACGGTCGCCGACGAGCATATCCGTGTGCTTACCGCTCGCGGAAACCGCGTACGCGGGTGGGCTGAGTCGGCGTTGCCGGCGGGCGTAGTTCAACTCGGACTGATTGTTGATGAACAGACGTTTATCGAGGTACTCGGTGACGTTCTAAAACAGGTGACTCGAAACGGTAAATTGAATGGCCAGAAGGTCGCTGTGGCAATTACCGGTCGAAACATGGTTCAGCGTCGTTTGACGGTATTTGTCGATAACGATCAAGAACTCGCTGAAGCGATCATCAATGCCAGCTCTGATTCGATGTCGATTCGACCTGAAGAAATGCAGATCGAATGGAATGCTGAGGAATTTGATCTCGTCGATGAGGATGAGGAAGTCGAAGACGATGAAGACGATTTCGAGGAAATCCCAGACGCCGCCGAACCGCAGCTTGAAATCGAATCCCACGAAATTGAGGCACCGGTAATTACCGAAGAGATCGGCCTCGAAAATCTTGATTTGGCTCCGGAGCCTGAAGGTGATCCGTACGACGTGTACGCACTCGCGCTGCACAAGCACGTAATTCGCAGGAACCTTCGAACGGTTTCTGAGTTCAGTGGTCGATTTGCCGGTGTTCAACCGAAGATTCTGGCTCTTGCGGCTGCAGTGAACAGCCGTGCCGCGGTTGTTGTCGACATCGAAGCAACGACGATGATCACGTCGGTAGTAACCAACGGTCTTCCCGAGGTCATTCGTGAAGTTGGGCTCTCGCAGAATATGTCTCACTCCGAGTGGGTCGAGATGATCGGGTCGCAGATATCCCGTGCTGTGGCGTTCTACGACTCGCTGTTCCCCGAAGAGCCGCTTGGCACCGATATCGAGGTATTCGTAACTGGTCAGCCCGAGCTCGCTCGTGGGGCGATCGACGTAGCGATAGAGTCGACGCCGTACGTTCGGTCAGAACTTCCGCAGACGCTTCGGGCACCTGAAGATTTCTCTTTCGAAAAATATGCGTCAAACGTTGGACTGGTTCTCGTGTCAGGAAAGCATTTCTGGCAACGGGCTCCAGTGGCATTGCTGACGACGCCCAAGTTCGATTATCGACCTAGTCAGTATCGTCCGAGGCCACTCCCGGTCCGCGCCGTACTGAACGTTGCTGCCGCACTGATACTGGGGTTCGGGGTATTCACTGCTTTTGGTTTATATACGGAGCAGAAAGAGTCGCTCGTGGGTGCTGAGCGGACGCTACACATCCTCGAGCAACGAACCGACTTGAGGGCGCTGAAGCTCGTAAAGGTTCGGGAAGCACGTGTGGAATTGAACAGTGCAAAGCTGAAGACGGAACGTTTGATTGCCGCCAACGAGGTGATACAGGATCGTGACGCTGGCTTTGCTGACACGATTGCGATCATCGGCGGTGCCGCACCTGAGGGTGTGACGATTACTACTCTGGACGATGACGGACGAGTTGTGGCGGTCGAGGCTAAAGCTTTGGACTATACGGTGCTGCTGGCGTACATCAGGCTTCTTGAAGACGTGCCCCAGTTTGTGCACGTTCAGGTCTTAAATCTCGGCCAGATCGCAGGTGATAGCTCGGGATCTGATCTAGAGCCATCTGAGCAGTCCGGCGAACCGGTAGAAGTCAAAACCGCTATCGCGATGTCGATTGAAATTACCCGCATCGAGATCGACGATAGCGAACTCCTCTCCGACGAAGAGTTGGCTGTCGTCCTTGGTTCAAAGTAACGATCCGAAGATCCTCTAGCGCCCAGACGCCCCGTCATCCTGAACTTGATTCAGGATCTCTCACGACGTGGGCGTATCGTGGAAGTGCTCGAACATCGTTCATGCCTGTGATGCTCTTTGTTGGCGATCGCCGAGATCCTGAATCAAGTTCAGGATGACGGGATTGGGCGTGCCGCATACAAGTCCTCTTCATGAGGGAGAGGATTTAGGCATGTGTTGAGTTCATCGAAGCGTGAGGGGGAATGCCGGCGCGGTGGGCGCGGGGACGCTCTCAAACGGAAATATCGTTTTCATGCCCCCTCAACCTAACCTTCTCCCCGAGGGAGAAGGAACTGGCGCAATACCCCTACTTCGGAAGTGAGCCGAGGTCCGGTGCGGGGCGGATTCCCTTTGTGCCCATTTCTTCGTGGACTATGCTCATCGCAAGATGGTGAGGAATGTCATCGTCACGCA
>Ga0114996_10004824_pt1 | contig 16028 bp, 11 predicted proteins | sample ArcticOcean_MG_C_4_FD_87039 | JGI IMG/M metagenome (GOLD analysis project Ga0114996, IMG submission 87039) | Marine microbial communities from western Arctic Ocean - ArcticOcean_MG_CB4_134 | ecosystem: Environmental > Aquatic > Marine > Oceanic | place: Arctic Ocean: Canada Basin | collected...
CGGGATCGAACTGGGGTTCGCTGCGATCTGGCACGATGACCAGTTGCTGGCCACATCTCTCAGCCCCGATGAAGATCGAGCCCGCCAACAGTGTCAGTTACAGGCCGGTTCTCCCCGATTGAAGCGGGCTCCCTTTCCGCAGCCGCTGGAGCAGGACATCCGTGCGGCCATGGCGGGACAGCCGGTGGTCTGGCACTACCCGGCCAGCCCACGGATCGGTACTCCTTTCGAGCGTCAGGTGTGGCAGCAGATGGAACAGATCGTGGTGGGCTCGACACTCGAATATGGACAGTTGGCCCGCCGAATACAGCGACCGGGTGCCGCCCGGGCAGTCGGCAGCGCCTGCGGAAAAAATCCGCTGCCCTTGAGGGTTCCCTGCCATCGAGTGGTCCAGGCGGGGGGCCGTCTGGGTGGATTTACCGGCGACCTTCGGGTGAAAGCGCTCCTCCTTGCGAGAGAATCCGCAACCTCGGAGCGTGACCCGAAGACATGAACATGTGATGCAAGGCTTCGCGCTCCTTGCCTTGCTTGATGTAGAGCTGCGCCAGCAGACGGTGGCAGGATGTGCGGCCCGGATCGCCCTGCAGGGAGAAGAAGAGGCACTCCGCCGCCAGATCCTCGATACCATCTTCCAGTAACAACAGTGCGAAGCGCTCCCAGGCCGCAGAGCAGGCAGGATCCGCTCTCAGTAGTAAGGCCAGGTCAGATCGGGCTTCCGCCAGCATCCCCGATTCCTGAAGAGCACAGGCGACCTCAAAGGTGCCACTGGGAATCCCTGACTGTCGCACCAGCACCTGATGATCCCCGAACAGGGAATAATGCTCCAGGATCAGGCCGTCGATATTTTCCGCAAAGGGAACCAGAACATGATCAACATCCGCATCGATGGTGGCTCTTCGATGAGTGCCACCGACCAGACCGTGAGCCCAGCGACCACCGACCGCTGCGCCGGGTGGGAGTAGCCGTTCCAGCCCTTCTCTCGACCTCTGCCAGTGCTCATCTTCGTGGGAGATGCGGTGCAGGTTGAGGGGCAGACAGAACGCCACCGTCGCCGCCACCGCAAGCCACACCCCCTGCGACCGTTTCATTCCAGAGCGAATCGCCAGGACGATGGCCAGTCCCACCACCGACAATCCCATCGACATGGCGACACGGACCTGGGAGTCGGCACTCCCCTATGAAGCGAGGGACGCCACCAACAAACTGGTGACCACGAACAGGGTCAACGCCAGACGAGGTCCAGTTCCCGCCAGAGTCGCAGTGGCGATCACCGTACGCCCGCGCGAAGCGAGCAGGTCGATGGTGAGGAGGATTCCGATCGGAATCAGTACGACCAACGGGAACACCGGCAGGGTGCCCGACAGCAGCCACGGTAACAAACCAGCCACCAGAGTCATTCGCATCGGACGGAACTGCGAATCTCGACCACGAGGGCCGGCGATCAACACGGCGAGGACAGTCAACAGCCAGCCCGGATCGGATCCGAAGATCGACGGCACCGCACCGCTTCGATAGAGGTCGGTACAGCCAGTCATTCCAGTGGCCAAACTGATCGGATCCGCACCCATCTGACGCAACGACAACAAGATGGCTGCAGCCAGCAGAGTCAACACCCACCCCTCCGGGCGTAGGTGACGAGGAATCGAACGGCGCACTCCTTCGATCCAGCAGGCGGGTGCCACCACCATGATCAGCGGGCTGATACCCCATTGCAGCAATGCACAGAGGAATAAGGCCACCCATGGAGCAGGCTTCCAGCGAGCGCCGGCAAACAATGCCAGTGCCAGCACCGAGAGAGCCGCCAGTGGAACCGTGTTGGGAACGCTGGCCCAGGGCAAGAGTGTCGGCTGCAGTGCCACCACCAGTGCCGCCAGGATTCCTACCGCCTCACCTCTCCGCCGAACCAGCGCAAAGGCGACCAGTAACAAACAGCCGATCAATGGGATCACCGAGAAGACCTTGAGGGAGTCGAAGCCATCGCCGAAGAAATCCATCGACCAGCCGACCATCGAGGTCAAGATGGGTGCATCTACGCTGGCCGGAACTCCCGCATCGAGGCCGTAGAATTCAGCACGTGCATGAGCGAAGGGCCAGGTACCCGTTTCCGGATACACCGAAGCGACACCCGTCGGCAGATCAGGGTCACCGGTAGACTTGCCACTGAGAAGAATGGCCATACAGATGACAAGCGCCAAGGCCAGTCCAGCCATCGGCATCCTTGGAGTCGGCCTCCTCGATGTCGGACTCCACTGCATATTCACGGAGCATCAGATACGATGCGGGAGCGAATCCCTAATTTTTTCGAGCGGTAACGAAGTTGTCGGTAGGAGACCCCGAGTAATCGGGCTGCACGGGTCTGATTCCCCCCGGTGCGCTCCAGTGCCTGAAGAATCAGCGAGCGCTCCGCCTCTTCCAGGTATTGTTCCAGCTGGCAGCCCTCCTCGGCCAGTGCGATCGTGCCAGTACCGTTGGAGGCTGTCACGACCTCCGTCACTGGTTTCGAGCTCAACTCCGAACTCTCCGGCAGGCGAGTCGAAGAACCGACAGTCGCCAGATCAAACGCCTCGATCAGACGTCCACGGGCAAGAGCCACCTGCCGCTGGATCACATTTTCCAATTCTCGGACATTGCCGGGCCAGTCGTGATCATGCAAGACCTGCCATGCCTCATCCGTGAGGCCATCGATGGTCTTGCTCATCTTCTCGGCGTGACGACGCAGGAAGTGTCCCGCCAGCAGAGGTAGATCGTCTTTTCTCTCTCGAAGTGGTGGCAGGTGTAGTGGGATGACATTGAGTCGATAGAACAGATCTTCCCTGAATCGTCCCTCCCTCACCTCCTTGGCGAGATCCTTGTTGGTCGCGGCGATGATACGCACATCGGTGGAAATCTCCTGATCTCCACCCACCGGGATCACCTTGCGTGATTCGAGTGAGCGAAGAATCCGCACCTGGGTCGCCAGGCTCATGTCTGCCACTTCATCGAGAAAAAGAGTGCCGCCGTCAGCGCTGAGAAACACACCCTTTCGTTCCTCGACAGCACCGGTGAATGCTCCTTTGACATGTCCGAACAGTTCACTCTCCAGCAACCCTTCAGTGAAGGCAGAACAATTGACGGCGACGAATTGTCTCTGGCGACGCTGGGAGCCGTCGTGGATCGCTCGTGCGATCAATTCCTTACCACAGCCACTTTCGCCGGTGACCATCACTGTGGAATCAATCGGAGCGACTCGTTCAACCACATCGAGCATTTCTCGCATCACCGGAGTATTTCCGATGAGACGTCGGACCACCGGCTGATTCGTGGCCTCGGTCTGATCAGTGGTAGCGGCCATCGCTCTACGGACGGCACCCCTCACGTCATCGTTCTGGAATGGCTTTCGCAGGAAATCGAATCCTCCTCGACGCATCGATTCGATGGCCACATCTGAGGTGGAAAATGCGGTCATCACCAGGATCGGCATCGCTGGAGCCACCAATCTGGCAGCCTCCAGTAAGTCCATTCCATCGAGTCCGCCCATTCTCATGTCCTGGATGAAGATGCGCGCTCCACGGGTCTGGAGGATTTCCATCGCCTCCTCCCCTGACGCAACACACTGCACCTGATAGCCCTCATTGGAGAGGACGATTTCAAGGAACTCGCGCATACTCTGCTCATCGTCTGCGACCAGGATATCGAGTGGAATGGATGGCATCAGATGACTACTTTCGCAGGAGTACGAGTCGCTGTGGGCAGTGCCGCTTGAAAGGTCGTGCCAGTTCCGGGTTGGCTCTTCACATCGATCCAGCCACCGGCCGATTCGAGGATTTTTCTCACCAGAGCCAGTCCCAGTCCCCCCTCACGGGTCTTGGTCGAGACAAATGGCAAGAAGGCTCTTTTTTGTAGTTCAACAGACATACCAGCACCGTCATCCGAGACTTCGAGCAGGACATGATCATCTCGCTGTGAGCAGGAGATCTTCAGTTGACCCGCTCCCGCCTCAATGGCGTTGATGACCAGATTACGAATCACCTGATGAAGAGAATCTGCATCTCCGAGAACTCGCGAATCCTCTTCGAGTTGGCGGATCACGGTGAGATCCCTGGCATCTTGCCGCTGACCGATCGACTCGAGCACTTCCTCGATAACAGCGTTCAGATCCACCTCGGTGGATTGTTCGACCCGACGAGATCGAGAGTATTCGAGGAATCCATCGACGGTTCGGTCGAGCCGATCCGATTCTCTTCTGACGATGGTCTCCATTCGCTGCGCCTGCTCGGGAGGCAAGGTTCCCGAAACCAGTTCCACTGCCGCTCCCCTGAGAGAAGCGAGTGGATTGCGGATCTCATGGGCCAGTCCAAGAGCCAACTCTTCCAGTGCTTCCAGGTGTTGGAGCCGGGCTTCCGCTTCGATCGCCCGCAGCTCGGAGCTGCGATCGGTGAACACTGCCACTCGCAATCCTCCGTCGATCACCGTGGTTCGCACCTGGAAACTCTTCTTCAGTCCGACTCTGGGAGACCAATCGATGCAATGACCGAAATGGCCCGACTGGCTGAAGGCGAGGCAGAGCTCCTCATCCGTGGATCGGCGTAGAAGTTCTGAAAGTGGCTCTCCTCGCCAATCATCTCCCTCGGGAAACTCGAGCAAGGTTCGGGCGGCGGGGTTGGTGCGGATCACACGCCCCTTCAAATCTGTGACGATGATGCCCTCCTCGAGTGCATGAACGATTCGATCATGTTCCTCTTCGAGAGCCCTCCAGCGATGAGTCAACCGACCACTCAAGATGGCGACTCCGTGCAACGCCAGAGCCATCGCCATCCAGGACGCGGCTCCCTGACTGATGGTTTCTGCGTTCGACGTCTGGGAGATCAAAATGGTGGCGGCAGCCAGCACCAAGGAAGCCACGGTGGCTCGTAGTACTCCGGCTCGGGTCCCCCGTCTCGCTCCGGTGATGACGATAACCACCGGCAACAGGGGAGCAAACGGTGATGCGACTCCGCCGGTGAGCGACACCAGAGCCAGGGAAGCGATCAGGTCTACCGTTTCCTGGCGCAATCTCATCTCGGGGAAGAGTAGAGTCAGAAGTGCACATGTGGCCCAACCGAACAGGACCAACGACAGTAACCAACCGCCACTACCGGTCGGCAGCATCGCCGTCAGGCCAAATGCCATCATCGGGATGCCCGCATGGATGACGATGTTCAGTGGTCGTTCCTGTGACATTTCTCTACTCCCGGTCGGGGAATTACTTCCCCATGTTTCCAATCATTCCAAGCAGCGGCAAGAACATCGCAATGACCATCGATCCGACGACGGCGCCCATGATGCAAATCAAGAAAGGCTCGATGAGCGAGGTCAGTTGCTTGACTGTCGCGCGAACTTCTCGGTCGTAGAACTGGGATACTTTCTCGAGAAGTTGTTCGAGAGAGCCAGATCGTTCACCGATGCTGATCATGCGAGTGACCATCGCAGGAAACTGTTTCGACCTTGCCAGGGGAATTCCCAGGCTCTCTCCCTGGCGTACGGATTCGGCAGCCTCCTCGATCGCACGGGCATAATGAACGTTTCCGATGGTCGAACCGACGATCTCCAGAGCTCCCAGAATGGGAACTCCACTGCGGATCAGTGTTGCAAAGGTCCCACTGAATCGAGATATGGCCGTTTTCTGAATCAAGGGACCAAAAACTGGGATTCTGAGGAGCAGCCAGTCTCTGACATAGATCCCCTTCGATGTTCGAACGGCTGCCTTGTAGGCAGCAAACATTCCACCGATTCCGGCGGCGACCAGGAACCACTTGGAAGAGATCACGTCGCTGAGGGCCATCATGAAAACGGTCAATTTCGGCATCTCTTGATCGAGGCCGTCGAACATCGTCTTGAACATCGGAAGCACACCAACCAGCATCCCGACGCTGATGAACAGGATGATGAAGAGGCTGACCACTGGATAGGTCATTGCGGATTTGATCTCTCCCTTGAGTTCCTCCGCCTCTTCCATGTGGGTCGCAAGTCGATCGAGCACATGATCGAGTTGCCCGCTGACCTCTCCTGCCCGAACCATGTTGACGAAGATGTCATCAAAAACTTTGCCGTGACGGCCCAATGCGTTAGAGAAGTCTTTTCCCTGCCTCAAATCGGCAGCCACATCGCCGATCACACTCTTCATGGTTTCGTTTTCTGCCTGTTCCTCGATCACTTCGAGAGCTTCGACCAGTGGAATCCCGGACTGGAACATGGTGGCCAATTGCCTCACCACCGGAACAAGGTCCTTACGGCTAACTCTGGGCTTGAAGAAGGAGATCTCGGTGGAACCGAATCCTGAGAAGGAAACCTTGAATTTGCTCTTCTTCTTTCCAGTGCCTCCTTTACCGATGGAGGTCACCGTGAGTCCACGACGGCGCAGTTCCTGAATCGCTTCCGATTCAGTTTCTGCATCGACGGTGCCTGTGACCGATTTCCCCTGGGGGTTTCTGGACTTGTAATCGTACTTTTTCAAGGTCGTCTCCCGGGATCTAATCCCCCTGCGTCACTCGCAGGATTTCTTCCAGTGATGTTTTTCCACGTAATGCGTTGAGCAGTCCGGCGCGCCTCAGCGTCACCATTCCTTGCTCCAGAGCGATCTCTCGAATGGTCAGTGCTGATCCGCCCTCGACTACCGCTCTGCGAAGGTCATCGTTCATCGGCATCGTTTCGAGCAGAGCAAATCGTCCGCGGTAACCACCTTGACAGCGTGAGCACCCCACCGGTTCCCAGAGCTTGGCATCCTCGGCTTCCTCGGGAAGAAACCCGAGAGCCTCCAGCCTTCTCGCCGGAAGTGGCCCCGCTTCACGCTTGCAATCCTCACACAATCTTCGACTGAGGCGCTGGGCGGCGATGCACTGCGTGGCGGAAGCAACAAGGAACGGGTCGATTCCCATGTCCACCATTCGCACCACTGTCGATGGCGCGTCATTGGTATGTAGGGTCGAGAAGACGCGGTGTCCCGTCAGTGCTGCCTTGATGGCGATCTCAGCGGTTTCCAGATCCCGAATCTCTCCGATCATCACGGTGTCCGGGTCCTGACGCAGGATCGATCGAAGTGCTCTGGAAAAGGTCAATCCGCATTTGACGTTGACTGGAACCTGCACCACACCTTCGATCTGATACTCGACCGGATCTTCCACGGTTGTGATGTTTTCAGTCGGTGAGAGAACCTCGTTGACGCAGGAGTAGAGAGTGGTCGACTTTCCCGATCCAGTCGGGCCGGTCACCAGCATCATTCCGAAGGAACTGGTGATGGCGTCTCGAATATCCTTCAGTGCCTTTTCCTCGAACCCAAGGGTCTCCAGACTCAGGGCGAGGCTTGTCGAATCAAGGATTCGCAACACTACCTTTTCACCATGAACGGTGGGAAGGGTGGAGACCCGGAAGTCGACCTGACGACCGTCGATCCGAAGCTGGAATTTCCCATCCTGGGGCACTCTTCGCTCGGCGATATCGAGACCTGACATGATCTTGAGACGACTGATGATGGAGGCTCGCAACTTGGGCGGAGGCGCAGGGATCTCCCTCAGCACTCCGTCACAGCGATAACGAATTCTGAGGGATCGCTCCTGAGGTTCCACATGGATATCAGAAGCTCTCTCACGCAACGCCTGATAGATGACATGATTGACGATCTTCACTACCGGAGATTCGTCCCCCTCGAAGGAAAGCTCCTGGATCCCATCGATCTCTTCGCTATTGTCTTGCAGTTCCAGTTCCAGATCACCGTAGTCCTCCAGGACCTCCTCGATCTCCTTGCGACCGTCGCTGAACATTCGGTCGAGCGCCGCTTCGATGCGGAAATCACAAGCCAGAACCAGCTGAACCTGACACCGGGTCACATTTCGCACCTCGTCGATCTGCACGATGTCATTTGGATCTGCAATGGCCACCGTCAACACATCTCCACTCTTGGAGATGGGGAGGACCCGGCACGATCGTGCGGTCTTTTCTCGTAGTTCTACGCAGGGATTTTCATCGAGTTGGAGTCGGTCCAGGTCGATCGGAGCAACCCCCGTCTCCATCGCCAGAACTCCGAGCAATTCGTTCTCTTCGAGTGATCCGGATTCGACCAGCACCTTGGTCACCGAGCCGTTCTCACCGACTCCCTGAATCGCATCATCGATGACCTCATCCTCGACCAGCCTATGGCGAGAGAGCACTTTCCCCAGTCTCCGATTGAATCTTGTAATGGCGTAAGACATGTTCAGGACTGCTTCTGGAAGACTCGCTTGAGTTCATCCGGGTCGGTTGTGCGTGAGATCGCCTCCTCGTAGGTGATCTGCCGGGTCCGATAGAGTTCGTACAGCGACTGGTTCATCGTTTTCATACCCAGTCGTCCATTGGTCTGGATCGCCGACGGAATTTGATGCCCCTTGTCATCACGAATGAGGGCTCGAACAGCAGGAGTCGCCAGCAAGACCTCACTGGCGAGCACCCGGCCACGTCCGTCGGAACGGGTTACCAGTTGCTGGCAGAAGATCCCTTCCAGGACGAAGGAGAGCTGGGTGCGTATCTGCTGCTGCTGATACGGAGGGAACACATCGATGAGACGGTTCAAACTCTGTACCGCATCATTGGTATGCAGCGTGCCGAAGGTCAGATGGCCAGTTTCTGCAATGGTGATGGCTGCTGAGATACTCTCCAGATCTCGAAGTTCCCCGACCATGATGACATCTGGATCCTGGCGCAGGACACGGCGCAGGGCGCTTTCAAAGCTCGGGGTATCGGTTCCCACCTCGCGTTGAGTGACCCTGCAGTTCTTGTTCCGATGAATGAACTCGAGAGGATCTTCGATGGTGACGATGTGGTCGTTGCGGTTGCGATTGATCGAATCGATCATCGAGGCCAGAGTCGTAGATTTCCCACTACCGGTGGCACCGGTGACCAGCACCAGTCCCTTCTTCTTCATGCACAGGTTCTCGCAGACATCCAGCGGAAGGCCCAGTGCCTCCATTTCGGGGATCACATTGGGGATGACGCGCAGTACGGCTCCGACAGAGCCTCGTTGGTAATAGGCATTGGTACGGAATCGGCCAAGGCCACTGATTCCGAACGCCATGTCCAGTTCTTGTTCTTTCTCGAACTTGCGAATTTGCTCGTTGTCGAGGATCGAGTAGACGATCTGACGTACCGAGTCGCTGTCGAGAACGGCATCCCCTGCGGCAATCAATCGGCCATGAATTCGAATCATTGGCGGGGCCCCCGCGCCCAGATGGAGATCGGAGCCTTCTCGCTCTACTAGTTGCTGTACGAGGTCTTCAATGGTGATCAATTGAGGCTCCTTTTGCTGCCACGGACCGCTTCTTCGGGCGGAAGAAACGGAACGGTGGGATTCCCCGAAGTACTTCGAAGAGTAGCATCCGAGCCGATCATCGAGCCAAGAGGCCCCTCCCTCTGAGGTGCTGGATGAGTCCAGAAGTGGTGCAAGACCCCTCAGGAGCCAGTTCACTACCAGGGACGAAAATTCGATGATCCAGAACCCGAATTCCCATCGTCACGACAGATTCGCAGAAGGTCGCGGTGAGGATCGAAGGTGAGGCACAGAAAAGGGCCGGACCGGGAGCGAGAAGTTTACTGCTGGACCACCTCCCCCATTCCCCGAGGCTCAGGAAGCGAATCCGGGGATGAGTGAGATGTCGAAAGGTCACCGACAGGTAGACCAGCGGTGCAAGGCGAAGAAGGCAGCCACCCCTCACCACAAGAGGAGCCGCCGGCTATGCCGACGACTCCTCTCATGGAATCGGTAATGATAGGTGTGGGTGGAGGGGTCAGTTCTACTTGACCTCTTCCATCAGCGAACGGGAAAGACGATCACCTCGACCCGTCGGTTTTGAGATCGACCCTCCTTCGAACTGTTGTCGGCGATCGGCCTCTGAGCGCCATAGCCGACCGCAGCGATCCTGCTGGTGTCGGCGGCATTCGCCGAGATCAGTTCCCTCAGCACTGCACAAGCACGAGTCGAACTGAGTTCCCAGTTGGTCGCCCAGCGAGACTTGGTCTTCTTGACCGGAGTCGAGTCGGTATGTCCCACGACTTGAATCTCACGCCCAGAAAACTGCTCGCGAAGCACCTCCGCCAATTTCAACAGCGCTTGATGTCCGCGCTTCGAGATCTCTGCGCTGCCCGAGTTGAACAGCACTTGCTGATCCAAGGTCAAAGTCACGGTTCCGCCATCGGAGGCTGCTTTGAGCCCATCGATCCCGTCAAATCCACCCAGATCCACCTCCTCGATGATGGCAGATGCTGGAATCGGACGGGCCATCAGCGATTCATTCTCTGCCACCAGTGCAGCATTCTTGGCGCTGATATTGGCCATCTTTTGCTGGACAATCACCAGTTCGGAGATGGCACTACTCTGCTCCCGCTCCGCGGTAGCCAGTTGAAATTCTAGCCGGTCTCTCTGCTCCTCAGTTCCCCGCAACTTGTCCTGATTATAGGCAAGTTCACGTTCCAAGCTGGTGGTCTGACAGCCCGCCGTGATCGAGGCGACAAATAGCAGCAATAGTCCACGTGAGATCGAAGACATCCAGGTCACTCCCCTTCCAGAAATTTATTGAGAAGCAGAAGGCACAACCGCCTCTCCCCCATCCAGGAATCGATGTCCCGGACCATGGCAGAGGATAACCCTGTCGGGAGGGCCGGGAAACTCACCCGATGAGAAGAGTCCAAACTCCTCGATCAGCGACCCTGGAACAGGCCGATGTATAGTTCCCAGATCGATTGTAACTCCGGGCGAGCCAGCAACATCGATGCGGCCCCTGCGGCTAGAAATGGCCCGAATGGAATGTAACTGGAGCCCCGGACCACTCGCCACCAGATCCCCACCACCGATCCGAGCAGACAGGCGATCAGGAAAGAGACGAGAACAGCCTCGGGCCCGAGGGTCGCCCCCAGGAACCCCATCCACTTGACGTCGCCAAATCCCATCGCGGGTTTGCGGAAGATCATCGAACCGATCCAGCCGATCCCCCAGATGGTGCCCGCTCCCACCGCAGCGCCACTCAGGCTCATGACGATTCGATCGATCGGGGAGGTCCACCACTGATCCGGATCCCCCAGATAGACGGCGGCGAGGAAACCGGCCACCGCCCCGACCACATAGGCGAGTAGACTCTCCTGAAACGATCGTCGCTGCTGCTGCCAGGTGGGAACCAGGCGCTGAAACGCCTGGCCCACGACGATCATTGCCGCCGCCGCAGCCCACCAGACGTGAGGTTCGATGGATGCCCACCAGGGATCGGCAGCTCCGCCTAGCCCCCCTTCCCCACGCGATAACCAGGGCATCCAGGGTGAGATCAGCAACAATATCGAGGTCCCGGGAATGGTGAATTGATCAGGAATGATCCGGTGGTCCAGGTCGATGCCGCTGACGACGATCAGGGTGGAGACCCAGATCCACAGCAACAGCACCGAGAACAGATCTTGCGGGAGCCACTCCCCGCCGTATCGCCAGGCGACCAGCAGGAACATGCATGCGGTGAACCCTTCGACCAGTGGGTACCGCGGCGAGATCGGTTCGGAACAATCTCTACAGCGACCACGTAACCACAACCAGGCGAGAACCGGGACATTATCGAACCAGCGCACCGCAGACTTGCAGGAGGGACAAAAGGAACCACGAGGGTGGCTCACTCGTAGTCCCTCGATGGGGATACGGTAGATGCAGACATTGAGGAAGGACCCCACGGTGCCTCCGAGAAGCGCACTGAAGAGCAGCAAGATCGAGTGGGGAATCGAAGTCGGGATCAAATCGCCTCCTCAAGACGCGACAGGATAGCATCGACCACGAGTGAGGGTGAGATTCCTTCCGTCTCGAGCGGATCGCCGGACAGATGGCGATAGGATCTTTCGCGCCGGCGTCGCAACTGGCCCAGCAGACGTTGCGGATCGTCCCCTTCCAGCAGCGGTCGGGAACCTTCCCGGCAACGATCGAGCAGGATCGAATCGGGCGCATCGAGCCAGAAACAGCGCCACCGTGACAGCTGCTGACAGACCTCTGCCATCTCCACAGCCCCGCCTCCGGTCGCCATCACCAACGGACCCGCTTGCCGTTCGGTGGCATCCGCCACGAGAAGGGCCTCCGCGGCTCTGAAAGCCGGGAGGCCCTTCTCGTGGATCCACCGTGTCGGGCTCCAACCCGATTTCAGTTCCAGCGCCTCATCGACATCCAGAAAAGGAACGCCGAGCCGCTCCGCCAGCAATTTCCCCACCGTGCTCTTTCCGCTGCCGGAAAGACCGATGAGAGCGATCCTCTCCATCTCCGTCTCTCAGCGACGGGACAAGGGGATCGAAACCTCGATCAGATCGAGATCTCGTCGAATCGTCATCTGGATCTGAATCAGTCCCGAGTATTGCAGTGAATCCTGAATGTCCTCGATGGAGCGCACCTCCATCTCGCAGATCCGGATGATCCAATCTCCGCGCTGCAGACCCGCGTCAGCGGCCAGCGACCCCTCGTGCACTTCGGTCAACAAGATACCGATGGCATTTTCTTCGACCTCGATGCCCAGCATCGGTGGCTCCAGATCTGTCGCTGCAGTCACGACCTCCAGCGAAGGTTGCTGTAGGTCGATCTCCTCCAGTGCGGCACGAAGGGCGACCAATTGCTGCACCTGGTCACCGCGAAGCACCTCCATCTCGACCGGCGAACCAGCACTGATACTCGCCAGAACCTCTCCGATCATCTCGAGCGAAGTGATCGTCACGCCATCGATCTGGACCAGGCGGTCGCCCACCTCGGCTCCCGCCATCCCTGCGTCGCTCCCCGGTAGCACCGCATCGATCAGAGCACCATCGGCATCCCAGGAGACGATGACACCCAGCGGTCCAGCGGTAGTTCGGGCAATCTCTGTAGTTCGGGCAGGCTCAGTGACTCGGGCCGAAGCGGCCACTGGAGCCGCATCCTCCAGTTCCTCGTCGATGAACGAGGACTGCCCCTCGGCAGAGGGATAGCTTCCAAGGACTCCAGAGACGGTATGCTCGCCGTCTGCCCGGGCGTATCCGATGACGATGTTATCGCCGGCATTACGTCCGGAGAGTGCTTTTCGAAGATCGTCGATGGTCTGGACCTGCATCCCCTGGATCGAGGTCAATCGATCTCCGGACTGCAGTTTCATCGCCTCAGCACAGCTGCCGGAAATCACATCCTCAACGAAGACTCCCGCCTGTTTCTCGACCGGAGCCACCCCCAGGAATCCAGGCACTGCTGGAGTCGGTACTGCTGGAGTGGCCACGGCAGAATCGGACCCATCGGAGGCAGAGGTCGGGTCTCCGACACGGACTGCGACCAGGTCGCCGCCACCAAAACGTATTCGAGTGATCCACGGGTGGCCATTGCGACTGTAGGAGACCTCGGTCTCAACTCCAGGAATGGTCGAATTCAGAACATCTCGCAGCCCCTCGATGGTACGCACCTGAACATCTGAAAATCCGGTGATCATGTCTCCCACTGCAAGCCCCGCCACTGCACCATTGGACCCGGGGTGGACGCTGACCACTTCGAGACCGAACTCCTCGGTTTGCACGACGTGGATCCCGAGTGAAATCCCCGGCTTCACCCGCTGTTGAGCCTTCTTCGGTGCCGGCTCGATCAGACGAATCGCAGGAATTGAAATGGTGACCTGCTGCTCTTCTTGCCACGCTTTCATGATTCCCCGGCCAGTGACCTTCATCACGCCATCGTCGCCTTTTCTGGCCCATCCGATGGTCACCGAGTCCCCCGCCTTCTTTGAACTGAGGATTTCGATCAATAGGTCCATATCTGCATCTTCGCCTTCCAGTTCAAAGATTGCGTCTCCGGCACGGATGCCCATCTGGTCGGCGGTACTTCCGGCGGTGACCTTCTCGACCAGCACCGAATCGACCGCTTTTACCTCCAGCGCCGCTCCCTGGGCTTGCGTCATCTGGAGGATCTGGATTCCCAGCTGACCGCGCGGACGATCTTCATCTGCAGTGATCGAAACATCAGGCCTCTGCGCATCGACCAACCGTGCGCTCAGTTGGACCTCCGCCGCCGCGAGCGCGCTGCGCAGCGTTGCGTTCTCCAATTCCAGATCCCTCACCCGTTGCTGTACCACCAGCAGTTCTGCCCGCGGATCGACCTGGGCGCGCAGCAATTCCGCTCGGAATTGCACTCGCATCTTCTCCAGTTCTGCATTGAATCGGGCTTCGATCTCCTTGAGATCATCGTCGAGCGTGATGCCGTCCGAATCGGCGGCGGCAGCGATCGGTACTGCTGCAAAACTCACCACGGAGATCATGCTCAGAAGCAGGATCAGAATCAGGGCCTTGGCCCCCTGGAATTGGTTCATGATTTTCCCTTCCCCCAGATGGGGGTCCCTTGAATTGGATTGACTCGCACAGTGTCCTCGACATCGCCAAACGGCGGATGACTGGGCTTCACTCTGAACTGGATTTTAGACTGACAGGTGCACACTCGGCAACGACCCGCCGCAGGATCTTCGATCCTCAAGAATCGCTGAGGAGATCACGAATTCGGTCGATGGCGACAAGTAATTCCGCCTCAGGACGGGCAAAAGAGATCCGAATCGCTCCTTCACACCCGAATGCAGACCCTGCCACCACCGCAACATTTTTCTCTTCCAGCAGTCGTAGGGCAAAGGCATCCGCATCGGGAGCGACCCCTCCAGGACCGAGTCTCTCCGACAGATCGACGAAGATGTAGAACGCTCCACCGGGAACCGAGAAATTGATTCCCGGGATTCCGGAAAGCCCCTCCACCATCCGATCTCTACGCAAGCGGAAGGTCTCGTACATCGAGAGCAATTCAGGATGGTCGTGGTGCTCCAACGCCGTCGCGATGCAGGCCTGAGATACAGAGCATGGGTTGGCGGAATTCTGACTCTGTAACCTGCCCATCGCAGCCGCCTGGGTTGGATTACAAACGGTCCACCCGATGCGCCAGCCAGTCATGGAGAAGGACTTGGAGAGACCCGAGATCAGCGATACACGCTGCGGGTCGACCGAATAGGGGCTGTGCAGTTCACCGTCATGAATCAGGCTCTCGTAAATCTCATCCGAGATGATCCAGAGGTCATTGTCACGGGCAAACTCCACCAGTGCGGCGATCTCCTGGGCACTGCTGACGGTACCGGTCGGATTTCCCGGTTCATTGAGGATCAGACCTGCGGTCCTCGGTGTGAGATGGGGTTCCAGCAGTTCCGGAGTCAGACGATGTCCCGTCTGAGATCGGGTCTTGACCGTCACCGGAACTCCATCGGCCAACCGAATCAACTCGGGATAAGAAACCCAGTGGGGCGCTCCCAGCAACACCTCGTCTGCAGGATCGACCAGCGACAACAAGCATTGCGAAAGAGACTGCTTCGCCCCCGATGAAATCACCACCTGGGATGGATCCACCTCGACCTGTCGAGTTCTTGCGATGTGGCGGCAAATCGCCTGTCGAGCTTCGATATGACCGGAGGCTGCAGTGTACCGGGTCCAGCCATCATCGATGGCCTCCTTCGCCCGCTCACGAATGAACTCAGGAGTCGGAAAATCAGGTTCTCCAACACTCAGGTTGAGAATTTCGCGGCCATTGCGGATCAGATCCTGCAAACGGGAATTCAAGCTCAAGGTCGCGGATGGTTGGATGGTACGTACACGCTGGCTGATCATTACGAGTCCCAATTCTATTCTGCAGTCACTGAAGAGAAACAGATCCTATCTGGAACCTGTACACCATGCGAGAAGACCGCCCAGACTGCGACGAGGTCCACTTCAGAACCGCTGAGCAGCCGTCTAGCCACAATACGCATCGGTGGCTATGATGGAGACTTATCGGTCATGATCCAGCAGTTCAAGTTCGCCCCGAAGGATCTGACAGTAGCTGTGCAAACAAGTATGCCGCCACATGAAAATTGAGGTCCATCATGCGCTGGAATCCCCTTCCACTCACCACATTGGTGATTCTGATCCTGCTCTGCTCCATGTGGGTCAGCCCCGAAACCGCTCGTGGCCAGATGCTCTTCAATCGTGGCGACTGCAATACCGATGGAGTCAGCAAC
>Ga0114996_10004826_pt1 | contig 16024 bp, 14 predicted proteins | sample ArcticOcean_MG_C_4_FD_87039 | JGI IMG/M metagenome (GOLD analysis project Ga0114996, IMG submission 87039) | Marine microbial communities from western Arctic Ocean - ArcticOcean_MG_CB4_134 | ecosystem: Environmental > Aquatic > Marine > Oceanic | place: Arctic Ocean: Canada Basin | collected...
TCCCGCGCGGACGGCGATCCTCGCCGCCCGGCCCGCGAGAGCACCATCGGAGACGCGTTGCCCGTTCACATTCCCGAAGGCCTGATGGTAAGCGTGTCTGGCATGCGAGGGCGGGTCGGCTCGCCGCTCACGCCAGAGCTGATCGGTGGGGTCGCCGCGGCATTCGGAGCCTTCATGGCGGGAGGCTCGCGCGGTCCCGTGTGCCTGGGGCGCGATTCACGCGCTTCGGGGCCGATGTTCGCGAGGGCGGTCATTGCGGGGCTCCAGTCGGTTGGCGTGGACGTCATCGACCTCGGTGTGGTCCCGACCCCCACCCTTCTCTTGGCGGTCCGTCATCATTCCGCGGTGGGCGCGATCGGCGTGACGGCCAGTCACAACCCGGCAGAGTGGAACGCGCTCAAGTTGGTCTCGGAAGAGGGCATCTTCCTGGACGGGGACCGCTCGATGGCGTTTCGGACCTACCTAACGGAGCAAGACCCGCCGCGTGTGGGTTGGGACGCGCTGGGTGAGTTGAGTCAGGACGGCGAGGCGTGGTCGAGGCACCTGGAGCGGATCCTCGAGTTGCCCCACATCGACGTCGAGGCGATTCGGGCCCGTGGGCTCAAGGTGGCGGTCGACTGCGTTCATGGGGCGGGAGGTCCATGCGTAGCGGAGCTTCTCGAGAGGCTCGGCTGCGAGGTCGTCGGCATCGGGATGGAGCCCGACGGACTCTTTCCGCGCGATCCGGAGCCCACTGCAGCGAATCTGTCCGATCTCAGCGAACTGGTTCGAACGAGCGGTGTTGCGGTCGGGCTGGCCATCGATCCGGACGTGGACAGGCTCTCGCTGGTGGACGAGACCGGGCGCCCCCTGGGTGAGGACCTGACGCTCGCGTTGGCGGCTGCCGCGGTTCTCTCCCGCACATCAGGGCCGGTGGTGACCAACCTTTCGACCAGCCAGGTCCTGGAGGACGTGGCGCGAGCGCACGGGTCCGAGGTGCACCGCGCTCCCGTCGGGGAGGTCAACGTGGCACGACGGATGCAGCTCGAGGGTGCCGTGATCGGTGGTGAAGGAAACGGCGGCGTCATCCTCCCGGCGCTCCACTACACCCGAGACGCGCCACTGGCAGTCGCCCTGATCCTGCAACACCTTGCAGACGAGGGGATTACGTTGTCCGAGGCGACCGGTAGGTGGCCGGGGTACGCGATCGTGAAGGAGAAGGTGACGTTCCCGAGGGAAGCGCTGCGGGAGGGATACTCGGCGTTGGAAGAGGACCTCGGTGCCGAGTCGAAGGACGAGACCGATGGCCTCCGGCTGGCCTGGCCGAAGCGGAAGGCGTGGCTGCACGTGCGGCCGTCGGGGACCGAGCCCGTGGTGCGGCTGATCGCGGAAGCTCCCGACGCTCTGAGTGCGGGCGAGTTGGTGGACAGGGCCGCGAAGGTCCTGGCGGGAATCGCGTAGAGACCGGTAGACAAGGGAGACATCGCGCATGTGCGGCATCGTGGGTTACGTGGGTTCAAGGCAGGCCACTCCGATCCTCCTCGAGGGGCTGAACCGTCTCGAGTACCGCGGATACGATTCCGCCGGTGTCGCGCTACTCAACGGATCACTGAACGTCGTCAAACGGCCTGGCAAGATCCGGGAGCTCGAGGCTGCCATCGCCGTCTCTCCGACGTCGGGTACATGCGGCATCGGGCATACCCGTTGGGCGACGCATGGCGTTCCGAACCAACCGAACTCGCACCCCCACACGTCGGGCGACGGTGACATCGCCCTCGTGCATAACGGCATCATCGAGAACGCCGATATGCTGCGAACTCAACTGAAGAAGGAGGGCTACGCCTTCGTCTCCGAGACGGACACGGAGGCCGTCGTGCACCTGATCGACTTCCTCTGGCGTGACGGCGGACCCCTGGAGGACGCGGTGGCCGCGGCGCTCCGACAGGTCGACGGCGCGTACGGCATCGCGGTCATCTCCTCGCGCGACCCCGACAAGATCGTTGTGGCGCGCAACGGCAGCCCGCTGCTCATCGGTGTCGGCCAGGACGGCGAGATGCTCGCCGGCTCCGACGCTGCCGCGGTCATCGGCCGCACGCGCGAGGTCGTATATCTGGCGGACGGCGACTATGCCGCCCTCACGGCCGACGGGTACCGCACGTTCCAGCTCGGAGGGACGGAGGTGTCACGGTCCGTCCACGAGGTCACGTGGGACCTCGATGCGATCGAGAAGGGCGGCTTCGACCACTTCATGCTCAAAGAGATCTTCGAGCAGCCGAACAGCCTGCGCGACGTCATTCGAGGTCGGCTACTCGAGGAAGAAGGCGACGCCCGCCTCGGTGGAATCAGCGATCACCGCGACGAGCTCGCGCGCGTCAGGCACATCGTCATCACCGCGTGTGGAACGAGCTGGCACGCGGGACTAGTGGGCGAGTACATGCTGGAAGAGTTCGCGGGGATTCCGGCCAGCGTCGAGTACGCCTCCGAGTTTCGATACCGGAATGCGGTCTTGGAGCCGGGGACGCTGGCGCTGGCGATTAGCCAGTCGGGCGAGACGGCCGACACGCTCGCTTCGCTCAAGGAGGCGAAGCGCAAAGGCGCGGCCACGATGGGTATCGTCAACGCGGTCGGCTCCACTATCGCCCGGGACACCGACTACGGGATCTATCTGCATGCCGGCCCCGAGATCGGCGTCGCGTCGACCAAGGCCTTCACGAGCCAGTTGGTAGCATTGACTCTGTTCACCCTGTACATGGGGCGCCGCCGGAATATGTCGGTGGTTCAGGGCCGCGAGATGGTTGCTGCGCTCCAGGAGCTACCGATGCTCGTCGAGGAGGTCTTGCGCCTCAGCGACGAGATGCGGGACCTCGCTTTGGAGTTCCAAGACGCGCGCAATTTCCTCTATCTCGGCCGGGGGTTCCAGTTCCCGGTCGCGCTCGAGGGGGCGTTGAAGCTCAAAGAAGTGAGTTACATCCATGCCGAGGGCTATCCCGCGGCAGAGATGAAGCACGGCCCGATCGCGCTCATCGACGAGGACATGCCGGTGGTCGCGCTCGCGCCTCGCGACTCGGTCTACAAGAAGGTCGTGTCTAACATCGAGGAAGTGAAAGCGCGTAGCGGGCGGATCATCGCGGTCGTCAGCGATGACGCCGTCGAGCTTCAGGGTAAGGTCGACTACATGATCAAGGTGCCGCACACCATTCCGTGTCTCCTGCCGGTCCTGACCACGGTTCCTCTTCAGCTCCTGGCGTACCACATGGCCGTGATCCGCGGCACCAACGTGGATCAGCCCCGCAACCTCGCCAAGTCCGTCACGGTCGAGTGAAGATCGTCCTCCAGCGCGTCTCCCGCGCGGAGGTCAGAGTCGAAGGAGTCGTCGTCGGCAGCATCGGTCCGGGCCATCTGCTCCTCGTGGGCTTCGGACACGAGGACGGCACCCATCAAATCGAATGGATGGCGGACAAGGTGCTCGGCCTGCGGATCTTCGCCGACGACGAGGGCAAGATGAACCGGTCGCTCGAGGAAGCGGGCGGCGACCTGTTGGTCGTGAGTCAGTTCACGCTCTACGGAGACTCTTCGAAAGGACGACGACCGAGCTTCGTGGCGGCCGCCGTGCCTGCCGAGGCCGAATTACTCTACGAACAGTTCGTCGAGACTCTTCGCGGCCGGACTACATGCAGGGTCGATACAGGCCTTTTCGGGGCGATGATGAACGTCGAGTTGGTCAATGACGGTCCGGTGACCCTCGTGCTGGAGCGCTGACACGCATGGCTGTTCGCCTCGTGCTCGCCTCCAGCTCGCCCCGACGCGCCGACATCCTGCGACAACTCGGGCTGGACCCGGAGGTGGTTCCGGCTGACGTGGACGAGACGTACCTCCCCGCCGAGAGCCCCATGGAGCATGTCGAACGGCTCGCCCGCCACAAGGCGACACACGTGGCCCAGACCGAGACGGACGCACTCGTAGTGGGCGGGGACACCGTCGTCGTTGACCGAGCGCGCGTGCTCGGGAAGCCCAAGAACGTGGACGAGGCCGTCGAGATGTTGCGTGGCTTGGCCGGACGCCCCCATGAGGTCCTGAGCGGCCTGGCGTTGGCGGGGGTGCATGGATTGGTGAGCGGAGTGGCGCGCACCGTCGTTCGTTTTAGAGAATTCGACGACGCGACGGCCCGGCGCTACGCGGAGACCGGCGAGCCCATGGACAAGGCGGGCGCCTATGGGATCCAGGGGCTCGGGGCAGCATTGGTCGAGGGTTTGGAGGGGGACTACTACTCCGTCGTGGGCTTCCCGGTCGGCGTTTTCTCGGATCTGCTGGGGCTGGCTGGCTGGCGCTACGACTTCGGTCGGCTCACGAGGCTGCCCGATTGAAACCGCAACTACCGCCTGAGCCGGCGGTGGTGTGGGCACCCTGGACAGCCGAAAGGGGTAGGAATACCGCGTCTGACAACGGGTCCTGACCCATCGGGATGGTGGAGTAGGGGTTTTTCCGGACTGGCTGTTTCACACGTATCTCGACTAGATTCGATTCCGAAGACATGCGAGACCCCACGGGGAGAGCGACATGAAGAAGAACGGGCGTTTCATGGTAGGCCTCGTCGGAGTGGCCACCGTCGTCACCTACCTCATTTGGACGGGCGTGAGCGAGACGATGGTGTACTACCTCACGCCGGTCGAGCTGCTGGAGCGGGTCGAGGTCGATCCGACATTCCACCAGGTTGGCGTCAAGGTGAGCGGCCAGGTGATTCCGGGCACGTATCGGCGGCAGGACGGGGAGCTTCTGCACATCTTCGAAGTGCGCGACCTCGTCGATGAGTCCATCACGTTCCCAGTCGAGTTCCGCGACGCGCTGCCGGACACTTTTACAGACCAGGTAGAGGTAGTGCTCGAGGGTCGTCTGCGTGAGGACGGCGTGTTTGAGGCGAACACACTTCTGACGAAGTGCGCGAGTCGTTACGAGGCGTCTCAGGAGGAGCTCGCCGGGTGACCCTCCTCGGAGAGTTCGCTCTCTGGATTTCACTCCCCTTCGCGATTTGGGGGATGGTCGTCGGCTTTGTCGGAGGAAGGACGCAACGCGGCGATCTGGTACTGAGCGCCGAGCGGAGCGTATACGCGGTCTTCTTCCTACATGCGATCGCTGCGGCGGGGGTCATGGCGGCGTTCCTCGGCGATCGCTTCGAGTACTGGTACGTCGCCAGCTACTCCAATGCCGAGCTCGAGTTCTTTTACAAGGTGACCGGGTTGTGGGCTGGGCAGCGCGGCTCGTTGCTCTTCTGGGCGCTCATCCTCGGCTTCTTCTCGTCGCTCTGCGTCTTCCAGAACCGCAAGAAGCACCGTGAGTTCATGCCGTACGTCGCGGCAGTGCTCCAGACGATTCTCCTCTTCTTCATCATCGTCCTGCTTTTCGCAGAGGTGAACCCGTTCGAGCGACTCGGCTTCACGGCCGTGAATGGACGTGGGCTGAATCCGCAGCTCCAGAATTACTGGATGGTGATCCATCCGCCGACGCTCTACTTGGGCTTCACGGCTTTCACGATTCCGTTCGCGTTCGCGATCGCGGCGCTCCTGAACGGTCGACTGGACGCCCGTTGGATTCAGCTCACGCGCAGGTGGATTCTGACGAGTTGGCTTTTCCTGTCCGTCGGTATCGTCTTCGGAATGCGGTGGGCTTACGAGGAGCTCGGCTGGGGCGGCTACTGGTTCTGGGATCCTGTCGAGAACGCTTCGCTATTGCCGTGGCTTACGGCGACCGCGTTCCTGCATTCGATCCAGATCCAAGAAACCCGCGGCATGCTCAAGATCTGGAACATGTCGCTGGTGCTGCTGACGTTCCTGCTCACGATCTTCGCGACGTTCCTTACGCGCTCTGGTATCATCGAGTCGGTGCACTCGTTCGCCGAAGAGCCGAAGATCATGATCACCTTCCTGAGCTTCATGGCGGCGGTATTCGCGGGGTGTGCGGTACTCATTCTGTACCGCCTGCCGCAACTCCGCACCGAGAACCAGATCGAATCCTTCGTCTCGCGTGAGTCGGCATTCCTCTTCAACAATGTCCTGCTGTTGGGCGCGGCGTTCTCGGTCTTTTTTGGGACCATGTTCCCCCTCATCTCCGAGTTGATCACCGGCCAGGAGATTAGCGTCGGTCCGCCGTTCTTCCAGCGGGTTAACTTCCCGATCGGTCTGGCGCTTCTCGCGTTGGCCGGTATCGGTCCCGTCATTGCCTGGCGGCGGGCCACCAAGAAGAATCTGCAGAAGAACTTCTCTACGCCTGTCATGGTCGGCCTGGTGGTGACAGCTGCGCTGTGGATCTCGGGAGCTCACCACCCGCTGGCGCTAACGACCTGGGGCATCTCCGCGTTTGTGGTGACAGTCATCGCCACTGAGTTCTGGAAGGGTACCAAGGCGCGCTCGCGCATCGAGGGCGAGGGGTACATCCCCGCACTGTTCCACTTGGTCTCGCGGAACCGGCGCCGCTGGGGTGGCTACATCGTGCACGTGGCGATCGTGATGATGTTCATGGCCTTCGCCGGTGCGGCGTACAACGTGGACGAGCGCTTCCATGTGCAGCCGGGCGACGTAGTCGAGGTCGACTCGCCAATGGGCCACACGTACACGCTCACTTATGAGGGACTGTCGACCGCACGCCAAAACGGCCTCCGCAACCTGCTATGGCAGGCGATCGCAACGGTGTCGGTGCAAAAGGACGGAAGGTCAGTCGGCGTGCTGACTACCGAGAAGCGCCAGTATACGACGCAGGATGTGGGGAGTCCGCCCATGACGGAGGTTGGCATCCGCTCCACGTTCGGGGAGGACCTGTACCTGATCCTTTCGGCGATCGACGACGCAGAAGCCGTGGTCATGCGGGGTGACTCGAACGCGCAGGGCATAGACCTTCAGGTACTCGTGAAGCCCCTCGTAAACTGGATCTGGCTCGGGTGTCTCACTCTGGTGGGTGGAACCATCATCGCGCTCTGGCCGAGCGTCGATCGCAAGCGCGCAGCGACGGAGCCGTCCGTCGAGCCGGACGCCGAGGGCGCGCGCGCCGGGGCTGCGGGCTGACGCCGAACCGGGAGAACCCGTGACGCTCTATGTGGGCGTGGCGCTAATCACAGCTGCGGTCCTCCTCTTCATTCTGCAGCCCGTCGTGAAGGGCCTGCACGCGTCGCTCGAGCGTGATGACGACGAGCTTACCGATACGGAGGCCCGAAAACGGATCGCCCTGCTATCGCTTCGCGACGTCGAGTACGACTTCCTTGCGGGTAAGTTGGACGAAGAAGACTACCGGTCGCTGAAGAGCGAGCTCACCGCAGAAGCACTCGCCGCCCTAGAAGCGGACGAGGCAGCGCGAAGCGACCAGGGTCACCCGGCTGACGGGGACATCGAGGCCGAGATCGCACGCATCCGGGCGAGTCTGAAGGACGGCGTCGTATGCGGAGACTGTGGCTTCGCGAACGATCAAGGGAGTCACTTTTGCTCGTCGTGCGGCGCAGCGCTCGCCGACCAGACCGTCGGCTAGGCATTCGTGGAATTGACGACCGAGGCTAGGCCCGCGATGGAGGCGACGCGGAGCGTCATCGAAGCGCGCGGCCTCGTGCGGGAGTACGGGCCCGTGGTGGCGGTGGACGGCGTCGACCTCGTGCTCGACGAGGGTGAATTCCTGGTGATCTTCGGTCCGAACGGGGCAGGGAAGTCCTCGCTGCTCGGAATGCTCGGGGGTGCGCTGCGCCCGACCCACGGGACCGTGAGCATTCGCGGCACCCCCCTGGACTTCTCCGACGGGGACTGGCGTAGACGAGTCGGTGTCCTGTCGCACAAAGGCTTTCTGTACGCACACCTCACGGCGGAGGAAAACCTGCGATTCTACGGGCGCCTCTTCGGTTTGCGGGACTTGGACGAGCGAATCCCCGAACGCTTGGCCCGGGTGGGTCTCACCAACCGAGCGCGATTCGAGGTCCGCCAGCTGTCGCATGGGATGCGCCAGCGGTTGGCGCTCGCGCGGGCGCTCCTGCACGATCCCGACCTGGTGCTTCTCGATGAGCCCTACACGGGACTCGACCCCTCCGCTGCATCCGTGCTGCGCGACGTGCTTCGAGAGCTTCGCGATGGGCACCGTACGGTGGTGATGGTGACCCACAATTTGACCGAGGGCCTCAAGCTGGCCACCCGCGTGGCGATTCAGGTAGCGGGTCGTCTTGCGTGGGAGGGGCCGACGACCGAGGTGGACCGGGACACCTTCGACACCTTCTACCATGAAGTCGTCGAGGGTTAAGCATGAGCCTCTATCTGAGCCAGATTCGCGTGATCGTGTGGAAGGACCTGCTGCTCGAGTTCAGGACCCGTGAGCGTATCGTCGCGATGGGTGCCTTCGCGGTACTGTCGGGCGTGCTATTCAACTACTCGCTCGACACCGCCCGGGTGGCGCCGCAGGACGTGGCCGCCGGCCTCATCTGGATGACCTTGGTGTTCGGCGGACTGCTCGGTGTGGGGCGTACGTTCTATCTGGAGGCCCAAGACGGAGCTATGCAGGGCGTGCTCATGTCGCCGGCCCCCAAAGACGCGGTGTATCTGGGCAAGACATTGGCGAACTTCACGCTCCTGTTCCCGGTGGCGTTGCTCGTGCTCGGCGTGTTCTGGCTCTTCTTCGGGCTCGATCTGGGTTCGAGCCCCGGCATGTTGGTGCTGGCGCTCGCGCTCGGATCGCTCGGCTTCGTCGCCCTGAGCACGCTCTTCGCCGCGGTGTCGTCCGGGACGCACATGGGCGAGACACTGTTGCCGATCTTGGTGTTTCCGCTTCTCGTACCGATGGTGATCTACGGGGCTGGGGCCACCGGGCGGATCATGGTGGGGCGTCCGGTCGAGGAAGTGACCGGTAACATTCAAATGCTCGCGGCGTTCGCGCTGATTACGTTGGCTGCGGGTGCGGTGCTCTTTCGATTCGTGGTGGAGGACTGATGTCGATTACGTCGATTACAGGGATGCGTCGGACCGGAACAGGGCTGGCCGTCGTCGGGCTGCTTGGGATGATGTTCGTCTATTGGCTCGCCTTCTTTTGGGTTTCGACGGAGGCTAGCCAGGGCGTGTCACAGAGGATCTTCTACGTCCACGTGCCGGCGGCGTGGACCACCTTCTTCGCGTTCGGCCTCTGTGCGCTTACGAGCGCTATGTACTTGTGGCTGAGGGACGAGCGACTCGACCGGGCCGCGGTCGCCGCGGCCGAGGGTGGCATGATTTTCGGCACGATCATGCTGACTACCGGTCCGTTGTGGGGAAGGATCGCGTGGGGGACGTACTGGACCTGGGAGCCACGCTTGACGCTGACGCTCCTCCTCTGGTTCATCTTCCTCGGCTACTTCATGGTGCGCAGTTCGACCGAGAATCCAGAGAAGGGCAAGCGCTTCGCTGCGGTGGTCGCGATCGTCGGTGCGCTGGACATCCCGTTCATCCACGTGAGCGTGCTCTGGTTCCGCTCGCTCCATCCGCAGCCCGTGGTTGTGAGGCCCGAGGACGGACCTGCCCTTCCGGGCGACATGCTCACCCTGCTACTCACGAGCCTGGCGGCCTTCACGGTCCTATTCCTGGGGCTATTCATGCTTCGGTACGCCTTGGAAGGCCTTCGCAGAGAACTCGACGTGCGCGCCCGAGCGGCCGCCTGAACCCTAATTCTCCCATGAACAGACTCAAGAACGTAGCTCCCGTCGTCCTCGCTTTGGTCCTCCTCGCGTGCACCGGGTCGGCGCTCCTGGCTCAGGAGGCCTCAGGCCTGCCGGGCAGCACCATGGCCACGCAGAGCCTGCGGCCCTACTGGCACGTGTTCATCGCGTATGCCATCGCGATCACCGCTGTGCTGGCCTGGGTGGTCTCCATCGGTCGGCGTCTGCGCCAGGTCGAGAAGCAGTTGGGCGAATAGCTAGCTGCGATGACGACCGACACGTCGCGCGGTGTTGATTTGGGCTGGATCCTGCTGGCGGCCCTGTTAGTTGCTCAGCCGGCTGCTGCCCAGCAGACCCCATCGATGCCGAGCACGCTGCGATACGGTTCGGGGCTTCTCGACATTCCTGTATCGAGTGTCCTGCCGCACCTGACAGTCACGGGGACCTATTCGGGCTTCTTCGTCGGCATCGACCGCAGCATCGAGGTCGACGCCGCGGGCGTTCCGACGGGCTTCGGACCAGGCGTCCACGATTTCTTCTCCGATGCTTCGCTCGCCATCGGGCTCCTCGATCGTTTCGAGACGGGGCTCTCTCTGCAGTCGTTCGGCGGAGACGCGGGCGATGTTTGGGGACTCTTCAGTCGTGTGCGGATCTGGGAGCCCATCGACCAGGGGATCGGCCTGGCCGCCGGGGCCCGGTATCTGACCGGTCCGGACTTCGGTGACGGTCGCGACTACTTCCCGGCCCGACTGGGCTTCGCGGACGACCGATTCGGGAAGGAGCTCACGGGCGGCACGAATCTCAGCCTCTATGGGGTTGCCACGGCTTATCTGAGGGGCTGGGACGGCGGACGGCTGCCGAAGAATGACATGACGTTCACTATGGGGTACGGCGGCGGCATGTTTCGCGAGGGGGGCCGTTTGGGCTTCTACGGGCCCGGACACGCCAACGGCTGGTTCTACGGCGCGTCGATGCACCTGGACATGGGGGAGGCCTCCCTCCTGAGCCTTATGGCGGAGCACAACGGATTCGACGTGAACGTCGGGGCGCAGTTCGACTGGGGGGGACTCCGCGTGGGCGCCCACTATCTCGCATCGAACCATTCAGCGCCGACCGGAGGGTACGCCTCGGAGTACCAGGCGCCGAAGCTCGGCTTCTTGGCGTCCGTCGCGATCTGCCCGACGCTGCGTGGCATAAGGTGCAAGCCCAACCTGATGAGACGCACCGTTCCCGACACGATCTTCATTCCGGCGCCGCCGCCGGATACGGTCATCGTTTCGCTCGGCTCGACGACGCCACCGCCGGAAGGTGAGCCTGTGACGATCTGCCTCTCGACGGGCCGGAACGCCTCAGTGCTCGTCACGCCCCAAGGCGACACGCTGGTGGGACCGACGCTAGCGCCGATCAGCTCGCTGCGGCCGATCGTGGACTTCGTGGGCAGCTACGCGGGAGGGGCCTTCTGGTTCGTGAACGGCAGCCAGGTGGTATTCGAAGGCGCGACGTTCGGACAGTCCGAGGACGCCTTTCCGATCGACTGCGAGCAGATCCTACGGGTTGGCATCTACGAGGGGGTTCCGGTCTACGCCGACCGGGCGGCCGAGCGGCCCCTTGTCGTCCTGTTCATCCCGGTTCGCCCCGGCCTCTGGCAGCGATACGAGCGCGGACTAGAGTAAGGCGGGTCCGCTCGGGCGGGCCGATCCGTTTCCGTTCCCCTCGCGCGCAATCTGCTGCTCCAGCACGCGATTGCTCGCGTTCAGGACCGCTTTGACGGCCGCGTTCGGTAGATCTTCCTCAACCTCACAGGGAGCGGCACCGAGGAGTCTAAGGCGCTCGTCGCCAGACGTGCCGTTGATGCGGGTGACGACCACCCAACTGTCGAAAGCTCGGACGGCCTTCACACCTACGACCTCGAGCTTGATGCCGGTGCCGGCTGGCTGATGCCGAGAGGCAAGCGTCGCCGTCAGAGTAGCCTCGGACGCCGCCTTGATGACGCCGTGGAGCGTCTCGAGGCACGGAACCGATCCTTCGAACTGTTGTCCGCCCCATTCGAGTCTCACGGACACCATGCCCGAACCGTCCGGCGTGATCTCGTGCTCGAGACTGTCGAACCGTAGGCGGGAGCGAACTGAGCTTGGCGTGTTCATTCGTTCCCGGCGTTGAGCCTGGGGGGACATTCCCAACCTGAATTCGGAAGTTGTCGGTGGCAAGGGTAATGCCCTATGTGACCAGCAGGATTCGTGCCGACTTCGGGCGTGTCGGCGGGCCAACAGTGGTCCCCGTCAGTCATTCCGCCGTCCCGCGGGTGCCTCTAGCTTGGCGTACGGTGTGGAGGAGCGAGAGGAGACTTTCGCTTTCTCTTCGGGTCCTATACTTTGGTGCCGTGCCGCGAAAGCCGGGGCACGCTGACCAGGGAGGTGAGATGGCGACGGCGGAAATGACGGATCAGAAGACGGATCAGAAGAAGGCGGACCAGAAGCAGAAGTCCCTCGAGACCGCGCTCACCCAAATCGAGCGCGCGTTCGGAAAGGGCGCGATCATGCGCATGGGCGAGGAAGGGGCGACTGTGGCGATCGCAGCGATCTCCACGGGCGCCATGAATCTCGACGCAGCTATCGGGGTGGGCGGTATTCCGCGGGGGCGTATCAGCGAGATCTACGGCCCGGAGTCTTCCGGAAAGACGACCGTCTGCCTCCACGTGATAGCCAACGCGCAGAAGGCTGGGGGAATCGCTGCTTTCATCGACGTGGAGCACGCACTCGACGTCGGCTACGCGCGCAAGCTCGGCGTGGACGTCGACAACCTCCTGGTCTCGCAACCCGACACAGGGGAGCAAGCTCTCGAGATCGCCGAGGTTCTGATCCGGAGCAACGCCATCGACGTCGTGGTCATCGACTCGGTGGCCGCCCTAGTGCCCCGGGCCGAGATCGAGGGCGAGATGGGCGACACGCACGTGGGCTTGCAGGCGCGGCTCATGAGTCAGGCGCTTCGCAAGCTCACCGGGGCGGTCAGTCGCTCGCACACCTGTGTGATCTTCACCAACCAGATCCGCGAGAAGATCGGGGTGATGTTCGGCAGCCCAGAGACGACCTCCGGCGGGCGCGCGCTGAAGTTCTATGCTTCCGTGAGGCTCGACATCCGGAGGATCGGGGCGAACAAGGACGGTCAGGAGGTGACGGGCAATCGCACGCGCGTGAAGGTCGTGAAGAACAAGTGCGCCCCTCCGTTCCGCCAAGCGGAGTTCGACATACAGTACGCTGAAGGAATCAGCCACTCAGGGCTTCTCGTCGACCTCGGTGTCGAGCACGGCGTCATCGACAAGTCCGGCTCCTGGCTCTCCTACGGAGATCTGCGACTGGGCCAGGGCAAGGAGAACTCCAGGCAATTCCTGTTGGAGAATCCGGACATCTCAACCGAGGTCGAGGCCCGTGTCCGGGCCGCGTTAGGGATGGACGGCGCGTCGAACGATCCCGACGACCAGGGAGCGGTCGAGGACTCGGCCAAGGACGACTGAGCGAGGCGGGACCGACTGCCAGGCACGGGAGGCCACGGACCGCTGGGTCCGTGGCCTCTTCGTCTTCGCGCGGGGGGTCCGTCCCGGCGATACCCCGGTTATTCTTACGACTCCCTTCGAATCAGCCAGATCGCACGGAGTTCATGAAGACCGCCGAGATCCGCGACCAGTTCCTGGAGTTCTTCCGGACGCACGGACACGCCGTGCTGCCGAGCTCGTCGCTCGTTCCGGCGGACGATCCAACGCTACTCTTCACGAACGCCGGTATGGTACAGTTCAAACGGGTCTTCCTCGGCGAAGAGTCGATTGGAGCGTCACGCGCGGCTACGTCGCAGAAATGCGTACGAGCCGGAGGCAAGCACAACGATCTCGAAGAAGTGGGACGGACGGCGCGGCACCTCACCTTCTTCGAGATGCTCGGCAACTTCTCGTTCGGCGACTACTTCAAGCGGGACGCCATTGTCTTCGCGTGGGACCTGATGACGAAGCAGTACGGCCTGGACCCGGACCGCATCTTTGTCACGGTGCACCACAGCGACGACGAGGCCGCGGAGCTCTGGAAGTCTGAGGTCGGGCTGCACCCCGAGCGACTCTTCCACTTGGGGGACAAGGACAATTTCTGGCAGATGGCCGAGACAGGTCCTTGCGGACCGTGCTCGGAGCTCCATTACGACCTGCGCGCAGACCGGACCGGATCGATGACGGTCGATGAGTTCGTGGCCCTGAACGACTCCGAAGAAATCGTCGAGGTCTGGAACCTCGTCTTCATGCAGTTCGACCGCGATGCAGCAGGGGTCCTGTCCCCCCTTCCCGCGCCCTGCGTCGACACCGGTGCCGGGCTCGAGAGGTTGGCCGCGGTGCTTCAAGGCGTGGAGTCGGTCTTCCACACGGACGGGTTCGCGCCACTCCTGGACCGGGTAGGGGAGACGGTGGGAAGGCCGTACGATCCTGGTTCGGAGGAGGCCGTACACTACCGGGTGCTCGCCGACCACGCGCGGGCGGTGTCGTTCCTGCTCGCCGACGGGGTGTTTCCGTCGAGTGAGGGAAGGGGATACGTGCTTCGGCGCGTTCTGCGGCGTGCCGTGCGACACGCGTGGCTCCTGGGGCGACGCGAGCCCACGCTTGTGGACGTGGTCGATGCGGTCATCGATACCATCGGCGATGTGTACCCCGACCTTGTCGCTCGCCGCGATCACCTCCTGAACACCACGAGGGCTGAGGAGGAGCGCTTCCTCTCGACGATTGAGGGTGGGATGGACCGCTTCGCGGAGCTGGCCTCCGGCGAGGGCGGCACGATTGCGGGGGAGGAGGCCTTCAAGCTCTACGACACGTTTGGTTTTCCACTCGATCTGACCCAACTGATGGCCGAGGAGCACGGCTACACGGTGGATGTGGATGCCTTCCAGGGGGCGCTCGAAGAACAGCGCGCTCGCTCGCGCGCCGACCGGGCGGCCAGCCGGCCCGGGCTCGAGCCGGCCCCGGGGGACGGCGGGTGGAAGGTCCTCGCGAAGGTGGCGCAGGAGTTCGTCGGGTACGAGTTAATGCAGGTGAGGACGGGCGTGCTGGCCTTCAGCCTGGAGGGAGCCCGCCTCGGACTCCGTCTGATGGAGAACCCTTTCTACGTCGAGAGCGGCGGGCAGGTCTCCGACAGTGGGGAGGTCCGCGGCGACGGATGGACTCTCGCCATCACCGACGTGACCAAGGTCGGAGGAGAGACCGCCGTTTGGGGCACTGTCACAGGCGCCTTTCCCCCAGGTCATGAAGGACCCCTCGAGGTCGAGGCATGGGTCGGGCCGGCCCGACGGGACACCGTCCGCAATCACACGGCGACCCACCTCCTGCATTCCGCGCTACGAGAGGTACTCGGTGAACACGTCGTTCAGCGGGGTTCTCTCGTCGCCCCGGACCGGCTGCGATTCGACTTCTCACACACGGGCCCGATGACCGCCGAGGAACGCTCGAGGGTCGAGGCTCAGGTGAACGAGGAGATCTGGGCGGACCACACGGTGCACGTCGACCACCGCGCTTACCCGGACGCGGTCAAAGCCGGTGCGATGGCCCTCTTCGGTGAGAAGTACGGCGACGAAGTGAGGGTCGTGAACGTTGCCGGGGTAAGTATGGAGCTCTGCGGCGGGACCCACGCGGCGTCCACGGGACGAATCGGGCTCTTTCGGCTGGTCAGCGAGTCGGGCGTCGCGGCTGGCGTACGGCGGGTCGAAGCACTGACCGGACGGGGTGCGTTCGGGCACCTGGCGGAGAAAGAGGAGGCGCTCAAGGAGGCCTCTGCGGTGCTCAAGACCACGCCGGATAACCTCACGCGCCGGGCCGAGCAGCTCCTCTTGGAGAGGGCCGAGATCGAGGGACTCCTCGATGAGGTACGGTCCCTGGGTGGCAGCGGAGAGGTCGACGTAGCGTCGGAGACGCTCGATCTGGCCGACGGCGCTACCGCCCAATACCGTGGGATAAGGCTGCGCGCGCGAGGCGTGGGCGACGCTCGCAAATGGGGCGACGCCTTCGTGGCGGCGGGCGAGGCGGGCGTGGCCGTGCTGGCCGCCGAGATGCCAGGCGAAAAGCGAGCAATTTTCGTGTTCGTGACAGACGACATGATCCGGAGAGGCGTGCGCGCCGACTCCCTGGTACGGGAAGTAGCAGCGATCGTGGGTGGGAAGGGAGGCGGACGACCGCACATGGCTCAGGCCGGGGTGGAGGACGCCACCCGCATCGATGAAGCCCTTATTTCGGGCCTGGCCACGGTCCGTGAGCTTCTGTCGGCCGGTCCCGGGTGAGCGACATCGACGCCTGGCTCGCCGAGAGGAGCCCGCCGCCGCCTGCGGATCTTGCGTCGGCGCTCAGACTCGGATCCGAGGGGCCGTCCCGCGATGGGGCGCTCA
>Ga0114996_10004827_pt1 | contig 16021 bp, 14 predicted proteins | sample ArcticOcean_MG_C_4_FD_87039 | JGI IMG/M metagenome (GOLD analysis project Ga0114996, IMG submission 87039) | Marine microbial communities from western Arctic Ocean - ArcticOcean_MG_CB4_134 | ecosystem: Environmental > Aquatic > Marine > Oceanic | place: Arctic Ocean: Canada Basin | collected...
ACGGTCCAAATCGACCCTGCGAACCGCGACGGTGACCATCGCCGTGCCGGAAGCCCGGATCGCCTCGACCATCGTCTCGTTATCGGGATACTTTCCCGTGCCTACGAAGAGGCGGGAATCGAACTCCTGATCGGCGATCCGCAGATGCCCGGCGAACGCTCCGTCGACGGCACTGGCGACAACCACTTCGTTACGTCCCATATCAGCCTCCTCCGACGAAATGGACTAGCTCGACCGCGTCTCCCTCAGAGATTTGGACGTCCTTGAACTGGTCACGGCTGAGAATCTCCCGATTGAGTTCGACCACGATAAGCAGGGGGTTGAGATCGAAGGATTCCACGAGGTCATGGACCGAAAGCCCAGACTGGACTTCCCGCTCCTTCCCGTTCACCTGTACCTGAATACTTCCTATATCACTCACTAAATATCGCTCGGTTCTACCGGATCGCTCGGTTCTACCGGATAGCTCGTTTTTCCCGGACCGTCCGCTTCTCTCGGATCGCCCGCTCCACCGCATCAAGATAAGCCTGGACGGCATCCGGCGGAGAGGGGGCGTCCCAGATGCCTCTTATGGCGGCCACCCCATGTGCGCCGGAGGCGAGAACTTTGGCTGCCCGCTCCGGTGTCACACCGCCGATTCCGACCACGGGTACGTCGACTCGCGACGTCACCAGATCCATGAATTCGGCTCCTCTGGCCACCGCCCCAGTGTGCGAGGGCGTCTCGAACAGCGGGCCTAAGAACAGATAGTCCGCTCCCGCCTCAGTGGCCTCCACTGCCTCGCTCTTGTTGTGCACCGACAGGCCCAAGAGGCGACTCGCCCCCAAGAGACGTCGTGCCTCAGCGGGTGGCACCGAACGGGAGCCCAGGTGGACGCCCGCCACTCTGACGGCCAGCCCCACATCCAGACGATCGTTCACGAGAAGTGTGACCCCGAAAGCGGCGGCGTGCCCACACAGAATCCGCGCCAAGTGGGTGAGTCTCCGCCCCGTCGTGCGGGGCCCCCTTAAATGAAGCGCCATTGAGCCATTCACCACGCCCTCACCGGCGGGCTCGCGCGTCTCAAATACTTCGCACAGCTCGCGCGCACGGGTCTCGAAATCGGGCCGTGCCAGGATCTGGTCGTCGGTGACGACGTGTAACCTCGGGATCACTCGAAGCGTTGGCCGGCTATCGCGCCGCGCCCCTGAATCCACGCCTCCGCCTCCATCCGTCGCTTCCCCGGTGGTTGGACCTCGCAAACCCGCACGGCTCCCTCAGCCGCCGCCACCAGCAGTCCCGTGTCCCGGTCGGCCTCCACGATGGTTCCCGGTCGAGCCTCCGGGATGACGTCCGGGTCGGCCTCCGGCCGGAAAAGTTTGACCGGGTGGCCTTCAAGTTCCGACCACGCACCGGGCACTGCGTCCATCCCTCGAATGAAGTTGCTGACGGCGACCGATTCACAGGCCCAGTCGATCCGGGCCGTGGCGCGATCGACCTTGGGCGCGTAGGTCGCCCGCGACTCGTCCTGCTTCAGCTCCTCGATCACGCCCCCCTCCAACAGCATGAGCGCCTCCACCAGGGCCTCGGCTCCGATCTCGGAAAGGCGCATCCTGAGGTCGCTGGCCGTTTCTTCTGGGCCGATCGGCTCTTCGGTCTGGAAAAGGATCGGTCCGGCGTCCATTTGCTCGACCATTCGCATGACCGTGACACCCGTCACCGTGTCGCCTCGGACGATGGACCAGTTGATCGGCGCTGCCCCGCGCAACGCCGGGAGAAGTGACGCGTGCAGATTCACCGAGCCCTGGGCTGGGACGTCCAGGACCTCGCGTGACAGGATCTGGCCGTACGCCACGACGACCGACAGGTCCACCCGGAGACCCGAGATCTCCTCGACAAAGTCATCACTGCGTGCGGACTCGGGCTCCAGGATTCTGAAGCTCTGGTCGAGAGCCTCCGCCTTGACCGCCGACGCCCGTAGCTCCCTGCCCCTCCCGGCGGGACGATCCGGCCGGGTCACGACGCCCACGATGTCGTGGCCCTCCTCGCCGAGCGCCCGAAGAGAGGGGACCGAAAACTCCGGCGTTCCCCAGAAGAGGATCTTCACCCCTTCGCCCCCTCCTTCTGGCTTTTCTTCCACTTCTTGAGCAGCGCGCGCCGCTTGAACGTACTCAGCCGGTCGATGAAAAGGATCCCGTTCAGGTGGTCGATCTCGTGCTGGAGCGCACGGGACAACAACCCGTCCGCCTCGACCTCGATGGCCTGTCCCTCGGCGTCGAAGCCCCGGACCGTGACACACGCAGCCCGCGTGACGACCTCCTCCATCTCGGGGATACTCAGGCAGCCCTCGGACGCCTTGTCCTCTTCGTCGCTGGACTCGACGATCACCGGATTGACGAAGACCCAACGCCCGCCCTCGGGGTTGTCTTTGTCATGTAGGTCAAGCACGCATACTCGCTGGGAGACTCCGATCTGGGGAGCCGCTAGGCCGATCCCTTCAGCGAAGTACATCGTCTCGAGCATGTCTTCGACCAGCGCACGCAGTTCGTCGTCGAACGCCTCCACCTCTACGCCCGGATCGCGAAGAATTTCTTCGCCGAGCAGCAGAATCCTGCGAACCGCCATTCCTACTTCGCCTCCATACCTATTCGGCTAGAACCACCCTCTCGTGCGGCTCTACTTCCCCTCAGCATCCGATCGGTCCGCCGACACCTTCCGGGCGACGTGGCTCCGCTCAAGGGTGATCTTGCTCTCGCCACCGGTCTTGATGATCAGGCGGTCCTCCTCCGCTCTGATTACGGTACCGATGATCCCGCCGTTGGTCACAATCTCATCACCCTTTGCGATCGCCGCTATCATTTGCTTCTGACGGTCCCGTTCCTTCCGCTGCGGGCGAATGAGCAAGAAGTAGAAAATGAGCACCACGGCAGTCATGTTCAGGAAAAACACGAACGTGCCACTCGCCCCCTGCCGGGGGGCCATCACAACTGCCAGTAAGGCTTCAGGCAAAACCGATCTCCGCTCTGTGTTGGACTTCTCTGTTTCCTACCACGGCGTCTTGTACTGCTAGACTTCCACTTTTGAACCCCGGTACCGTTCGAGCCAGTCCCGTGACCAGGACTGGAAGGTACCATTTGCGATGCGCTCCCGGGACTCCTCGGCGAGCCGGACCAGAAATCGAATGTTGTGGATCGAAACGAGCCGGGCGCCGAACAGTTCGCTCGACACACAAAGGTGCCTGATATACGCACGATCATACCCCCGGCACGCGTAACAGTCGCACGCGGGATCGATCGGTTTCCGATCGCGCATGAAGCGGGCTCCCTTGAGGTTGATCTGACCCTCGACCGACGTCCACGCCGTCCCGTGGCGGGCGTTCCGGGTCGGCGCCACGCAGTCGAACATGTCACATCCACGGGCCACGGACTCGAGAAAATCGTCGGGATAACCCACACCCATGAGGTAGCGCGGTACCGCATCCGGAATCTCCGCATGGAGCGCTTCGAGTACTCGCCACATGTCGTCCTTCGCCTCGCCCACGCTGAGTCCTCCGATCCCCATCCCGTCCCAGTCCCCGAGATCGAGGAACGACCGAAGGTGCTCCAGGCGAAGATCCTCGTAGATGTTCCCTTGGAGGACCGGGAAAAGGCTTTGGTTTCCACCCCCTCCATCGTCATCGAGCACCCGGAAACGATCACTGCAGCGAGACAACCAATCCAGTGTACGCCGATTCGCCGCCTCGGCCTCCTTGCGGCTGACGCCCCCCGGCGGGCACTGATCGAACGCCATTACGACATCGGCGCCCAATGCCCGCTGGATGTCCATCACACCCTCGGGCGTGAAGAGATGACTGGACCCGTCGATGTGGCTCTGGAAGACCACACCGTCGTCCCGAATCTTGTTGCTGCCCGAGAGCGAGAAGACCTGGTAGCCGCCCGAGTCGGTGAGGATCGGCCCGTCCCAGCGCATGAACTCGTGCACTCCCCCCAACTCCCGGACCAACTCGTGTCCTGGACGCAGGTAGAGGTGGTAGGTGTTGGCGAGGATCATGGATACCCCCGTGCCCTCGACCTCCTCGGGCGAGACGCCCTTGACCGATCCGTTGGTTCCCACGGGCATGAAGACAGGGGTCTCCACATTACCATGAGGCGTCGCGAACGTGCCGGTGCGGGCGGCACCGTCCACGGCGTGCAGGGTGAAGTCGAACATGGGTGGGAAGCTCCTCCGTTGCTACTCGAGCACACCCTATGATACTCTTGGTCGGTCGTCTTGGGGACGTCGCGGCCCGATCAGGCACATGTAGCCGGTACCGACAAACAAAGGAAGGGCAGACTCAGGATGAAGCTCGGAACACGGCGGACGAACCGCTCTCTGGCATGGAGAACCGTGGCCCTGACGGCGTGTCTGATCCTTGTGATCCTGGAAGCACGACCGGCGCAGGCCTCGATCTCAGTGCAGCTACCCGCACCCGTGCAGGACGCACCCGGCGTCCTCGTTTCCGTAGACTGGCTCGCCGAGCACCTCCAGGATTCTTCGATGGTTCTGCTGAACGTGGGCAACCCGACGGCGCGTTCCTCCGGTGAGTTCATACCGGGCGCCCGCTTCCTGAATTATCAAGAGATCGTAAGAGTTCGAGACAGCCTGATCGTGGAGGTGCCCCCGGTCGAAGAACTGATCGAGCCCTTTGAGGTAGCGGGGGTCTCGGACGAAGTTTTGGTGGTACTCTACGGCTCTCCCGCACACCTCCCTGCCCGGGCGTATGTCACACTCGACTATCTCGGGCATGGTGCCCGCACAGTGGTGTTGGACGGAGGTCTGGAGGCGTGGAAGGCGGCTGGGCATCCGGTCGAAAGGACGCCGGCACAGGGCCCGCGCGCCTTGTTTACACCGATTGTCCGCGATGATGTCCTCGTCTCGGACGAATGGATCCAAAGGCGGCTGTACGACCCCGCCATCACACTCATCGACTCACGGCCCGAGGGTGAATACGCCGGACGTATTCCGACTCGGATTGGAGGACGGGCGGGTCATATCCCCGGCGCTCGCAATCTCTACTGGGAAGACCTTCTCGTAGCTTCAGACAACCCAGTCTTGCGTGATTCCGTGGACGTCCAGGTCCAATTCCAGGAAGCCGGCGCAGATTACGGGGCGATCGTAGTCAACTACTGCTACGTAGGAATGCGTGCCAGTTATACATATCTCATCGCCAAACATCTCGGGTATGACACGCGGCTCTACGATGGGTCCTGGGACGAGTGGAGCAAAAGGGATTGGCTTCCAGCCGTGACCGGGTTGCTCCCGTTTTAGGCCCGTCGGACCGCTGCTCCGCCACCGTGCTGGGAATTCTACTTCTTTCGGCCATTTCCGCCCGCGCCCAGCAGGTAGACCGCCAGGTCGCCGTACAGAGCGGCGTGATCCTTCCCCACTCCGAAACACCCGTGGTCGGCGCGGTCCGGGTCTCCACTAGCATCCAGATCGACGGAATGCCCGACGAGGCGGCCTGGGCCGCGGCGACGCCTATGACGGCCTTCACTCAGATCGACCCGAACGAGGGCGAGCCCGTAAGCCAGCCCACGGATGTTCGCTTCCTCTTTGACGACGACGCCCTCTACATCGGAGGACGGTTCTACGACTCCGGCCCCATCATGACCCGCTTGGCGCGTCGGGACGCCGGCACTTCGGACTCGGACCTCTTCACGGTCTCCATCGACAGCTATCACGACCATCAGACTTCGTACCGTTTCACGACCAACCCATCGGGGTTGAAGCGGGACGCAACGGTAACGAGCGGCGGCGGTGGTGGCGGTGGCACCTCCTGGGACCCCGTATGGGACGTGGCCTCGGTGATTACCGATGAGGGATGGTTCTCCGAAATGCGCATCCCCTTCAGTCAGCTTCGGTTCAGCCCGGGGGACGAAATGTTCTGGGGAATTCAGGTGGAGCGGAACATTCGGCGTGTCGAGGAGAGGGCGGTCTTTTCCTTCACCCCCAAGCTGGAACGGGGAGGGGTCGCGCGGTACGGACACCTCACGGGAATCCGCGGCATCGGTGGGGGAAAGAAGCTGGAGGTGCTTCCCTACGTCGCAATGAGCGGGGAGTACATCTACCAGGAACCCAGCTCGCATGCGTTCGACAACCCCTTCCGGTCGGGCTCCGACTACTTCGGCCGCATGGGCGTGGATCTCAAATATCGCCTCGGTTCGAACCTCACCCTCGACGGCGCTGTGAACCCGGACTTCGGGCAGGTCGAGGTGGACCCCGCTGTCATCAACCTGACTGCCTTCGAGACGCGATTTCAGGAGCGACGCCCGTTTTTCGTGGAGGGAGCCGGCATCTTCAACTTCGGCCGGGGCGGTCCCACCGGCAGCACGGGGCGCGCCCCTCAGATTCTCTACTCGCGGCGTATAGGTCGTAGTCCACAGGGCCTTGTCTCGTCGGACGCCGTGTTTTCCGATGCCCCCGTGTCCACCACCATCCTCGGCGCCACGAAAATCACCGGAAAGGGGGGAGACTGGTCGGTCGGGCTGATCGAGGCGGTGACGGGGCGGGAGTATGCTCCGTACGTGGACGCGACGGGGGTGGACGGACGGACGATCGTGGAGCCCACGACGAACTACCTGGCTGGACGGCTTCGAAGGGATACGCGCGCAGGTGAGACGCAACTCGGCATGATTGCCACGGCGGTGCACCGCGACATGGCGGACCCGGGGCTCGCCTCCCGGCTTCGCTCCGCGGCGTACGTCGCCGGAGTCGACCTCGTACACGAGTTCAACGACCGGGGCTGGAAGGTGAGCGGTGCGTTTGCCACGAGTTACATCGAGGGAGACTCGGCTTCGATACTGAGGGCCCAGAATTCTTCGGCCCGATACCTACAACGCCCGGACGCGACCCACCTGGGTGTCGATCCGGCGGCAACCTCCATGGGTGGGTTCTACCACATGGCGGAGATCAACAAACAGGCCGGCTCGTTTACGGGCAGGATCGGCTCGGCCTACCTGAGCCCGGGCTACGAGGTGAACGACCTCGGGTTTCAGACCGAGACCGATCGGTTCATTCTGGATACGCATTTTCAGTGGAATCAGCCCCGACCCGGCCGCCACTTCCGGGATTGGACCGTGATGGGTGGGCCCGACACGAAGTGGAACACATCAGGCGACTTGATCTTCAGTGATATCAATCTCCAGTCCCGTTTCCGTTGGCTCAACTATTGGGGCGGATCGATGCGCGTGGCGGTCCGGCCGCCGGTGGCCAGTGACCGGCTCACCAGGGGAGGGCCGATGGCCCGGACGCCCACTTTAGGCCTGTGGCAAGCGAGTCTCAACTCGGATTCCCGGAAGGCTTTGAACGTCCGAATACGGTACAACGGCTCGAGTGGCGCTGCCGGTTCCTGGCGACACAACGGGTCGATCGACTTCACGTACAGGTCCGGAGAGAAGCTGGAGTTACGGATGGGCCCCTCGGTGACGCGCAGTTACACGGATGCGCAGTACGTCACGTCGACCTCCGATCCCTTGGCCATGAACACCTTCGGACGGCGCTACGTCTTCGCGCCCCTTCATCAAACGACAATGTCTCTGGAGACACGCCTGAACGTCACGTTCTCACCGACGCTCAGCCTGCAGGTATACGCACAGCCGCTCATCTCGAGCGGTGATTATGGGGGTCTCACAGAGTTTCTTGCGCCCCGCACGCATAGATTTGCGACCTATGGCGAGGATATCGGCACCAGCGACCGCCAAGCCGACGGGAACTACCTGATCGATCCGGACGGCCCGGGCCCGGCCTCGGAGTTCACGGTCAGCGACCGGAGTTTCAACTTCAGAAGCCTTCTCGGAAATGCCGTCCTGCGCTGGGAGTGGAGCCCGGGGTCGACACTCTTCCTGGTCTGGCAACAGAGTCGGGCAGACAGGGTGCGGGCATCCGCATTCGACGAGGCGGGAGCCCTCGACATCGGGAACTTCGATCTCGGCTACGATACGCGGGAACTTTTCGGGCTCCGCGCCGACAACATCTTCTTGGTCAAGGTGAACTACTGGCTGAACCTGTAGAGGCCACTGCTGCTGGTCGGGTGGCGCTGGGCTACTCTCTTTTGGTGAACACCACGAAGAACTTCTCGTCGAAGAGATCGAACTCCTGGGTCAGCTCGAACCCGGCGACGCGCATCCACTCCCTCAACTGCGGCAGTGTGATTTGTAGCTCCGGCTGATCGCCATGGGGCGCCCCGGGTCGGCCCCCACGATAGTCGACGACCACGACGCGGCCGCCTGGCGCCATATAACCCGCCGTCGCCTGGAGGTAGTCCTGTCGCCCCTCGATGTGATGAATGACATCGTGGAAGAAGGCGACATCGATGTCGCGTCTGGGCAGCTTCGGATCCCCGAATTCTCCGAGAACGGTCTGGACGTTTTCTGCCCCGCCGTCCACTGCCTTCTGCTCGATCATGGAGAGAAAGCCCGGATCGACCTCCACCGCCAAGACGATGCCCGTGGCCCCTGCGGCTCGCGCGAGCGACACCGCGAACACACCAGTGCCCGCACCCACATCCGCGACCACGTCGCCCTCCTGGAGCCCCATCCGGGAGACCACCTCGTCGATCTCGAGGCTCCCGAGCCTTCGTCCGCTCTCCAATGTGATGGCCCACTCTTCCGCGGGGCGCCCGCCGAGTTGGAGAGCCGAGAGGGGGGTCACGTGTGCAAAGACCACCAGCAGACCCAGCGGGGCCAAGAAACGGGAACTCACGGCGAATCGCGGCATAGGTGCGTCCGTACCCAGAAGGGGAGTCGAAATGACGAACCTGAAATAGTGCACTCCGGCCGACCGAAAGCCAAGCCAGGAGCTCGTGACCCTCGACGGATCGCTTTCCCACGACCCCCACGTGTATCTTCCCCGGGATAGAGTTGTTGATCGACCCCCATCACCCAACACATGCACATCTACAGACCCACGAGTCAGGGGACCTCCTCCGTGCTGATGCCCATCCGATGAATCGAGATTGGGTCGTTGCGATCGGCCTCGCCGCGTTCCTCACGGGAGGATGTGCGCCATCGGCGCCCGCGGAGCCCGACGCCCAACCCGGCGCGACCCTCCTTTTCGCGGGAGCCCGCCTGATCCTCGGGGACGGGAGCGTGATCGAGAACGGAGCCCTCCTGGTAGAGGGCAACCGAATCCTCGAGGTCGGGAGTGCCGGAGAGGTGACGGCACCCACCGGAGCGACCTCGATCGACCTGGCTGGAAAGACGGTCATTCCGGCCTTGATCGACGCCCATGCGCACCTGGGTTACGAAGGGTACACGAGCTGGGGATCCGAGAACTACTCACGCGAGAATCTGATCGAGCACCTCGAGCGTTATGCCTACTACGGGTTCGGCGCAGTTTTCTCGGCCGGCAGCGACCCCGAGGACCTCGCGATCGAGATCCAACGCGCGCAGCGGGAGGGCGAGGTCGATGGCGCCCGGTTCCTCTTCGGCGCCGGGATGGCGCCGCCCGGTCAGGGGCCGAACAACCAGTTCCTGGTACACGCGCTCGCGATCGCCGAGGAGACGGGGATGACCGTCCTGAGGGGCGTTGCCTCCGAGGAAGAGGGTCGCGCCGCCGTCCGTGAGGTCTCCATGAAGGAGATCTCCTTCATCAAGATCTGGGTAGACGATCGGGGAGGGAGCCAGGAGAAGCTGCGGCGGGAGGTTTATCGCGCGATCATCGACGAGGCTCGGGCGCACGACATCGAGGTCTTCGTCCATCAGCAAAACGCTCAGGACATGGCGGATCTGCTCGAAGCGGGCGTGGCCGGGTTCCTTCACGGGCGTCTCGGATCGGCGATGGACGACGGCCTGGCTGGGCAGATCCACGACTCCGGAGCCTTCCTAGTCCCGAATCTCGGGCTGGGTGAACTTCGCCGCCAGCGAGTGGGGAGCGATCCGTTCCTACAGGAGGCGACTCTGCCGGAGGTGGCGGCACGGCTCGGTGAAGCCTACGACGCGCGGCAGCGGGGGGGCGGTGCCGCGCAGGGGGGCGCCGCCGCACAAGGAACGGCCGCGAGGGCAGCGGAACGAGAACGAGAGTTGAGGGAGGCGTTCTCCCGCCTCCTGGCTGCGGACGTGGACATCGTGCTCGGAACCGATGCGGGCGCCGTTCCGGACCACTTCTTCGGCTACACAGGTCACCAGGAACTGGAGATCTTCGTTAGGCTCGGAATGACACCGATGCAGGCCATCGTTGCGGCCACCAGCCGACCCGCGGCGCGACTCGGCCTGAGCGATATGGGCACCATCGCCCCCGGAAAAACCGCTGACTTCGTAGTTCTCGACGCAAACCCGCTTGAAGACATCCGAAACTCGCGCACGATCTCTCGAGTCTACCTCAGGGGCCGTGAGATCGACCGCGAGGGCCTGCGAGGGCGCTGGACCGGCGGGAACTGAGATCCGAAGGGAGGGTTGAGCCCTAGATCTCGCCTCAGGGGAGGACGGGCCTAGATCTCGCCCTTTCGAATACAGGCCACCAGGTGCTCGCGCCCGCTGTCTTCCTCTGAAGCTCCCACGGCCTCGAGTACCGGAAGCGCCTCGCTGCACGCGGCTATCGCGAACGGACAACGCGGATGAAAAGGACATCCCGGAGGCGGTGACAAAGCGCTCGGCGCCTCGCCCTCCAGGGGCTTGGCCTCGTGGCTCTGTCGGGGATCGGGAACCGGGATGGCCTCAATGAGCGCCCTCGTGTACGGATGAGCGGCCCGCTCGAAGATCGTCTCGACCGGTCCCACTTCCACGATCCTACCCAGGTACATGATCGCGATCGTGTCGCTGATATACTCCACCACCGAAAGATCGTGGCTGATGAAGACGTACGTCAGATTCCGCTCCCTCTGCAGGCGGACCATCAGATTCAGCACCTGACTCTGCACCGACACGTCCAACGCCGAGACGGGTTCGTCCGCGATGACGAGCTTGGGTTCGAGGGTGAGCGCCCTTGCGAGTCCGACCCGCTGCCGCTGACCGCCAGAGAACTCGTGGGGGTAACGCCCGAGCGTGTCCCCCGGGAGCCCGACGACTTCGAGTAGCTCCCGAACCTTCTCGACCTGCTCGGCCCTGGTGCCAACGCGGTGGACGAGCAGCGGTTCACGCACGATCTCGCCGATGGTCATTCTGGGGTTCAGCGAGGAGTAGGGGTCCTGGAAGATCATCTGGATGTCGCGGCGGAGGCGGAATAGCTCATTCCCGGAGGCGTGCGCGAGATCCTTTCCTTCGAAGAGGACTGTGCCCTCGGTCGGCTCCTCCAGGCGGTTCAGGGCGCGCCCCAGCGTCGACTTACCGCAGCCGGACTCCCCGACCAGCCCCAACGTCTCGCCCTCGCGGACCGTGAACGAGACTCCGTCCACCGCGCGGACCTCGCCGATCTTCCCACCCAGGATACCCCCGCGAACGGGGTAGTACTTCTTCAAGCCCTCCACCACGAGGATGGGATCGCCGCCGTTCTCACTCACGTTGCCGGTCATGTCCCCGTTCTCACTCTCGCTCACGCGGCACCTTCCGGAGTGGGCGCGACCAACTCTCCAGTCGGGACTTCAGCTCCCCCCAGGGGGAAGTGGCAGGCCACGAGGCCGCCGCCTACCGAGCGAAGCCGGGGATCCTCACCGAAACATCGGCCTTGGTCGGCCTCGTCGAGCTTCTCTCGTTTCGCACAGCGTGGGGCGAACCGACAGCCCTCTGGCGGATCCAGCAACGACGGGACCAAGCCCTCGATCGTGGGTAACTTGGACTTCTTGGAGATGCCCTTCTTCGGGATGCTGTCGAGCAGGCCCTTGGTATACGGATGTTTGCTTCGCTCGAAGATCTCCACGACGTCACCCTGCTCCACGACTCGCCCGGCATACATTACGGCAACCTCGTCACAGATCTCGGCAATAACGCCCATGTCGTGGGTGATGAAGATGACCGCAGCGCCGGTGCGTTTTTGAAGATCCTTGATCAGGTGGAGAATCTGAGCCTGGATGGTCACGTCCAGGGCCGTCGTGGGTTCGTCCGCGATAAGGAGCTTCGGCTCACAGAGAAGTGCCATCGCGATCATGACACGCTGCTTCATCCCCCCGGACAGCTCGTGTGGGTAGGCGGCGAGGCGCTCTTCCGGATCCGCAATCCCCACCGTTCGGAGCATCTCCGCCGAACGCTTGCCCGCCTCGGCCCTCTCCAGTCCGAAGCGGAGCTTCAGCACCTCCCCCATCTGTCTCTCGACCGTGAACACCGGGTTCAGCGAGGTCATCGGATCCTGGAAGATCATGGAGATCTGGTTCCCCCGGATGTTGGACAACTCTTCGGAGGTGAGTCCCAAGATGTCGGTGCCCGCAAACCGGATTTCCCCACCGAGGATCCTCCCGGGGGGCCTCGGGACAAGCCTGAGGATGGACGACGCCGTAACGGTTTTCCCGCAGCCCGACTCCCCGACGATCCCGAGGGTCCGACCCGCGTCGACCTGGAACGACACACCGTCGACCGCATGGAGGAGTCCGTCCTCCGTCTCGAAGGCGACGTTGAGGTCGTCGACCTCGAGAAGAGGAGGAGGCTCGTCTTCGGATCGACTCACGGCAGAAAACGCTCGCGAATCCCGTAGTAGTCCTTGTCGAGCTCGTCGTCCAACGGGAGCGCTGCCCCGCTTGCCATCGCTTCCTCAAGGGCTGCCCTCTTTTCCGGATCGATCCAAAAGACCATGAATTCGGTCGGGTATTGCGCCTTCTTGGGCAAATAGAACTCAGGGAACTGGAGGTAGTCCCAGTAGACGATGCGGTAATAGGGGGCCACCCAGAACGGAAGGTAGAATGCCTCCTCTTGCACGATTTCATCGATCCGGTGCATCGCTTCCAACCTCGCCTCAGCGTCGAGGCCTTCCTCATAGATCTGGATGAGCTCATCCACCTCTTGCGTCCCGAATCCCCAGATGGCGTTGTTGTTCGTGGAACTCTTGAAATCGGAGTGGAGGTACTGGCGTGGATCGGGGTATTGGTTAGCGCCGCGATTCGTCATGATCATCTCATACTTCCTCTCGAGTCCTCGTTCGAAAGCCGTTGCCCCCTCCAGCAGCTGAAGCTGCATGTCCACCCCAGCCCGCCGGTACTCCTGCTGCATGACGGTCAGATGGCGCCCAAAGCTCGGACTTCCGTAGATGACCGAGAAGCTGGCCCGCTCTCCCTGTTCGTTGACCAGAATGCCGTCCGTATCCTTGCGAGTGAACAAGATCCCTTTCAACGCGTTCCAGAGGCCCCCAATGAGACTCTCGCTCCGAATGTCTTCGGGCCTCCTGTACCCGGCGCGCTCGAGGTACACTCGCGCGAGGATGGGGTCGAACTCGTAAGGCGCCAGGTCCGGGTCGGCGAACTCGGTTCCGTCGAAAAACGACACCATACGGAAGTAGGAGTCGAACATGAGGTTGCTGTTCAGTCGCTCGAAATTGAACAAGTGCTGAATCGCCTTCCGGAAGTCTCTGTTCTGGAAGATCGGGGCCTCCAGGTTCATATGGAGGCCGCTCACGCCAGAGGGTGTGTCGACAAATACACGGGCACGCTTCAACCACCCGTTGCGAACGGCGTCGAACGTATATTCCTCGTTCCACACTCTGGCCGTTCCCTCGGGCATGAGGTCGATCTCTCCCCTGCGCAAGTAGTCGAGCTCCCGGCCCGGCGGAATGACTCGAAGGTGAATGCGATCGAAGTTGAAGAGCCCCTGGAAGTAGTACTTCCCGTCGCCCCACCAGTCCTCGATCCGCTCGAAGGTCACCGACTCGCCACGGGAAACTTCCGTTACGACGTACGGACCGATCGCTAGCTGGGGCTCGTTGTTCACCCGCTCCACCCAACCCTCGTCGAGTACCGTGGCGTGGGCGGGCGTCGGCCAGAGTGGGAGATCCGCCACGTAATCGAAGAGCGGCCGCCAACTTCGTCGGGTGCCCACCACACGAAGCGTGTAGTCGTCGATCTTGTCGACCGATTCGTAGACTCGCGGGCCGTACGTGTTGTAGTAAGGATCGATCACGTGCTCGGAGCTCCACATCTTCCAGGTAAACACGTAGTCGTCCGCCGTGATCGGCTCTCCGTCACTGAACTGGGCATCCGGATCCAACTTGAGATAGATCGTTCTCCCGTCGTCCTGCACCGACCAGTGGGTCGCCAACCACGGGATGAAATTGCCGGTGGCCGGGTGCTCGATTATGGGTCTGAAATACATCGTGAACTGCCGGTTCCAACCCGCAAAGGAATCGTTCGCATTCGGGCCGATGAGCCGAAACGTCAACGGGTACGAGCCGAGCATGTAGTTGAACGTCCCGCCCCGGATGGCGTCCGGCGACCCGATGGGCGGATCGTCATAATTGGTCTCCCACACGATTCCCTCGGGGAGGGAGACCGGGTCCTCTACATCGGACGCCTGGGACTGGGCGCCCGAGGCTCCCACGAGGGTCGCGGCGACGACTAGACCGACCCAACTCTTCCGCTTCATTCCGTCCTCCTTCTGCTCACGTCCCTCTCCGCCCCGCTCACTCATACTTCGCGTATCGCTTCGGATCAAACGCTTCTCGGATCGACTCACCGATGAACACCACGAGCACGAGTGTGATGGTCAACGCTCCGAAGGGAGCAAAAGTCAGCCAGAGTTTGTCCCTGTTTTCCAACAGTAGAGCCTGGTCGATCAACTCTCCCCAACTCGGCGTCGGAGCCGGCAGTCCATACCCCAGATAGTCCAGGCTAGTCAACGTGAAGATCGCCCCGACGATCGCAAACGGTGTGAACGTCACGAGCGGCGTCAGACAGTTCGGTAGGAGATGGCGGAATATGATTCGGAGATGTGAGGCGCCGTACGAGCGGGCAGCGAGGCAGTACTCCCTGGTCTTCTCCCGGTACATCTCCGTGCGCATGAAAAAGGTGATGCTGATCCATTGGAACAACGCCATGATCCCCAGAAGCATCCAGAAGGTCGGCGCAATGAGGGCGGCCATGATGATCACTACATAAAGGAACGGTACGGCGATCATCACCTCGATCCCCCGCTGACTCAGGATGTCAAAGCGCCCGCCGAGGTAGCCTTGGAGACTTCCCACGGCCGTCCCGAAGACTTGACCGACCAGCACCAGAAACAGAGCGAAAAACATGGAAATCCTGAACCCATAGAGGAGCCGAGAGGCGACATCCCTCCCCTGCGAATCCGTTCCGAAATAGTGCCGTCGCCCGAGATCGGGCGGGGTGGGAGGAACGGCACCCAGTCCGGTGAGAGACGCCATTGCCCCACTGCGTACCAGTCCGCGTAGGTCCCCCGTGGGAGAACGGTCAGGGTCTGATATCAAACCTCGGATGTCGCCCGCCTCGATCGCATCCGCCAGGTCGCCCAACCGGTCGCGTCGCGCCAACCAAGCCGCTCCCTGGTCATCCCCAGCATCCAGACGGCCCTGAATCTCGTTCAGGATCTCGTTATACCAGAAATCGTTCTGATAGGGATCCCAGGGAATCAGGGGCATGATGACGAAGTTTCCTCGGTTCGGATATCGCCCGTTGAGCGCCGCAAGCGCGGCGGTGTCGTCACTCATCCCCGCGAGCTCGCGGTCATAGAGTTCTCGTTCCAGCGCCCATTCGCGCTTCAAGCGCACGTATTCAGTTTCCAGATCCCCCATCCCCCAGGCAGGCGGCGGTTCCTGGTTGAAGACGTCCATGTCGAAGTATTCGAACGTCGGAAAGAAGAGCCGCCCCTCATACCACACGAAAAGGGCTCTGCTCTCGGCCAAGTAGGGGGCGAAGACCGATAGTACGAGAGCGACGGAGAGGATCAGGAAGGAGTAGTACCCCCGCTTGATCCGACGGAACCGCTCCAGCCGTTTTCGCGTGATGGGGTCCAGCTTGATCCACTTCATTCGAGGCAGCTCGTCACAGCGCTTACTCGAACCTGACCCTGGGATCGACAAACGCCACGGCGAGATCCGAGACCAAGTTACCCAACATGAGCAAGACGCTAGAGATCACGAGGAACCCAAGAACCACAGGAAAATCACGTGCCTGAATCGCCTCGAACGACAGGAG
>Ga0114996_10004829_pt1 | contig 16017 bp, 10 predicted proteins | sample ArcticOcean_MG_C_4_FD_87039 | JGI IMG/M metagenome (GOLD analysis project Ga0114996, IMG submission 87039) | Marine microbial communities from western Arctic Ocean - ArcticOcean_MG_CB4_134 | ecosystem: Environmental > Aquatic > Marine > Oceanic | place: Arctic Ocean: Canada Basin | collected...
CAGCGGGAACGGCACGGGTGACATCACGGAGTCGAACGAACTCTGGCGGGTGGACGGCCTCACCGTCGGCTACACCGCACCCATCCTGCACGACGGACTGCTCTACGTCGTCGACAACTCCGCCAACCTCTACTGCCTGGATGCAGAATCCGGCGAACGGCTCTGGGAGTACTCCCTGGGCACCGTCGGAAAGGGATCCCCGGTCTGGGCCGACGGCAAGATCTACGCGACGGAAGTCAACGGGCGCGTCCACATCGTCCAGGTCTCTCGTGAAGGTGCGAAGAAACTCGACTCCGACCTGCTCCACCGCACCGACGACGTGCATGCCGAAATCTACGGCTCCCCCGCCGTCGGCTACGGTCGCGTCTACTTCACCACCGAGGAAGGGATCTACTGCCTGGGCAAGAAAGGGGTTCCGTTCAAACCCACGCCCTCAGATATCGTGAAAGTCGACACGCGTGCCCCAGCAGATGCTACGCCTGCGGCCGTTATGGTGGTCCCCGCCGAGGCCCGCCTGACGCCAGCCGGGAAAGCGTCGTTCTCCGCCCGCCTCGTCGACGACAGGGGACGCTTCATCAAGGAAGTGCCGGCCCGCTGGACCCTCGACGGCATCACGGGTACGCTGGAAGGAAACGGTTCATACAAGCCCGATGCAGGCGGGCAGGCCGGCCGGATCAAGGCATCCTACGGATCTCTGTCCGCAACGGCTAGGGTCCGAGTCATTCAGGATATCCCCTGGGAAGAGAGCTTCGAAACCATAGACGTTGGCAAGCATCCCGCCCACTGGGTAAGCGCAACGGGGAAATTCGCCGTCGTCGACAAAGACGGAAACCGGGTCTTGAAGAAGTCCCCTGCGACGCGAGGACTGGATCGACACGCCACCTACCTCGGTGATCCCGCCAGCGGCGGCTACACCATCCAGGCCGACGTCATGGGCACCCGGCCGAAGCGTCAGATGTCCGACGTTGGACTGATCAACAGCCACTATATGCTGATTCTGTATGGAAACCACCAACGGATTCAGGTCGTCTCATGGCTGTCCGATCTTCGTATGGCGAAGCACATCAGCTACAAATGGGAGCCCGATACCTGGTACACGATGAAGCTCAAGATCGATAGCGAGGGTGACAAGGCCATCGTGAAAGGAAAAGTCTGGAAAAAAGGCGAAGCAGAGCCCGACACCTGGACAATCACGGCTGAGGATCCACACGGGATGGACCAGGGAACACCGGGCATCATCGCCAACTCACCCGCCGACCTCTACTACGACAACATCAAAGTCTGGTAATGCGATACGATTGCAATACAAAATGCTTGAGCCGATACCGCACCCATTACTCCACCTGAAAGATCCAAACCCATGAAACGCAGCTTCTCAGGACGCATTCGAACATCCATTTGGTTCACCTTCGGAACGGGCCTCCTGATCGCGATGGCGGCTGGCGCCACAAACGCCGGTGAGAACCCCGAGATCTCGCTCTGGGGAGAGTCCCTCTCCAGGAATCTCGTCTCCGCCGAAACCGGTGTTCCCACGGATTGGGACGCCCGGTCCGGGCGCAACATCAAGTGGTCGGCCGCGCTGGGTTCGCAGAGTTACGCTGGCCCACTGCTCCATGGCGGCAAGATTTTCGTCGGCACCAACAATCAGTCCGCCAAGAATCCGGCGATTACCGGCGACCGTGGCAACATCATGGCCTTCAACCTGGCCGACGGCGCGTTCCTCTGGCAGTCGGCTCATCCCAAGCATCCGGCCGGACGCGTCCACGACTGGCCGCAGCAAGGCATCTGTTCCACCCCCTACGCCGAAGGGGATCGGATCTACTACATCTCGAACCTGGCCGAACTGATCTGCGCGGACACTGAAGGGTTTCGCGACGGTGAAAACGACGGTGCGGTCCAGGACGAGGAAAACACCTCCGACAGCGACGTCGACATCGTCTGGAAGTACGACCTCATGGAAGAGCTGGCCGTCTTCCCCCACAACCTGGCCACCAGCTCGCCGTTGGGCGTCGGCGACCTTATCTACATCGTATCCGGAAACGGCGTCGACGAAGGGCACGTTCACGTTCCAACCCCGTTTGCGCCCAGTTTCCTCGCCTTTAGCAAAACTACGGGCGAACTCGTCTGGGAAGACAGCTCCCCGGGTGAAAGCATCCTGCACGGCCAGTGGTCGAACCCCTCCTACGGAGTGGTCAATGGGCAGGGACAGGTCATCTTCCCCGGGGGCGACGGATGGGTCTACGCCCTGAATCCTCTAACGGGTGAACTCATCTGGAAGTTCGACTGCAATCCAAAGGATTCCGTTTGGGAGCTTGGTGGACGAGGAACGCGAAACAACCTCATCGCCACACCGGTGATCCTGGACAACAGGGTCTACATCGGCGTCGGCCAGGATCCTGAGCATGGTGAAAGCATCGGCCACCTCTGGGCCATCGACGCCACGCAGACCGGCGACATCACGGAGTCTGGACGGTTCTGGCATTTCGGAGACAAGGACTTCAACCGCACCATGTCTACGGTTGCCATTCACGAGGGCCTGCTCTACGTCGCCGACCTCAGCGGTTATGTCTACTGCCTGGACGCGGCCACCGGAAAGCAGCACTGGAAGTACGATACGCTGGCCGCCATCTGGGGGTCGCCCTACGTCGTTGAGGGGAAGGTTTACATTGGCGATGAAGACGGCGATGTCACCATCCTCAAGACAGGAACCGAACTGGAACTGCTCGCTGAGATCAACCTGGGCAGCGCCGTCTACACCACACCGGTGACGGAAGACGGTGTTCTCTACATCGTCACGCGAAACACCCTCTACGCCATCCAGGAGGTGGAATGACGCAAGCGCCGGCCGCAGGACTGAACAAGGAACTGGCGTCAGCCGTCGCCGAACGCCGAGAAGCTCTGGACGCCCATGTCAGAGATATGGTCGAATGGCATTTCAATCCGAACACCGGGTGCCCTTTCTGGCTGGACTACGCGGAGAAGTTGGACTTCGACCCCCGCGACAAGATCCACGGCTACGACGATCTGGAAAAACTCGGTCATTTCGAAGACGAGTGGCTGCGGGGCGGTCCCGTACGACGCTGGGTTCCCAAGGCACTGGCCGATCAGCCGGTCTACGTCTTTGAAACTGGCGGCTCCACAGGGGTCCCAAAAAGCCGCATCAGCATCCGCGACTTCCACATCGACTACGAGCTATTCAGCGGCACCCTGTCGGACGAAACGTTCCCCAAAGGCACCGACTGGCTGATGCTGGGTCCAACCGGGCCCCGTCGACTGAGACTGGCCGTGGAGCATCTGGCTCAGCACCGCGGCGGTATCTGCTTCCACGTCGACCTGGACCCTCGCTGGGTGAACAAACTTATCCGGCGCGGCGACCTCCAGGAAATGGCCGCCTACCGCACCCACGTCATCGACCAGGCCCTTACAGTTCTCCGAGCCAACGATGGGGTCCGCTGCATCTTCACCACGCCGAAACTCCTGGAAGCCCTCTGCGAAAAGATCTCGCTGGTCAAACATGGCATCACCGGCATCTTTTGCGGCGGCACAGAAATGGACGCCCAGTTTCATAGGTTTGCCCATGAGGAACTCGTCCCCGGCATCGACTTCGTACCTACGTACGGCAACACCTTGATGGGTCTGGCATACTCGAAGCCCTTCGACCCGGCCGACAACTACGCCATCACCTACTACCCGCAGTTCCCGCGTGCCGTCGTCGAGCTCGTCGATCCGGACAATCTGGAACGTAGAGTCGGCTACGGAGAGACCGGACGTGTCCTGCTCACGACGCTCACGAAGGAATTCTTCATGCCCCGCTTCCCCGAGCGCGACGAAGCCGAGCGTGCCGAACCGATCGAGCCTTATCCCTGGGACGGCGTCCGCAACCTCCGGCTCCTCACGTCTTTGCAGGAATCCGTCGTCGTCGGCGTCTACTGATTGAAAGCCTCCATCCAAGAACCCAGCCATCAATGAGTCCATAGCCAGATTCGTCTTTCTGCCCCTTGTCCTCCTGATATCTGATTTCTGCCTACTGATAACTGACTGCTGCCCTTCTATGCTCCATCTCCCCATCCTCCGCGCCGGGCGCCCGTACCGCAGCCTGAACACCGTCCGCGTCACCGACATCCGCAACGGACGTCCCCTGGCCGACGTCAGCCAGGCCAACCGCGGCCTCATCTCCAAAGACCTGGGGCAGCTGGCAACAAACCAGCGCGCGCTCGCCGCATGCTCCACCGCTCACCTCGTCGACATCTGTCTCAAGGCGGCCGCTGCGTTCATGAACGACCCACTACCTCTGGACAGTGAAAACGGCACGGTCCAGACACCCGCCGACTATGTCTCCCAGACATCGGCCACAACCGGCATGCCGGAGGCCCTCTGTCGGGCCAACATGCAAAAGATCCGCGGGGTCATGGAAGGCATAGCTGATGTGCTTGGCGGCCTTACGCGCGGAATGGACCTCTCCGTCCTGGACGCCGGTTGGGGAGATAGTGGAGGACGCACTCTCAGCTATCTTCGGGAAACCGACGCCCTGGGCGCCGTCCTCCCTAGCAACTCGCCCGGCGTTCATTCGCTCTGGGTACCCGCAATCCCACTCAAGGTACCCGTCGTCCTCAAACCCGGCAGCGAAGAGCCCTGGACACCGTTCCGGATCGCACAGGCCTTCATCTCGTCAGGATGCCCTCCGGAAGCCTTCAGTTTCTACCCCGCCGGCCACGACGGCGCCGCCGAAATCCTGATGAGCTGCGGCCGGTCGATGCTCTTCGGCGGCGGGTCCACCGTTGCTGCCTGGCGGAACGACCCCCGCGTTGAGCTTCACGGGCCGGGCTGGAGCAAGGTCCTCCTCTGCGAAGACACCGTCGACGACTGGGAGTCCCACCTCGACCTCATCGTAGGCTCCATTGCCGCCAACGGAGGACGTTCCTGCATCAATGCCTCCGGAGTCTGGGTACCCCGCAACGGGGAAACCATCGCCCGCGGCATTGCCAAACGGCTGGCTGCCATCGAGCCGCTGCCGCTGGATCACCCCGAAGCAGCCCTGTCGGCTTTCACCCGACCGGCCTTTGCCAAACAGATCTCCGACACCATCGACAGCCAGCTGCGGCAGGCCGGCGCGGTCGATCTAACGGCTGAGTACCGCAGCGGGGATCGACTCGTCGAAATCGACGGGTGCACTTTCCTCAGGCCCACCCTGGTCTGGTGCGAAGACCCGGATCATCCGCTGGCGAACACCGAATTCCTGTTCCCCTTCGCCAGTGTGGTCGAGACGCCGCAGGATACTGTCCTTCGCCGCATCGGCCCCACCCTCGTCCTATCGGCTGTCACGCACGACAACGCCTTCCGTCAGCAGCTCCTGGCGGCGCCCGGCGTCGACCGGTTGAACTGCGGCGCGATTCCCACGCAGAAAATCTCCTGGGATCAACCGCACGAAGGAAACCTGTTCGAACATCTGTACCGACAGCGCGCTTTCCAGGCCGCGTAGCCGGTGGCTCACCGGCGTCGATGGACATCAATGACCGGACTCCCTTCGTTACCCGAGAAAAGCAAAAGCGGGAAAACCTTGATTCGATCGGCGCTCTTCTACCTGGCGGTACTCGGAGCGTGCGCCGGTCCTGTTGATGCCGACTGGCCTGGTTTCCGCGGCAACCCGCAGCTCACGGGCGTCGCTGAGGGCACGCTGTCCGATACGCCCGACCTCCTATGGATCTTCGAGGTCGAACAGCCCATCGAATCGACGGCCGCCATCGTCGACGACAGAGTCTATGTTGGCGCCATCGACAGCTCGCTCCACAGTCTGGATCTTGCAGCCGGCGAAGTCCTTTGGTCCTACCGGGCAACCGACGCCATCAAATCCTCCCCCCTGGTATCGGGAGGTGTCGTCTACTTCGGAGACGAGTCCGGGGTCTTTCACGCCGTTGATGCGTCGTCAGGGGATTCGCTCTGGACGCTTCGAACCGAAGGTGCAATCATCTCACCTGCAGTACAGGTGGGCGATCGACTTCTCTTCGGATCCTACGACAACTCGCTCTACTGCGTTTCCATCGCCTCAGGCCAGCGGCAGTGGGCCCTTGAAACCGAAGGCTACGTTCACGCAGCGCCGGCAGCCCTGGGCGATTCGGCCGTCGTCGTCTCGGGTTGCGACGCCCGGCTACGCGTCGTCAGCGTGGCTACAGGCAAGGAAATCAGAGGCGTCCAAACAGGAGCTTATGTAGCCGCCAGCATGGCCGTCGCAGGCACCACAGGCTATGTCGGCACCTTCGGCAACAGCATCCTGGCTGTCGACCTGGCCGTTGGGCAAACGATCTGGACCTACCAGAACCCGGAGCGGCAGCAGCCGTTCTATGCGTCACCGGCCGTACTGGACAGCGTCGTCGTCATCGGTGGACGAGATCAGCTTGTGCACGCGCTGAATGCCAGTAGCGGCAAACTCCTATGGTCGTACCACGCCGGAGCGCGCATCGACGCCTCGCCCGTCATCGTCATGAACGGGCCAGGAGAGCGAAGGGTCATCATCGCCACTCAAAAAGGCCGCCTGGAGATCCTCGACCTTGCCACCGGCCGATCCCTCTGGCACTTTGAAACAGGATCGTCGTTCACAGCATCACCGGCCGTCGCCAACTCCCGCCTCATCATCGGTTCCGACGATGGCACCCTGTACTGTTTCGGCGCGAGGTAGAACTCAATACGCCTTTGTGTGCCGCTTGCCGTTTCACTTTTGACTTCTGCTTGGAGCTTCCACCCTTATGTCCTCCCATTCTCCCATCCGCTCCGAACCGGCGACCGGTCGCTCTACGCCCGACACCCAGGTCGGCAGCGTCTTCGTCTCGAACTACCCTCCGTATTCGTTCTGGGGAGATTCAGCCGTTCCGGATGCGAAGAAGGTCCTTGAGCAGGACTACGATCCGGCTGAAGGCACCGATCTGGGACTCTACATGCACATCCCGTTCTGCCGAAAGCGCTGCAAGTTCTGTTACTTCCGGGTCTACACCGATCGCAACGCCTCCCAGATCCACACCTATCTGGACGGGTTGGCGAGCGAAATTGAAATGTACAGCCGCAAGCCCCGCATCCAGGGGCGCCCACTCCGGTTCGTCTACTTCGGCGGCGGTACGCCTTCGTACATCAGCGCGAAGCAACTCACCTCACTCGTCGACCGGGTCAAGGCCGTGATGCCTTGGGACGGTGCTGAGGAAGTCGCCTTTGAGTGCGAGCCGGGCACCCTGTCCAGAACGAAGCTCGAGGTCATTCGCGAAATCGGCGTCACCCGTCTGAGCCTTGGTGTCGAGAACCTGAACGACGCCATCCTTGAAGAGAACGGACGTGCCCATCTGTCCAAGGAGATATTCGACGTTTGGCCATGGATCCGCGACATCGGGTTCCCCCAGGTAAACGTCGACCTCATTGCCGGGATGGTCGGTGAAACGTGGGACACCTGGAAAGACACGGTCCAGCGTACGGTCGATCTGGATGCCGACAGTGTCACCATCTACCAGATGGAGCTCCCCTTCAACACAGTCTATTCCAAGACCATTCTGTCTGAAGAAGGCAATCCCATCCCCGTGGCCGACTGGAATCTGAAGCGCGAATGGAACGAATTCGCTCTCGAATCCTTTCTCGGTGGCGGACGTGACCTTTCCAGAGACTACACCCTGTCCAAGAAGGGCAGAAAGACCACCTTCGTCTATCGAGACGCCCTCTGGGAAAGTGCCGACATGCTGGGAACCGGCGTCGCCTCCATTTCTCACATGGCAGGTATCCACTACCAGAACGACCACAGCTGGGATGGGTATCTCGGAGGACTCGAAAAGGGTCAACTGCCCGTCACACGAGCGTTCCTCCCTACGGAGAGCGAGCGCATCACCCGGGAACTCGTTCTCCAGATGAAACTCGGTCGGCTGGACACCGGATACTTCAGCAGCAAGTTCGGTATCAACATCGAAGAGAAGTATGCAGACGCCTTCGATCGCCTCGCCTCGGAAGAGTACCTGACACGCGAAAACGGCGCCATTACGCTCACGCGGTCTGGCTTGCTGCGGGTGGACCAGCTGCTGCCGAACTTTTACGACGAAAAGTATCAGAACGCCCGCTATACCTAAGCGCCGGCCCAGCCGGCTATCACAACTTTTCGAGACGCCTCACCTCAGTCCTGGGCATCTCTGAATTAGGAGTTTCCATGAACGTCCGTTTTATCTCCCTTGCAGCAGCGCTGTTGGCGGCATTCCTGTTCCTTTCGCCGTCAGCCTCCTGGGCCGTTGAACAGACGAATGCCGATTCGTCCACCGCCGCGAAATCCGGTTATCCCGATGACCTCCCTGTCTACTCCCTTGAGGAAGTCGTCGTCACCGGCCAGCGCGCCATACTGCCCGAAGACAACACCATCGGCGCCAAGATGCTGGTGCCCATTCACAACACGCCTGCCAGTGTCGGCATCGTCACCCGCGGCCTCATCGAAACGCAGGATGCCGTCATCCTCGGTGATGCACTGAAGAACGTCAGCGGCGTAAACGCCCAGACCGGTTTCGGTGTCTTCGACTACTTCGTCATCCGCGGCTTCGACTCCTTCAGCAGCGGGCTCGTCCTTACCGACGGCGCATACGAACCCGAAGCGAGCTTTCACAACCTGTACAACGTACAGCGGGTCGAAGTCCTGAAAGGACCGGGAACGTTCCTGTACGGCGGGAATCCCCTATCGGGTACCGTCAACCTCGTCCGCAAACAGCCCCTCTTCCAAAACGTCACCCGGGTCTCGAGTTCCTACGGACATTTTCAGACCTACCGGGCGATGCTGGACGCCAACGTCGCCAATCCGGAGGCCGGAGTCGCCTTCCGTACCAACGCGCTGATTCAGGGCTCCGACCACTTCCGGGACGGCAGGGAGAACAAGGTCCTGGCCGTTAACCCGGCCTTCACGTATCGGATGGGGAACCGGGCTACCCTCATCACCAATGTCGAGTACATCGACAACCGGTTCACATCCGACGCGGGGCTGCCCATCATCGGAGGCGCTGTGGCCGACGTCCCCCGCAGCCGATCCTACCAGTCGCCCTTCGACACTTCGGACCAGGAGATCTTCCGCGCTCGCGTCGACTACAATGCCAGGTTGGAATCCGGCACACTGCTCCGGGCAAAACTATATGCCACGAAATTCGATTGGGTCTCGAAGGGTACGCTCTTCAACGGCGTCTTCCCGAATGCGGGCGGCAGCCTCGACCTTATCCGCACCTTGCCAGTTCTGGACGATCGGCAGACCCTTGTCGGGGGCCAGTTCGAGGCCATCCGCACCTTCCATACCGGCGCGGTATCCCACAAGATGCTCACCGGCATCGAGGCCAGCAGGCTCACCGACGACTTCACCCTGGACATCGCCCTGCTGCCGAGCATGGACGTCTTCAACCCCGTCGAAACGGCCGTGGAGCCGCTCTTCTTTCTCCCGGACCAATCCATGGCCGGCGATACCAGGAGCCTCACGTTCGCACCCTATCTTGTCGACCACATTCACTTTCACGACCAATGCCAGATCTTCCTGGGTGGCCGATTCGACGTCATCAACTACAAAGACACGGCCACAGCTACCGACCGCAGCTATCGGCGGGTGAGCCCCATGTTCGGCTTCGTTTATGCACCCACACCAACCCTCACCCTCTACTCCAACAGCGGGATGGCGTTCGCGCCTCCCTCCAGCCGCGTTGTCGGCGACCAACAGCCTGAAGAGAGCTACCAGTTCGAAGTCGGCACGAAGAAAAAGCTGGCCGACGACCGGGTCGATTTCAAGCTGGCCGCCTACTACCTCCGCAAGGACAACGTCGCCATCCTCAGTGAAACAGGCCTTACCAGCCAGGAAGGCGACGCTCGCTCGCGAGGGCTGGAAATCGAGTTTGCCGCAAATCCCGTCCCGGGATGGGTGGCCACCGCATCCTACGCATACACCGACAGCCGCCTGCTTCGATTCACCGATCAGGTTGCCGTGCCCACCCAGCAGGGCATTCAGTACCAGGTCGTCGATCGCTCTGGCAATCGTCCGTCGTTTGCTCCCGAGCACATCCTCAACCTCTGGACCAGCATCGACCTCCCCTCCGGAATCGGCCTTGGGCTTGGGGTCCGCTACGTTGGCGCCCAGTTTATTGCCGAGGACAACAGCTACGAAATCGACAGTGTCATCACCCTCGATGCAGCGGTGTCCCTGAAGACCCGGTTCGCGCGCTGGAGGCTCGGCCTGCGCAACCTTACGAACCAGAGGTATGAAACACGCGGCTTCGGCTCCTCGTCCGTCATCCCGGCGCACCCCATAAACGTGCATGGCAGCATCAACCTTACTCTCTGACATCTCAGGCTCTACCCGAACCGTCAACTGACTGTGCCCATTCCTACAGACTATTTCTCCAACGTCACCACTCCCGAAGAGCTGGAAGCACACCAACTGCTCCGGCTCCAGAGGGGCCTGGAATCCGTCCTCAATAGCAATACCTTTTACCGCGAGCGGTTTCGGGCAGCCGGTCTGACCGCGCCTGAAGACGTCACCAGCACGACCGATCTGAGCCTGCTGCCCTTTACGACAAAGGGCGATTTCCTCGCGGATCAGGCAGAGGCGCCGCCCTACGGAACCAACCTCACGTATCCGCTGAACCGGTACACCCGTGTCCACCAGACCTCGGGCACAACAGGGGAACCGCTGCGTTGGTTGGACACCCCCGAAAGCTGGCGCTGGATGGTCTCCTGCTGGGAAACCGTTATGCGCTGCGCCGGTGTAACATCCGACGATCGCGTCTTTGTTGCATTCTCATTCGGTCCGTTCATCGGTTTCTGGTGCGCCTTCGAAGCCGCTGGTCAGATAGGATCGCTGGCCATTCCCGGCGGAGGAATGTCCTCTCTGCAGCGCCTCCACGCCATTCTCGCCAGCGATACAACCGTCCTGCTCTGTACACCCACCTATGCCCTCCGACTGGCAGAAGTCGCGAAGGCTGAAGGCATCGACATCAACGCTTCCGGCATTCGCCTGACCATCCACGGCGGGGAACCCGGAGCCGGAATCCCTGCCACACGAAAGCGCATCGAAGACGCTTGGGGAGCCCGCTGTTTCGACCACTCGGGAGCCACGGAAGTGGGGCCCTGGGGGTTTGAAGGGCCGGAGCAGCTCGGGCTCTACGTAGACGAGACGGAGTTCATTTACGAAATCATCGATCCGGTCTCTGGAAGCCCGGCAGACGAGGGGGAGTTAGTAATCACCAACCTCGGTCGGATCGGCATGCCCGTTTACCGCTACCGCACGCGCGACCAGGTACGCCGGGGTTCGAGGCACCCCGACAACGGCATCCCCTTCCAGCTGCTGGAGGGTGGAGTCATCGGCAGAGTCGACGACGCTGTCACGATCCGGGGCGTTACCGTCTATCCCAGCATATTCGAAAACATCGTTCGCAGGTATTCGGAGATCGAAGAGTTCGCCCTCGACGTCCGCGGCACCGCCTCACTCGATGAACTGGAACTCCGGATAGAAATCGCGTCCGGCGATTCGTCGACTATCGCTGCCGCTGTGGAAAGAGACATACGGAACGCTGTCGGCATGCGTGTCGCCGTTACTCCTGTCGCATCCGGCAGCCTCCCTCGGTTCGAACTGAAAGCCCGACGCTTTACCGATCACCGTACCTGAACCGGCCGCTCCCCTCCGTCCTCCTGTAAGTCACTATTCTTTTTTCGCTGCCCATGTCGCGCTGTGCTGATTCTCATCGACATGCGGCGAGCATAAACTCCGGCTCCCGGGAGAACCCATGCAACGATTCTCTGGTTTCTGGCTCTGCATCCTGGTGCTCTTCCTGGCCGTCCCTGTCTCTGCCGCCGACTGGAATCAGTGGCGCGGGGCCAACCGCGATGGCGTCGTCGAAACAGAAATGCCAGAAACCTGGCCTGAGTCCCTCGACCGCAAGTGGAGCGTCGAGATCGGTACAGGCCACGCCTCCCCGATTCTTATCGGCAATACGATCTACCAACACAGTCGGTTGAATGATCTGGAAACAGTCTCTGCACTGAACGTGGAAACCGGCGACGTTATCTGGCGAGATGCCTACAAAGCCAGCTACGACATGCCGAATGCCGCCTACTCACACGGCCAGGGCCCCAAGTCCACCCCCCTCTTTGCAGATGGTGCAGTCTACACTCTCGGTATCAGCGGCGTCTTCTCGTCTTACGATGCCCAGTCTGGTAAACTCCGTTGGCGACACGACTTCGTTGGCGAATTCCCGAAGCCGTACCCCCTCTTTGGAACCGCCATGTCACCCATGTCCGTGGACGGCAGCATCATCGCACATGTCGGAGGCCAGGAGGGCGGCGAGCTGTCAGCCTTCGATCCCAAAACCGGGAAGCGGGTCTGGTCCTGGTCGTCCGACGGTCCCTCCTATGCGTCACCCATCGTCACCCAAATCAACGAGGTCCGTCACCTAATCACCCAATCTGAACACAACATCATAAGCCTCGACCCGACCACGGGGACGCTTCTCTGGCAGATACCCTATACCACAGCCTACGATCAGAACATCGTTACCGCCGCCATGGATGGTGACTGGGTCATAACCTCCGGCCTGGGGAATGGCGTATCCGCCTATCATCCTGTCCTGAAGTCGAACGCGTGGTCTCCCGACAGGATCTGGCACAACCCTGATTTCTCATTCTACATGGCCTCACCCGTTCTACATAGCGGTCATATCTTCGGATTCTCGCATCACAAGAAGGGGCAGTTCTTCCGTCTCAACGGCGATACCGGCGCTTCCGTCTGGGCGAGTGAGGGTCGGCAAACCGAGAACGCCAGCGTCGTTGCAGCCGGGGACTGGCTGCTCTGGCTCACCACCGAGGGAAGGCTCTTCGTCACTCGCGCCGACGCCGATACGTTTGAGCCCGAAGCCACCTACTCCGTCTCCGACTCTCCTGTCTGGGCTCATCTTGTCGTAACCGACAGAGGATTCCTGGTGAAAGACGCCAACACGCTTTCATTGTGGAACATCCCTGAATGATCCTTCGGTCCGTACTCTATGCATCGCTGGTCGTGCTGTTCGCCCTCCACAACGACCTCTGGCTCTGGCACGATGCGTCGAACTGGCTCGGTCTGCCCGCTGGCTTCGCCTACCACGTGCTCTACTGCCTCGCCGTCTCGGGCCTCATGTTCCTTCTCGTCCGCTACGCCTGGCCGAGCCTCCTCGACGAGAATTGATCTTATCGATTCTGCCTGATCGATTCTGCTCGTAATCGATTCTGCCGTAATCGCCTTTTCTTTTATCATTGGCCTTCCCGTGACCCTCTTCGTAATCGCCATCTACTTCGCCCTTGTGCTCCTGGTCAGTGTCCTCAGTCACCGACTCTTTCGGGGCACAGGCGAAGACTACTTCGTTGCCAGCAGAACCATCGGCCCCTTCCTCCTGCTGATGTCTCTGTTCGGGACGCATATGACGGCCTTCTCGTTGCTGGGCGCGTCGGCGGAATCCTACCACATTGGTATCGGTGTCTTCGGCCTCATGGCCTCCTCTTCAGCCATCGTGGCGCCCGCCGTCTTCTTCTTTATCGGAATAAAATTCTGGTCTGCCGGAAAGCGGAACGGCTTTCTCACTCAGGTCCAGTTCTTCAGGAGTCGCTGGGAATCCGACCTGGTCGGGCTTCTTCTCTTCGTCATCCTCGTCGCCTTCCTGATCCCCTACCTCCTCATCGGCGTGATGGGAGGAGGCGTCACCCTTCATCAGATCAGCGGCGGAAGCATACCGGAATGGCTAGGCAGTCTCTTCGTCTGCGCCATCATTCTCTTCTATGTCAGCTACGGGGGCCTCAGAGGGACCGTCTGGGCCAACACCTTTCAGACCCTCGTCTTCATAACGCTGGGCGCCCTGACCTTCGTTATCATTCTCCGCAGCCTCGGGGGGCTCACTCAGGCGCTTGAGCAGGTCCGGGAGTCGCACGCCTTCCTCCTGGTTCGAGGCGAGCACATTCAACCGCTTACCCATCTCTCGTACGCCTTCATCGGCCTTTCCGCCGGCATGTTCCCACATATCTCCATGCACTGGCTTACGGCCCGCAGCGCGCTGACGTTCCGCGCGCCAATCGTCCTCTATCCCCTCTGTATTGCCGTGGTTTGGATACCGTCGGTCCTCCTGGGCGTCGTCGGCCGGATCTCCTTTCCCGACCTGCATGGCCCTGAAGCCAACAGCATCCTCGTCCGCATGATCGAAGTCCACGCACCGGAAGTGCTTGCCGGCCTGCTGGCAGCCGGTGTTCTGGCGGCCGTCATGTCATCCCTGGATTCCCAGGTCCTGGCAGTGGGAACCATGTTCACACAGGACATCGTCCGCCACTACGGCTTCCACGATCGGATGACCGAACGGCAGCAGATCCTCTACGGCAGGATATTCATTGCCGCCATCATCGGCGTCGCCTTCCTCCTCTCCCTGGTCTCCAATCGAAGTATCTTCAAGCTGGGCATCTGGTCCTTCACCGGTTTCGCCGCGCTCTTTCCTATCGCCGCGGCCGCCTGCTACTGGAAGCGATCCACCGCCGCCGGCGTCATAGCATCCATCGCCACCGTCGCCGTCCTCTGGCTCGGCTTCTTTCTCCACGGCTGGCAGACGCCCGGCTACACCGTCGCCAACACGGGCCTCATGCCCGTCGCCATCATCCTCCCGGCTTCGGCCGTCGCCCTGGTCATCGGATCCTGGCTCTCACGTCCGCCCTCAACAGCAGCCCTAACCCGCTTCTTCCCCGACTCTTAAATCCCGTCTATCGGTCATCTGCCTGCACAAATAGGGATGGATGTGGTAGCGGGCGGGGAGCAGGGCTGGGTGCCGGGGTGGGCCCGGGCGCCTTGGGGACCTGGTGGTCGGGCCGGGTGCTGTGGCCGCCTCTTCTGGAGCTGCCTTCATGCGTATCGCCTACATCGCCGCAGGCGCGGCCGGCATGTACTGCGGCACCTGCATTCACGACAATACGCTGGCGGCCGCCCTGCAGCGGATGGGGCACGAAGTCGCCCTCATCCCCACCTACACACCCATTCGGACGGACGAAGTCGACGTCAGTGGGCGCCGCGTCTTCTTCGGCGGCATCAACGTATTCCTTCAGCAGAAGATTGCCCTCTTCAGACACACACCCTGGGGCTTCGATCGGATGCTGGACGCCCCCGGCCTGCTGCGGTGGCTCTCCCGCTTCAGTGCCTCAACAAGCGCCCGGGATCTGGGAGAACTCACAGTCTCGGTCCTGGAGGGCGAACATGGTCATCAAGCCAAGGAACTGGAGAAACTCGTCCAGTGGCTTCGCGAGGATTTCAAACCCGATATCGTGCAGCTCACGAACGCCATGTTTGTTGGACTGGCCGCACGGATCCGGGAAGTTCTGGACGTTCCCGTCATCACCGCTCTCCAGGGCGAGGATGTCTTTCTGGAACAGCTCGTGGAACCCTACCGGAAGAAGGCGTTTCAACTCCTTGCCGACCGGGGGAAGGACAGCTCGGCCTTCATCGCTCCCTGCGAGTACTACCGCGAGGTCATGTCCGGAACACTCGAGGTGGCTCGAGATCGGATTCATGTTGTACGCCCCGGCCTCAACCTCACCGGCCACGGTGCTGCTCCGGAACCAAAAGCGGACGAACCGTTCGTCATCGGCTACCTCGCCCGGATCGCTCCGGAAAAAGGCCTGGACGAACTTGCCGACGCTTTCCACATTCTGGCGAGCCGTGTCGGACAAGAAAGAGTCCTGCTCAGAGTCGCCGGCTACCTGGGCAAGAAGGATGAGCCCTATCTTGAAGAGATTCGATCGCGTATCCAGTCGAGGGGCCTGGACGACAGGTTCGAGTATATTGGAGAGATCGATCGCGACCGGAAAGTGGCCTTTCTCAACAGCCTTCACGTCCTGTCCGTGCCGGCGCCGTACAAAGACCCTAAGGCCAGGTACGTCCTGGAAGCGCTCGCAAACGGCGTACCCGTCGTCGAACCGGATCACGGCGTCTTCCCCGAACTCGTCACCGCCACAGGGGGTGGTATCCTGGTGGACCCGGGTTCA